>Ga0315290_10000112_pt1 | contig 46240 bp, 44 predicted proteins | sample YL17G12_0_MG_FD_203627 | JGI IMG/M metagenome (GOLD analysis project Ga0315290, IMG submission 203627) | Sediment microbial communities from Yellowstone Lake, YNP, Wyoming, USA - YL17G12_0 | ecosystem: Environmental > Aquatic > Freshwater > Lake > Sediment | place: USA: Wyoming | collected... | reverse complement strand
ATAATCTGATCCTGGGTATCCTACTATTGAAGAAGATCTGCCGTACCATTCCTACTGCCCGACGTTACTTCAGCGCCCATCCAGCCGAGGCACTCAACCTGTTCCTCCGACTTTAAGAACACCCTGGCAACGTAGCGGCAGGGACTTGCACTTGCTTTATCTTCCATGCTACACTCTCCTTGAGTTTGTGGTTGGGGCTTGGATTTTCGGGCAGAGGGTTGGACACACCGATTCGGGCTCGAGGCCCAGACGAGAATCCACCGGGCGACCAAGTAACACCACGGGCTGAGAGTCTGACTCTCTCCCATAGGCGGCGTCGGTCTGCCCAGATGCTCCTGCCCCGGATGGCATCCCCGGTTCTACGTCACCATCAGGAGACCACCCGCTACGCCCCAACCCAGTTACATTCTAGTAACACCGTCTCCACCAGACGCTTCGCCTGTGGCTCGCGTCGGTGAGCCACAGGCGCTGGGCGGTAGCTGTAGAAAGTCTATTAATAAAATAGGATCAGGTACTTCCAATGGAAATATTCTTTGCACATCAAGGTCATAAAGGACGCGTCATCGTGACTATTGAAACAACACTGTCGCCAGTAATTCTGGGGGTGGGGGATAGCGCACTTGGTCTCGCCAACTGCAAGGCGACGATTGAGTTTTCTGCTGGTGGTTATCTGGGGTTACTCGGATGGGTTCAACTTGTGCGCTCCACTGACAATACTTTTCATGGACGCCAGTTCGAAATGGATCCTTTTGATCCTTTCGGGCTTTACGAACGCGCTCCGTTGCCGTACTGTTGGTATGGCATCGCGCCGACTCTCTTCGACGCGCCATCACGGAAAGACCGGGGTCATCTTGATTGGGTCGCTCACAGTTTCCTTGCCGCATCACCTTTTGGTGGCAACACGAGAATTGTGACGCCGTTGCTCGGTTTTTCTTGGGGCTTTCACATCACCGACGACAAGAACATTGAGCTAAAACCCATTACGGTTCTTACCGTCGCTGATTGGGAGGCACACTTGCCCTATCTCCGTGATTGTTATAGCGAATGGCAATTCACTGAGATAATGACGCCCATGAACTAGATTAGTGACTGCGGATGATTATAGCGTTCTCCTTTTGCATTGATAACTCTGTCACCCTGAGCTAAGCGAAGGGTCTCTACGCCAGCGCAAAGTTGCTTCGCTTAGCTCAGCATGACATTGTAAATCCAAACAGAGACTGCTATAGATTGGAAGTGCTTTGTAACATGCCAAAGGCCGCCCAACCCCGGCATGCACCCGACTGGCACTTCGCGCCGAGCCACTGTCTAAAACGAGTCTCTAGTTCAGGCGACTCGGCCTAGTGGAGGTCGCGCCAGCGGGTGATGCCCATCCTTGGGCGGTCAATCCGCAGTAATCAGTGGTATCAATGAGTGTCAGAAACTCGACCCATCAAATGAAACCTACAAGGAAACGCAATGACTGAACACCTTGACCCAGCACTACTCGCACCAATTGAGAAGATTGCACGGTTTATAGAGACGGGAGACGAATCTCTGCTTTCGGCTTTTGCCGACAATGGCGTAGTAATTATCGAAAATTTCGCACCGCATCTGTTTGAAGGGGTGGACGCTGTGAAGCGTTGGTCACAGAAGATATTAGCATGGCATGCGCCGCCTAGTGATCTCGTGCTCAAGCACCGCTTTGGTTCTGTTCAGGACCTTAGCGTTAGTGATGGTCTTGCCTTTCTGTCCTTGCCCACGCATTGGACGATTTCCCAAACTGGCGACAGTTTTGAGGAAGACGGCGGCTGGGCATTCGTACTGGTTCAGGAAAATGGCGAGTGGCGGGTACGCTGCTATGGATGGGCTGTCACGCTTATAGAAGAATAGCGGGCACACCGTTGTTGCAGAGATAAGTCAGATTCCGACTGGGGACCGTAATCCTACCAAGGATAATAAAAGCGGCGCACTTTTTGGGAGCGCCGCTTTTATTGTTTATGTGACTACTTATTCCATTAGGAATATTCAAGGCTTGCCTTTTCCAGACATTCACAATTACCACTACCATCTCTCGCCAAATTTCCTCTTACTCTTGCCAGATCTAAAGAGTCTCACAAACCACTCAGAGCTCATTCACCAATGATTTTGATAAGCACCCGTTTCTTTCTTCGTCCGTCAAATTCGCCGTAAAAGATCTGCTCCCAGGGACCAAAGTCTAGCCTGCCTTCTGTCACCGCGACCACAATTTCCCGCCCCATGATCTGGCGCTTGATATGTGCATCAGCGTTATCTTCACCGGTTCGGTTATGCCTGTACTGGCTTGTAGGTTCGTGAGGAGCAATATTTTCAAGCCAAACCTCATAATCATGATGCAAACCACTTTCATCATCATTGATAAATACCGAGGCTGTAATATGCATGGGGCTGATAAGAGCCAAGCCTTCCTGTATTCCGCTTTCTTTAAGTGCCGACTCCACATCTGGCGTGATGTTCACAAATCCGCACCGGTTGGGAATGTTGAACCAGAGTTCTTTACGACAAGATTTCATTAATTCTCCTTTTCCGGCAGGAGGACCGTTGGGCTTTTCCCCACAACCCATAACCCACCCGCCAATAATATCATCATCAGGTAAGTACCGGAATAATTTATCGGCGTCAAAAGGATGACAGCCATGTAATAGGTAATACCCATCAACAGCACAGCCGCTCCCAGGGATGTCAGCTTGTAGAGACGGACCAATTCGATACACAAGACAATGATGGGGATGAGCAGAAGCGCAAGGTCATGGTGATGCAGGTGAGGTGAAACGAAAAGCACCAGGATCACCGCCAGCCCAAACTGGCGAGGGTGAATATCGGTACTCCGTGCCCACCACACGCAAATTATCACGATGGTCAACAGATAAGCCGCCCAGGTGATGACGGGGATGACGGTCGTCTCCAAAACCGGGAACGACCGAATGAGCATGCCCTTTAGATTGTACATGGCAAAGGAGTGTATCGCCACCATCTCCCCATTGGCGCTGATTGCCAACTGATTAAGAAAATCCAGGACCCCTTGCCATTTCACCATGAGCACACTATATAAACCCAGGAGGACGGCTCCTGCCAGGAACCACCACCATATTTTTCTTCGTTTGAAGATAAAAGGAAGCGATAAAGGCAGCGCCAATTGCGGCCGGATGAGCAGCAATGAAAGGCCGAGACCCGATTCCATGTCATTGCTCCGAACCAGGCCTGACAGACAAACAACCAAACCTAAAAGGGCTAGGCTGGTATCCTGTCCTTTGATCAGACCGATGAAAACAGGGTAGAACAGGAGACATTCAATAGTAAAGAACCAGGAGGAAAAGCAGTCCCAGCCTAACCTCCGGACCATGCGAAAAATCCAAAAACCAGCTATTAGGATAAGGAGACCACGTATAAATATCCAATATAAGAAGGCCTGAGAGTAATCATCCACAGCCATCCACGCCTGAAAAGGCAGCAGTAAAGGTGGATGATTGTAGGGGAGAAATTCATCCATTGGCAGGGACTCACCTGCAATGCTGTTCTGTATCGTAAGTTCGCGCTGCATATCATAGACATTGCTCCAATCGCCGATACGCGCGATCCTCCCGGCAGTGTAAAAGGAGACGAAGTCCAATTTTCGCTGATATGATTCCTGACTCACGGCCTGATAGAAGATCATTCCATACCAGCCGAGTTGCAGAAGAAATCCGGCTATTAGGAGGATGATGAACCACTTGGGTTTATGGGATGAAGCTGTCGGCATGGGTATCCTGATTGTGATTAATAAATGTCTCTTTATGGCAGAGGCAGAAGCAGGTATTCCACGGGGACACCGTCGCTGCCGGTGACCGTAATCCTGTCCGGCGCATAGCTGCCACCAAGATTACGCGTCTCGAGGTTATTGATCAGCACCAGACTGAGTTCATTGCCCCTGAGAGTATAAGTGCTGCTGTAAGCCGGGTTCGGCGGGGGATAGTCCAGCCAGGTGATGGCAATATCGTTGTACACTTCAATGGTTGTGCCGGTTGCGGGCGGGTCAAGCGAGATGGTCACGTGGGTCGCGCGGCCGTTGCCGTAAAATTTGATATAGGCATAGGAGGTTTTGCCGCCCGCACTATTGTCCTGATAATAAACCGAGTCGATCACCGTCGGGGTGGGCGTGGGCAGGACCGGAGTGGGCGTGGCAGGCTGGCAGGCGGATACAGTCGCAGCCGTCAGAAGTACCAAAAGGGCAGCAATTACTGCAGGTTTGTGGTCCATTAACTCACCTCCTTTTTCTTTATTAGTATAGTACATCTGCGAACCGATTTATATAATTAAAGTGTTGTATACTGGGATTACCCAATTTATTCAGGAGTCATGATGGTCACCATCGAAAAGGTCGACACCGGGAACAAAAAGCAGGTCAAGGAGTTCATCGAGTTCCAATACCGGCTCTACCGGGACAGCAAGCAATGGGTTCCGCCGATCTACGACGACATGTACCTGGCGCTCAACCGCCAAAAACATCCCTTTCACCAGCATTCGGATGCGGATTTTTTCGTTGTTCTCAATGATGGGAAGACAGCTGGCCGCATCGCGGTCTTTGAGAACAAGGTCTTCAACGCCTATCATCACGTGAAAAAGGGTTGCTTCTGTTATTTCGACAGCCTCGACGACCAGGAGGTGGCGGATGCCCTTTTCAACACGGCTTTCGAGTGGGCCAAACCGCGCGGACTGGACACTATGGTCGGCCCGAAACCTTTCTCCGTTATCGACGGGTATGGCATCTTGATTGACGGATTCGAACACCGTCAGATGATGACCATGGCCAATTACAACTATCCCTATTACCAGAAACTCGTGGAAAATTTGGGATTCGAAAAGGAAGTCGATTTCTGCTCCGCCTACATCAACGTGAAAGAATTTAAGATCCCGGAACGGGTCCACCGCGTAGCAGAACATGTGCAGGAGCGCGGCACGCTTACCGTAAGAAAGTTCAAGAATAAGAAGGAACTGGTCTCCTGGGCGGACCGGATCGGTGAAGCCTACAACAATTCCATGGTCAACAACTGGGAATACTATCCGCTCAGCCCCGGCGAGATCAAACTGGTTTTGGACAACATCATGGTCATCGCCGACCACCGCCTGATCAAGATCATCATGCACGGCGAGGACATTGTCGGCTACCTGCTCGCCTTCCCGGACGCGTCTGTCGGGCTGCAGAAAGCGCGCGGGAAGCTGTTCCCCGGAATATTCCATCTGTTGTATTCTCTGAAAACTACCAAATGGGTGGCACAGAACGGCATCGGCATCCTGCCACAGTTCAAGGGACACGGCGGCAACGCGCTGGTCTATTCCGAGATGGAAAAGACCGTTAAAGAATTCGGTTTTACAGACGCTGAATGCGTCGACATCGCCGAAACGGCTAAGGACATGCGCAGCGACCTGGAAAATCTCGGTGCGAAGATCTACAAGACCCACCGGGTCTATCACAAGAGCATATAGAATTCCAAGGGATGCGTCAGCGACTGCATCCCTTTTTATTTGGAGTAGGATAAGAATTATGACCACCCATCCCCTCGCTTTCATCCCGGACAACAAGCGCAAGCGTGTTTTCTACTTAGCACTCGCTGCCACGCTGATCGTGATGGCTGTCTTCCAACTGGTACTGGATCCGCCCTTAAAAACAACCGCTGCGCCTAACGGCATTGTCTCTTTCGAACTAGCCGGCTCGCAAGCGAAAGCACAAGCAATTCTTGCCTCATGGGATTCCTCCGCTCAGCTCTATACCGCTTTCGGGTTGGGATTCGATTTCCTGTTCATGCCGGTTTATGCCACCGCCATCGCGTTGGGGGTGTTACTGGCGGCGGGACGGCATCCCGGGTGGTTCGCATCGCTTGGCGCGTGGGTGGGATGGGGAGCGTTCGCCGCCGCCCTGTTCGATGCAGCCGAGAATATCTGCCTGTTCAACCTGCTGCTGGGGAACAGCGGCGCAAACTATGCGAGCATGGCGGCGCTCTACGCGACACTCAAGTTCGGATTGATCCTGCTGGGAATCGGGTACGCACTCATCGGGTGGGTGTGCCCAAAGAAAAAACAATAATTTTTCTAGTCATTAGCGGTTGAATCTCCCCCACCCCTGCCCCGGTTTCGGGGCAGGGGTTTTCTGTTTGTCGCGGAAAGGACAGCTACACTGTCCTTTCCCCACACCCCTATACCCGCGGAACAACCCAATCCATTTTGCTCTGTTCTCATGGAGCTAATCGCTGTATTATTAATGCATATACGGAGCCAACCATGACCCTCGTCCCTACCTTCCCTTTTGAATTCCACGTATCGCGCGCTGCGCGACAAAAATACCAATTCGACGAGGCGCTCTTCTCCACCGACGGACGGGTCATCGTCGCGGATTTTTCCGCCGCGCGCCAACTGGCCGAACGAATCAGCGTTGTGCGAGGCACTTCGGTGCCCGCCAGCGACATCAACGCCATGGGGCTGATCGACGAGATCCTGCACATCGTCGTGCGCCAGTACGAACTGCAGGACCCGGGCATCATGGCGCGCGCCATGGAGTGGATGGGCCAGCACATGGGTCAGGAAAGTTTCGAGAAAACGCTGCTGCGCTTCGTGGACGAGTTCCCGCCAATGGCCGTTTATCAAAAAAAGATGAGCATCGATGAATATCTCTCCGGAACGACGGACGGCAGACCCAACCGCCAGATCGCGCTCGAGGAAATGCTGATGCTGAACGTCACCAACCTGAACCCGGCGGTGGAACCCTACAAGGAACTCTTCGACGACCAGCCCCTGCGCACGGCCAGCGCCTACGACGCTTTTGTCAGCGGTTTATCCGACTTCTTTAACGGCCAGCCGGCCTCAGGCCTGTTCGGAGCCGGCGAGACTCTCATCCACGTGCTGCGCGCACCGGCCATCGCCTCGCCCTATTCGCTCGCCGGGCAGCTCGAATTCCTGATGAACCGCTGGGGTGCGGTGCTGGGCGAGACTTTCCTGCTGCGCCTCCTGCGCGGCATGGACTTTATCAAGGAGGAGGTCATTCGCGGACAGTGGGCAGGCGGATTCGGCGGCGGCGCACCGGTGCCCGACTTCCGCGGCGAGCCGGAGTACGAACGCTTCAGCCCCGACAAGGACTGGATGCCCAGGCTGGTACTGATGGCCAAGAATTCCTATGTCTGGCTGGACCAGCTCAGCAAGTGGTATGGACGCGACATCTCACGGCTCGACCAGATCCCCGACGAAGAGCTGGACAAGCTGGCGCGGGCGGGTATCACCGGGTTGTGGCTGATCGGCCTGTGGGAGCGCAGCCGCGCCAGCCGGCGCATCAAGCAGAGGATGGGCGACACGGACGCGGTGGCCTCGGCCTATTCGCTGAACAGCTACGATATCGCCTCCGACCTGGGCGGCTGGCAGGCGCTGGGTAATCTGCGTTACCGCGCCTGGCAGCGCGGCATCCGCCTCTCCGCGGACATGGTCCCCAACCACATGGGCATCGACTCGACCTGGGTGGCCGAGCACCCCGACTGGTTCCTCTCGCTGCCCTACCCGCCCTATCCCGGCTACTCCTTTAACGGTGAGGACCTGTCAGACGACGGGCGCATGGGCGTATTCCTCGAGGACCACTATTATTCCAAGTCCGACGCGGCGGTGGTATTCAAGCGCGTAGACCGCAACAGCGGCGACGTGCGCTACATCTATCACGGCAATGACGGCACGTCCATGCCGTGGAACGACACCGCCCAGCTCGACTATCTCAACCCGGCCGTGCGCGAGGCCGTCATCCAGACCATTTTGCATGTGGCGCGGAACTTCCCCGTCATCCGTTTCGACGCGGCCATGACGCTCGCCAAGAAGCACGTCCAGCGCCTGTGGTTCCCCGAGCCGGGCGCGGGCGGCGCGATCCCCTCCCGCTCGGATCACGGCATGATGCGGGCTGAGTTTGACGCACGCATCCCGGTCGAGTTCTGGCGCGAGGTCGTGGACCGGGTGGCGGCCGAGGTGCCCGACACGCTCCTTCTGGCGGAAGCCTTCTGGCTGATGGAGGGATTCTTCGTGCGCACGCTTGGCATGCACCGCGTGTACAACTCCGCCTTCATGCACATGCTGCACGACGAGGACAACGCCAAGTACCGCTCGGTGATGAAGAATACGCTGGAGTTCGACACCCAGGTGCTCAAGCGCTTCGTCAACTTCATGAACAACCCGGATGAAAAGACCGCCGTCGAGCAGTTCGGCAGCGGAGATAAGTATTTCGGCGTTGCAGCGCTGATGGTGACCCTGCCGGGGCTGCCCATGTTCGGGCATGGACAGTTCGAGGGTTTCCGCGAAAAGTACGGGATGGAGTTCCGCCGGGCGCGCTGGGACGAGCGTCCTGACGAGGGGTTGATGCGCGGCCACGAGTGGAAGATCTTCCCGCTGCTGCACAAGCGCCACGTTTTCGCCGAGGTGGACAATTTCCTGCTGTACGACTTCTTCACCCCTGCTGGTCACGTCAACGAGGATGTGTTCGCGATCAGTAACCGGCACCACGGTGAAAGAGGCGTGGTCGTTTACCACAACAAGTACGCCGAGACGAGCGGCTGGGTGAAGACTTCGGTGGGCTTCATGGACAAGGGAGCTGGCCGGCTGGTCCAGAAAACGCTGGCCGAAGGGCTGAACCTGCCGCAGGATGGTTTTGCCATTTTCCGGGATTACGTCACCCACCTGGAATACATCCGCCCGTGCGCGGAGCTGCGCGAGAAGGGCATCTTCGTCAGCCTGGGCGCGTACCAGTGCCACGCTTTTTTGGACTGGCGATTCGTCAGCGGCGACGGGTGGACGCAGATCTTCAACCAGTTGAACGGGGCGGGCATACCGTCCATGCAGGATAAATGGAATGAGCTCTTTGCGCCCAAGGTCGTGGAGGTCAAGAAAGAGCCGAAGGTAAAGAAGGCCGTCAAGAAAGCACCCGCCAAGAAGAAGGCGGCGGTTGAAAAAAAGAAGCCGACTCCAAAAACGATGACGGCCAAACCCAAGACGAAGAAAGCAGAAAAGGCGGCTAATAAAATTAATACTGTGGAGAAAAAGCAGGCAGCGAAAAAGCCTAATACAAAGAAAGTAATAAAGAGCAAGAAATGATTCTTAGAATAGACTAAATTCGCACTATATAACGTCCGAACGCTAAAATGAGCCGATTCTACTCACGGGCATTTTCTATAAGATTACTAATGGCTCTTCAATCGCCTAAATATTCCACTGGATTAAAACTCGCCAAGAGAAACATGCTAGCAAGTGCGAAGGTATGATTACAATTGCCTCGAATTTCTTGCATCTGATCTTGTGAATACACTTGAGTTATGAAATAAATATCAAAAATTATAAACATCCGATTTTATGGGCCGAAATCACTGAAGTGGAAAATCAGGTAAGTAGTTACCAATTGAAGGAACATGAAAAAGTAAACACCATGCTTTGGTTGCGGAAACAATCTAACCGCCTGTCCAGCCGAGAACAGGGCCAGCAAGGGGGTTAGGAATATCCACAGACGACCGGTTTCATTGCTCGTTTGACCTGACAAATTAAGCAATATAAACGTGAAGAAGAACGATATAACTATCCAATCCGTCCGGTCTATCTTTTTTCCGATAAGATTTTTTACCGATGTCCCCAATGCAATCAAGGATAATATAATTGAGGCATATCCGGTCCAGAAGGTAAATTCTGCATTGGCTCCTAAGAGAAAATATCGAAATAAAGAGAGACTCTGTATAGAGAAATCTAATGAAAATTTCCCTTTTATTTGATGGTGAAGTTGTATTGCATGACCATAACGCGTAATAGCATCGTAGTTTAGTGTTACTTTAAATATAAGAAATAGAACAATTATGCCCAAAAATATACTGAGTGCCATCTGACCATATTGAACAATTACATACATCTGTTTTCTTTGAGGATACGGCTCTCTTCGGAAAAACAAATAATGAAACCCAAGCATTGAAAAAGCAATGACAAGAACAGGAAGCAAAGAATATGTAATGAAATTCGCCAAGTATAAAAAACCACCAGAAACAAATGCCATCAAAAGTGACCACTTTTCAATCGCTATCAGAATGAACAATAAAGAAACAATAAAAAGGAGTGGATACAAGACCTGATCGAGGTATAAGGGCATAAGCAAAACATTGGGGAAAGTAAAATAGAACAAGCAGGTAATAACTGCAGTTTGCTCCCCACCTATTCTGCGGGCCAACGCATAAAGCGGAATGGTCACAAATACAGAAATAATTGGAAAAAACAAGAAAATGAACTTTAAAAGAATACTAAGACGTTCTGAAGTAAATGGGGAAGGTTGTAAAAGGTTTGATAATATTTCAATACCAACATAGAAAACCAAAAATCCGGGAGGTTTTGTCCCTGTCCATAAGGAAGATATCCCATATGAATTTTCATAATGAGTGATTAAATTCAATATATTGGGATTTTTGGAAGCCTCCTGGGCATAGACAATCCCAGAAGTGTCCGAATACTTATGCAGGATAGATTCCGGTAATGAGCCATCGATCACCCCGAAACCAAATTGAAGTAAGATTCCCCAAACCATGATTAGAATTAGCGATTTCCATTTCGCAATAGGCTTTCGGAGTAAATACCAAGCAAGGAAGATGGAACTGGAAATCAAAACCAATATTATCGTATCGCGTGGGCTGATTTGTTTAATTGGCGGGAATCTCCAACCCCAATTGTATATATTTTTGTAAACATCCAAATTACAGATCAAAATAACCCACTGGGATAGGCTGACAATTATTAATAAAACAATAATCGTGAGTTTATATACCCAGTCAGTTGTTACAAAAACTCTCCAATAAAATATTCCAACTAAAATCGCAATTTGTAGGAGAATAACTGCGAACCAGATCAATGGATACCAAGCACGATTGACCACGCTGACCATGGTCCCACCAGTTGTTACTTTGCCAATAATCAATAAACTACATAATACGCTAATTCCCAAAAGGGTAATAAAAGAGAAATAAAAAAGATTTTCCCCGGTCTCGAGAGAGCTTCGAATAGCAATTATTCTTTTCTGCCACCAGTTATTATCCGTGACCGCCCGGATAAAAGTAAAGACAAAAAACAATTCCACAATTACTAAGACTGCACCTATTGCTATTTTTCTAGCTGAATAGTTGAAAAGAACCACCGACTTTGACTCAGACGGCAATGCAAGAAACAATCCTATTGTAATTAGCCCTTCGAGGGTGCAAAAAGCGAGAAATACTTTCGGGATTATTAATCGCATAGGTTTCCCTGCAGATGTTGATTAATCATTCTCTTATAAATATTTATTGTTTGCGATTATACTCTTGACCATGCCACTAAGGTGCTTGCCCGTGCAGGGTGCTTATGGTTTTAGAACCCGTAAGCAGCAACCTTTGAAATCCATCCTATTCGATTTGCCAAAGAATCCGAGTCTGCACCCGGACATTTTCTGCGGTTTGAGCCAAGAGTAACAATAGTAGGCTACGCGCAGGGCATTTTCTGCAGCGTGATGAGATACCAGAGACTATAAATTATTCACAGGATAAAAGCCTTGTTCCGGTCAGCAATAGACGAACGATGGCAATAAAGCCTAGAAGGCAATTCATCAGGAGGTTTTGCAATGAAGACCAAAGTTATCACTGGTTATCCACAAATGCCGTCTCTCACACAGGATGAAATTGAAATTTTTCTCAGCCAACATCGGTTTGCCAGATTAGGTACGATCAATGAAGATGACACTATACATCTGGCTCCAATCTATTTTAAATACGACAAGAGTGAATTTATCCTGGGAACACAGATTGCCAGCCGCCGGGTCAGAAATGTCAAACGAAACCCGAACGTCACTTTACTTATTGATGACACAAACCCGCCATACAAAGCTGTTCTGGTATATGGCAAAGCTGTACTTGATTACGATAACATAGTACAAAAACGAACTGCAATTTTTGAGCAATTTGAAACCAAAGAGGAAGCTTTCCAATCGGCAGAAGGGATCTGTAACAAGTGGTCCTCGGTAATCATGCGCATCAAACCCAATCGGATTGTTTCATTTGATTACTCGAAAGCCTCGTTGCTATAGAATAGAGTGCGACACACCTATATATTTGTTTTTACATAGACAAAGTCCGCCTAACAAAGCGTGGACATGTGGGAGTCTACCGTGTGAGCCGGGTTTTGCGAGGGGACCTAATACGATTGAAAATTTTCGACAGGTAATTGAGTTTTAGTAGGCAAAGGAATTAAAAATAGATGAGCGGGTTTACTCCAAAACCAAGTCAACCATCTCCAGCAGAATTGTTCTCAGTGTCTTTCGATGACCATGAGATTAAACTTAGGGTTCCTGACGGTCACGAATATACAATTCCCTGGAGTGAGTTAAGTAGCGTGGCAATCAAAACAACCAATGAAGATCCATTCATGGATGATGTCCTCTGGATCCTCGGGACGAAAAAATATTCTTTACGGATACCCCAAGGCGCAAAAGGTGAGGAAGAGTTGCTTGGACGCCTTCAACAGCTTCCAAATTTTGACAACGAGGCGGTTATCTCTGCCATGGGATGTGCAGAAAACAAACTATTCTTATGTTGGCAAAGTGAATATGATAAAGCCTGACATCGCCAATGCCAACTCCTTCTGCTGCTAGGAATTTTCGGCAGCGTGAGCCGGGTCAGCGAGGGGGTAATCGCAAACCCCAGGTCCAAAATTTCCCAAAAAACCGAGTCTTTGAAAATAATATCGCGCCGTGATACTATTAGGGTGTGATCGAATCCTTTGCTTCGGACGAAACAAAGAATATCTTTCTTGGCAAAATCTCCACGAAATTGCCAAAAGACATTCAATGTACCGTCCGGCGCAAATTGATTTACATTGACGAGGCTGAAGATTTACAGGACCTGCTTGCCCCACCAGGAAATCGACTGGAAAAATTAAAAGGTGGCAGGGCTGGGCAATACAGTATTCGAATCAAGGATCAGTGGCAAATTTGCTTTGAATGGAAAAACAATAAAGCCCAAAACGTGGAAATTGTTGATTATCACTCATAAAGGTGAAACGCATGGATAAACTACTCTCCCCCATTCATCCCGGCGAAGTCCTGCTCGAAGACTTCATGAAACCGCTTGGTCTGAGTCAATACCGCCTGGCGCATGATATCGGCGTCACGCCCATTCGAATCAGTCAGATTGTGAATGGTCAACGCTCAATTTCAGTGGACACCGCCATGCGGTTGGCGCGCTATTTCGGCACGAGTGCTGCGGTCTGGCTGCGCTTACAGGTTCGCTATGACCTTGAAGTCGCTGAAAAGGAATTAAGCGGCCGTATCAATCGCGAAGTGAAAGTTCATAATCAAACCGTTGCGCATCCTTAGCCTGGAAAGCAACAAGTCCACCCGGGCATTTTCTGCCGCGTGAGTCGGGTCCATGCGAGGGGATTACGATAAAAGAAGTTCACAATGATAAACTCAAAACTTATCTTGATCGAAGGCCTTCCCGGCGGAGGCAAATCAACATCGTCTCATTACCTTGGAACTGTCTTTCAACGATGTGGCATTGTCTGTGACTGCTTCCTGGAAGATGACGACCCGCATCCCATTCCGTGCCTCGACTTTGAGATCAAAGGATTGACCCAAAAGACGATCCCTCTTTGGCGGACCTTCGCTGAACGCGCAGCGCAGGAGTCAAAGGTCACGATCATTGAAAGCCGGTTATGGCAGAACACCGCCTTGTTCATGCTTATGAGCAATGTTGGCGTGGACGAGATCGTCGATTTCAATCAACAGACGGGAAAGGCGCTCGATATGCTTTCACCTGCCCTAATCTACCTCGACCAGCCCGATGTAGATTCCGCTTTGTACCGCATGGCCTCCATTCGAGGAGATGATTGGATCAAGTCGACTCTGCGCGATACAATTGATTACCCATGGTTCAAGTCTCGTGGTATACACGATTTTGACGGCTGGGTGTCGTTTTTCGAGGAATGGCACAGCGTGGTTGAGCTTTTATTCAACGATTGGCCCTTCCGCAAGACAAGGATTCTAAATCCACATGACGATTGGACAGGAGCGTATAAGAAAATGCATACCTTTCTGCAGGTCGATTACAATCCGGATTCTGCAGCGTGAGCCGCGTCCATGCGGGGGGGACTATGAACCACTGTGCCGGTTATCATACGCTCATTAATTTCCTAAAAATGGAGTAAGTCATGACCAGAATAAAAGTATGTGTCGCCGGTGCAACCGGATGGGCAGGTTCGGAACTGTCCAAAAGTATTTTCGGGGCTGAGGATATGGAGCTGGTCGCTGCCTTTTCTCGAAGGTATGCAGGAAAACCCCTGGGCGAAGTAATAAGGATCGAAGGGCTGTCCACGCCGATTTTCGATTCCATTGAAGAGGCATTAAAAACCAAACCTGATGTGGTTGTGGAATACACAAAACCGGATGTGGCAAAACATAATATCTTATCGGCATTAAAGAACGGCGCGCACGCTGTGGTGGGCACATCCGGACTGAGCAGTGAAGATTATGAAGAGATCGATCGAGTCGCGAAGGGAGTCAACCGCGGCGTTCTGGCAGTGGGTAATTTTGCCATTACAGTGGTCCTTCTTCAGAAATTTGCCGAGATGGCAGCCAAATATATTCCAAACTGGGAAATCATCGATTACGCTCATGCCGAAAAGAAAGATGTGCCGAGCGGAACCGCTCGCGAACTGGCCAATCGCCTATCCAAAATCCGGGAAGCAAAACTTGAAATTCCGCTGGATAAGATTGAAGGTCCAAAAGAGAGTCGGGGAGCACGATTGCAGGGGACGCAAGTACATTCAATTCGGCTGCCAGGCTATGTCATCTCGGTAGATGCCATTTTTGGGATGCCCGATCAGAAGTTGATTCTACGTCACGAGTCGGGGACAAGCGCTGAACCCTATGTCCAAGGGGCGCTATTAGCCATTCGGGAAGTGGGCAAATTAGTGGGTGTTCATCGCGGGCTTGATAGCGTGATGAAATTCTAGTCGCGGTTACCAATAAAACCAAGTTCTGAAAAGGAAGTAGTATCTACACCAGAAATTTTCTGTATAATGAACATATCTCTGGCTGATTGGATGCTGTCCCGCCCGCGTGGTGTTTCCTGAAATCACGCACCTCGGAACCACGTCCTTTGAAAGGGTATCCATGGACCTACTGCTGGGAAGATCAATACCTATAAAAGAGCTTTCCCGGGGATCGAAAATTCTCCTGTTCGCGGCAATGCTGGTTGTGATTCTCATGGTCGGTATCGTTGACTACGTCACCGGCTCGGAGCTGGCGTTTTCGATCTTCTACCTCTTCCCGGTGGGAATCGTGGCATGGTACGTGGGGTGGGAAGCCGGAGTGACTGCCTCCGTCGCTAGCGGAATCGTCTGGTACCTCGCTGATACTTTCTCGAGGGGAGAACCTTATCCTGCCCCATTCGTCCCAGCCTGGAATACGGGGGTGCGGGTCTTGACTTTCCTGATCGTGACCGTACTCATCACGATCCTGCACGACACGCTCAAAAGGGAGTCGCTCAACGCACGCGTTGACCCTCTCACCGGAGCTGCGAATTCCCGGGCTTTTTATGAAGCAACCGAAATGCAGATCTCACTTCTCAAGCGCTACCAGCGACCGTTCAGCATCCTTTACATGGATATTGATAATTTCAAACATATCAATGATGAGCGCGGTCATTCTGCCGGAGACACTGCATTGCAGGATCTGGTATCGACATTGAAACAGAATCTGCGCATGGCTGATACGATCACCCGGTTCGGAGGCGACGAATTCGCCATCCTGCTCGCAGAGGCCGATGCCGGCGCGGCGGAGGTCGTCTCTTCCCGGATCCAATCCGCCATCCGCACGAAGCTCCCTTACACCTGTAGCATGGGCGTGTTCACCTGTTCGTCCCCGCCACGCTCGGTCGATGAATTGGTTGAACAAGTGGACAATCTCATGTATGAAGCTAAGCGTGCGGGCAAGGATAGAAAGATGTCGTCCTCGACGTTATCTGTTAGCTGAGCCCTTGCTTATTGACCAAACAATTCACATCAGGGATCGGTAATTCCATATGCATTTCCCTGTCAACTCTGATTTAATAGCACATGCGCGGGATGTTCTTTCCTGTAGGAAAAGGCTTTTCTGGATCGTCGGCGGTGCGGGTTCCGGAAAGACCACTATTTGCAGCATCCTCTCGGAGCGATACGCATTCCCGGTTTACAACATGGATGCCCACATTTACGGGTCATATCACAGCCGATTCACGCCAGAACGTCACCCAGTAAATACGGCATGGACAACCTCCGAAAACAGGCTGGCATGGCTGCTCAGTATGTCCTGGGATGAATTCAACAGCTTTAATCAGTCTGCGTTGGCCGAGTATCTCGATCTGCTGGCTGAGGATCTCGCAGGAACCCGTCCAGGTTCACCGCTGCTGATCGATGGCGGGATAAGCAATCCAGCAATAATTGCTCAGGTCATTCCAATCCGCCATATTGTTTGCCTGTCAGCGCCGTTGGATGTCAATGTTTGGGAATCGGCTGCCAGGCAACCCATGAAGGAAACGATCTATCAGTTGCCGAATCCGGAAGAAGCATGGTTGAAATTTCTCGATTTTGATAAGCAAATCACTCGCACAATTGAAATAGAAAGCCAGGATAACAATATTTCGATTTGCCTAATGAACTCAAACACCTCACCCGAGGCTTTAGCCGGAGAGGCCGCCCGCAAAATAGGTTTGTAATTCTCACCCCCTGTCCAATCAGAGAACCATGAATGTATTTGGACTATAATTGTCCCAAAATAAGCTTTCCACATTCTGCGTCAATCAAGGAGCTAAAAATGGACTTTAGTTCGATTAACTGGCTGGCTGTGTTGGCATGTGTGGTATTCAGCGTGATAAGCGGCTCATTTTGGTTTGGACCCAAGACTTTCTTCCCGGTCTGGTGGAAGGCGATCGGTAAGAGTGAGAGCGATTTGCCGGATGGAAGACCTCTTACGTGGATACTTATCCTTGTTTCCAGTTTCGTCCAGGCCGTGTTCATGGCGCTGATGGTCAATGCCTTGGGAAGCATAATGGATGGAGCGACCCTGGCTTCGGGCGTGGCGACTGGCTTCTTGATTTGGCTGGGATTCGTCGCTCCTGCCAGCCTGGTGAACAAGCTGTTCCCGGCTCAAATTAAAGCCTGGGCCATCGAGAACGGTAACCACCTTATAAATTTCGTCGTCTTCGGCGCGATCCTGGGGGCATGGCATTAGTCTGGCAGGAAATCAGTCGGGAGAATCATGGAACCTTCCAAAAATACCTTCAAGAACATTGACGAATACATCGCGCTCTTTTCAAAAGAAACCCAATCTCTTTTGCAACAGATCAGGGCAACCATCCAGGCGGCAGCACCCGAAGCTGAGGAGAAGATCAGCTATCAGATGCCCACTTTTTTCCTGAAGGGCAACCTGGTCCATTTTGCCGCCTTCAAAAATCATATCGGGTTTTATCCGGTGCCGACTGGGATAGAAAAGTTCAAAAAAGAGCTATCCACCTATAAAACATCCAAAGGTGCCGTGCAATTTCCACTGGACAAGCCATTGCCGTTGGAGTTGATCACGAAAATTGTCAAATTCCGAGTGGCAGACAATCTCAGGAAGGCCGAGGAGAAGACCCACAAAAAGAAGTAAGGAGTCAACGACCATGGAACATCCACTCGTCAGTCAGTTGCGTTTTACGCGTATTGAATTTATGCGTTCGGTCAAAGGGGTCAGCGATTCGGAGGCGCGCAAACGATTGCTGCCGATGAACTGCATCAGCTGGAACATCGGTCACCTCGCCTGGCAGGAACAGCGATATCTCCTGCATTTTGGCCAAGGGAAAATGCCGTTCCCTGAAATTAACGAACAGTTCGCTTATGGTGCCCCCGCGAGCACTCCCCCACTCAAAGATTCCTTATCAGCATGGAAAACGATTACCAAGACATCCAACCCCTGGTTGGATACCCTGACCTCCGTGGAACTTCAGCAGTTCGCATTCAGCAAAGGCAGGCAGACTTCACGCACTTTTGGGAATTTACTTCAGCGGATGATCTACCACTACTGGTTTCACATCGGTGAGAACATGTCGATCCGGCAAATGCTGGGACATCGCAACCTGGTTCAGTTTGTCGGCAACCTTGAGCGTCAGGCTCCCTACCGGCCGGATGCGGCTGCCGATAAGGGTCAGGCGAAAAACCGCAGAAAGAAAAGTTAATCGTACAGCTTGGAGACATTGGTAACAGCAATTCTATTCCAAAACGAAACAAGTCTCCTGACGTATATCCTTAAAAGAAGGAGGCAATATGTCCGATAATAAAACCTTCACTGAAGAATTCAGGGTCAAGGGCGAAGAGATCCTCACCAAGGTCAAGGAATTAGTCCATGAAGGAAACATTCGCCGAATTATCATTAAGGATAAAGAAGATCGCACCTTGATCGAAGTGCCGCTGACGCTGGGCGTAGTCGGAGCGATCCTGGTCCCCGTCTGGGCAGCCATCGGTGCGATCGCTGCGCTTGTGGCGGAAGCCACGATCGTCGTTGAGAAGAACGAAGATTAGCCTTTCGACCGCGGATAAAGGGGGGAAAACCAGGCCTTATCTTTCCTAATACTTTGTTTAGTTCTATAATAATCTTGATATCAGGATGGGGAAATTATCAGGAGGCACAGGTATGGTCAAGGTTTTTGTCCATGCGCGTCCGCAAAAATGGGGAAAACTATTTCTATTGTTCGTGCTGATCACGTCATCGTTAACCAACCAGACCGCTCTGGCGGAATCGTCCGTTCCCCAGCAGGACCAGACCCCGACCGCACCCCTTCCTGCTCCCAACTCTGCCACGACCAGATCACGCTACATCAGCGGGTTTGGGCTCGATAATTCTTTCACCATTTTCTACGAAGACCGTGCCGACACGGCTGGCTGCGCTTTCGGCTCCCGCATCTATTTCAATCAGACCTCTAACGGGCCTTTCAACCTGTCCTCCACCAGCACTGCCACCGATATCTGTGATACACATCTTATCGTCAAGAACTGGCCCATCACCATCGGTGCCACCTATGCTTACCGAGCCTGGGGTTCGGTGGGGAACAACCTTAACCACACTTTTTACGTCTCCAACAACCTGACCAACTGGACGCAGATCTACTTCGGCACAGGCATGTTCTCCGACCCGGGCAACGTGCTGTTGGGCGACACGATCCTTTATGGATTCCATGACATTGTTCAGCTCAATAACAATTACATGGGTTTCGTGGAATCGGCCGGCGGACATACCTACATTGCCTGGAGCGACAATGGCGACCAGAATTGGAGACTCATCGCACGCGTGGGCGGCAGCGGACCGGGCGATGCCCCACTTAACCTGAGCTTTACGTCCGCCGGTCCCATCCCCACCGGTAATTTTGTTTTGATGGAAGTGAATGGACAGCTGGCTTACGGAAAGAACATGATTCCCGGCAACCGTTCAGGGATATATCTGTCGATCAACCGCGCCGCTGCGCAAGCAAGTACACCTGCTCTGGCGGAAGCCGCCTTTTTAGATCCTGCCAACTGGACGTGGCATGATGGGAGCACAGGGCTTCCTGTCCTGGCAAATGCCGTCCTCACCAGCACGCTTGGTTCAGGAGGCCATAATATCAGCGAAACGTGGACGGTGCCCACCTCTGATCCCCGTTCGGATAATGTCATCCTCTATACCGCCCAATACGCAGCCGTCACAAACACAGCCATCGGGTGTGCTTCTTCTTCAAACCTGTGCCTTGTCGTTGCTCCAATAATCGAACCGTTGGTTCTACCCGCCACCGGTTTCGTCCCGCAGCGATTATCTTCTCTGGCACCGCAACCACTGGAAAAAGCATACCAGACGGCGGGTATCTGGCTTGAAATCCCAAAACTGAGACTTGATCTGCCTGTCGTCGGCATCCCGCTGGTGGACGGCGAGTGGGATACCTCCTGGCTCTTCAACCAGGCAGGCTATCTGGAGGGGACGGCCTTCCCAACCCTGCCGGGCAACACCGTCATCGCCGGGCATCTCTACGATTACACTGGAAAAGCCGGACCTTTTGCTGAGTTATCGCACCTGCGCTTTGGAGATGAAATTCGTTTGCATGCCTGGGGGCACATTTATGTTTACGAAGTCAGGGACAATAAATTGGTTAGCCCTGCAGACTTATCGCCCTTGCACCACCAGGATCTTGATTGGGTCACCCTTCTGACTTGCCAGGGATATGATCAGGCCAAAGATGCTTATCGCAATCGCAGAATTGTTGCAGCGGTTTTGACCAAGGTAATTCCAGACCCGTGAGATTTTCTCGAGCGCTTAAGCACATCGAATATCGACGCAAAAAGGCTTACGGCTTCTTGTTAAGAATTACCATTACAAAGAGGTGGACGCGCTGTCCGCTTCTCTTTTTTACTTTTCCCGGAACTGGCTTACCAGATACGGCAATGAAATCTAAAGAGTAAAATAGAATTATCCTACCCACCCTGAGGAGTGACCATGTATACCCTTGCTGTCCGACGCGAATTCGATGCTCAACATGCCCTGATCGGCGGCGATTGGGGTGCGGAAAACCAAACCCATACTCATCACTACCAGCTTGAACTGCAATTAAGCGGTGAGACTCTCGACCAGCATGGTTTTCTGGTCGATATCGTGGATGTGGAACATCACCTCGATGACATTGTCAATGGATATAAGGAGAAAACGCTCAACGACCTGCCTGAATTTTCCGCGTTGAATCCCTCCATCGAACATTTCGCCCGCATCCTGTGCAATGCGCTGAGCGGCAGGATCAAGGCAGCGAACATCCCAAACCTCAAAGTGACGGTATGGGAGAACGATATCGCCTGGGCTTCCTACGAACAGGAGAGATAACGCTCGATTTTTCCGAATCGCTTAATCACACATGAAAATTGGCCTCATTATCTACGGCTCACTGGACACCCTCAGCGGCGGCTATCTCTATGACCGCAAGCTGGTTGAATACCTTCGCGAACAGGGTGACTCAGTCGAGGTTTATTCGCTGCCCCCTGGGATAACCGGTAGGTCAGACTGGCGTAATTACCTCGCCCATCTAACCGATAATTTATCCTTCCACCTTCCCCCTGGCCTGGATGTACTGATCGAGGATGAGCTTAACCACCCATCATTGCTATCTGCCAACAGACAATTCCATCCGTATCCGGTCATCAGCCTCGTCCACCACCTGCGCTGCTCAGAGCAGCGCTTCGCCTTGAAGAATACCATTTATCGTTTCATTGAACGCAGTTACCTGCGCTCCGTGGATGGATTCATCTGCAATTCTTCGACCACGCTCAATGTAGTCCAAGCTCTCATCAGCTCCAGAAAACCTAACCTGATCGCCTACCCGCCCACTGACCGTTTCGGGGATGGTCTGTCCGCCAATGCCGAACAAGCCGCTGAATTGATCCACACGTGGGCAACCGAATCATCTCCTCTTCGGATGCTGTTCATCGGTAATGTCATCCCCCGCAAGGGACTGCATACCCTGCTGAAGTCTCTCGCCCTTCTACCTGCGAACCATTTTCAATTGGACATTGTCGGCTCGCTGACCACCGACCCAGACTATGCGAGGAAAATGCAAAACCAAGCCGGCAGCCTCAGCTCAGCCACCGTCCAATTTCATGGCGCACTGGATAATGACCCACTCATCCAAAAGCTCAAGCGTGCGCAGGTGCTGGTCGTTCCGTCTTCTTATGAGGGCTTTGGGATTGTCTACCTGGAGGGGATGGCATTCGGTTTACCAGCCATAGGCACCACGGCGGGGGCGGCGCCCGAGGTCATCTCCGACGGCGAGACAGGTTTCCTTATCCCTCCTGATGACTGTCAAGCGCTCGCCTCACGTCTGACCGCGCTTTCTACTGACAGGGATCTGCTCTCGCGCCTTTCGTTCAACGCCTGGCAGCGTTACCAGCGGCAACCAAAATGGACGCAGACGGCAGCGTCCATCCGAACATTCTTAATCGAGCAAATGCATCGATAGAGGATAATATGGACTACTCATTTCCCCACTACCTTCTCGCCAAACAATCAGTTGACAACCGCGCTATCAACAGGCACGTTTATGAGACCCTCGCCGCTAACCTGCCCGACCGTCCCATCGACATTGTCGAGGTAGGCGCAGGGATCGGCACAATGCCGGTCCGTCTTCTGCGTTGGGGGCTGATAAAAAGAGCCAAGTACACACTGGTGGATTCGATGCAAGAGAATATCGATTACGCAAAAAGCTGGTTCACCGGATGGGCCGTAGAGAATAATTACAGTCTACAAATTCTCGAGGAGCAAAGCCTGCGTCTCTTCGACAGCAACCACGACTTAAACATCACCTTTGAATGTGCAGATGTTTTTGACTTCATCAGGAGTGAGCCTCTCAAAGCAGACCTGCTTATCGCCCATGCCTTTTTAGACCTACTGCCAATGCCGGATTCCCTGCCAAAGTTATTCTCCCTGATTAAACCGGGCGGACGAGCCTGGCTCACATTAAATTTTGACGGCGTCACCTCCTTTGAACCGGCCATCGACCCAACGCTGGATGCCCAAATCGAGCGGCTTTACCACCAAACCATGGATGAACGCCCCAGCGGAGGGGACAGCCGCAGCGGACGACATCTCTTCAAATATCTCCAGGATAAAGGCGCAGCCCTCCTTGCCGCAGGAGCTTCCGATTGGGTGATCTTTCCCCAAAACGGGAAGTTTCCGGCGGACGAAGCCTACTTCCTGCACTTCATCCTGCATTTTTTCGAACGGTCACTCACCGGCTACCCTGATCTGGAGGCGGATGCGTTCACCGCCTGGCTGAAGGAGCGCAGCGCGCAGATCGACCGTGGCGAATTGGTTTACATCGCCCACCAGATGGATTTTCTCGTACAACCTCAGCTTTCAAAGGGCGTATAATCTTTTTACAAGGCTTTTTGAAAATGATCCACACTTATACCATCAACGGCCTGCCCCTCGAAACAGGCGATATCATTTGCACCATGAACGGCAAACCGAATATCCTGCCTGGGGAGTTCTGGCGCCTGGTGGGGAGACTGGTTCCTGGGGACGTGGACCACGTCGCGGTTTTTGTCGGTCCGGATGGCCACTGCGTGGAAGCCGGCGGTCGTGGAGTCATCTCGTTTAGTGTAAGCCTTGGCTCCTGGGATTCAGCCAAAATGATCGCAAATCGCGGGCTGCTTTTCGATGAATTCTATGGGGTGGCCTATCCTCTCGCTGGAAGAGAATTAAGCGAGGCAGACGAAACGCTCATTCGGGAACACGTGGCCGAATATTGCCTGGCGCAGGTGGGCAAGCCATATAATCTCAACTTCCTTGATCCTGACAGGGAGGATGCTTTCTACTGCAGCCAGTTGGTTTATAAAGCGTATTTACCGTTCGGGATCAACTTGAACACTGGCCTTGCGCTGGAGATGCTTCCAGGGACCAATCAAATCATATACCCGCAGGAAATCTGGGGCGGTTGCGTCCACCGATTGGCAGAGAACGTTGCCATGAAATTGGAAAGCGCTTCAAGTTAAGCGCTTTCCTGTCAATTACGCGCAGGAGATAAGATGAGCAATACCAACATATTCCCCCGCACCATCGTGGGTGGTGTCAGTCTTCCAAGATTGATCATCGGTACCAATTGGTTTCTTGGCTATTCCCACACCAGCCTCGCCAAGGACAAGTTCATCAAGGATTACCAGACCCGCGAACGGATTGCGTCTGTTTTGAACGTCTTTCTCGAGCACGACATCGATGCGGTCATGGGTCCGCTCCATCCCCATCTCGAAGAGTCCATCCGAGATGCCGAGCAGTCTTCAGGCCGGCGCATAATTCGTATTTACACACCCATCTTTGACCTTGAACCCGCCACCAACTCTGAGACCAGCCCCGAAAAAGTTCTTGATCAATGTGCCGCTTACAATGCCACTTTCTGCATGCCTCACCAGTGTGTGACTGATGGCCTGCTCGACCGTCGTGCCGGAGTCATCCGCGACCTCGATTTATTCACCCGGATGATCCGCGAGCGCGGGATGATTCCCGGTCTTTCGACACACATGCCCGAATCTGTGATCTATGCCGACAGAATGAACGCGGATGTCGAAACCTACATCCAGATCTACAATTCCACCGGCTTCCTGATGCAGGTCGAAGCTGACTGGGTGATGCGCGTGATCAGCGAAGCCAAAAAACCGGTGATGACCATCAAACCGCTCGCCGCCGGGAAAATCCTTCCGGTGGTTGGGCTGGCCTTCGTCTGGAATACCATCCGCGACCAGGACATGGTCACCATCGGCACCACAACTCCGGAGGAAGCCCACGAGGTGATCGACCTCTCACTCGATCTATTGGCCCGCCGTATGCCCGACAACGAACTCCAGAAAACCCGCAGCAAAGGATCGCTGAACAAATAAGATCAAGCCCCTTTCGTCCCCCACCCTACCGGGGGATTTCGTTTTCAATCACGAACTTCCGGTATAATCCCAGTGTTGGTCTAATTTAATCACATTCAATCAGCAGTCTCCCGCTTGTTCACTGAACAGCGTCCGAAGCGTCCCCAACATCCGCCTGACTACTGAAGACAAGGAAATATAGTGGACTTCACCAGGTTCAAGCTGGATGCCCGTCTGATGACTGGAATCAAACGCGCCGGCTATGATAGTGCGACTCCCATCCAGGAAGCGGCCATTCCCGCTGCGCTTGCCGGACATGACCTGATCGGCACTGCCCAGACCGGTACAGGCAAGACCGCCGCCTTTGTGCTACCGATCCTCAATAAACTGCTCGACGGTCCTCGAAACGTATCCCGCGCTCTGATCGTCACTCCCACCCGCGAACTGGCCGGGCAGATCCACGATGTCATCCGTGTTCTGGCGACCGGTACAAAGCTGCGCAGCACGACCATATTTGGAGGCGTCGGCCCGGGTCCACAGATCAAGGCCGTTCGTGAGGGGGCTGAAATTCTCGTCGCCTGCCCAGGAAGACTGCTCGACCTGATGAACCAGAATCAGGTCCGTCTCGACCGCGTTGAAGTCCTGGTGCTGGACGAAGCCGACCGCATGTTCGATATGGGTTTCCTGCCGGACATCAAACGTATCATCAAAGCCGTGCCTGTCAAACGACAGACCATGTTGTTCTCCGCCACCTTCCCGGCGGAGATCGAACAGCTGGCATCTCAGTCGCTCAAACACCCTCAACGGATCTCGATCGGGCTTAGCCGCCCGGCGCATACAGTCACACATGCCCTTTACCCCGTTCCCCAACACCTGAAGGGTGCGCTGCTGATCGCTTTGCTCAAACAGACGGATACCAATTCCGTTCTGATCTTCACCCGCACCAAACACCGCGCCCACCGGGTTGCCCAGCAGATCTTACGCGCTGGCTTCGACGTCACGAGTTTGCACGGTGACCGAACGCAGGGACAGCGACAGTCCGCGCTCAAAGGCTTCAAGGACGGCACGCACCAGATCATGGTCGCCACCGACATTGCCGCGCGTGGACTGGATGTGGAGAGCATTTCGCATGTGATCAACTTCGACATGCCCGACACTGCCGATGCCTACATCCACCGCATCGGGCGCACCGGCCGGGCCGAGCGCACTGGCGATGCCTTCACGCTGGTCACGCCGGAGGACAACGATATGGTCAAAGCGCTCGATCGGATCCTGGGAAAACCGTTGCCACGCCTGACCCTGGATGATTTCGATTACAAGGCTCCCGCGCCGCCAAAGTCGGAACCGGCAATCCACCGCCCGCATCATGCACCGACCCCGGCCCGTCATGTTCGTCACGGGCTGGCGCCAAGAAGAATAAAACCCCGTTGATCATCAGTCGTCATCCCCGCCTCATTAAGAGGCGGGTTTTCATTCATAATTTTGCACTCTAAAGGATAGTCGGTAGTTTTTTCTGAAGGTAAACCTGTCCCCTCGTTTCTCCTTATGCAAAACTCGACACGCCATTCTACGGTCAACCGGATTCCCATTCTGGCCTTGTTTTCAGCCAACGCCATCTCGATGGTGGGCAACATATTTACCGCGATTGCGATTCCCTGGTACGTTTTGCAAACCACAGGCAGCGCCACTCAAACAGGGATCACCGGCTTTTTCAATGTACTGCCCATTGTCCTGGCGGGGATTTTTGGCGGCGCCCTCATTGACCGCATTGGTTATAAGAGTACAAGCGTCATTTCAGACCTTTCAAGTGGTGTTGCAGTCGCACTGATTCCGATTTTTTACGCCACAGTCGGACTTCCTTTTTGGGGGCTGATGGCGTTGGTCTTCCTGGGCGCACTGCTGGATGCGCCCGGCAGCACTGCCCGTTCCGCGCTGATTCCAGAGTTGGCAGAACTGGCTGGCATGCCAATCGAACGTGCCACCTCTGCCAACCAGGTTATTGAGCGGAGTTCCCGCCTGATCGGAGCACCATTGGCCGGCTTGCTGATCACAGTGATGAGCACATCAAACGTGCTCTGGCTGGATGCTGCCTCCTTCATTCTCTCTGCGGCTCTGGTGGGGTTTTTGATCGCTGGCTCACATGAAAAGGTAAGAGCAGCAGGGAATGACAAGTATATTAACGAACTTTCAGCCGGTCTGAAATTCCTCGTTCATGACCGGCTGATTCTGGCAATCGTGGTCACGGTTATGATCACAAACTTCCTGGATTCTGCTTTCGCGGGCGTGATCCGGCCCGTTTACGTTAATCAGGTTTTTGGCAGCGCATTTACCCTGGGATTAATTATTGCTGCCAATGGCGGCGGTGCAGTGCTGGGAGCGATCGTTTTTGGCATGGTGGGTCACAGGTTGCCCCGCCACCTCACGTTTTATTTGATGTTCATGCTGACCGGTTTGCGCTTTTTTGTATACCTTCTCTACCCACCGCTGTGGGTCATTATCCTTGCCACTTTTATTTTCAGCATTGGTGCCGGCCCTCTCAATCCGATTATTGACTCGGTTGAATATGAGCGCGTCCCAGCCAACATGCGCGGGCGTGTATTTGGCACAATCACCGCGGGAGCCTGGGTGGCAATGCCCTTGAGCCTTTTGGTCGGAGGAATCCTGACAGAGAAATTCGGTGTGAGCCCGATGCTCTTCGTTATCGGATGTGCCTATTTGGCAACAACAGTGAGTATGGCGGCCATACCGTCCATGCGAGAAATGGACAAGCAACGGGTTTAATTGAAAAATCGTTAATGCTATAATCCCTCTACCATGAATTTTCTAATCACCGGCGCGGCCGGATTCATTGGATCGACTTTGGCCAACCAGCTTGCCCGCGAGGGACATCAGATACGCGGGCTGGACGACCTTTCCACCGGAGACCCACAGGCGCTGGCATCCGATATCCACTTCACCCGTGGGGATGTGAACGACCGCCCCAAACTGTGGACGCTGCTGCAGGAAGTGGACTGTGTCTACCATCTGGCGGCGAGGGTCTCCGTCCCTGAATCCGTTTTGTACCCGCGCGAGTACAACGCTGTCAATGTAGGCGGCGCGGTCAGCCTGATGGAAGCCATGCGCGACGTGGGCGTGCGCAGGGTGGTGCTGGTTTCATCCGGAGCGATCTATGGTGACCAGGGCAAGCAGCCTCTGCGTGAAACGATGACGCCCAATCCCCGTTCACCTTATGCCGTCTCGAAGCTTGCTGCGGAGTATTATGTCAACACGATTGGCGACCTGTGGAATATCGAGACGGTCAGCCTGCGCGTGTTCAATGCCTATGGTCCCGGACAGCACCTGCCGCCCGCCCACCCACCGGTCGTGCCTTATTTCCTCAAGCAGGCTCTGCGGAATGGCTCTCTGGTCGTCCACTCTGATGGCAGCCAAACCCGTGATTATGTATATGTGGACGATGTCGTCTCCGGGCTCATCGCCGCCTCCACTGCACCCAACCTTGATGGACTGGTGATCAACATCGGCAGCGGCAAAGAGACCGCTGTACGAGACCTGGTCCAGAAAGTGCTGGACGTGACCGGTGCCAAGCCTGAAGTCATCTACAATGCCAAGACATCCCCCGGCGTGTCCCGCATGTGCGCCGATTTGACTTTGGCAAAGCAAAAGTTGAATTACAAACCGTCCATCTCGCTGGCTGATGGGCTGCGCCTCACTTTGCAGCGTGATCCGCGCCTAAAGGTTACTTAAAGCATCTCGGCATAATGTCCAAACCACTACCAGTCAGTTTCTACAATCGCCCCACCTTGATCGTCGCCCGCGAATTGCTCGGCGCACACTTGGTTAGCACCCTTGGTAAACAGCGGTTGGTTGGGAAAATCATTGAAACCGAAGCTTATATTGGCGAGTCGGACCTGGGCTGCCACGCATCCAGGGGAAAGACCGCAAGGAATACGGTCATGTTTGGTCGGGCGGGAATCGCCTATGTCTACTTCACCTATGGCGTACATTGGATGGTGAATGCTGTGACCGAAGCCGAAGGCTTCCCGGCAGCCGTGCTGATCCGCGCCATCGAACCGTTGGAAGGCGTGGAAATAATCCTTCGGCGTCGTCATGGTCGCGATACCAAGGGACCGGCGAAAGTGACCCAGGCGCTTGGCATCAACCGTGCGCAAAACGGAATTGATCTTACCGCCCGAACCGGTGAGCTTAGAATAGAAAACGGTGAATCAATTCCAGACGAAAGCGTGACTATCGGTCCCCGAGTGGGGTTATACTCTGTGCCTGAACCTTGGAAATCCAGGCCGTGGCGGTTTCTGGCTTATCATTAGGTAGATTTTTTTTCGCGAAGGAGAATTTTATGGGACTATTAACCGGCAAGAACGCACTCGTTTTTGGATTAGCCAATGACAAATCGATTGCTTGGGGTATCGCACAGGCCTTCCATCGGGAAGGTGCAAACCTGGGTATCAGTTACGCAGGTGAGTTGCTTGAAAAACGCGTCAAGCCGCTCGCGGAACAGTTGGGTGTGAAATTCGTCGAGGAGTGCGATGTTTCCAGTGATGAACAGATCGACGCTGTGGTCAAAAAGGCCGCCGATCACTTCGGGAAGATCGACATCCTAGTGCATTCCATCGGGTACGCCAATAAGGACGAGTTAAGCGGCATGTTCTACAACACCAGCCGCGCTGGCTTTCACCTGGCTATGGACATCAGCGTTTATTCCTTCGTCGGGCTGGCACGCGCTTTCCAGCCAATCCTGAACCGCGGCGGGGCGCTGCTTACCCTCACCTATTACGGCTCGACCAAGGTGACGCCAAACTACAACATGATGGGCGTCGCCAAGGCGGCGCTGGAATCTGCCACCCGTTACATGGCTGCCGATTTCGGACCCCAGGGCATCCGTGTCAACGCCATCTCAGCCGGTCCCATCCGCACACTGGCAGCCATGGGCGTAAGCGGGTTCCGCGACTTATACAAGCATTTTGCTGACGCCGCTCCTCTGCGCGAAAATGTCACTCCTGATGACTGCGGAAACGCAGCTGTCTTCCTCTGCTCAAACCTGGGTTCTCATGTCACCGGTGAAGTGCTCTTCGTGGACAGCGGATTTAATATCATGGGTGTGGTCGACCCGCGCAAGACCGAAAGCAAGCCTGAATAAGCCCGGAGATAAAATGATACAATATGGGCGCGTGAGGACCCGCGTCCATATTGTTATATCTCGGTAAAATCATGTTTAAACGAAAACCCAACCCATCCTCTCCTCAGCCCGCCTCCGTTCAGGCCGTCGAGCGCATCACTTCCGTCCTGGGTTCTGGCGTGATCTGGACAGGCAGCATCAACGGGACAGGTGGTGTCCGTATCGAAGGTGCGTTTGAAGGGCAGATCGCTTTGCGTGGCATGCTGGTTGTCGGCGAAAGCGGGCGCGTCACCTGCGATAACCTGCGCGCCAACACCGTCATCGTTGCCGGCGCGGTCCGCGGCAATATCACCACTCAGAAGCTGGAAATCCGGTCCACCGGCAGGGTGTGGGGCGACGTGGTGACCACCTCCTTTGTGACAGAAGACGGCGCTTTCCTGCGGGGCCAGATTCGAATGGAGGATGAAGTGGATCTGGGCATCGGATCAGCTCCTGAACCCGAGTCCGTATCGATTACAGACCAACCTTTAGCCTGATTGTCGGTCTCAGAATTTCCCTCCCTACGAGCAATGCGTTATTCCCAACTGTTTGGCCAAACGCTTCGAGAAGCCCCCGCCGATTCCCCATCGGCGGGACTTGCGTTCCTGGCACGCGCCGCCTATCTGCGCTCTCCATCAGATTTGCTGCCTCTCGGGCTGCGATCCTTTAATCATTTGGCCGATCTGTTCGAACGGCAATTGGAGCAACTCGGCGGGCAGGAAATCGGCCCTGAGGCTGATCCTTTTCTTCTGGCGGAAAGTGAAATCCAGTCCTATCGACAGCTCCCACGTCTGCTATTCAGCCAAAAATACCCCGGGTTGAATCTGGCAATCCTGGCGCATTCAAAAGAGTCACGGGACGATCAATCTGCACTCATTTTTGAAAAAATCGAAAAAGTTCTGTCACAACTCGAATTGCCCTTTCTGGTTTCTTCAGGCGGCTCAGTATTCTTCCCGCACTCACAGGGGAGCACCTCGCTCTTAAAGTGCCCGGCTTGCGGATACCTTGAGTCACATGACCTTGCACAACGCGCTTTTATCTCCCCTTCCCCAGAAGCACTTCTCCCGACAGAAAAAGTCCTCACACCTGATTGCCCCACCATTGAAGCACTGGCTAACTACTTGAACCTGCCGGAATCCAAGACCGCGAAAGCCCTGATGCTGATGGCTAGAATGGGGAACAAAGAAGAATTTCTATTCGTTGTGGTTCGAGGTGACACATCCCTAAGCCTGACCAAGCTGAAAAAGCTAACCGGCACGTTGGATTTGTCTCCAGCCAGTGTGCAGCAGATCAAGGCCGCCGGTGCCGAACCAGGATATGCTTCTCCAATCGGTTTGAAAAACGTCAAAGTCATCGTGGACCAACTTATTCCAGTTTCGCCCAACCTGGTGGCGGGCGCTAATGAGCAGGGCTACCATTTATTGAATACGAATTATGGGCGCGATTACACCGCAACAATTGTCGCTGATCTCACAATATCTCAAACTGGCGATCCCTGCCCGAAGTGTCAAGTTCCACTGGAAAGCTTAAATGCAGAGCTATTGATCAGCACCGAAAAGTACATTGCCTCAGCCAACTCAGGAACCTACACTGACGAACATGGGCAGTCCGCTTTTGTTTGGCATGGACGAATGAAATTTGACCTTTTCCAATTATTGGCCGCCACAGCGGAATTTCACCATGACGACAAAGGGTTGACCCTTCCTGCCTTCATCGCGCCTTATGATGTTTACCTAATGGTGCTGCCTGGGAAAACCCTCGATACACTTTCCCCCGCCAATATGTTATATGATGATTTTCAAGCCGCTGGCAAATCCGTTCTTTATGACGACCGTGACGAACGTGCAGGTGTCAAATTCAACGATGCCGACCTGATTGGCTGCCCAATTCGCATTACGCTGGGGGAACGAAATCTGCAAAATGGGATGGTAGAATTCAAGCATCGTACCAATCAGGAAAGTCAATTGATTCCCCTTAAAGAAGTCATCTCACACGTCAAACCCAATGGATAAAATGCAGATTCCCATGTCCTCCCCGGACCTGACCGAACTCGAGCGTCAGGCTGTGTTGTCAGTGCTGAATACACCCGTCCTCAGCATGGGGGCCGAGATCAGGAAGTTCGAACGATCCTTTTTGGATTTAACCGGCGCGAAACACGCCATCGGTGTGAATTCAGGCACTGCCGGGCTGCATCTCTGTGTGCGCGCCGCCGGCATTGGCTCAGGCGACCTGGTCATCACCACTCCCTTTTCATTTGTGGCATCCTCCAATGCGCTGCTTTTCGAGAATGCCATTCCGGTCTTTGTAGATGTCGACTCCCGGACTGGGAACATCGATCCGGTGCTGATGGCTCAAGCTGTAAAAGATATTGCTGCAGGTGGAAAGTCCGCTGAAAAATGGCTGCCGCGCTTAGGTGCATCCCCACACAATCAGCTCAAAGCGCTCCTGCCAGTGGATGTCTTCGGGCAGCCGGCGGACATGGACAGCATCAATGCAATCGCTCAGGAATATCATCTTCAGGTTATCGAAGATTCCTGTGAAGCACTAGGCGCCACTTACAAAGGCAGACCTGCCGGGATGCTCGGCGATTTTGGCATTTTCGCATTCTACCCGAACAAGCAGATCACCACCGGCGAAGGAGGGGTTGTCATCACATCGAACGACAAGGCTGCGGATTTCATGCGTGCCCTGCGCAACCAGGGAAGGGTACCGGGAGACACCTGGCTGTCCCATACCCATCTCGGATACAACTACCGTCTGGATGAGATGTCGGCAGCGCTGGGCGTCGTACAAATGTCCCGGCTGGATGAACTACTCTCGAAACGGGAACAGGTGGCAGCGTGGTATGGAGATCGACTCAACGAAATCCCGAGGATAGAAACACCGATCGTCGAAACCTCTACTACGCGCATGTCAAGGTTTGTTTACGTCATCCGCCTGGACAAAAAAATCAACCGTGATCAATTTGCGAAACAATTGGAAAGCCGAGGGATACCGGTTCGACCTTATTTCCTGCCCATTCATCTACAGCCGTACATGACCGAGCGTTTTGGCTGGCGTGAAGGAGATTTCCAAGTTACTGAAGATCTTGGCCGGCGCGGGCTGGCGGTGCCTTTTTCGGGCGTGATGACCGAGGAACAAGTGGATTATGTCTGCCGGGTGATACAGGAAGAAATCTGATGCAAGAGTTCCCGCCGCCCCGTCAGCGCGGTTTGTTATTCCATAGCGGGCTGATCCTCATTCTTCTCATCCTGCTGGTCTTTTCCTTGTGGAATTTATTCCAAGTGACCGTGGGACCTTCCTTTACAATTTACATCGTCATGGCATTGGCGGCATTCATCGCTTTACCATTTCTCGGCTACCGTGCCTTCGCATTGTGGAAAGCCCGGTATACGCTGGATCGCGACAACCTGCGAATAGAGTGGGGACTGCGCGGTGAGGATATCCCGGTATCCGACGTGGAATGGGTGCGCTCATCCCATGATCTTGCATCTCCCCTGCCTCTGCCGGTAATTCGCATGCCCGGAGCAGTGCTGGGCACACGCCGGCACCCTGACCTGGGCGATGTTGAATTTTTAGCTTCCGATTCTAAGAGATTGCTATTGGTGGCAACCGCCAAACAGGTTTTCGCTATTTCTCCTGATGATGCAACAGGGTTTGTCACAAGCTTTCAGCACGCGATTGAGCAAGGTAGTCTTGCACCCGGAACCAGTCATTCACAATATCCATCCTTCGTCCTTTCACTAGCCTGGGAGAGCATGCTTGCCCGCTACTTTTGGCTGACAGGATTGTTTCTAAATATCGGGCTGCTTGCCTGGGTAACCGTGCTTATCCCCGGCATGGACACTGTTGCCCTCGGATTTACCCCAACAGGTGACCCCTTGGTGGTTCCATCCATTCAATTAATAATAATTCCCATTATTAGCGTCTTGTTATACTTTACGGGCTTTATTGCCGGTCTATATTTTTTTCGCTGGGCTGAATACAAGAATTTGGCTTTCATTCTTTGGGGCGCGGGAGCTTTCTCTTCGCTGCTTTTTTTGATCTCCACAATGGTTTTGCTCAACTCTGCGGTTTGACATGAAGCTTCTTCTTGGTTTTTTATTTGCCATACTCATCACTTTTACAGCCTATCGTGCCCGCAGCTTGAGCCGCTCTGGCGCTATCGCAGCCGTTGTGGTTGGAACAGTCATATTTGGAATAGGCGGTTGGCAGTGGGCGGTTTTGCTTCTTACTTTTTTTATCACTTCCAGCGCATTAACTCGTTCCTTCAAAAAACGCAAGACTGGTCTGAGCGAGAAATTCTCCAAAGGTGGACAGCGCGACGCCGGCCAGGTTTTTGGCAACGGCGGGCTGGCGACTCTTTTCGCCGGTCTGACTATCCTATATCCGAATGATCCACGTTTGTGGCTGGCCTTCGCCGCATCGCTAGCGGCTGCCAATGCGGACACTTGGGCGACGGAACTGGGCGTGCTCAATCCGCATCCACCGCGCCTGATCACACATCCCACCCAGGTGGTGGAACAAGGGACTTCGGGTGGGATCTCTCTTGTCGGGACTTTCGCCGCGATGGCTGGCGCAGCCCTGATCGGTGTGCTCGCCGGATTGCTTGCCCCCAATGCCAATCATTGGACTACGTTCATCATTGTGACTTTGGCAGGTCTGCTCGGTTCGTTGTTTGACTCCCTGCTTGGAGCCACGGTTCAGGCAATCTATCATTGTCCCTCTTGCGACAAAGACACTGAACGGTATCCCCAACATACCTGTGGTACGCCAACCATTCAAATCCGCGGCTGGAAGTGGATGGACAATGATTGGGTCAATTTTGCATGCGGGGCATTTGCAGCATTTGTGGGACTTTTACTTGTATACTATTAGCAGTGATTAAATATCAATTGTAATATTGGCAGACCTTTGAAGTGATGCTACATCCCCCAGACTTTAAAATCCTTTAAGTTGGAACCACCCACAAACTCCCGAAGAATCGAGTTGTCGGGAATCATCTCTGTTTCCACTGGTTGGAACCATTCAAGGAATGCCAGCAAGCGCTTGGTCTCCCGGAATTCAGGTGTTCCCAAAGGTACCTGGCGCAACAATGACTCGACGATGGGACCTAGGACCGAGAGCTCATAAGCCAATGCCGAGTTGAACATGACATCAGCATTTTCCTGATATGGGAAGATGTGCCGCTCCTCACCGCGGCGAACTGACTCCCAACGATGTATGGTTTGTTGGGAGGAGTAACCCCGTTCCCGAGTGTCGCGTACAATTCGACGAATCAGGCGGGTATCGGTCGTCGAGACGCGGTTATGCCGGTCAAGATTGAGCTGGGTCAGGCAGGAAGCATAGATCTTGAACGCCTGCCCGGAAAGATTCGAGGGCATCAGGCGCGGGTTCAAGCCATGTATCCCTTCCATGATGATTAACTGATCGTTCCGCAACCGAACAATATCCCCCGATATTTGTTTTCCTGATTTAAAATCATAGTGAGGCAGATGCACTTCGTCGCCCCGCAGTAAGCGGGTAAGGTGGTCCGCAAGTTGATCAAGATTGAGCGCCTCCAATGCCTCGAAATCAAGGGTTCCGTCGTCATCGCGCGGCGTCAACTCTCGATCCACAAAGAAATTATCCAATTCCAATGCATAAGGAGAAAGACCCAACGCAAGAAGTTGAATGGCGAGGCGTCTGGAGAAAGTGGTCTTTCCTGAAGATGAAGGTCCTGAGATCAGGATGACCCGCACCTGGTCCTGGCGATTGGCAATTTGCTGCGCTATTGAAGAGATGTGTTGCTCATGCAGTGCTTCGGAAACCAGGATAACTTCCCGGCTGCGGCCTGCATCAAGCGCATCATTAAGTGCCCCGACATTGTCGATGCCCAGTTTTTCGAGCCAATCACCATATTGCCGGAATGTTGCGAGCAATTTGGGGTAATCATCCATCGGTGTGATGGTGGTGGGAGCGCGACGTTTAGGAAATCGTAATGTGAAACCGCCGTTTGCCGGTAAAAGGGCAAACCATTTTAGGTAGCCTGTGGAGGGAACCATGTAACCATGATGATAATCAATGTGGTCGCCGATATTGTATAACGTGACGTATGGCTTGCGACGGTATCGCATCAACTTCACTTTATCAGGATAATTCTCCTGTTCGAAGAAGGTGATTGCCTCAGAGATAGGCATTTCCCGACGCTCAAAAGGCAGGTTCGCTTCGACCAGTCGCCTCATTTCACTTTGCATGGTCATTAATTCATCGCGGGTGAGCGTCGATCGGCCTTCGATGTGGCAGTAATACCCACCGGATGAAACGGAGTGGTCGATGATAAGCTCCGCATCCTTAAAAAGACCGGAAAAGGCTGTTTCCAACAGGAAAGTCAAGGACCGACGGTAAATGCGCATACCATCCGATTCATTCATGGTGACCGGCTCTAGAAACGATTCCATCACCACCGGATAGGTCAACTCATGCAATTCACCGTTGAGGATCACCCCCATGACCGGTGCTGGGAGCGTATCAAGCACCGGCTTAAGGAATTCAGCCGCACCAGCTCCGCGTGGTCCCTGCAATACACGACCGTCGGGTAAATGCACCTGCACGATTCTACTGGGTGTGGCAAAAGATACTTGAGAGAAGGACATAATTATCTTCCAGAAACTTACACAATCATTTATTTGGCGGGTATCAGCGCAAGCAATTTCTCGGGCTGATGAGCATAAACGTCCATACCAAGTTCACCCCTCGTGAGCGCGAGCAAGGTATCAGTCAACGTCTGATTAACAGGTGTGGAAATCCCAAGCTTTTTACCTGCGCGGACAACAGCCCCGTTGAGATAATCCACTTCGCTTTTACCGCGTCCCGCTCGCAGGTCGATGTGGAAGGATGGCATCTTCCCGCCTCGCCCGCCGCCAATGGCTTTCGACATGAATGGACGTGAAATAAAACCTGGTAGCCGGGTTCCCCAAGCCAGAGCACGGACAGGGGTTCCAGGTAGATCAACAACTTTGATACTCTGCGCCTTCATCACTGCCAGAGCCTCCCGCAGCATGCGTATTTCCATTTGAAATAGATCCGGATGGGAAAATATCTGTGCAGCAGTCATATCCAGGATGGCAGACGAGGCGTTGGCGATCAGGTTCGTCAGCATCTTGGACCATTTCATATCCGCTGCATTGTGATAAAGCCGCGCGTTGAGCAACGCATTGTCCAGGGCTGAAACAAGTGTCTCGGACATGGGATGACCGGCGGCAATACCCAGCCCGCGTAGTTTTTCCAAAATAATATAACCGGCAGCCTGGCGGCCCACTGCACTGGTTACTGTCCCATAGATGACCTTCTCTGGTCCAAGAACGGAAGCAACCGCGGGTTCGTTATCTACTCCATTTTGCAGACATAGAATGGGGGGCAACTGAATGGCAAATTCCCGCAAGCCTTCAATCGCCGGTTTTGTATCAAAAGACTTAAGCGCAAAAAGGCATACATCGAACGACCCGTGTGCGAGAGCGCTTTTCAGAGAAGGTTCGAATGAAACAGCGGGTACCTGAATGTTGAAAATCCCTTTTTCGCCGCGCCGAGAATCAATATGCAGATCAAGCGATAGACCAGTCGTCCGTAAATCATCAACAATCACAGGTTGTTCAACAAAAACGACTTCATGCCCAGCCAGCGCGAGTGATCCCCCTATATAGGTACCGATGGCACCCGCTCCAAAGGATAATATTTTTAGCCTGCTCGAAGAGTGCATTGGATCATCCTAATCTAAACGAGGGATTGTTCCTGATGAATTGAACCTACCACTAATCTTCCCCAAATTATTGATTGGACCCCTGCTTTTCCCGAAGCAAATATACCGGCCGGTGTTTCACTTCCTGGAAAATATAACCAATATACATTCCAACAAAACCGAGCAGGATCATGATGAATCCACTGACAATAAGCAGGACAAACATTAATGAGCTCCAGCCGGGCTGAAGATTGGCCTGCAAGCCCCTCGCCCAGAAGCTAAGTACGTAGACCATTTCCAGACCCGCCAGGCACAACATCATTACCCCCATCGATAAGCCAATATAAAGAGGAACAAGGGAAAACGAAAAAACAGCGTCGGCAGCTAATCTCATCATCTTCCGTATGGAATATTTGGATTTCCCGCCGATACGTTCCGGAGGCTGGTAGGGCAAAATTAAAGTCGGGTATCCGATCCAGGCTACCATTCCCCTCAGAAAGCGGTGGTATTCGGGCATGGCCTTGAGCGCATCCACTGCCTGCCGGCTCATTGCACGAAAATCAGCAGCCCCCTGCTGAACCTGTGTCCCGCTCAAAGCATTTAAAAGGGAATAAAAAACACCGGATGCCCATTTTTTGAAGGATGCTTTTTGATCCGTGTCCATTCGCTGAGTCTGGACAATATCATACCCTTGTTCCGCCAATCGAAGCATTTCAGGAATCAATTCCGGTGGATGCTGGCCGTCTCCATCCATGAAAATCACCACATCGCCTTGAGCATGGTCAAGGCCGGCGGTCAGCGCTGCCTGATGCCCAAAATTGCGACTTAATTCCAGGACTATAACACGCGGATCTTCTCCTGAGATTTTTATCAGGGATTTCTGAGTCCCATCGGTGGAGCCATCGTTGATGTAATAAATGGTGAAATTAGCTGGGAAATTATCAATGACAGTCCGCAGGCGACCGTGGAATTGTTCCACGACACCAGTTTCGTTGAAAACTGGAATTACGATGGCAACAGCTTGGATGCCGGGCATAGTAGAGATTCTACCATTCGAAGCTACTAACCAGCATCCAGATTCACGCCATGCCTGTCTTTCAACAATCCGATGGCGCGGAGTATTTCGTTGTATTTCTTTTCTTCATCCCAACCGAGCGAGTCACCCAGCTTGTCTGCAAATTCTTTCAAATTCTCGGAGGTAAGCAGTCCCAGCCAGGCAACCGTGGAACGCCGCAGGAGTAGATCGTCAAGATGAATAACCTTCTCCTTATGAGCCAGATAACTTATTTCCCGTTGTGACCAGGATGGCATATTCTGCAATTTTTGATCAATTCCTTTAACTATCGAGCCGGCATATTCCAATGCACGAGTTCCATATTTATCGAACAACCGTTTGGGTTCCAGCCCGCCCAGTCCTGTTTCCCGTTCAACTCGGTTAAGGAATTCAATCAATGCATAACCTGTCCAGGGAAAATCACGCCCCCCGCCGATGGGTTTATTACGAGTGTCTGATTTTCTGTTTAGCCCAAGGTAAGCCAGCGCCTTGTCCGACACCTGTTCAGATAAAGCGCGGTAGGTCGTCCACTTGCCACCAACCAGGGAATAAACGGGAATCTCACCAAACTTATCTTCAATAAGCTTATGGTCACGTGATATTTGACCCGTTGTTTTTGCAGAGCTGTATTCGAGCGGGCGAACGCCTGAGAAGCGAAAAACGATATGCTCACGTCCGACTTTAATATCAGGGAAAACCCGCGAAACCAGTTCGATGAAATAATCCACCTCATCTTCGGTGCAACGGACATCATCCGGGTTTTCAATCGGGATATCCGACGTGCCGATGATGACCCGGTCAAAGAACGGGAAAATGAGCACGATGCGCCCATCCTTGTTTTCGAAGAAAAACTCATTTCGTCCGATCGCATCTCTGAGTTCAGGGTGATTGAGGACCAGGTGGGAGCCTTTCGTTCCGCCAATATAACGATGGTCAAGACCAAGGGCGTGGTTCGCAGAATCGATCCATGGTCCGGCGGCATTGATGATCAATCGTGGAGAAATATCGTAGGTCCTGCCTGTCTCTTCATCCTTAACTGAAACTTTGGTGCCATTCACTCCGGTCACCGCACAATAATTTAGAGCGCGGGCATGACTGCCTTCCGCTTCCGCATCTAAAACTAGCTCAAGGGTAAGGCGTTCAGGGGATAAAATAGATCCATCGTAGTATGTGGCAGCGTATTGAATCTCGGGGTTAAGGTGCGGGTATTTCTCGAGAGCTGTATTCCGTTTGTAAAATTTATGCGTAGGCACTGTCCCTTGACCGCGCGTGAACGCGTCATAGAGAATCAACCCTGCCTTGATGATAAACGCGCCTCGTTCAGAAGGCCGATCGAGCAAGTTTACGAATTTAAGCGGCGCGTTAAACAGCCCTGACCAGAATTTGAAAACCGGAATGACCGTGGGCAGAGGGCGGACCAAGTGAGGCGCGTTTTTGATGAGCCGGTTGCGCTCCTGAACTGCTTCACGGACCAAGCGGAATTCCCCGTTTTCAAGATATCGGATTCCGCCATGCGCCATGTGCGAGGAGGCAGCCGATGCCCCGGAGCAAAAATCCCCCCGTTCGACAAGCAGTACGTTCACACCGTTGGCAGCCAGATCACGGAACACCCCGACTCCGTTAATTCCCCCACCAATCACAAGGACATCGATTTCAGGTTTTTCAATGAGAGATTGATTGATATCGTTCCTATCCATTTTTCCCTTTTACCCAAATAGCGTCGTATCCTGCTGGCGCAGGTCAGCCCGGGCAGCCGTGGGGATACAACGCGTTCCCCTTCTTAGACTATTTGTGCTGTCCTCCGAGAAAACGAGTGGACGAACGAAGCGACAGAAGTTGAAAAGACTCAGCGCAAGTCCACTGCGGCTCTTTAAAAACTGAATGCTGCCGGTTGGGGTGGGAAGTCCACCCCGTAAAACATTCAACGTATCCAAGAGAGAGCTCCTCTAATGGCTATGGGGCGGCATAGCCTCGGTGCAAGCCCGTAGAAGCCCCTGCCTTTAGGTCCTGCTGGCGCACCCCAGCACGGGCGGGCATGGGGAGCCGTCACTTTAGTTGTCCAGCAAGAATCCATTCTTCCACAAGGATTCTACAAGTGCCAAAACTATTATTCCACCCAGTCGAATGTACGTGTCACGGCTTTTTTCCAACCAGCGTAGAGAGAAGCGGACCGGGCGGATTCCATCTTAGGCTGCCAATCCTTATCCTTGCCCCAATTGGCGCGCAATTCGTCAAAATTCTTCCAGAAACCAACAGCCAGCCCAGCTGCATAGGCCGCTCCGAGGGCAGTCGTCTCAGCCACTTTAGGACGGATGACCGGTACGGACAGAATGTCCGCCTGGAATTGCATCAACAGTTCATTAAACACCATCCCGCCGTCCACTTTGAGCGTGGTCAATTTGACACCGGAATCTTTCTCCATGGCATCGACCACTTCCCGGGTCTGATAAGCTGTCGCTTCCAATGCAGCCCTGGCAATGTGCCCACGATTGACATAACGCGTCATACCGACGATCGCTCCGCGTGCATCGGATCGCCAATACGGGGCAAACAGACCTGAAAATGCAGGGACAAAGTAGATGCCGCCGTTATCATCCACAGTACTGGCAAGAGACTCCACATCGGCAGATTTTTCGATGAGGCCCAGGTTGTCCCGCAGCCACTGCACCAGCGCGCCGGTAATGGCTATGGAACCTTCGAGAGCATAGACCGCCTTTTGACTTCCGATCTTATAACCGAGCGTAGTAAGCAACCCCGAGTTGGATGGCACCGGTTTCTCGCCCGTGTTAAGGAGCATAAAGCAACCAGTCCCATAGGTATTCTTGGCTTCTCCGGGGCTGTAACAAGTCTGTCCGAAGAGCGCCGCCTGCTGGTCGCCCAGGTCACCCGCAACAGGAATTCCACCCATCGCACCGCGCGCCTGTCCGTAGATCTCAGACGAGGAGCGAATTTGCGGTAGCATTATGCGGGGAATATTCAGCAAGGATAAGATCTCATCATCCCAGTCCAACGTGGCAAGATTCATCATCAACGTTCGGGAGGCATTCGTCACGTCGGTGACATGGGCGCCGGTCAAATTCCAAATGACCCATGTATCAATATTCCCGAACAGCAGGTCACCAGTCTCGGCTTTTTCACACGCACCCGGGACGTTATTCAGAATCCACTTGATTTTCGGACCCGAAAAATAAGTCGCCAGCGGCAAGCCGGTTTTCGCTCGCAACCGATCCTGTCCGCCATCCTTCGCCAGTTCATTGCAAAAAGTATCCGTGCGTGTGTCCTGCCAGACGATGGCGTTGTATATGGGTTTTCCGGTGGATTTCTCCCAAACGACAGCCGTCTCGCGCTGGTTGGTTATACCGATTGCGGCGATGTCCGAAACATCCGCCCCGGATTTTTCCAGTGCCCCACGCATGACCTGCTGCGTCCGTTCCCAGATCTCGAGAGGGTCATGCTCCACCCAGCCTGGTCTGGGGTAGATTTGTTTATGTTCCTTCTGGCTTACGCTGACGATAATTCCCTGATGATCGAATAGGATGCAGCGTGTACTGGTCGTGCCTTGATCCAGGGCAGCCACATATTTTGGCATAAGTCCCTCCTTAAACTCAAGGATAAATAGAAAAAATTAAGACAACAGGTATTAATTAACAACAAGGCCAATGTGCGAACTTAGAATTGCATTCTCTTCTTCAAACAAATAAAAACAGCCGGGATTAGCAGTAAATTCTTGCAGGGACTGTCATTCACTTTTGACAGCCCCTGCAAAGAGCTTCACACTGATGATCGGAACTGCCCGTAATGTTTACGTATTCAAGAGCAAAGACAGTTCAAAACGTCGATCATCTCAACATGATATTTTTATTGGATGAACACCGTTCCTGCAGTCATGAACCAGGTGATTACTATGGAGGTCACCAATGCACCCAGATAGATCCTTCCAGTGCGGCGATATAACCAGGTGTGCATGAAGAACAGGATGATGAACTCAGGGATGTAGACGAACAGCATCAGTGGCCACATTTCGCTGAATTGTGGCAGCTTGACCATCTCAAAACCTGGTCCCTGGCCGAAGAACCACGGAAGATACTGGAAAGCCCAAACCAGGAACAAACCGAAAACCATGGCGTAGGCGTTCTTGAGCCACCAGATCCACTGCGACTTTCTGGGGGTGTCATATTCCTTCTGGTGAATTTCACCAAACAGGAATAGACCACCGTTAATCAGGAAGAACAGCAGCGCTGGGATCAGGTAAATGAAGAAATATCCGACACGGTTGAGGCTGCTGAACTGACGCATGAACGGCCAGGCAAAGCGGAACTCCTGCCCCAAAGCCCATTGGAAGAATCCCTCCAGGAGGTACATCCAGGCAAACAAAATCACTGCCAACAGCAGCGTCTTGCCGATTATCCCCCAATCGTACTTCGTCTTTTCCTGTTCGAAAGAGGCGCCCATATCGTACATGGTTACGCCTTTCTTCTTTGCACCGCGATACCAGAAGAAGACGAGGATGGAACACACCACTGCATTTGCCAGGAAGAAGATCGCCACTCCGTTCGCCATTTCCATTTTTAAGAACGGCAGATAGGTTTCGATCTTTCCCATGATACCGCCATACTGTGTGGCGAGGGGATAGAGAAGACCACCGATCAAGGCGTTGATGGTCGCAAAGATCCACCAATTTTTGTTACTGGCAATATATCGGGTGGGGATGGGCTGAGCAACTGGTTTGAAATAATCCGCGAATATCAAGATGTTGGTCAGCGGAATGATGGAGAAGAAGGTCACCAGGAGCATAATCAACCCAAAAATCTCTTTCCACATGAAGACCTGGCTGTTGGGTTCGATCCAGAGAACACCCTTGACACCGCCCTGGAGGGCCTGGTTCATCCAGTCCACTGCTTCAGCGACCGATTTGTTCTGTAAAGGCAGCAAATGGTGATCCATATTGATCAGGGTCATCTTGCGGGCGGTCCCATCGGCAAAATTGCCATAGGTCTTTTCCCACTCAACGGGTGCGGTCAGTCCAAGCGCAGCCAGGCGGGTCTCGCTGGAATTAAGGTTTTCGGTGCGAAGCTGGTTCTCGCGAAAGCCTCGAAATTCATCAAATCTGGCCTGGGTGACCAACACATTCGGGAGTTCGGGGCTTCCAGGAAGGGAAGCCTGCTGGTCGAGGGCTTTGATGTTTTCCGGGAAAAGGGCAGGCAGCTTGACCGCATTCATACCACCCATGGAGTGCCCCATCGCGCCGATCTTTGAAGCATCGACAAAAGGCAGAGTGATCAAATACGCCAAAGCGGTTTCATTGCCCATGACATATGTCGGATCGGCGAACCACCTCCCAACATTCATCCCGGTGGTCGTTGAATCGCCATGTCCCAGCGCATCAGGTGCAAGAACTACAAAGCCGCGCCGGGCAAGCTCGATCGAGAACGGCGCCTGCACATCCTTGTCGTTCTGGTAGCCGTGCATATTAATGATGGCCGGCATTTTGTTGTCAGCAGTGGCTGTCACAGGCCGGTAAAGCTTGGCAGCAACGATATCCCCGTTGGGATCAACAATTCTTACTTGCGTGACCACCACTTTTCCGAAATTGCGCTCTATGGCATAAGCCGCCAACGCAGAAAGCGTAACAATCACCAGACACGCGATCAACCAATAGACTTGCTTGCGGAGTTCTGGCTTCATTTATTTCTTTCTCCTTTTTATTGGATTTGAAATGATGATAAACAAATACGAAAGGGAAATCAGGCGGGATGTTCGATAATTTTATTGCCTCCTTCCAACGAGGTCTTTAATCGTTAAATGACGTGGTAAGTATTCAATAATTCAACTTTTTAATCTAACATTAATGTTTATTATATAGAACTCAGAAATATTTCCGACGATATTGAACATATGTGCAAATCCGAAAGGTCCTGGAATTTATCAATCGAAAATAATTCCAGGCATGCTGCACAATTGTGCAGCATGATATACTTTTAATGCTTGAGCGGAATCTAATTCAATGACGGGTGAACTATGGAAGATGTCGACAAGACTGTGGATGCGATTCGCGCAGCGCGGATGTACTATTACCAGAATATGACCACCGAAGCCATCGCTTATGAACTCAATACGTCACGTTCGACCATCTCCCGATTATTGAGTTTTGCGAGAAGCAAAGGATTGGTGGATATTCGCATCGTTGATCCAAATGAACATCCACAGCAGTTTGAAAAGAAGATCATTGATAAATTTAAAGTCAACCGTGTACATGTAATTCCCGTACCGGATATTGTCGGCGAGGCGGCATGGCTGGATAGGGTGGCTCAGTACACGGCCAATTATTGGAACTCAATTTTCGATTCAAACATGATCCTGGGAATTGCCTGGGGGACCACCACCAGCGCAATATCCAGGTATCTCATCGCCAAAACCACGCACAACTCACAGGTTGTCCAATTAAATGGCGCTGGCAATACCCAAACGATGGGTATTGAATATGCAAGCGAGATCATCGTACGGTTTGCCCAGAACTTTCAGGCAAGTGCACATCTTTTCCCTGTTCCCACTTTTTTCGATTACGCTGAGACAAAACGCGCTCTATGGGAAGAAAGAAGTATCCGCAGGTTATTGGACTTGCAGAATAAAGCTGACTTGCTTTTATATAGCATCGGATCGGTTAATGCAGGTATTCCCAGCCATGTTTACAGTGGCGGCTACCTGGAGCAACAGGACTATTCAGAATTGAATAGGGAAGGATTGGTGGGGGACATCGCCACGGTATTCTTCCGTGATGATGGCAGTTACAATGATGTAGCGATTAATTACCGGGCAAGCGGCCCCAATCTTGAACTATTTCAAAAAAAGTATGGGGTTTGTGTGGTTTCAGGGCTTGCAAAGGTCCGGGGACTTTATGCGGCATTAAAGGGCGGTTTGATGAAAGAGCTCATTGTGGATGAACCAACAGCAAGAAGATTGGTCGAAGATTATATTCTGTCATAAATTCAACTTAGCTGATTCTCTCCCATACAGTTCCGGCCAGGAATGCCTTTCCTGGCATCGGCTTTTTGCCAGCCGGCTGGACGACATCCAGAACCAGTAAACCATTCCCCGTTCCAACTGCTGGTGATTTCTGAAAAACAAGGCGCGCTCCCGGTTCAGCACGGCCTTCAACTGCGTAGGCAGCATGGACTTTCATCATTCCACCTTGCCACTCGAAAAACGTCCCCGGCCAGGGGTTGAATGCCCTTACTCGCCGCGCTAGTTCTTCAGACGGACGGGTGAAATCGAGCAAACCGTCTTCCTTTTTAAGCATCGGCGCATAAGTGATACCTACTTCGGGCTGTTGTTGGGGCTTTACTTCTCCTGTCAGATACCCCGGAAGAGTCTCAACTAACAACTCCGCTCCTAATGCAGACATCTCCTCGAAAATGGAACCGGCTGTATCGTTGGGTGTAATTGGAATGACGCGCTGTGAAAGCATGGGACCTGTATCCACGCCGCTGTCCATCTTCATAATGGTGATGCCCGTTTCCTTATCCCCCGCCAGGATCGCTGCCTGGATGGGTGCCGCCCCCCGCCAGCGCGGCAGGAGCGACCCGTGGACATTGACACAACCGAAGCGCGGCAGGTCCAGTACCGCAGGACGAAGGATCTGCCCGTAGGCCGCCACAACGATCAGGTCCGGCGCCCACGCCTGGAGCTGCGTCATCGCTTCGGGCGATCGCAATTTCTCAGGCTGAGTGATGGGCAATCTGAGTTCAATTGCAGTTTCTTTAACCGGAGGCGCGACCAGCGTCCGCCCGCGCCCGGCTTCGCGATCCGGCTGGGTGACCACACCCACGAGAGGATACAATTCCGCCAATGCTTTCAAACTTGG
>Ga0315290_10000111_pt1 | contig 46276 bp, 42 predicted proteins | sample YL17G12_0_MG_FD_203627 | JGI IMG/M metagenome (GOLD analysis project Ga0315290, IMG submission 203627) | Sediment microbial communities from Yellowstone Lake, YNP, Wyoming, USA - YL17G12_0 | ecosystem: Environmental > Aquatic > Freshwater > Lake > Sediment | place: USA: Wyoming | collected... | reverse complement strand
AAGGACCTTGTCAAACCCGCGTGACCCCCTCGAATGGGAGGGGCGTCATCGCAAGTCGTTGCCAGCAAATAACTTGCGCGGCCATTCCCGTGTCCACCAAAATTCCTTCCTCCGGGAGTTGCAAGTCGTTTGGTGGCAAGGACTTGCGGCAAGCCCTTGACTTTTTTGCCAAACGAGGGGGTCATAATGGTTCCGTCGGGGCAAGAAATCGCCGCAAGTCGTTTCGCAACAATGAGTTGTGTCACCCCTATGTCAGGAGTCCCCCATGTCAAGTCCCACGGTTCTCTCGAACGGGGCAAGGGTCTCGCCCCACGTATCGGCGAGGGAAATGCTTCAGGCCGTCATCGCCGGCCGGATGACCCAGGAGGAGTTCGCCAATCTGGTTGCGGGGCAGATCGAGGCCGCCCGTGCCAATGGGCGTAGCCCGAAAGCGATCCGGTTCGAGGTGAGCGCCAAGACCGGGGCAATCATCGCCCGAGGGTTGGGGCGCTTCCCCACGACCCTGTACTTCAGCCAATGGGATCGGGTCTTCGCTCCGGAGACCGCCCAGCAGTTCCGGCAGTTCGCCCAAGAGCAGAAGGGCAAGTACGCCGAGCGGGAGGACGGTTAGCTCCTCGGGTGTAGCCGTGAGCGTCACCCGGAGGTCGCGTCCCGGGACGGCTCTTGATGGCTTCCCCTTTGGCTTCTGCTCACTCCCCTGGAGAACTGCCATGAGCATGCCCAGTCGTTTCCCTCCGGGATTGCCCACCGTGGCCCCGGAGGTACTCGATCGGATGGTCTCCGATCGGAACGCGGAGTGCCCGTACTGCGGGTTTCCCGCGGGCCTGAAATCGCCCGTTTGCGACGTGTGCCGCGACCTGGCGGCCCGGGCCTTGGAAGGCGACCGCGTGGCGTTGTTCCGGCTTCAGGTGCTCGCGAGATCGGGCGATTGACCCGGAATCGACCCGGCCCGAAAGGTCGCAACAGGCGCGGCCTGGGGCGACGTAGCGAGGTGTTTCGATGGCAAGCCCCTCGTTCCCGTTTCGGACTTCCGACCCGTTTGCCGCGCGGCAACACGCCCTGCAATGGGCGTATGCCACTTGGCAGGATGCCGTGATTCTCCTGGACGAGGGTCAACTGCTGGTCCTGATCGGACCGCATAAGGAGACCCTGCGGGGCAAACGCATTCTCGGCAGGATCACTCCGCTGGGGAAGTACCGAAGGACTTAGCTCGACCAGCAAGGGGGACGAGCAGCCCGGAGCATCGGCGGTGGACCGCATCACCAGGCCATGCCGCCAGAGATGCCATACCGCCAGAGATGCCATGCCGCCAGAGAGCCATGCCGCCAGAGAGCCATGACGCCAGACGAGAGGTGCTTGATGCGAGCCTACAGTCAAGGCGTTTTCGTCCGCGTTGACACCAGCACGGCCGACGTGGAGGCGTTCAACAGTCGCTGGCCGTGCAGCTCAATCCCGGCGCGGCGCGTGTCCTTCACCTTCGACCGGCGCAATGCGGATCTGGTTGACCTAGACCCCTGTGAGATCGACGGTCCGGAGGTCGTGGCGCTTTCGCAGGATTGCCGGGAGCACGCGAGAGCCAGGGGGCTTCTGCCGTAGCCAAACCATGCCGCCAGTACGAACTGTGAAGAGAGGGAGTCTCCCATGGCGACTGTCTGCGAAAAGTACGTGCCTCTGTCAGAGCGATACCGGCCGCGCGGCCTTGACGAGATTGTGGGTCAGCCGCCCGTCTACTTCCTGCGGAAGCTGGCCGCCAGGCCCCACCGCTCCTGCTGGCTTGTGGAAGGCCCGCCTGGCACGGGCAAGAGCGCGGCCGCCCACGTGGTGGCCGAGGAGCTGGGCTGCACCGCGATGAGCAAGCACACGATCGCCGGCAACAAGCTCAACGTGGAGCTGGCGGAGACGGTCTTCGGCAGCATGACCCGCTTCGTGCCCATGGATAGGGCCCGCTTCCACCTGGTGATCATCGAGGAGTTTGAGCGGTGCGTGTCGCCGGAGGTCCGGGCCTACTTGAAGACCGCGCTGGACACGGGGGTGGAACCGCCGGACGGCTTGCCGCCACGGTGCATCGTCATCGCCACGTCCAACGACGTGGCCAAGATTGAGCCGGCCCTGCTGGAGCGGTTCCGGGTGCTGAACTTCTCGGCGGGTCCGTGCTTTGCCCAGGCATGCCAGGAACGGCTGGGGGCGATCTGGGAGGCCGAGACCCCGGGGCGGGACTTGCCGCCTTCCTGGCTTACGTGGGGATGGCAGGACGCGGGGAACTCGTTGCGGTTCTCGATGCGCGTGGCGCTGCGGGCGATGGAGGATTACCTCGGGTAGTTGCGATTTGGGACACTCAGGAGTCAAGAGTATGAGCACGGTTCAATTCGATGTCAGCGGGGCGATGGTCTGCTGGGACCCCGCCGATTGTTTGCAGCATGCCGCCAGGGACGCCTTTCTGGCGGCGGGCTTTGGGGATCTGGCCCCTAAGCCCCGCACCGACTACGAAGCCCTCAAAGAGGCCCTCGGCGAGCTGAAGGGCAAGGACGAGCTGGTCCAGCGTCACCGGGCCCATGAGAGGCACGGCTGCGAGCTGGTCTCCGTCCTGAGGGGCGAGGAGGAGAACCAGTACCTCCGGCAATTCGGCGTGAAGATCCGCGCGGGCTGCGTGGTGGTGGACGACACAACTTGCATCAACGCGGACAAGCTTCAGACCCTCTATGAGGAGGCCAAGGCCAAGGTCTCCGCCCGTGCGATCTCGGTCTGCCTGGTGGAGGTGGTCCGGTCCCTGACCGGCGTGCGGATCCGGGAGAACGGGGCCCTGTACTGGATTCCCGAGGAGTCCGTGCATCGATTGGGGCTGCTTGCCGACGCCTTGGCCTCGGCCGGCGGGGCGAACCTCATGCTCCTGCGCACGGCCCTGGACGAGCGGGCCGCCCGGCATGTCACCGAGGGACTCACCCGCGAGGTGATGAAGCAGTGCGAGGCGATCTGCGAGGAGGTGGCCACGCTGGGCACCGAGGAGGCCATCGAGCGGCGCAAGACCCAGGCATTTCGGATGCGGTGCCTGGTCGAGCGGTACTCCACCATCCTCAACGACGGACTGGAAGGGCTCAAGAAGGCGATTGGCCTGGCCGAGACCGCAGCGGTGATGGCGGCGATGCAGGCGGTGGCCGCATAGCAGGTTCACGCACGGCAACCCAACCAAGGAGTCGGAGCGATGCCTGACGATACAGTTCTCACAGGCGACAATGCGGTGTTCTGGGCGGTCTTGCAGACCGGCCAGGTGACGCCCCTGGCGATCGGGGGCCCGGGAACTGCCAAGACCAAGACCAAGAGCATCGAGGCGTTTGGCCGGGCCGCGCGCAGGCCGGTCTACACGCTCATCGGCTCGATCCGGGAGCCGGCCGACATCGGCGGCTACCCCTACCCGGTACAGCACGAGGTCGTCACCGATCCTGTCAGTGGCAAGAAGCAGGCCGTCTACATGGCGCTCTTGCCGCCCAAGTGGGCAGTCGATTGCCACAACGGCGATGGGAGGCCATGGATCATCTTCCTCGACGAGCTGACCTGCAATGCCCCGGCAGTTCAGGCCGCCATGCTGGGGGTCATCACCGAGAAGCGGGTGGGCGATCTCCCCTTGCCGCCAGAAACGTGGATCGGCGCGGCCTGCAACCCGGCCGGCCAGGCAGCCGGCGGATACGAGCTGGAGCCGCCCATGGCCAACCGGCTCTATCACCACCCATGGGCCATGGACACCGACGCCTGGGACATGGGCATGCTCTCCGGCCTGCGGTTCCCGGAGCCGAGGTTCGCGGTCCTGCCCGACACCTGGAAGGACCACCTGGGGGCCAATGGGGCGCGGTTTGCGGCGTTTCGCAGGGCCCGGCCCAGCCTGTTCTACCAATACCCGGAGGAGGACCAGGCCAAGGCAGGCGGGCCGTGGCCCTCACCGCGCTCGATTACCAGCGCTTGTCTCTGCGCCACCGCCGTCGAGGCGATCAGCACCGATGTTGCTCTGCGCTACCAGGCCATCGCCGGCTGCGTGGGCGACGACTGGGCCCACGAATTCCGCCAGTGGGAGCAGGCCCTCGATCTGCCCGACCCCGAAGCGGTGCTGGCCAAGGCCATGGCGGCGACCGCCGCGGGCCGGCCGGTGGAGGATGGCTTCCTGCCCGGGCGGGCAGACCAGGTGCTGGCCTTCTTGGGGGCGCTTGCCGACCGCGTGCTCCGTCACGGCAACACCCGCCAACGATGGGAGGCCGGCATGGAGATCCTGGGCCTCGTCTGGAAGTCCTGGAAGGAACTGGCCGTCATCGGCGGCGCCGCGCTGGCCCAGGGGTATAGGGCAGGCTATCGAGTCCCGGCGGACTTCTCTGGACAGGCACTGCCCTTGATGGTACGAGCGGGGATGGTCCAAGGAGGCGTGCCATGAAGCCCAAGCCGCGAATCCCTGACCGATTGACGATCGCCAGGCTGCGGGCCCGGCAGAAGATGCCGTATTTCACCAGCATGCTCATGTCCCTGCACCCGGTCGAGAGGCCCGGCATGGGGACCATGGCGGTGGACAAGCACGGCCGCCTGTACTGGGACCCCAAGTACCTGGAGCAGACGGACGATGAGGAGTTGCCTACCGCGGTGCTCCACGAGGTGCTGCACCTCTACCTTCGCCACCACTCCCGGCTCTTGGAGGCCCTGGAAGACCCGTTCCGGGCCCGTTGTGCCGAGTTGGCCAAGGAACTGGCCGTCAACACCAACCTGGCAGAGTCGGGCCTGGAGATTCCCGAAGGCTGGGTCGTGCCGCGCCGATTCACGACCAAGGCAGGGGATCCCTTCCCAAGAGGCAGGAGCACGGAGGAATACTACGATCTTCTCCTGGACGCCTTGGCGCCCGATCCGGCCGCTGCTCCGGGGGAGAACGAGGATACCAGCGCCGATGGTCAGGGGGATACCTCCGAGGACGCCAACGGGGAGGCCGGCGCAAGCGACCAAGACACCAGCGCTGAGGCCGAAAACCGCTCCGAGGGCCAACAGACTGGGGAAGAAGCGGGACAATCAGCCGACCAGGCGGACGACCGAGGCACGGACAGTGAGGCGGACAGCGACGGGGAGCAGGAGTGGCAGGATCGTCTAGGCGGCACACCAGGCGCCGGTGCTGATGGCGCCGGAGAAGGCGAGGGCGAAGAGCCTTCAACGCCAATCGACCGAGGCCAAGGCCAAGGGGGCAGTAGCCACGACGGCCAGTCAAGGCCATGGGAACTGCCCCCGCCCGACCCCAGCGACCAGGATTCGACCCCGGGGTACGATCCGGGAGAACTGGAGATCCTCGTCGAGCACACCGCCCAGCGGATTGAGGAAGCCGAGCGGAGCCGTGGGAAGGTTCCGGCTGGCCTGGCCCGCGAAGCCAAGCGGATCCTGCACCCGACCGTGGACCCGGTGCGCCAGTTGGAGTCCAAGGTCCGTTTCGCCGTCTCGGCGACGTTCGGATACGGGAGTTTCACGTACCGGAAGCCGAGCCGGCGCCAGCCGCCGGGCGGGGCCCTGCTCCCTCGCCACCAGAGGCCCATCCCCCGGGTCCTGGTGATCGCCGACACGAGCGGGTCCATGGGCGAGCGCGACCTGGGATTGGCCCTGGGCGTGATCGCCCGCGTGCTACGCAAGCTGCCCGACCCACGCGGCGTAGAAGTCTGGACCGGTGACACGCAGGTCGGATCGGCCCAGCGGGTGTTTCGGCCCGAGCAGGTCCGGCTTGTGGGCGGTGGCGGAACGGACATGGCCGCGATGATCGAAGGGGCCATGGAGCTTCGCCGGCCACCCGATGTGATCCTGGTAGCGACGGACGGCTACACCCCGTGGCCAAAGCATCCGGTGAAGGCGAAAGTGGTAGCGTGCTTCACCACCAAGAACGCGGCGCACAGGACGCCCGCATGGATCGAGAAAGTGATACTGCATCCGGAGGGTTAGGAGAAATGAGCGACGACGACTATGTGCCGATGACGCGCAGACTTCGCCGGGTCGTGCCGCCAGACATGGTGACGACGCACGACTTCGGGCCCCCTTGGGGCCGTTGCGAGGCGATTTCGCTCCGCGACCTGATGATCCTCGACGGCCTTCCCCTGGAGGAGATGAAGCGGATCGACCAGGTGAGGAAGGAGCGGGGCTTGCCGCCGTTGTTCACCGAGTGAGGGAACCATGATCCAAGCTCACGGCTACATCCGAGTTTCCCACGCCGAGCAGGCCGAGTGGGGCCTGAGCCTGGAGGCCCAGCGCCAAGAGTGCCATCGCTACTGGGAGCGCTTTCTGAAGCCCAAAGCCGTCGCGTGGGACAAGCTCAGCGCGCTTGCCCAGCAGGCGGCCGCGGAGATCTACGCTGCCAAGCCGGACGCCGTCCGGCGGACGTGGAGTGAGAGCACGGTGCGGCGCGCCGTCGACGGCTTCTGGCGTCTGGTGCACACCGAAGGCACGGAGTGGATCAGCGACCCTGGCGTCAAGGAGAGGGTCTCGGGGTTGGCCGCGAACACAACCCCATCTTCTTGACCAACGGCCATGGGCTGTGTGACAGGACGGCATGCCGTGCCGAATCAAACGCTAACGGGGGCGGGCAAGAAGCCCCCCGTCGCAAGATTCCGGCCGGCTTCGCCCGGTAAGGTCCGCAAGACCTGTCGGCAGTGCGGCAACCGCCGCTGGGGCAGTTTTGGCCGTTTCAGATGCAGGCGGGATGAGGACGGGTGATTTATGCCCCCTTGACGATGGGTATGGAGAACACCCCACAAAGCGATGTTCGCACGGGTACTCGGCGTCTTGATTTCCGAGATGGCGATGTCGGAGTCGTACGGCAGGGAATTCAGGCGCAGCGTGGAGTCGTGGGGCGAGCGTCAAGATAAGGAAGGATTTCTGATTCGCTGAGTCTAGCCATCGAGCGGGCTGCCCACTCCCGAGCCCCATTTCGCCATCACGTGCGTGTAGGTCTTTGTCGTGCTGACATCGCTGTGGCCGAGCAGTTCCTGGACGCCGCGGATGGCGTTGAGCGCCTGGTTCTGCGTCGAGGCGGCCACATGGCGATTGACGGCTAGGTGCGTCAGGAACTTCCGCACTTCCGTGGCCCCCATGTTCTTGGGATGACGCTTGTTATGCAACAGGATGAACCGTCGGAGCCAGGCCACGCAGGACTGCTCAGTCCGATATGCGAGCCGTTTCACGCGGCAGGCATTAGCCACTTGCTCCAGAAACCTTGGCTCGTCCGGTCCTGGCGTAGCGGGCGGCATTGGCGGGAGGTATGGTCGCCGGTGAAAAGACTTCGGCATAGCATGGTCCCCAGTGCGGTGTAGCATGGCTTCGGGACTGGCGATCCGTCGCAACCCCGTTCACAATATGACGTATCATTCTTACGGCGGCTTCCTTGACAGACGCTGGGATGATAGGCTGGCGCTTGTTGCGAAGCGGCAGTTCTTTGCTATACCACGAGGTTGAAGATGGCCGGCAAACAAGACGGTGGCGCCGTTTCCCGTCGCGATTTCCTCGCCCACTGCAGTTCACAAGCGGCTTGGCTGAGTGGAGCCCTGGCGCTCGCGAGCGGCCAACGAGTCTCCTGCGCGGGTGAAGATCAGAAAACCTATGGCAGTGCCTTTCTTGATTCTTACTTCGAACCGGGCCAAGAAGTCCCTGACGCGGTCAAGCTCCGGTACAAGTGCCAGGTGGTCGAGAACCAATGCCCGCGACCCGAGATGTGGAAGATCATTTTCGTTTTCCAATTCCTGCGCGGGTCAGGCCCACAACCCTATGAGCTCCAAAGCAATCTCTATACGTGGAGATTTGTGTATCCGCATCTTTCGCGGCGGGAGGCGAACGGGGAAGTGCGGGGTTTGCAGAACCTGGCCGGTGAAACAAGCCTGTTCCTGTCCGTGCCCGATAATCACAGGGACAAGAGAATCGGTGCGCGAACGCGCGCCCCTTCCATGTTCCCGACGCTCGACCAGGAGATTGACGGCATCAAGGACTTGTGGAAGCGGGAACAGGTCTCGCAATCGAACGTGACCGGGAAGGTGCTGTCCATCGAAGTTGCTCGGGGGCCTATCGCCAAGGACCTTCGCGGTTGGAGCGCTCACGAGGAGTTGCCGCCGGGCAAGTACCGGACCTGGAGGACGACGGCCTTGCTCGACGGCGTTCCATACAAGGTTGATTTCGTCCTGCCTGAGGAAGGCGCCGGCTACTTTGTGCCGGGACGCATGACGCAAATCGCCACGGAGGCTTTCTTCGACCATTCCGGGTTGTTCCAGGCGTTCTTCTGGGACATCGAAATCCAAAGGGAGCATCGATCGACCTGGGAACGTCTCCGGCGGTGGAAGCTGGTCGAATCAGACGCGAAACCGGAAGAGAACACCTGGGGAATGAAATACGCCCGATTCAAGCGCCGGCCCGCTATCGAAGTCAGCAATGATGGCACCCGGACATATGCCAAGAAAGGCGACTTGATCGAGCTGGTATGACGGCGGAATGAATCGGCCCAAATCGGGGCAGGGAAGAAGTAGGAGCATAGGGCCGGCTAACCATCGCATACACCGGAGCGGCGGTGGCCAGAAGATTTGCAATGGAGAGTCGACTCGCGCCGCCCGGTGATGCGGGGCGTTCGGATCCTTGGCGTCCCATCAAGCCATCCCTTTTCTCGGACACGTCGAGAAACGACCCCAATTCGAGGCGCGAGTCCGGCCCCGCGAACCACGCCCAGAGTCTCTCGGGTGGCGAGGTCAGGGGGCCATCGGGCAGCCAGCCCTCCCGCTTTCAGTCTTCTCGCTCCCGCGGCCTCGGCAGGTGCCCGGGCTACCCCAACTCCCCGGGGCGAGTGCTCGGCCAGTGTACGGCCGGCCGTCTCGATTCGTAAAGTCTACTGCGTTTCGCCTTCCTTCCGCAAGTCGGCCACCACTCCCGCCAAGAGCAACGGCCGTGCGTCGAATGCGATCGCCGCCGGCTCGGCAACAACCGGCTCCCGGGCCGGCTGGCCGAACAGCCACATCCGGACGTGGTCGACCACCCGTCGCAGGCGGTCATCGGCGATCCGCTCGCGATAGTGACTGGCCATATCGTCGCGGGCGTGTCCCATGATATGGTCGATCGCCGGTTGGTCCATGCTCTCGTCGGCCACAGTGCGGAATACGTGTCGCAAGCAGCAAAACCCCCGGCCGTTTGGCACGCCAGCCCGGGCCAGCAGTTTATGAAACTCGGCCGCGATCGGGTTATCTTTCGTCTCCTTGGCCCACGGCCGCCCCCGGCTGGTGAGGAAAACAAGGCCGTCGTCTTCGACGTCCTGCGCCGGGCGCCGGGCCGCGAGCACTTGGCGAAGAGCCTCCATCGTCTCCGGCCAGAGGGGAAAGCGACGGGCCACGCCCGTTTTGGGGCGGGGGAAGCTGACCCAACCGCCTTCCCGGTCCAGGGCCTTGATGGGGAGCCGGCCGCAGTCCGCGTTGCCGAAAGCGGCATTAAGGGCCAACAGGACCATGGCCCGCAACTGGACGCCGGCCGCCGCGAGTAGTTGCCGAATCTCTTCGGGGGAGAACAGGCGATCGCCACGAGCCGCCCGGGCCAGCCGCATGGTCTTCGCGCTGGGCTTCTTGAAACCGCCGCCGTAGCGGATCGGCTGGGGAACGAGCCCCTGGTTGTAGGCATAGTTGAAAACGACGCGGACCCGCTGAATCTCGTTCCCCAAGGTAACTGGCCCCCGCGTCCTGGCAAGCTCGGCTCGAAACCGCTCAAAGTCGTCAGCAGCCAGATCCGTCACCAGCCGGTCCAACCCGAGCCCCTTAGCGATTCCCTCGCAGGTCCGTTTGTAGTCGCCGAAGGACCGCGCCGTCAGCTCTCCTGATTCGACCAGGCGCTGCCGGCTAGTAAGGAAGTGATTCAGCAAATGCCGCACAATGAAACCGGAAACCGGAGCGCGCGGAGTGCGGCCAGCCAACAGATCGTCGTGCTGGTCCAGCCACCGCTGAAGGGCTGCCTGCGGGTCTGACCAGGGCCCAAAGTAGTACAGCTTGCCACGGATCTTCTTCGCCCACCGCTTCGTGGCATGGGGGAAGAGCGGAAAATCCTTGTGGGGCTTGGCCGGCTTGGAAGGGGGTTGGCGATTCCGGCCACCTGAAGTAGACTTGCCCATGGACGGCACCTCCTGCATAGGTGTTGCCTTGACCCCGGCGGGGCCTATCCCGCCGGGTGGCTTCTCTCAGAGTGTCAGCCTATCAGGTGTCAAAAACGGGTGTCAAGTGGCCGGAAATCGGATTCTGAGAAGAGCCATAAGCACTTATGCTATAAGATGTTAGCGCCCGTAGCTCAAGGGATAGAGCAGCGGATTTCTAATCCGCCGGTTGGAGGTTCGAGTCCTCCCGGGCGTGCTTTCGCACGCGGTCGCACCTTCTCGCATTCCCTCGGGGCCTGCCCACGCCTTTGCCTGGCACGACCAGGGCTTCCGGCCGCCGGAGTTCAGCGACCTGGTGATCTACCAGCTTCACGTCGGCACGTTCTACGCCACGGACGCGGCAGGCCACGACCGCCGGCCGGCTGAACGTCTACCAGGTCCACAGCCACGACCGGGTGCTGGCCTTCCATCGCTGGATCGAAGGGGTGGGCGACGACGTGGTCGTGGTGGCCAGCCTCGGCGAGTCGACCTATTGGAGTTACCCCATCGCCTTCCCGCAGCCCGGCTGGTGGCACGAGGTGTTCAACAGCGACGTGTACGATCACTGGGTGAACCCGAGCGTCGCCAGCAACGGCAGCGGAATCGACGCCCTCTCCCCTCGCGGGAGAGGGGTCGGGGGTGAGGGGGCAACGCCACCAGGACCCGAATACGACAGCCCGGGGCAATTCTCTCGGGGGGGGCGGGCTTGACAAAGCCAAGAACCGCAACGAGCATCAATCTCGTGGGCCTTTCGCTGTGCGGTTCCGGCGGGCAGGACAAGGGTAAGGACCCCGGGAACGGTTCCAGGAGGCCACGGCGTGCGCAGCCCGGCCGATCTACTGCAACCGGCACCGCCCTGACGGGCGCTACACGGAAACCATCTAACGCGCCGCCCGATGGTTAGAAACCGAGCAACTGTCTGGTATGATTGAACCTTAAGAGAAACGCCAGATGCGCGTTGGGCTGCAAACGTGCGGCTTACAGGTAACACACGGATCAATCTAAACACAAGTCAGGCAGCGCACCCATCCAAGGAGTCTATCAATGGATACAGGCCGAGAAGCCCGTGAGAGGGCGGCTAACTACCGTAAGGCGGTCGCACACCTCGACGGTTGCGGGGAACTCACGTTCGACAAACTTGTCAAGGCGACCCAGATCGCCGGTGTCGAGATGGAGAGCGACCTGAGGCGCATGTGGTCCCAAGCGGACTATGTCCTGCCCAAACCTGGCGAGCCGGGAGGTAAAGAGTTCGTGCGCTTCACGCTCCGCAAGACACTGATCGAGGGAGCGGAAACCTTCGACGACTTGGCCGACAAACTGGGTGCGCCAAAGGGTGGGGGGAGCGGCGGCTGTGCTTCGATGGTTGCGCTATTACTCTTGTTCCCGCCGCTCATTGTTTTCCTTGTTCAGTGTGTTATCAAGTTGGTCGCCTAACCAAGGGATGGACCGGAGCGGGTGGCACGCCCTGAAAGGGCGTGGTGGGAGTGGCAAAGTCGCCCGTGAAGAGGGTCGCCCTGAGCAGCGGGCCGACATTGCTTCAGAAGCGTCGCTGGTCGCGCGACATGCTCGGACCAGTGGAGGTATTATCAATTGTCAGGAGATCGCCATGAGTCACCAGATCGGATTTGCCGATGCCCTCGACGCCGCCGAACAACTCGACGCGGACGCCCAAGCCGAATTAGTAGCAGTTTTGAGCCGCCGCTTGGCCGAGCGCGGGCGAGAGCGCGTGGCGGTCGTGGTGGCCCAGGCCCGGCGTGAGTTCGCCGCCGGGCAGTGCCAACCCATGACGGCGGCGGAGTTGGTGCGTGAGGCGCAGTCATGAGGCGCACGTTGTTACGCTCGCCAGCGTTTGCGCACGACCTGCGGAACTGGCTGAAGTCGCGCCCAGATGCGTCAGCGCACATTGAGGCGGCGCTGGAGCAGTTGTCCGCCGACGCGGCGCACTCGGCGCTGCGGACGCACAAGTTGCGTGGGCCGCTGGCCGGTTGCTGGGCCTGCAGCGTCGGCTACGATCTGCGCGTGGTGTTCGAGTTCGCGCAACATGAGGGAGCGGAGGCAATCCTGCTGCTGGCCTTGGGCACGCACGATCAAGTCTATTGAGGCCCACGCCGAACCAAACGCTGCACCTGACCGCGGCGGCATTACCGCTTTCCGGACTTCAACGTCTCATCAGCCGCCGCGGCAGGTGACCTTTATCGTTAGGCTCATTCCCGGCGAAGGTCGCCGCTGCCAACCCACCCTGCGCAAGCCAGACCGCGCAGTTGCCCAGGACTCGTCCTCCCCATCGGCACCCCCGTCTACCAAAACACGGGCCGGGGCTGAAGGGAATGGTCCGGCCGAGGGACTACCTCTTGCGGTTGCGGATCTTCGCCCGCATCCGTCGCTTCTTGCGGCCGAGCTTGCGCCGGCCCTTTCCTGTCTTCTTGCTTCCCACGTCATTCCTCGCTACCAGGAGTCCTACCTCGCCAGGGGCCCGATCGATTGGCGGGGCAGTATAGCAGATCGGTGCCCGGTCGGGCAAGGGGGGCGACCGCCGTAGGACGGGTTGCCAAGGCGTCCTGCCAGAACACCCCGCGCCCCGCTAACCTTACGAGGGCAGGGCGTCCCCGCAACCGGAGTCGGTGATTGCCTGGCGGATCAGCACCAGCAGGGCGTTCGGATCGTACGGCTTGCGCACGAAGTAGTGGCAGCCGGCCGCGCGGCAGCGGCGAAGGATGTCCGGCTGATCCAGCCCGCTGAGCACGATCACGGGAATGTCGCACGTCTCCGCGGAATCGACCAAATGCTCGCAGACCGCCAGGCCGTCCCGGTCCGGCAGGCGCAGGTCGAGGAGGATGAGGACGGGGAGCTCCTTGCGGGCCAGCGCCAGGCCCGCTTCACCCGAGTAGGCCGCCAGGGTCTCGAACCCCTGCTGGCTCAAGCGGCGTGACAGGACGTCGACCATCGCCTCGTCGTCGTCGACGATCAGGATCCGGCAGCAGGGGCGGTTCTTCTGCGGGGCAACCTGAGGCTGTTCCAGAATTCCTACGCCCATGATCGATTGGCACTCCCGTCCCTGCACGGCATTGGCAGTGAGAAAACGTAGGTCGCGGTTGCCGGTTTGTCAAATGGTCCAATCCGCACGAGGCGGGCTGAATGCGCCGACGAGGCAAGATTTGACGGCGTGGCACACGGGGATCGGCACGGGGCCGGTACCCCGTCGTCTGAGTGGCACGATATCCCCCGCTTCCGGCTCCCTCCGCCGCGCTACGCCACGGCGCCCTTGGTGACGAGCATGAACACGTCTTCGAGGGTAGGCTCCTTCTCGGCGAAGGAGTGCATGCGCACGCCGTTGGTGACGAGGCGTTCGAGGAGACTGGCCACGACTTGGTCGTCGGCGTCGAGCTCGACGGTGACGCGGCCGTTCTCGACGTGGACGTCGCGGGTTTCGGGCAGGCTGCGGAGGATGGACAACCCGACGGCTTCCTTGTCGACGAACTTGATCACGAGGATTCGGTTGCGGTTGATCCGTCGGTAGACGTCGTCGATGGGCCCGTGCATCAGCAGCTTGCCCCGCTCGATGATTCCGATCGTCGTGCAGCAGTCGGCCAGCTCGCTGAGGATGTGGCTGGAGATGAGGATGGTCTTGCCCATGCGGCGGAGCTCTTTCAAGAGGGCCTTCACTTCGACCCGGGCCCGGGGGTCCAGGCCGCTGGCCGGCTCGTCGAGGATGAGGACCGGGGGGTCGTGGACGAGGGTCTTGGCGAGGCACAGGCGCTGCTTCATCCCGCGCGAGAGCCCGTTGACGAAGGCGTTGCGCTTGCCGGTGAGGTCCAAGAGCTCCAGCACGTCGCCGATGACCTGCTTGCGTCGGGCACGGGGGATCTGGTAGGCCACGGCGAAGAAGTCGAGGAACTCCCAGACCTTCATGCCGTCGTAGACTCCGAAGCTGTCGGGCATGTAGCCGATGGAGCGGCGGACGGCCAGGGGCTGCCGGCTGACGCTGTGCCCGTTGACGATGCCCTCGCCGGCGGTGGCCTTCAGCAGCGTGGCCAGGAACCGGATTGAGGTGCTCTTGCCGGCGCCGTTCGGGCCGATGAAGCCGAACATCTCCCCCGGCTCGATCTTGAGGTTCAACTGGTCGACGGCCACGAGGTCGCCGTAGTGCTTGGTGAAGTTGATGAGCTCGATCATGGGCCTGCGACCGTCTGTTCCAGGGTACTGATATCGGATTGTGGCTCGTGGCCCGGGCCGTAGCGGAGGTGGGCCACGACCAGGGCGAGGCGCCGGGCCTGGGGGGCGGCCGGCTCGATCGTTTGGCCGGCGATCTGCTGGTCCACCCAGCCGACCAGTCGGACCTCGCCCGGCTCCAGCTCGGCCGCGTCTTCGGCCACGGCGAGCAGGGCGCGGAGACTCAGCTCGCCCTGGGGGGCGTTTTCCGCGGTCGGGAGGGCCCGGTTCCGCTGGGCGCTCCAGAGGTCCTTTGGGGCGGGCTGGAATCGCACGGGGACGGAGGCGCCCGGCTCCACGGCGTCGAGCCAGGCGGCCTCGAGAGCCTGCCGGGCCGGGGCCGCCGCGGGCGCCGGACCCGGCGCGGCCGGCTGTGCCGAAGCGTTGTTCCTCAGCACGCCGGCGCCGCGCAACGTCAGGTTCGTCCCGTTGGTGAGCTGGAAGTGGCCGTCGGGCGTGCGGGCCAGGCGCAAAGGCCCTCCCAGGTCCACCATCTGCTCGCTGTGCAGGAAGTTCGTGGTATTGGAGCGGACGAAGAAGCCCTCCAGGGCCGACTGCACTCCTTGACGGTGCTTCAACGGGTTGGACGTTTCGCCCAGCGAGAACCGAAACTCGCCGGGGTCTTTCACGGTCGGGAAGGGCTGCACCTGGCCGCCGGCGTCGTCGAACTCCACGCGGTAGTTGGTGTACAGCGAGCTGTACAGGGCGGTATAGCGGGTGACGTGGGCCCGCTGGTAATCGCCCTGGCACTCCACGACGGCGATCTCGGACATGGAGCGGGCGAAGCCGATGTCGAGGCGGGCCAGCCGGATCACCACGACCGTGCACACGATGGCGATGACCGGTGCCGCCACCCAGGCCCACTCCACCCGGCCCAGCAGGCGGAAGAACGCCCAGTTCACCGGGACCAGCACCACCAGGTACCCGCCGAGGACCCAGAGCACGAACTTGGGGTCCGGGACTTCGATTCGGGCCGCGTTCTGGAGCGTCGTCCGAGCGGCTGCGGCCACGGAGTTGAAGTCGCGCCAGGAGCCCACGTCCGGCAGGCAGTGCTCGGTCCCGTCCCACGCGTCGTCGATCGTTGGCGCAAACGGGGAAGCCCCCCGGGCCATGCTTGCCGTCGGGCTCGAGGCGGGGGTGCCCGCGGCGGGGCTCCGCTGGGAGTCCCGGGTGAAATAGCGGAGCTTGCAGATGCGAGCCGGGTCGGTCGCCGCGATCTCGGCCGGGCCCCACCCGGAGGTATCGACGCCGCCCGGACCACTCCGCACAGCGATCGATGGCGCGGCATCGGCCCAGGTCACGCGGTACGTGGAATCCAGGCTGTCCGAGGTGAAACGATCGCTCTCGTAGAAGTGCCGTGGCGGGCGCCCCAGGAGGCAGGCGTTGAAGAAGTTGTCGAAGCTCTTCCAGCCGGTCAACTGCCGGATCGTCAAGGGAAAGGCCGTCATCACGATCCTCCCACGTCCGACCCGCCGCTCGACCACCAGGTCCCCCGTACCGGGGACAAACCTGGCCTCCGGGTGCTTCTCCAGGGTGACTCCCGACCAGGCATCGGCGGGGATCAACGGCGTGCCGACCCGCTGGCCCGTCCTCCTCCAGCATTCGCTCAAGGGGAGGAGATTTTGGGCAGTCAGCTCCCGCCGTCCCGAGGACTTGGCAGGCAGATAGGGGCCCAGAAAGCTGGGAGCAAGGCCGTCCACCGAATCCGGTCCGTTGACGATCAGTTGCCCCCCCCAATGGAGCCAGTCCAATAGCGCGATCTGCTGCTCCGGGACCAGTTTCATCGGATCGGCGTCGTCCCACAGCAGGTAGGCGGTGCTCGTCCAGTACAAGCCGGAGCCCGGAAGCCACGTGGGCTGGTCCCCGGCGAGGAACGTCAGCCGGTAGGGGAGCCGGGCCGGTTCGGTGGTCGTCAGCGCCACCGGATTCCTCAGGCAGGTCAAGTCCTTCAGGAAGGCGTAGCTTCCGGGGAGCCGGGCCAGGACGACGAAATGGTATTGGTAGGGCTGCATCTGGGCGATCGGGTCAGTCGATTCGAGCCCCAGGCGGCCGGTCCGCCGCTCCCGAAGGCGCGTCAACGCCTTCCCCTGCCGGAAACTCCCGGGCACGAACAGCAGGGCCTCGAGGCTCTTCGGCTGGCCCTTGGGAAGCGGAGCCGGGCGCAGCGCCGACAACGTGTACGCCATTCCGTCCAGGCCCACGGGATTGCCGCGGGGGTCGACCACGCCGAGTTCCAGCTCGCCGTCGAAGTCGTTGTGGTTGGCCTTGGCGCCGAAGACCGTCACCGCGGTCCAGTGGCCCGGCTTGCACCAGCAGGAGGCGATGGCCCCATCGTTCGGCTGCGAGAGGACGCGCTTGGTCTCCAGGGGGGGCTTTTCCTTCGCGCTCTTCTCCTCTTCGAGCTTCTTCTGGCGCTCCTCCTCCTCTTTGAGCAACTGCTCGTCGGTCTTCTCCGCGCGACGCAGGCAGCCACCGCAACCGGGGGTCAACAGCAGCGAGACCGCACACGTCGCCAGGAGCAGGAGCCGGCCTGGGGACCGGCGGCGTCTGGGCCGGCTCGGTTGCGGGTCCGGGCGGACTGCGATCATCGTGGACGTTCCTCCCCCTTCAGTCTAGGTAGAATCTCGATCTGAGAAAAGGGCTTTGCAGGTTGGGGAGACTGCCGGGGGGCCTGTTCCCTACGGTCATGGCAGCGCGGCCCGGGCCAGACTGAAAGCGTCCACCTGCCGCATATCGGGCTCCACACCGATGCCCGGCTCCTCCCATAGGGGCACACGAAGATTCCCTCCGGAAGGGTCTCGGACCAGCAGGGGGGGGGCAGCCAGATCGGCCTCCAGGACCTGATCGCAGCGGAACCAGTCGGCGGGGTAGACGAAGTTGGCTCGGGCGGCCAGGGCCAGGGCGATCCGCGTGCCGATGGCGGTCTGGGGCGTCATGCCAACCCAGCAGCCGACCGAGGCCTCCTGGCAGGCATCGTGGATGGCGATGGCGGGGGTCAGCCCCCCCACCCGGCCCGGCTTCACGTTGACGTACCGAGCGCTGTGCAGCTCCAAGGCCATCTCGACCTGCTCCAGCGTCGAGATGCTCTCGTCGAGGCACAGCGGGGTGCGAATGGTCTCCTGGACCATGGCGTGGCCGACCAGGTCGTCGGCCGGCAGGGGCTGCTCGATCATCTCCAAGTGGAAATCGTCCAACCGGCAGAGCATCTCCATGTGGTCCAGGCGCATCGAGCCCTCGACGTCGACGTGTACCCGGGCGACGGAGAACTCGTGGCGAACGGCGTTGATCATGGGGATGTCCCAGCCGGGCCGGAACTTGAGCTCGATCCGGGCAAAGCCCGCCTCCAGTGCCCGGCCCATGGCCTCCAGCAGATCATCGATCGATTCCATCCGATCGAAGGAGGTACCCACGTCGATGGCGTCGCGTGCCGGGGCCAAGAGAGCGCCCAGCGGTTTCCCCTGGAGCCTGGCGTGAAGGTCCCACCAGGCGGTGTCCAGGGCGGCCTTGGCAAACCAGTTCCCCCGCACGGGCGCCAATCGCTGCTGAAGGTCCTGGCCGGAATCGATCGAGGTGCCGACGAGCCGAGGGGCCAGCCAGTCCTTCACGCACAGGAAGGCGCCGCCGGCCCATTCGGCCGCGGCCAGGGGGGCGCCGCCGGGGCTCGCTTCCCCCCATCCGACCACCTCTCCGCTCCGCATCCGCACGAGGACGGACTCCAGGCTCTTCTGCTGCTCCCAGGGAGGCGCCAGCGGGCGCCGCAGCGGCAGCGCGACGTGGAAGACTTCGATGGCGTCGACGTGCATGAGGTGGGGCTTTCAGAACGGAGGATGTGGGGGAAGGGGATGGTGGATAGTGGGTGGTGGGTGGTGGATAGTGGATGGTGGATAGTGGATGGTGGATGGGGGATAGTGGATGGGGGATAGTGGATAGTCGCCCGACCCTCTGCTGGTGGCCCTCTCAATGACGGTGCGTGATCCTCGGAGGGTGCCCTGTATAGACCCCCCGCCATGGTGGTTCGCGGCGCCATCGCTTTTGGCGGAACGCCACGGTAGCGCGTTCCCTACAGTCCATCGCGTGCCCTTTTGGAATCGTGTAAACCTATTTCGCGTTCCCTTCCAACTGTCGACGTCACACCGGTCCACTGTCGATGAGGCGTCTGAATAGGACTTGCCGCAGGACCCGCAAACCGCCGGCTTCCGCCGGCGGCTGTCATCTTCCCCACTATCCACTATCCACTATCCACTGCCTGCTGCCCCCACGACTCGGCGATTTCGATGGCCTTCAGCAGGCCGCGGGCCTTGTTGAGGGTTTCGTGCCATTCGCTCACCGGGACGCTGTCGGCGACGATTCCAGCGCCCGCCTGGACGTAGGCCCTGTCGCCCTGCACGACGATCGTGCGCAGGGCGATGCAGGTGTCCATGTTGCCGCTGAAATCGAAGTACCCGACCGCGCCGGCGTAGGGGCCGCGGCGGCGGGGCTCCATCTCGTCGATGATCTCCATGGCCCGGACCTTGGGGGCCCCCGACACGGTGCCGGCCGGCAGGCAGGCCCAAAGCGCGTCGAAGGCGGTCTTGCCCTCGGCCAGCTCGCCGCTGACGTTCGAGGTGATGTGCATGACGTGGCTGTAGCGCTCGATGGTCATCACGTCGGTGAGCTTCACGGAGCGGTACCTGGCAACGCGGCCCACGTCGTTGCGGCCGAGGTCGACGAGCATCACGTGCTCGGCCCGCTCCTTGGGGTCGGCCAGAAGCTCCTCGGCCAGGCGGCGGTCCTCCTCCTCGGTGGCGCCGCGGGAGCGGGTGCCGGCCAGCGGGCGGGTAATGATCTGCCCGCCCACCACGCGAACCATGATCTCCGGGGAGCTCCCCACCAGCGTGACGCTCGGCGTGCGCACGTAAAACATGAACGGGCTGGGATTGACCACGCGCAGGGCCCGATAGATCGAGAACGGGTGTACGCGGATCGGCACCTCCAGGCGCTGGCTGAGGACCACCTGGAAGACGTCGCCGGCGCGGATGTACTCGATGCACCGGCGCACCGCGGCCTCGAAATCGTCCTGGCTGAAGGTCGATTTCCAGGGGATCGTCAGTGGCCCGCCCGTGGCCACGTCGACCGGCGCCAGGTCGCACGGCTGCACGGTCAGCTCCTCGACCAGGGCGTCGACGCGGCGGCAGGCGTCGTCGTAGGCGGCCCGGGGGCTGGTCCCGGGCTTGTCGAGCCGGGCCATCGCCACCGCCACAATCGTCTTGGTCACGTTGTCGAAAACCACCATCTGGTCGTAGAAGGCAAAGGCCAGGTCGGGCACCTGGCGGTCGTCCTCGGGCGCGTTGGGGAGGCGCTCGGCGTAGCGGATCACGTCGTACCCGGCGTAGCCGACCGCGCCGCCGCAAAACGGAGGCAATTCGGGCAGCGGCACCGCCCGGATCGCCTCGACGCGCCGGCGGAGCTCGTCCAGCGGGTTGGCCGCCTGGAACTGGCGGGTGACCAGGATCGGAGCCCCCGAGGCGGAAACGCCCGACGGCGAGCTCACCGTCACGCGCCGGTCATAGGCTTCGATCTCGAGGAAGGGATGCGTGGCCAGGAAGCTGTATCGCCCCACCTTCTCCCCGCCCTCCACGCTCTCGAACAAGCACGCGCACCGGCCCGCGTCGATCTTGTGAAACGCCGAGACCGGCGTGAGCGAGTCGCTCAACAATCGCCGGCAGACGGGGACCAGCTTGCCCTGCTGGGCGAGCTGGCAAAATCGGGAGAACTCGGGATAGTATCGGCCGGAGGCTGCGTCCATTTTCGACCCGACGTCGCTGTTCCCCCTGGAGGCTTCTCGCCAGCCCCAGCCCCGGCTCCGAGTCCGAGTCCGTCGTGGGGCCTCGGTGCATGGGCCGTGGGGGGCCTTTTCAGCTTAGCAGACCTCGCCGGGGAGGGCAACTCGTCCCCCCGGCCATGACTTGGCTTGACACCCCGGAGGCCGGTGGTAGAATCCAAGGGAAGTGGGGCAGCGCCAGCGGAACGGCTATTCGGACATCGACTACGGGAAGCGGCCATGAACTGCCAGAAGTGCGAGCGTCCGGCCACGTTCCACATTACCGAATTGACGGGCGGGAAGCCGCACGAGCATCACCTCTGCGAAGACCACGCGCGGGAATACCTCAAGCATTCCGGCGACGAGCCGGCGGGCGCGGCGGGTATTGCGGCGCTGGCACAGCACATGGCGGTCGGGCAGGCGGCGGAGGAGCTGGCCCGCCTCGACCAGCAGGCCTGCCCGGTGTGCGGCATCACCTTCCGCGAGTTCCGCAGCCAGGGCCGCCTGGGGTGCCCCCACGACTACGTCGCGTTCGAGAACCAACTCGAGCCGCTGATTCTGAACATCCACGGAGAGCCCCAGCACGCGGGGAAGACGCCCAAGCGGTCTCCCCAGGGGAGCGAGAGCCGGACTCGATTGATCCGCCTGCGGCGCGAGATGAACGAGGCCGTTTCCGAAGAGAACTACGAGCGGGCCTCTCAGCTTCGCGACGAGATCCGCCGCATCGAGACTTTCCAGGAGAGCTGACCTTGCGGGCAACGTCGACGGCGCGCCCCCGGTCGGCGGCCGGCCAAGCCGAACAACTCAGGTAGTGCCGTGGAAATCGACGATCTGACGCGGAACCTTGGCGAATGGCTGCGGGGCTCCGGACCCGAGTGTGACATTGTCATCTCCAGCCGGGTTCGCCTGGCCCGCAACCTCGCGGAATACCCGTTCATCAGCCGGGCGACCGAGCAGGATCGCCTGCGCATCGAGAAATCCCTGCGCGATTGCCTCCTCGCCGGCGGCAAGGCCCAGGAGCTGCTCTACGTCGACGTGGAGCGCCTTGGCGGGATCGATCGCCAACTGCTCGTCGAACGCCACCTCATCAGCCGGGAGCACGCCGAGAGCCAGGGGGCCCGGGCCGTGGCCATCGACCGGGGTGAGACCTTCAGCGTCATGATCAACGAGGAGGACCACCTGCGAATCCAGGTCATGCACAGCGGCCTGAACCTCCCTTTGGCCTGGCAGGAAACCGATCGCATCGACGACCTCGTCGAGTCCGCCGTGACCTACGCCTTCCACCCCCGGCTGGGCTACCTCACGGCGTGCCCGACGAACGTCGGCACCGGCATGCGGGTGAGCGTCATGCTCCACCTGCCCGCCCTGGTCATCACCCGCGAGATCGAGAAGGTCTTCCGCAGCCTCCACAAGATCGGCCTGGCGGTGCGCGGGCTCTACGGGGAAGGCTCCCAGGCCATGGGGGACTTCTACCAGATCAGCAACCAGATGACCCTCGGCCGGAGCGAGGAATGGCTGATCAAGCAGGTCGGCGACGTCGTCCCCAAGATCATCGAGTACGAGCGCCAGGCCCGCGATTTCCTCATCCGCGAGAGCCACGAGAACCTGCACGATCGCGTCAGCCGCGCCTACGGCATCCTCCGCACCGCCCAGACGATCAGCTCCGAGGAGACCATGCACCTGCTCTCGAGCGTCCGCATGGGAATCAACCTCGGCTTGATCGGCGACCTGGCCATCCCCACCGTCAACGAGCTGTTCATCCAGACCCAGCCGGCGCACCTGCAAAAGCTCTCCGGGGGGGAGCTCAATAGCGCGGACCGCAACATCGAGCGGGCCCGCTTCCTCCGCGCCCATCTCAACAAAGAGCACGACGCCGGCTCGGCGAACAACTGACCCCCCGTAGGGCGGGTTTCCAATCCTTCCTAAGGCGGTTCGTGCCTATCGCCCGCAGCTCGGATGCAGAAAAAGGGCCCACCTGCTGGCCCCCGATCCTGCAATACCACTCACTGTCCATCAATACCCCCTCATCAGAGGCATTTCCCGAGACGAACCTCTTGCCCCTCACCCCCCTGGGTCCACGCTGCCACCCATCCCATCGGCCAGCGAGAAAGGGCCCCGCCGAGACCACGACACCGGAGCTTTGGGCGCGCGGTCCAAGGGTCGGTTCTTGGCACTTCCCGGAATACGGTTGAGTCAATGGAACTATCGGTCAGCCGAACAAGAAAAAGACTGGCTGCCGCGGCAGATCCAAGGTCGGTGAAACGCAGGTCGGGGGTAACCAATACCGTACCACAGTTCTCTCCTGGTTCAGGTTCCATTCTCAAAGCGCGAGGTTTGCCTTCTTCGCCTGGTTATCGCGGTACAAGCAGTCTATCATGCTCGCAGCGCAGGTTGTAGGCTATTTCTTCTTCCAGATGGCTTGGAGTCGGTAGGCTTTCAAATTGACCTTAGCCAATCCCTTCTTTCCGAATACTTGGATGTCGGGTTTCATCCCATCCTCAGGAACAAATGGTTTGGTGAACCGAAATGCCCCGTCATTGACGAACACTTCGATCGACGTCCGGTCGAGAATCACGCGCAACTTGAGCGTATGGCCCACGGCGCTCAGTGGAGCGACAAGGTCCAGGGCCTTGAGTTGTTTTCGATCGAGATCGCAGAAGATCGTCTGGCCATTGATTTTCATTCCAAAGATATCAGCGCCTTCCCGCGACGGCGCATCACTCTGGATATCAAACACCGCTTCCACGTCAACGAGCTCGCCGAGGTTCTTTTCGCCCTCGAGAGGAGCGCCGACGCCGGCAAGCGTCCCTGTGATCTGCAGGGTCTCGCCGGTTCGGAGTCTTTCAATTTCCTGGGCCGGCTCGACGAAGAGCCTGATGCCTTCGGGCGTGGTTCTCAGAGTGAGGACGCGTGGAATAGTAAATTGGTTCCTGAATGGCATTCCAGGAAATGCGTCACTATACAAATCGGCCAGTTGGATGCGCCGCCCGTCTTCCTCCGGAACGTCGCTGAATGTCTGCGCCGCATATTCGTTGCCGACATGTGTTGAAAACGGCCCGCTTTCCTTGGTGAATGTCCGGCCATCAAACGTTCCGATCACATGGTTGCCGTTTCCTCCCCAAAATACCCAGCGGGTATTTTCCTTGTTGCCATCCACCGGCAGCTCGAACACGTCCGGACACTCCACACAGCCAATGTTGCCGATGCCGCCTATTCGCTCCCAATGAATCAAGTCCTTCGACGCGAGCAGGGCATAGTCCGGACCGGACAAATAGAGCGCCATAATCCAGCGTCCGCTGTTGGGGTTGCGGGGATTCTTCCGGTCTTCATACCAGAACACTTTCGGGTCTCTGTTCTGGTTCACGATAGTCGGAACAACCGGATTGCCGGGATACGTGATCCACGTGCGGCCCGCATCCAGCGAGTACCCCATCGACTGTGAGGTGTAACCGACGTTCCGGGTGCGGGTCGGTTCCGAGGAGTAAAAGATGACGATGGCGGGATTTTTCAACCTGCCATTTCGATCCATGACAGGATGCTTGACCAGTCCGGCCGTGTTTTTCCAGTCCACCACCCCCGAGCCGGAGAACGGCACTCCCAGCTTGTCGGGCAGGACTGCCAGAGGGTATTCCACCCAGTGAAAGAGATCGGAGCTGATGGCATGTGCCCAAGCCGTCGACTCAATGCCGGCTGAGCTCAAGCCCTGAAAATGACTGTGTTGACCAAAAAGATGGTACTCACCGCAAAAATAGACGAGTCCGTTCGGATCGCCGATCCCGCCGTGCCGCACCGTGAAGTGAAATTGTGGACGATACTTTTCCGTATAAACGGTGTCATCATTCCACAGGTCACCCGACAGCTTGATCAGCTTGCTCCATTGCGAATCGGAATGAACCTTTTCGGCAGTCAGTATCAGCCGTTTTCCCTGCCATGATCCCAGATCAAGTGTGGCATAAGAGTCGGGTTTGTTCCTGGCCAGTGAGATCGAAAGCTCGCGCTGCCTGACGCCATCGACGCTGACGTTCACCCAGACGGTTCTTGCGTCGGACGAGATCGGAATATGCATGAACCGTGTGCTCACGGATGGACAGATGTATTCCATCGACGTCAAGGCGGGCATCTCTTGGTCCGTTTGCACGATCCGGTCAATCATAATGTGCCCCCAGCCACCTGTGTTCTTATCGACAATTTGGAGGATTGCCTGCTTCCCGGCGAACTCCACAATATCCCAGCGGCAGGGTTCAAGCCTCTCGCTATTCTGGCCGGTTTCCGTTCGGACAATCCGGCCATCGATGATCAGGTTCAGACACGTTTCATGCGGGTGATCGCCACCACCGATCAGGAAGGAGAGGTGCTTTCGCTGAACGGTGAACGCCGGCGACGTGAGCGTGCCGAAGGTCCTGTCGCCATCGCGGAATGAGTTGACCAACCCCTTGCCGAGAAAACCAGCCACCGGCTGTTGGGTAGGCAGCGTGCCGCGTGCCGGACCAGCCCCAAAAGCATCACCTGTTGCTTTCCACTCGCCATAATCATTGCCCTCAAAGTCGGCAATGACTATGTCCTTGGTCTCGGGCGTGGACACGGCCAGTCCGATGTGTCGATCTGCCCCGCCATAGTAGAGCAGCCGCTCGCCCTTGGGGCATTGGAATCTGGAATCGGGCGCGGGCCAGAGGACCGGCTTGGCAAGCTTCACGAATGGTCCCATCTCCCAGTCGGGCAATGCATCCGGAGGCTTGGCTCCAGACGAAGCGGGCTGAGCCCAGCCGAGCGGCAACGCCAGCGCAATGCTTGGCAGAAGACAAATGATGGTTCTCATGGCAAGGTGTTCGTTTGTTTGCAGCCCTTCACGGTCCAGTTTCACGCCGGACTCAGCCTGACGACGTTGCCGTGAGCCTACTTGGGCGGCTGGGAGAAGTCAAACACATAGGGGGCCGCATCACGCGATCGCGCAAGAGCGTGCGGACGTCCTTCTGGGGGGCATCCCGGAGCGAGGCGGTCACGCAGTAGGTCAGCATCGCGATCCCTGGATTGCTGTAGGCCCACTTCGTCCCCGGCTGGAAGATCAGCGGCGCGGCATCCCGCGCGAGGGTGAACGGGTCGGTGGGCTCCCGCTTCCAGAACTCGCCCTTCCAGACGGAGAGTCATCGTAGGGTGGGCATCGCCCACGGAATGGGCCACGGCTTGCCGATGACGTCTCCGATCACATCCCGTGGGCGATGCCCACCCTACGATGACTGTTGGCGTGTTCCAGCTTGCGATCTACGTCCCGAAAACGGTTCGCAACCTGAGTCGCGCGTTCTCGGGCCGGGCAGCATCCCTAACCTGAACCGCGGCAGTCCCAGATTGCCATCTCGTCTTTCAAGACCCCGAGAGCTCGCGGAATGGCGGACTTCTCGGACGCTCCCGCCCCCCTCTGTGAGCGCGATTGCAGCCTTGTCCGAAGTCGGGTGGCCGGCGACCTCACCTTGCCGGGATCCTCAGCCGCGAGCTTGAATGTCCAAACTCGTTCTACCAGAACGCGGTGTTCCCGACTCGCCGGCCGTTGAGCAATGCGGGTGAGGGCCCGTCCGGGCATGGGGCGGGCTCTACTCGGTCCGATCGATGGCCTCGCAAACCAGCTCCGAGAGGTTGCCCAAGCCACGCAATTCCGCGGCCACATCGGGGTGGACGAACACACGCACCCGCTTGACGTAGTCGTCGAACTGCTTCTGGGCCAGGGCGCAGACCACGGGCGATACCTCCCCCAACGGGCGGTATCGGCGCTCCTTGGTGTAGTAGACGTCAACGTCGATCTCCACCTCCCGCTCCACCGGAGGGGCATCGAATAGAACTTGATGGGGGGCAACTACCCGCTTCAACGCCTGGCTGGCAATCGCCGCGAAGTGCTCGGCGCACGCGACCAGCCAAGGATACGGACGCCGGGCGAGGCGCTGGTAGATTTCGCCGTGCTCGAAGAAGCTGTACTGGACGAGTCGCTTGAAGAGCTGCCGCGTGGGCCCGAACAGGCCGTCGAGGAGGTCCCCGGCCGGCCCGGCGCCGGCTGCCCGCTCCATCTCGGCGACCATCGGCCGTTCCTCCATGCGAAACAGCGGGTCGAGGTCCAGCACCCCGTGCAGCACGTAGAAGGCCCGCTGGAGCATCGCGGTGGCGGACCGAACTCCATGGTGCCAATAGACTTCGCTGAACATCACGTAGCGGGCAAAGACCAAGAGCTCGGCCGCCGTCTTGCCCTTCTCCGTGATCGCCAGGCCATCCCCGGCCTCGTTCAGGCAGAGGCTCCCGATGAGTCGCGGCTGGTCGAAGTGCCGCCCGTAGGGCACGCCGGCGTGCAGGCTGTCGCGAAACAGGTAGTCCATCTTGTCGATGTCGATCGGCCCGGAAAGGATGCTGTGCAGGAGCCGGGAGGTGCTGTCCTGCGGCTTTTCGCTGAGCAAGGCAACCACGTCGCGGGGATTGATCCCCCAATCATGGCGGAGGACGTCGCCAATCTCCCCCTCCAGAAGGAAGCTGTTGGCGAACAACTCGTGGCTGGGGACACCCGGCAGATGGAGGTCCTCGATCGGGTGGCAGAACGGCCAATGGCCCAGGTCGTGCAGCAGGGCGGTGGCCAACAGGAGCTCGGCGTCGGCGGGCCGGACGGCGCGGAGGAAGCGGTCGTCGTGGGCCAGGCGACGCAACAGCAGCAGTGCCAAGCGGTAGACGCCCAGGGCGTGCTCGAAGCGGGTGTGGATTGCCGCCGGATAGACCAGGCCCACCAGCCCCAACTGGCTGATCCGGCCCAGACGGTGGAAGTCGGCGGTGTCGACCAGCAGGCGGACCCGATCGGTCAGGGGGACATCCAGCTCGGGCGGGATGCGCACGAGCCCCTGTCGGGCGTCGAGCCCCGCCACTTCGGGGATTTCGAGAATGGAGTTCATCGGGACCCTCGTCGGTCGCAAGGGGTCCTGGCAGTATACGCTCCCAACGGCGTATCCGTTAGGACCGCCCCCCCGGGTTTTCGGCCGGGCCTTTGGGCGGCCCGGGCGGCGCGGGCGGAGTGGGCGGCGTGGGTCGCCCGCCCCGGGCGTTGGGCCCCCTGGGATGCTTGGCTTGCGCAGGCCCCTCGGGCGCCGCGGTTTCCCCGGTTGTCGGCGCTTGCACGACAATCTCTAAGCTACGTTTGAGTAGGCCCGGGGGGGCCGGGCTTTCGCTGACCGGTTGTCCGGGAAACAAAGGATCAACGCAGCGCCATGGTCACGTCCTTCCTGGGATGGCTCGTCTGGGTTGCGGCATTGATGGGGATGCTGCTTCTGACCGCGGGGTGGGTGCTCGGGCGGAGCTGGCCGCCGGCGCGCGGCAGGCGTCCGACCCGGCCTCAGCGCCACGGTGCCCGGTACCTCCGCGAGGCGGCCGGCCGGCTGTCCGACTCGGTGGCCGACGTGGCCCACGACGTGGGCCAGCATCAGAGCCGCATCCAGGCGTTCAGCCAGGAGCTTTCGGCGGCGCAATCGGGCGACGAAGGGCGTCCGGCCGAGTCGCTCTTGCGCTCGGTGGCGGAAATCTTGCAGATCAACGCCCGGCTTCAGGACCGCCTGCAAACGGCCGAGACCCGCCTGCGCCACCAGACCAGGCAGATCGAGTCGTGGATGGCGGCCGCGCGCACGGATCCCGGCACGGGCCTGCCCAACCGCCGGGCCCTCGACGCCGCGCTGGCCCGGCACCTGGCGCAGGCACGGCGCACCGGCTCGGCATTCTGCCTGATCCTGGTCGACGTCGACCATTTCAAGGCGATCAACGACCGCCACGGCCACGCCGCCGGCGACGGGGTGCTCCGGACCCTGGCCGACCTGCTGGAGAGAATGTTCCGCAAAGGCGACCTGGTTGCCCGCGTCGGCGGCGAGGAATTCGCCGTCCTCCTGCCCGCCACCGGCGCGGCGGAGGCATGCCGCGCCGCCGAACACTGCCGCGCGGCGGTGGCCTCCCACGGCTTCCGGCGCGAGGACTGCCTGCTGCCGATGACCGTCAGCCTGGGGGTCGCCCCGGTCCAATCGGACGACGACCCCGGCTCGCTGCTGGATCGGGCCGATCAGGCCATGTACGCCGCCAAGCGTGCCGGCCGCAACTGCACCTATCTCCACAACGGCCAGGGCTGCGAGCCGGTCGGCCGGCGGGCACCGACGGCCAGGGCTTCACCCCCCGGCACCGATCCCGACGGCACTCCCGGCAAGCAGGCCGGCGAGACCGGCGAGCTGGCCGTCGCCGGCCAGCGCCTCCGACTCCGCCTCGCCGAAGTCGTGGGCGAAGACGCCTAGCCCGCATTCCTCACCGGCCGACGATCGTTTCCGCGGGGATCGGCTCGCCCTGCTCCGGGCGCCGTCCCAGGATCATCAGCCACTCCAGCCAGGTAACGTCCGGCGGCGGCTTCTTGGGAATGATCTCGTAGCCGATCCGCAGCTCGCCCCCCTGCTCGCTCAGCGTGAAGTAGTTCAGTCGATACGTCGGGTAGTACACCGGCGGCAGGAGCCGGAAGTGCGCCGGCACCCGCTCCAGCCGCTTCAGCCACGTGCCGGTGTTGATCACGTAGCGCGGGCCGAGCTTCCGCATCGAGACGGCGTGCGTGTGACCGTACACGTAGACCGCCACCGAGGGGTCCTTCTCGAACACGGTCCGGGCCGCGGCAAGGTACTCCTCTTCCTTCTGGACCTTCAGGCCCTCCGACTGCTCCACGCCGTAGCGGTGCAGGGCCGAGCGGACGTCGCGGGCCAGGAGGAACGCGGGAATTGCCAGGACCAGAAGCGCCGAGATGACCACCCCGTTGACCCACAGGATCCCGTCAACGACTCGTCCCCCGATGCCAAAACGCTTGCCGAACTTCACCCCAAAGACCTTCGTGGGCAGGACTCGCCACTTCTCCAGAGTCCGGCCGGCAAAGACCACGACGCTCACCGAGAACAACAGCAGAAACGGCAGCAGGCACCACCGCAGGATCGGCGTCATCTCCTTGTAGAAGTAGCTCGACCAGATCCACAGCGGAATCTCCTCGTTGGGATACACCGACTGGAGGTCGTCAAGCCACGGGCTGCGGCCCATGGGGGCGTGTTCCGCGGCGGCCGCCACGGTGTGGGTGGTGATGAAGTACCCGGCCGGCAGTCCGTAGCGGTTGCCGAAGTCGGGGAAGCGGTTGAAGGCGTCGTGCTGGTTGCCGTGCTCGATCCAGATCTTCCGGCCCGCCACCTCTCGCGTGACGTGAATGCCGGGCTCCAGCACGATGTTCCACCGGGCGAGCTCGGCGACGTAGGAGCGCACGCAGGCCAGGTCGTAGTCGTGATTCCCCGGCAGAAGCGTGATCTTCACCTGCCTGCCGGTCTCGCGAAACTGCGCGAACAGGTCCGGATGGGTGGCGGCGATGCTGGCGAGCTTCGAGGCGCCTTCGACCTCGGTCAGCTCCCACAAACCGAAGGCGTCGCCGACGATAATCAACTCCGCCGGCTGCGGACCCGCGGCGATCTCGCGCAACAGCCCGATCAGCTCCGCCTCGAAGTGGCAGTAGTCCAGGCCGGCGTCGCCGCCGATGTGCAGATCGCTGATGAAGTAGCAGGTTGGGGACGTTTTCCCGGCCGGCGTCTGGCCCGCGCCTTCCGCGTCGGCCACGGCGGCCAGTCCCAGCCCCAGGACCAGGACGCAGCCGAAGACGCACCGCGGCTGCCACGGTCGTGATTGTCGTGCCTTCATGATTTTCTCCCCCAGTGGGCCGACTCGCTCTATCTGTTGGGTGGCACGGGCAGCTTGTCTGCCCGTGTTTCCTGCACTGGCTGACAAGCAGCCAGTGCCACCCAATCCGACGGTCCAGGTGCGTCGGCCCACCCATGCCCGCCGAATCGTCACCCGCCGGCCGCTCGGCCGAGGGCCTGCTCCAGGTCCTCCTGGAGATCCTCGAGCGCTTCCAGCCCGACGGACAGCCGCACCAGCCCGTCGGTGATGCCGTGCGCCAGCCGGTCGGCGCGGTCGTAGCTGGCGTGCGACATGGTCGCCGGCTGCTCGATGAGCGACTCCACCGCGCCCAGGCTGACCGCAAGCTGGAACAGCCGGGTCGACTCGACCACGCGCTTGGCGGCTTCGGAGCCGCCGGCGACCTCGAAGCTGAGCATCGCCCCGAAGGCCCCGTCCATCTGGCGCCGGGCAACGGCGTGGCCGGGATGATCGGGCAGCCCCGGGTAAAGGACCCGGGCCACGCGGCGATCGGCCGCCAGAAAAGCGGCCAGGTGCGCGGCCGTGCGGCTCTGCTCGCGCACGCGGAGCTCGAGGGTCTTGATCCCCCGGGAACACAGGAAGGCCTCCCACGGGCCCATCACCGCCCCGGTCGCGTTCTGGATGAAGTACAGCCGTTTGAGCAACTCGGGGTCCTTCACCACCAGCGCCCCGCCCAAGAGGTCGCTGTGGCCGCCGAGGTACTTGGTGGCCGAGTGCATCACCACGTCGGCCCCGAGCTCGAGCGGCCGGGTGAGGACGGGAGTGGCCAGGGTGTTGTCGACGGCCAGGATCGCCCCGTGCCGATGCGCCAGCTCGGCGCAGGCGGCGACGTCGGTGATCGACATCAAGGGGTTGCCCGGGCTCTCGATCCAGACGAGCCGGGTCCGCGGCCGCAAGGCGGCCTCGACGGCCCCGAGGTCGGTCGAGGGAGCCAGCGTCACCTCGATCCCCGAGCGGTTGACGATCTTGTGCAGCAGGCGGTACGTGCCGCCGTAGATGTCCGAGCCCGCCACCACGTGATCGCCCTGCTCCAGGAGCATGGTCACGCAGTGGGTCGCCGCCATGCCCGAGGCGAAGCCCAGAGAGCCGCAGCCCGACTCAAGCGACGCCAGGGTGGTTTCCAGGGCCTTGCGCGTGGGGTTCCCGCTCCGGGTGTAATCGAACGCGCCCCACTGTCCGGCCCCCGGCTGGACGAACGTCGAGGCCAGATGGATCGGCGGGACCACGGCACCGGTCTGCGGGTCGCGCTCGTTGCCCACGTGGATTGCCCGGGTTCGAAGTCGCATGGGAGGGGCGGGGATTAGTGGATAGTGGATAGTGGATAGGGGATAGTGGATAGTGGATAGGGGATAGTGGATAGTGGATAGGGGATAGGGGATAGGTATTAGGGATTAGGGGTTAGTGCCTTGCCGCGAAACATGCGCGCTCGTTGCGCGCATCGGGTGCAGTCGTTTGGGCACGGTGCCGCCAACGGCCTGACGTCGCGATGCAACGCATTCTGCATTCTTCATTTTGCACTTTTCACTTTGCATTTTCCATTCATTTTGCCAGCGCCTGTTCGAGATCGGCAATCAGGTCCTCGGTGTTCTCAATGCCGCAGGAGATGCGGATCATGTTGTCGAAGATGCCCACGGCCTCGCGCTGCTCGCGGGTAAAGTCGTGATAGCTCATGAAGATCGGCTGCTCGATGAGCGACTCGACCCCGCCCAGGCTGGGGGCGATGCGCGGAATCCGGACCGCGTCGACCACCCGGGCCGTCTGCTGCCAGTCGGCCCCCTTCACCCGGAACGTCACCAGGCCGCCGAAGCCCCGCATCGTGCGCCGGGCCACCTCGTAGTAGGGATGGGAGGGCAATCCGGGGTAGTAAACCTTCTCGATCCGCGGGTGCCCGGCCAGGAACTCCGCCACCGCCTGTCCGTTGGCGTTGTGTTGCGCCATGCGGAGCGCGAAGGTCTTCAGCCCGCGCAACAGGAGGTATTCGTTGTGCGGGGCGCTGATCATGCCGAACACGCCGCGGAGCTTGCGCAAGGGCTCGATCTTCTCCGCCGAGCCGACGACCGCCCCGGCCACCAGGTCGTTGTGGCCCGCCAGGTACTTCGTGCAGGAGTGGAGCACGTAGTCGACCCCGAGCTCCAGGGGCCGGAGGTTGTAGGGCGTGGCCAACGTGGCGTCGATCGCCGTCTCGACGCCGTGCTTCCTGCCCAGGGCGACGAACCGCTCGACGTCGACCACGCTGAGGTGCGGATTGGTGGGCGACTCGCTGATCAGGAGCCTGGTCCGCGGCGTGATGGCGGCCTCCATGCGCGGGTAGTCGCAGGCGGGGATCTGGTGGGTCACCACGCCGAACTTGCCGAGGTGCTTGACGCACATCTCCCGGGTGCGGTGATAGCACTCGTCGAACAGCACGACCTCGTCGCCGGCCTGGAGCCTCGCCAACAGCAGCCCGGCCACGGCCGCCATGCCGCTGGAGTACAGCAGGGCCGCCTCGCCCCCCTCCAACGCGGCCAGCTTCCGCTCCACGGTCTTCTCGCCCGGGTTCCCGTACCGGGCGTACTCGTCCCGCGGCAACTTCTTCTCGACGTACTCGATCAAGGCGTCGGTGTCGCGGAAATTGAAGGTTGCCGCGCAGAAGATGGGGTCGGTCAGCGAGAAACAGGGCTTCAGCCGCTCCTCGCCGGCGTGAACGGCCTCGGTGGAAGCGCCGCGGGGGACCCCGTTCCCGCCCGGTGGTGACGTGTGGTTCGACATGTCGGTTCTCAACCCTTCGTCGCCAAGAACAAAAAAAACCGCGACGGGTGTCGCGGCAGGCTCCGTTTCTCGGTGGATCGCCGACGGCCCGTCCGGGCCCGTTGCGGCGATGGCACTTTAGCAGATCTGGCTGCAAGCGGCCGCAAATCCCATCGGTGGATATTGTACCGCCCCACCGTGGCGGCAACAAGCATCCACCCCCCTGCAATCCGTCCTCCCGACCGCCAACCCGGCCATGGCGTCTTCTCCAGAGGGCCAATCTCACCAACATACCCCCACTGTGGGTGGGCTCTGCTTGCGCCCGCAGAGGTTGCCCAGTTGTTCTTGACCTGGCCCACCCGTCTCTCCATAATCTTCCGGTTATCTTCCTCCACACCAACGACCGATACTCAAGACTCGGGGAAACTGGACCTTACCGCGCCACCACGGAGACCCCGGGGAGCCCTCGCATGGATCGCATCACCACCAAGCTCGCGGGCCTAGTGCTTGTACTAGTCTTCCTGTGTTCCGCAGGCTGCCAATCGCCGTACCGGGCAGATCAAGGGGCGCTGCTCGGGGGCCTCGGTGGGGCCGGTGTTGGGGCCCTGGTCGGGCACGCCGTGGGCCACACGGGGGCCGGGGCCGCCATTGGGGCGGGTGTCGGCGCCCTCTCTGGGGCGGCTGTCGGCCAAAGCCTCGACGACATCGAGGCCAAGAATCGGGCCCTGATCGAGGCCAAGCTCCAGCGGCCCGTCGGCAAGAACGCCGTCACTCTGGACGACGTCATCGCCATGAGCAAGGCGGGGGTGACTGAGGACGTCATCGCCCAGCACGTGCGGATCCACGGCGTGGTCCGGCAGCTCCAGGCCACCGATATCATCATGCTGCAACAGGAGGGGGTTAGCCCGGCCGTGATCCGGGCCATGCAGGAGCCGCCTATCAGCCAGCGGGAAACCGTCGTGGTCGATCGGGCACCACCGCAGCAGGTGATCATCCGGGAGGGGTACTACCACGATCCGTGGCGCCCCCACTATTATCCCCCGCCGCACCGCTATTACTATGGGCCCCCTCCGCCCCCCAGAGTTGGGGTGGGACTCTCCTTCCATAACTGAGCCCGTCCTACAGAAAGACCCTGTAGCCCACTGGCTCGGCTGGCCAGAAACGTGGGTCATCTCTTGCGCCCCGTGCCCGACGCGGTAGAATAGCGGTCCGGGGAGTCCGCGGGTCGGATTCCCAGGGGTGTCCGCTTGCGGGATCGATCGATGGGCGTGTCCCGGCTCAGGGAGCTGGAAGGTCAGACGGCCGTGGTCACCGGCTCGTGCCGCGGGATCGGCCGGGCGATTGCGCTGGAACTGGCCCAGGCCGGGGCGGCCGTGCTGGTTCATGGCTGGCGAAACGCCCAGGACGCCCATGCCGTGGCCGGCGAGGTCCGGGCCCACGGGGTCCACGCGGAGACGGTCCTGGCCGACCTGGCCGATCGCGCCGGGCAGGAACTCCTCCTCCAACGGGCGTGGCCGTGGCGATCGGGGGTCGACATTTGGGTGAACAACGCCGGGGCCGACGTGCTGACCGGCCCGGCCGCCGCGTGGACCTTCGACCAAAAGCTCGATCAGCTCTGGCGGGTCGACGTGCTGGCAACCATCCACCTGGCGCGCGCAGCCGGCCGGCTCATGAAACAAGCCGGGCACGGGGCGATCGTGAACCTCGGCTGGGATGGGGCCCAGCGGGGCATGGCCGGCCCGAGCGGCGAGTTGTTCGCCGCGGCCAAGGGGGCCGTCATGGCCTTCACCCGAAGCCTCGCCCTGTCGCTGGCCCCGGAGGTGCGGGTCAACTGCATTGCCCCAGGCTGGATCCGGACCGCCTGGGCCGAGCAGGCCGCCGAGGCCTGGCAGGAGCGTGCCCGCAGCGAATCGGCGCTTGCACGTTGGGGAACTCCCGAAGAGGTGGCCCAGGTGGCACGGTTCCTCGTCTCGCCCAGCGCGGCCTTTGTCACCGGCCAGGTGATCGACGTCAACGGCGGCTTCCGAGGACCAACCGTCTCGCAGGGGGAGAGGGGTTCTGAGGCAGCGCCTTAGCACGCCGCCCGACCGCCGGCTCCCGCCGGCGGCTACTGCCTACTGCCTACTGCCTACTGCCTACTGCCTACTGCCCACCCGGGACTCCTCCATGGCCCGCGAGCATTACCTCTTCATCACCGGTCGAATAGCCGAGGCCGCGCTGCGGCACGTCGTAGGGGAGCTGGGCCCGGCCGCCGGCTTCGACGGGTCGATCGCCGTGATGCCCATCTCCGTGGCGGCCCTGATGACGCCGAAATGGATCGCCAAGCGCCTGGAGGTGCCGCCCGGGGCGACCCGCGTCATGATCCCCGGCGCTTGCCTCGGGGAGTTGGAGCCGCTGGAGGGGGCCGTCAGGCTGCCGGTGGAGCGCGGGCCGCGCGATCTGCGCCAGTTGCCCGACTTCTTCGGGCGCCAGCCGGATCTCGGCGACTACGGCGAGCACGACGTCGAGATCCTGGCCAAGATCGGCCACGCGGCGCGGTGGACGGTGCCGGAGCTGGTGGCCCGGGCCGGGAAGCTCGTCAAGGACGGGGCTGACGTGCTCGTCCTGGGCACCGATGGCACCGATCCGCGCGAGACGTGGAAGGGGGTGGCCCAGGCGGTCCGGGCGCTTCGGGCCGAGGGATGCCGGGTCGCGATCGAGAGTCAGGCCACGCGGGAGATCGCCGCGGCGGTCCGCGCCGGGGCGGAGCTGGTGCTGGCGGTCAGCGCCTCGAACCGGGAGGCGGCAGCCGATTGGGGCTGCGAGGTCGTCGCGGTCCCCGACGTGCCGGGCAGCCTCGACGGCCTGGACCAGACCATCGAGACCCTCGATCGGGCCGGGGTGCCGTTTCGGATCGATCCGGGGCTCAGCCCGATCGGCTTCGGAGTGGCCGAGAGCCTCGGCCGGTACGTCGAGGCCCGGCGGCGCTGGCCGGGCGTCGCGATGCTCCTGGCCGCCGGCGCCGTCACCGAGTCGACCGAGGTCGATTCGGCCGCGATCCACGTGCTGTTGTTGGGTTTCTGCCAGGAGTTGGGCATCCGCAGCATCCAGACCACGCAGCACGCCAACTGGACCCGCTCCGCGGTCCGGGAGTGCGACCTGGCTCGGCGCCTGGCCTATTACGCGGTGCGCCGCCGGGTGCTGCCGCGGCAGGTCGAGCCGCGCCTGCGCATGCTCCGCGACGCGACGGTCCTGGAGTACGGTCCGGAAGGGCTCGCCCGGCTGGCCGCCGCCCTGGAAGACCCTTCCTATCGGATCTTTGCCGAAGGCGGTAAGCTGCACGTGATTTCGGTGGGCCTGCACCTGGAAGGAACCGATCCGTTCGACGTGTTCGAGCAGTTGATGCCGCAGGCCACCAAGCCGATCGACGTGCCGTACGCCTTCTACCTCGGCTACGAGATGGCCAAGGCAATGACGGCCCTCACGTTGGGGAAGACGTACCGGCAGGAAGAGGCGCTCGACTGGGGGATGCTCACGATCCGGGAGCTCAGCCGGATGGAGCGGCGGGCGCTTCGCATGGCCCGGCGGCGAAAGGACGCCGGCTGCGACGAGGAGGAATCGGGCGGATGACGAGTCTCCCGCTGGTTGAGGAACTGCCGGGGCCGATCGAGCCGGAGGAGTGGTTTGCCCGGCTTGCGAGGCGGCCGCACTGCCTGTTTCTCGACAGTGCGCTTAAGCACCCGGTCTTGGGACGCTACTCGTTCCTGGCGGCCGATCCGTTCGAGTACCTCGAGCCTTCGGCCGGGGAGGCCGACGGCCTTGCCCGGCTTGCCGGGCGCATGGCCGAGTTCCGGGCGGCCACGGTGCCGGGGCTGCCGCCGTTTCAAGGGGGCGCGGCGGGGCTCCTGGGCTACGAGTTGGGACGCCAGCTCGAAGTGCTGCCGTCCCCCGCGTTCGACGAGTTCCAGGTTTCCGCCCTGGCGATCGGACTGTACGACGTGGTGATCGCCGTGGATCACCAGGAGCATCGCGCTTGGATCGTCTCCCAGGGCTTTCCCGAGACGTCGCCGCCGGCCCGGCTGCGACGCGCCGGGGATCGCCTCGAAGAAGTGCTTCTCTGGCTTTCCGGACCGGCGGAGGGATCGGCGGGTGCGACGGGCTGTTGGCCGGCCCGCACGGGGAAGCCGGCCGTCGTCCCGCTCGGCCCGCGGCATCGGGTGGGGCCTATGGAGGGCCTTTCGAGCAACTTCTCCGAGGCCGAGTACCTTGGGGCGGTGGAGCGGGTGCTCGAGTACATCCGGGCGGGCGACGTGTTCCAGGTGAACCTGGCCCAACGGCTCCTCTTCCCGGCCCGGGAAGATTCCGTGCCGCTGTACCTCCGTTTGCGGCGGCGCAACCCGGCGCCGTTTGCCGGGTACTTCGACCTCGGGGAGTTCCAGATCGCCAGCGCCTCGCCGGAGCGTTTTCTGAAGGTGGCGGGCGGGTCGGTCGAGGCCCGGCCGATCAAGGGCACCCGGCCGCGGACCGGCCAGCCCGAGGCCGACCGGCAGGCCGGCCGCGAGCTGGCCGGCAGCGAAAAGGACCGCGCGGAGAACGTGATGATCGTCGATCTTTTGCGGAACGACCTGTCGCGGGTGTGCGAGCCGCAGAGCGTGCGGGTGAGCCAGCTCTGCGGGCTGGAGACGTACCAATACGTGCAGCACCTGGTATCGGCGGTGTGCGGGCAGCTCCGCCCGGGGTGCACGCCCATCGACCTCTTGCGCGCGTCGTTTCCCGGCGGGTCGGTCACGGGCGCGCCGAAGATCCGCGCCATGGAGATCATCGCCGAGCTGGAGCCGTGCGCGCGGGGGCCCTACTGCGGATCGCTCGGTTACCTGGGCTTCGACGGCTCGATGGACTTGAGCATCCTGATTCGGACGATCACGGCGGGTCGGGGCTGGTGGCAGGCCCCGGTCGGCGGCGGCATCGTCGTCCAATCCGACCCCCGGCGCGAGTACCAGGAGACCTGGGACAAGGCCGAAGGACTGCTCAGGGCCATCGAGCCATGATCCTCCTGGTGGACAACTACGACAGCTTCGTGTTCAACCTGGCGCGGTACTTCGAGCGTCTGGGCCAGGCGACCCGCGTGGTCCGCAACACGGCCGTCGACGCGGCCGGCGTCGAGGCGCTGGCCCCCCGGGCCCTGGTGCTCTCGCCCGGCCCCTGCGCGCCGAAGCAGGCGGGCTGCTCGCTGGACCTGGTGCGCCGGTTCTGCGGAAGGCTGCCGATCCTGGGCGTGTGCCTGGGCCATCAGGCGATTGCGGAGGCCTTGGGCGGCCGGGTGGTTCGGGCGGCCGAGCCCGTGCACGGGCGGACCTCGCCCGTGTTTCACGACGGCCGCGGGCTGTTCGCCGGCCTGCCCAGCCCGATCCTCGCCACCCGCTACCATTCCCTGGTGGTTGAGGAGGCGTCCCTGCCGGCGTGCCTGGAGGTCAACGCCCGGACCGCCGACGGCACGATCATGGCGATGCGCCACCGGGAGCATCCGGTGATCGGCGTGCAGTTCCATCCCGAGTCGATCCTGACCGAGGCCGGGTACGTGCTCCTGGCCGCCTTCCTCCGGCTGGCCGGGCTGCCCGCCCGGGCGCCCCTGCCGACGATCGAGAGCGAGTTGTGGGTGCCGCCCCCGGCGGGCTAGGCAGCACTGGGGTCTTCGATGGGTGGCACGGGCATCTTGCCCGTGCTTCGCGCCGCAGCACTGGCGAGACGCCAGTGCCACCCAACGTGTCGATGGAGGTGGGTCGGCCCACTAGGCAGCCGTGGGGTCTTCGGCCGGCGGGGCGCCCGGTGCGGAGGGCTCTTGATCGGCCGGCGGCTTGTCCTTTGCGGGTCCCGAGTGGAGTCGGCCGGAGCGGCTCACGAGGATGCGGCCGGTCAGGACGGTGTGTTGGAGCCCCCAAAAGAGCGCGGCCAGCAGGCCGACGGCGCCTCCGTAGAGCGCCAGGTCGCTTGGCTTCAGGAACCACCAGCTTCCTATCAGAAGGCCGCCGCACGCCAGGGCCGCCAGCGCCAGGACCAGCTTGCCGGTGCTCAGCGAGATGAGCCGGCGACGGGAGTGGCGGTCGAGGGCCGCTTTGGCGGAGAAGTTGGCCAGCTCGCGCAGGGCCGCCAGATTGGCCGCTGTCTCCGGGACGACGACCCGAGCGGCCTGCGGCCTTGCCGGCCGCTGGTCCGGCTCCCGGGGCGACACCTGGCCGGATCCCGAAGGCAGGGCGACGGCAGGGGCACGAACGCCGGGCTCGTCCGGCTTCAGGTCGGGCGATGCCGCTTCCTCACCCACCCAAGGCCTCTCGCCGGACAACTCCGCAGCGTTCTGGCGAACCCGGTCCAGCAGCCCGGCCATGTACTGTCCGATCGCGTCGTCGGACTCTTCGGTCGGGGGCGGTGGCTCGTGCGGCGGGGTCTGCTCGTCCGGGGGCTCGGGCCTGACGCGGTCCAATCCGGCCTTGCGCAACCCCGATCGGCCCAGCCCGGTCGCAACCGGCCCGGCCGCGTCCGGCGAATCCTCTTGGGTCCCGGCCCGTCGGTCTTCCGACTCCGCACGAAGAGCCATGGCCGGGGTTTGGAGCACCAGGAAGTCGACCGGTCCGATCGACAGGACGTCGCCGGCGACCAGGGGGGCGTCGCCGAAGGTTCGCCCGTTAATGCGCGTGTCCGGAGTCCAACTGCGAGCGACGGTGGCGTGGCTTCCGCGGACGATCAGGCAGTGAACCGGGCGGACGCCCCGGGCGACCAACCGCAGGGAACATCGCGGGCTGGAGCCGACCGTGCACTTCGGCGATCGGAGCCGAAGGACCTGGCCGTCGCGAGGTCCTCCAAGAATTTGCAGCACCAAATCGCTTGTTGGAGCGTCTATTAGGGCGGGTGGAGAAAGAAGGTCCGTCATCGGTGCTCGCCAGACATCAAGAGCCAAAGAAAGGGCCTACCACGAACGAACTACTGCCAGATGGAACGCCGCGTGCGGCGTTGCCCCTTACAGCGAGTCTAGGTCACTGGAAGAGGCCGGGCTGACGGGCCGTATGACCCGATCGGGGGATGCCCCTTGCCACGGGAAAAACGGTTGGATATCTGTGCTGCTTTTGTCGATTATCCGTTAGCGACAGTACGGCGGGGGTGGGGCCCGAGGTGTCGACCGAGCTGGGGACATCTCTCACGAAAGTGTCTTGCCCCGGGCCGGCCACCCCCGGAAGGGGGTATCGGCTGTGTCAAGGGGACTGACACCGAAGGGTTTTTTGGCAGAAGAACTTGTGAAAAAATCGGGACGCACCGGTTCGTAAGAAAATCGAGGGACATCGTTTTTTCTGACCACTTTCCCTCCGCCTGCGTACTATAGTTTGGTTGCTGTCTCGCGTGGTCGCGAGTTCGGGCGGAGGGGCAGCCCGGTTGAGCCAAGGCAGTAACAATCCAGAGAAGAGGGGGTTCGACGAGGCTCGTCTGGAGGGGGGCGCATCCTTCAGCCAGGCCGGGATCGGACACCGAGGTGGGATGCCATGACGCGCAAAGAATCGATCCTGAACATGCACCAGGTGCTCATCAAGAGGCGCGACGCCTTGCGCAAGGCGCTGGCGGGCGATTTGAGCCTGCTGAAGGAGTTGCGGGCCCAGTCGTCGGGAGACGTGGTCGACGCTGCCCTGGATTCCGTCCAGGATGAGATCAGCTCGCAGCTTGCCGAGGTGGAGAGCCGCGAGCTGGCCCGGATTGAGATCGCGCTGGAGAGGATGCGCGAAGGGCAGTACGGCATTTGCGAGGGCTGCAGCACGAACATTCCCATGGCCCGGCTCAATGCCCTGCCGTACGCCACGTTGTGCATCAAGTGCCAGCGGGAGGCGGAACGGGAGGGGTTGGGCGGCCGGTCGGACGTCGATTGGAGCCGGCTGTTGGACGTGAACTCCTCCGAGACCGACCTGTCGATCAACGACATTGAGCTGGACGTCTCGTGATCGGCGGCTTTCGGACGGGCCCCGTGCCGGGTGGTGCGGCGGGATCTCCCAACGGCACCGCCGCAGCGGCCCGGCGACCGTGCCAGGCGACCGTGCCCGACAAGCCGGGGCTGCTCTTGATTCCCGGGACCCACGAGGAATTGACCATGCCCCGTCGCGTCGTGCCGCCGTGTCGCAGGGCCTTTTTGCGCAGCGGCAGGCTCGTTCTGGCGATCGCCCTGGTTGCGCTGGGCGTCGAGGCTTCGTCGATGGCGGGGCAGCCGGCGATCGACGCCGCCGCCGAGCGCTTTGGGCCGACCGTGCCCGAGAAGCGCGACGAGCTGTACCGCCAGTTGCAGAGGCAGGCCGAGTTTTACGGGCCGACCGTGCCCCAGAAGCGCGACGAGCTGTACCGCCAATTGCAGGGCCAGGCCGAGTTTCTCGAGAAGAAGTCGGCGGTCATCAAGACGGTGGTGAAGCTCATGGGGCCGACCGTCGTCCACGTCGAGGCCGACGTGATTCGCCGGCCCGCGCTCCAGGTCGGTCCCAGCCGCCAGGTCGAGGAGAACGGCTCCGGGGTGCTCGTCGAGCTTGGGGGGAAGCACTACGTGCTGACCAGCCGCCACGTGGTCAGCGGGGCCGAAGCCTCGGCGATCAAGGTCAACCTGTTCGACGGGCGGCGGACCCATCCGACCAAGGTCCTGGAGGACCGGGAGACGGACGTGGCCGTCCTGGCGGTCTCCGCGGCGAACCTCGTCCCCGCCCGCATCGGCAACAGCGACGCCGCCGAGATCGGCGATTTCGTGCTGGCCGTGGGCAATCCCTTCGGCCTGATCCACTCGGTGACCTTCGGCATCATCAGCGCCAAGGGACGGCGCAACCTCGAGCTGGGCGATTCGGGCATCAGTCTTCAGGATTTCATCCAGACCGACGCCGCGATCAACCCCGGCAACAGCGGCGGCCCGTTGATTAACCTCCGCGGCGAGGTGATCGGCATCAACACCTGCATCGCGAGCAATTCGGGGGGGAACGAGGGGATCGGGTTCGCCATCCCGATCAACATGTTCATGCACGTCGCCCGGCAGTTGATCGAGACCGGCAAGGTGTCGCGGGCGTTCCTGGGCGTGACGCTCGATCGGAGCTTCGGCGCCGCGATGGCCGGCGAGCTGGGGCTCCCCCGGCCGTTGGGCGCCCGGGTGACCATGGTCCATGCGGGCTCCCCGGCGGTGACCGCCGGCCTGCGCGAGGGGGACGTCGTGCTCCAGTTCGACGGTGTGCCGGTGGACAACGACGGCCACCTGGTGAATCTCGTCCGGCTCACCCAACCGGGAAAAGAAGTGCCCCTGCTGATCTACCGCGATCGGCAGACGACGACCCTGCGGGCCAAGCTCGCCGACGCCGCCAACTACTAGCCCGCATTGCTCACCGCGGTGTGCCACGGCGCCGGAGAAGCAGTGCCTTTTTGCCGCGTCGGCACTGCTTGCCTGCTGGCAAGCAGTGGCACACGGTCACCGGCTGCCTCACGCGGCGGTCGCCTTGCCGGCCTGGTCGAGGTGGTGGACGATCTTCTCGATCACCTCGGCCACGTTCATGTCCACCGCCACGTCCATGTTGCAGCGCCACGCGGGCACGCGCCGGCGATCGAACACGGTAGCCCCGGTCGTCAGCTCGCCCTTGATCTCCACGTCGCCGGCCATCGCCTGGGTACGGAACAGCTCGGGCGCCATGACCGAGAGCAGGGCCACCGTGTCGTGTACGTGGATCCCTTCCAGGCCGGACTCGTGCCGATACGCCCGGAACGCCGGGGGGACGATCTTGCGCAGGAGCGCGCCGACGCGGGTGGTCTCCGGCGGGAGCTGGTTGAGGAAGTCGAACGTGAGGACCACGCGATTGGTCACGTCCAGCGGGATCAGCGTCTTGGTGCAGGGCGAGCGGAACACGGCCCGGGCCGAGGCCGGATCGCAAAACATGTTGAACTCGACCGCAGGGCGGATGTTCCCCGGCCCCTCGACCGTCCCCCCCACCATCACCACCGCGCCCACCAGCGAGGGAAGCTCGGGATCCCGATTGAAGGCCCGGGCCACGTTCGTCAGCGGCCCCAACGCGATGATCGTGACCGCCTCGGGAGCGGCCCGGACCTGGTCGCAAATGACCTTCTCCGAAGGGTGCGGCGTGCGGAGCTGGGCCGCCAGCACGCCCACGTCCCCCAGGCCGTCCACGCCGTAGATGTGCCGGCTGTCGACCGGCAGGCCGTCGTCCGGATACGAGGCCGCCCCCACACGCGGCAGACGGGGTGGATCCAGGTGCTCGATGATCGCCTGCACGTTGCGGGTTGCGAGGTGCGGGGAAACGTTCCCTCCGACCGCGGTAACCGCCATCACTTCCAACTCGGGATCGAACAGGGCCATGCACATCGCCAGCGCGTCGTCGATCCCGGGGTCCACGTCGAGGATCACCTTCCTGGGCATCCCGCATCCCCTTGCGCCAAGTGTGCCGAGCCAGCCCCCAGCCAAGTGACCTCGATTGTAGGGCCGGCCACTGCACCCCGCAAGCAAGGGCCGCCGCCCGGCGCGAAAGATTCTCCTGTTGCACACCCGCTGCCTCCGGTACAATGCGCCGGCGCCACGGGCCGAACGTGTCCCTTCCGCTGAGGACGCAACGCATGATCGAAGCGGCCATCCGACGGGTCGAGGCAGGCAGCGATCTCTCCCTGGAGGAGATGGCCGGCCTGATCGGGGCGATCATGGACGGCAGGTGCACCGAAGACGAGATCGGCCGGCTCCTGATGGCGCTGCACGAGAAAGGGGAGACGGTCGCCGAGGTCGCCGGGGCGGCGATGGCCCTGCGCAGGCACGTCACCCCCATTCGCACCACGCGCAGCGGGGTGCTCGATACCTGCGGCACGGGCGGAGACGGCTCGCGCACGTTCAACATCAGCACGGCGGCGGCGCTGGTGGCCGCCGCCGCCGGCGTGCCGGTGGCCAAGCACGGCAACCGGGGGATGACCAGCCTCAGCGGGTCGGCCGACGTGCTGGCGGCCCTGGGCGTGAACATCGAGGCCGACGTCCCCTGCGTCGAGGCCTGCCTGGAGGATCTGGGAATCTGCTTTTGCTTCGCCCCGCTGCTGCACAAGGCCATGAAGCACGTCGCCTTGGTGCGACGCAGGCTCGGCGTGCCGACGATCTTCAACGTCCTCGGCCCGCTGGCCAACCCGGCCGGCGCCCCCTACCAGCTTCTCGGCGTGGGACGCGATGCTCTGCGCCCCCTGATGGCCGAGGCGCTGACGCTCCTGGGCACCGAGCGGGCCGTGGTCGTCCACGGCGAAGACGGCCTGGATGAGGTCACGCTGAGCGGGCCCACGCGGGTCACCGAATCGGCAAAGGGCGCGCTGCGTGACTTCCTTTGGCACCCGGCCGACTTCGGCCTTTCGCCCAGCCCTCTGGACGAGCTTCGCGTGGAAGGGCCCGAGCAAAGCGCGGCCGTCATCCGCAGCGTCCTGGCCGGAGTCAAAGGACCCGCGCGCGACATCGTTCTGGCCAACGCGGCTGGGGCCCTTTGGACCTCCGGACGGAGCAGCAGCCTGGAGTCCTGTGCCCGGCTGGCGGCGGAAGCGATTGACTCGGGGGCCGCCTGCGACCTGCTGGCCCGGCTGGTCCTGCGCAGCCAAGGTGTCTTCGAGTTGTAGTATCCCCGCTCCAAGCACGGCAGGGTCCAGTCTCGATGGCCCAACGGGGGGGTACTGCGAGGGCGGCTCAGACGCCCTTCCCGCCGGGGGGACCGCATGATAAACTTACCCGCTTACCCCGCGTTTCTCACCGGTCGGGGCAGCGGGCCAGAGGGTGTCCCCGTAGGACGGGTTGGTAACCCGTCCCGGATTAGGACGGATTGACAATCCGTCCTACGGCAGTGAGAGACGCGGGTCAGGGCGCTGGGGTGCGCGACCGCGCCGCCCATTGACCACCAAGATCGAGGGAGCGAACATGGCGAAACCACAACGGGCTATCAAGAAAGCCAACCACGGAAAGAGGCCGGCCAGCAGCAAGGCAAGGCGATTGAGACGGAGACTGGTGCGAACCTAGAATCGACGAGTTGCTTAAGGAGCAAGGCGTGCCCAAGCGAGCCCTGATCCTCGATCCGTCCGAGTACGATCTGAGCCGGACCATCGCCGACCTTGACGAGATCCGCCGCTACAACCGCCAGCGGTTCGAGATGGAGCAGCTCACGGCCGTCGTGTACGAAGACCTCGAGCGCTCGGTCTGCGTGGGCTACAAGGACCTGGGTCCCGGCGAATTCTGGGTCCGGGGCCACATGCCCGGAATGCCGCTGATGCCCGGCGTGATCATGTGCGAAGCCGCCGCGCAGTTGGCCAGCTACTTCGCGCTCAAGCACAAGCTGATGGACGCCCCGATGGTCGGTTTCGGCGGCCTGAAGGGCGTCCGCTTCCGCGGCATCGTTCAGCCGGGCGATCGCTTCGTCATCGTCGCAGGCCTGCTGAAGACCCGCAACACCATCTTCACCTGCGAATTCCAGTGCCTGGTCAGGCAAAACCTCGTCTGCGAGGGCGTCCTGATGGGGATCCCCTTGTCGGAGGAGCAAATCAAGGGCCGACCGACCTGACGGGCGGGACGCCCACGAGCCACCGGCACTATGCTCTTCCCCTTCCGCGACAACAATCCGACCCGAAGCACGCCGGTGGTCACCTATGGCCTGGTGGCCGTCAACGTGGTGGCGTACCTTTGGCTCAGCGCCCTGCCGGCGCGCCAGGAGCAGATGGCCGTCCTGACGTACGGGTTCATTCCGGCCCGGGTCGGCCAGCTCATCGCGCCCAAGCCGATCACGGTCGAGATCGAGCGCCGGCGGTTCCGGACCCCCGAAGGGGTTGTGGCCCAGGTCGAGCGGTTCCAGTTCCCCCCCCAGCCCCTTCAGATCCTGCTGAGCCTGGTGACCTGCATGTTCCTGCACGGGGGCTGGTGGCACCTGATCGGCAACATGTGGTTCCTGTGGATCTTCGGCAACAACGTGGAAGACCGGCTGGGGTCGCCGGTCTACCTCATGTTCTACCTGGGCGGAGGATTGGCGGCCACCGCCGCCCAATGGCTGATCAACCCGGCCAGCACCAGCCCGGTCATCGGCGCCAGCGGGGCCGTGGCGGCCGTCCTTGGGGCGTACGCCATCACCTGGCCCTGGGCCCGGGTCGAATCATTGGTGTTCTTGTTCGTCTTCTTTACGATCATCGAGTTGCCGGCCCTGTTCGTCCTGGGCCTGTGGTTCGTCGGACAACTGCTCGAGGCCATGCAGGTCCTCAACCTCCCCAGCAACCAACTGGCGTATTCGAGTGGGGTTGCCTGGTGGGCGCACGTGGGCGGGTTCGTCGCCGGGTTGCTCGCCATGCCCCCCTTGAGCGACCTCGTCCGGCGAAGCCGCCGCAATGCCGACGATGAGCCCGAAGACGAAGCGGCAGCGGGCCCCGAAGTGTTCCTGTAGGACGGGTTGGCAACCCGTCCTGTACTTGGCAATCCATCCGCTACAAGGACGGATTGACAATCCGTCCTACAACCCGCAAGACGAGCCCTCTAAACTACCCACCACCCCCACGATCCACTATCCACCACCTACTGCCCTCTGCCCTCTGCCTACTCTCCGTCATGGGCCGCCGCGCATTGCGTAGAATCCGACCGAACCTCGACCTGTCGCGGAACCTCAGGCGGCTCGACGAGCTGCCACGTCCCTGGG
>Ga0315290_10000110_pt1 | contig 46298 bp, 45 predicted proteins | sample YL17G12_0_MG_FD_203627 | JGI IMG/M metagenome (GOLD analysis project Ga0315290, IMG submission 203627) | Sediment microbial communities from Yellowstone Lake, YNP, Wyoming, USA - YL17G12_0 | ecosystem: Environmental > Aquatic > Freshwater > Lake > Sediment | place: USA: Wyoming | collected... | reverse complement strand
CACCCCGGCGGTTCGACAACTTTCCCCATCGATTCATTCAATAAAGCCTGCTTATTAAATGGCGTCGACGAGCTGGGTTACATTTTGGAATTCGAAAAAGAAATCGCGGCATTCGAAAAAGCACGTTAAACCCACAGGGGACGAAGGTCTGTACTCCTTCGCTCCGGAGAAATTATGACTTTCATCCAAATCTACGATACCACTCTGCGTGATGGCACCCAGTCGGAAGGGTTCAACTTGTCTGCCAGTGATAAGGTGCGCATCGCACAAAAGCTGGACGATCTGGGCGTGGCGTTCATTGAGGGCGGCTGGCCGGGCTCAAACCCAAAGGACGTCGAGTTCTTCGAACGTGCCTGTGATATGAACTGGGTCACTGCTAAAGTTGCTGCTTTCGGCGCCACCTGCCGTGCCAAAGGTGGACCCGAAGACGACGCCAATATCAAAGCTCTGATCGATGCGCACACGCCCGTCTGCACCATTTTTGGCAAAACGTGGACACTGCATGTCACCGATGTGCTGCTCACCACGCTGGAGGATAACCTGCGCATCATTGAGCAGTCCGTCGCCTATCTGCGCACCAATGATAGACGTGTTATTTACGATGCCGAGCACTTCTTCGATGGATATAGAGCTGACAATTCCTACGCGCTCGAGACGCTCAAAGCTGCCATCCGTGGTGGAGCCGAGACGGTCGTCCTGTGCGACACCAACGGCGGCACCCTGCCTTGGGAAGTTGAGAAAATCGTTCGTGAGGTCAGCGGTGCCATCCAGCACCCATTCGGCATACACACCCACAACGACGGCGAATGTGCCGTGGTCAATACATTGGTGGCGGTGCGCGAAGGAGCCATCCAGGTGCAGGGTACGATCAACGGTGTCGGCGAACGCTGTGGCAATGCCAACCTTATCTCCATCATGGCTGACCTGGAGCTCAAGCTGGGAAAACGCTGTCTGCCCGACGGCGGTCTTGCCAAGCTGACCGAGTTATCACACTTTGTCGATGAAGTTGCCAATATCACACCCAACGACCACCTGCCCTATGTGGGTAGGAGCGCCTTCGCACATAAGGGAGGCGTGCACGTCGCAGCCATGCGCCGATCCGCTCAGTCCTATCAGCACGTTGCTCCTGAATCGATCGGCAACAAAATGCGCGTGGTTGTCTCGGACTTGTCAGGTCGCGGCAATCTGCTCAGCAAAGCCGAGGAACACGGCGTGGAAGTGGAAGGCGACGAAGTGATCCCTGTGCTCAACGAGATCAAAGAGCTTGAAGCTCGTGGATTTTCCTTTGAGGCCGCTGACGCTTCAGTGGCAATGATGCTCAAACGTCAGGAGATGTATTACAAACCACCTTTCGAACTGATCGATTTTCTGGTCAATGTCGAGCACCGCTCCGGGCGCGGCATTTTCGCCGAGGCGATGGTCAAAGTGCGGGTTAATGGAGAAGTGTTGCATACGGCCGCCGAAGGAAATGGTCCCGTTAACGCCCTCGACCTGGCGCTGCGTAAAGCACTCGTCCCGACTTACCCGCTGCTGGCCTTGTTCCATCTGGCAGATTACAAAGTCCGCATTCTTGATTCGCAAAACGGAACGGAAGCCGTTACCCGCGTGTTGATCGATACCCAGAACGGAACCCAGCGCTGGAGCACTGTCGGCGCGAGCGCGAACATCATTGAAGCGAGCTGGCTGGCGCTTGTGGATTCGGTGGAGTACGGGCTGTTAATGGCACATTGAAAAATATATGCATTGCTTTGACAGGTCACGTTTTCATCGCAATGACAACTCTCAGGAGATTTCATGAAGGCAAATATCGTTTTACTCCCCGGTGACGGCATCGGCCCCGAAGTGGTCAGCGAAGCTGTCCGTGCACTGGATGCAATCGCCGGAAAATTTGGTCATACTTTTACCTACGCCGAACACCTGATGGGCGGCTGCTCCATCGATAAATTTGGGTCATCGCTCACCGATGAGACTCTCGCAGACTGCAAGGCGGCCGATGCGGTGCTGCTCGGCGCAGTCGGCGGTCCCAAATGGGACGACCCCAAAGCCAAAGACCGCCCCGAGCGCGGGTTGCTTGCTTTGCGAAAAGGCCTGGGCGTATTTGCCAACCTGCGCCCGGTCAAGGTTCATCCGGCGTTGATCGACTCATCCCCTCTCAAACCCGAGAAACTGCAGGGAGTGGATATTCTCGTCATCCGTGAGCTGACCGGCGGCCTGTACTTTGGACAGCCCAAGCTGCGCGAAATGAAAGATGGGCATGAGCATGCCGTCGACACGCTCGAATACTATGATTACGAGGTCCGCCGTGTGGTGGAACTGGCGTTCAAACTTGCCGCCGGAAGAAAGAAAAAGGTCACTTCGGTGGATAAAGCCAACATCCTGGAGTCATCGCGGATGTGGCGGCAGATCGCGACCCAGATCGGTTCGCAGCACCCCGATATTACCCTTGAGCATGTCCTTGTGGATACCGCCTCCATGCGGCTGGTCACGGGTCCGGCCTGGATGGATGTGATCGTCACCGAAAATATGTTTGGCGACATCCTGACCGACGAAGCCAGTGTCCTGGCAGGATCGATGGGGATGCTACCTTCCGCCAGTTTGGGTGATGGCGGTCCCGGGTTATACGAACCGATCCACGGGTCGGCGCCCGATATCGCTTTGAAGGGTATCGCCAATCCGATCGGGACGATCCTTTCGACTGCCATGCTGCTGCGTTACTCGCTCAAGCTGGAATCTGAATCCTCTGCACTTGAATCCGCTGTGGAGGATGCCATTACAGAAGGCTGTCGAACCACCGATATCGGTGGGAAATTAACCACCCGTCAAATGGCGGATGAAATCATCAAAAGAATGTAGTTATATGAAGGGAGAGGCCAGGCTTCGAACCTTCCCATTTATAAAAGGAGAGAAATCATATGGGCATGGAATCAAAATTCATCTGGATGGACGGCGAGCTGGTACCCTACGAAAAAGCCACCATCCACGTACTGACCCCTGCGCTGCACTACGGCGCGGCTGTGTTCGAAGGAATCCGCGCGTACAACACGGATAAGGGACCGGCAGTCTTTCGCCTGCGCGACCACATTGAGCGCCTGATCGACTCGGCGCAAGTGTTCGGTTTCCGCAGCATACCCTTCACGGTCGACCAGATTGTTAAAGCGGTTAAGGATACTGTTCGCGCCAATGGATTCAAAGATTGCTACATTCGTCCGATCATGTACCTGACCGGCGGCGGTTGGAACCTCAACGTGGACGGCGGCAAAGCTAGCCTGGCAATTGCCACCTGGGAATGGGGTAATTATCTCGGCGAGGAAGCTCTGGCGAAGGGTATCCGCGCCAATATTTCGTCGTTCACGCGCCATCATGTCAACGTCACCATGACCAAGACCAAGGTATCCGGCAACTATGCCAACAGTTTCCTGGCCAAGACTGAATCGGAACGGCTGGGCTTCCAGGAAGCCATCATGCTTGATGCCCAGGGCTATGTGGCGGAATGCACCGGCGAGAATATTTTCATGGTCCGGCGCGGCAAGATCTACACCCCATCCACCGCTCCAGTATTGGAGGGAATTACCCGCCATTCCATCCACACCATCGCGCAGGATTTGGGACATACCATCCGCGAGATACTCATTAGCCGCGATCAGCTCTATACCGCGGATGAAGTCTTCGTGGTCGGTACCGCCGCCGAGTGCATCGGCTTGAGCGAGATCGACTTCCGCAAAATCGGCGATGGCAAGACTGGACCTGTCACGCGCGCCATCCAGAATGTATACCATGAGGCAATTCGCGGCAAGGATGCGCGCTATGAATCCTGGTGTGAGTACGTGGGATAGCACGTCCGCCCTGCCCGAATGAGGACAGTTGATGTATCAAGGGTTACTGGAACGTTACGGACATTTATTGGATTTGCCCGCGCACACGCGAGTGGTGAGCTTGAACGAGGGCAACACGCCTTTGATCCCCGCTGAGCATTTGGCAGGCCAACTTGGCGGTGGATTTGAACTCTATGTTAAGTTCGAGGGGCTCAACCCGACCGGGTCGTTCAAAGACCGCGGCATGACCGCGGCAGTCAGCGAAGCCGCAGGGCGCGATGCAACAACGGTGATCTGCGCTTCGACAGGGAACACCGCAGCTTCAGCCGCAGCCTATGCAGCACGGGCGGGGATGAAGTCCATCGTGTTGATTCCGCAGGGCAAGGTCGCGGCGGGAAAGCTTGCGGGAGCGGTTGCGTATGGTGCGCAGGTGATTCAAATCGACGGGTCGTTTGATGATGCGTTGACATTGGTCGTCGAGATCACAAATAAGTATTCCATTTGTTTGGTGAACTCCATCAACCCCTATCGCATCGAGGGACAAAAGACTGCCGCGTTTGAGATTTGCGATTCGCTCGGTAGCGCGCCTGATTGGCTGTGTCTACCGGTCGGTAATGCCGGCAATATCACATCCTGTTGGGCGGGCTTCAAACAATACGATCATTTGAATGCGACGGGATTGCCGCAAGTGCTTGGCGTGCAGGCTGCAGGCGCCGCACCGCTGGTGCTCGGACATCCTGTTGAAAAACCGGAAACCATCGCGACCGCAATTCGAATCGGTAAACCGGTGCGCGGCGAGCAGGCGCTCGAGGCCGCGGAAGAATCAAAAGGACAAATTATCGCCGCAACAGATGAGCAGATCATTGACATGCAAAAGATGCTCGCTCAGCTCGAAGGCATCTGGGTGGAGCCCGCTTCCGCCGCGGGACTCGCGGGACTCCGGATCGAGATCGCAAGCGGCAGGTTGAATCCTAAGGGCAAGCGCATTGTCGCTGTCTGCACCGGGCATGGATTGAAAGACCCGGATATCGTGGTAAAAGATATGCTAAAACCGCAGGTCGTCGCACCGAAGCTGGACGTGTTGGAAGAAATCATCTTATCGTAGGTGGGAGGGTAAAACCTGCTTTCCATGAATTCATGGATCACCTTATAAATAATCCCCGTAAACCATTATGAAAATACTAGTAAAAGTTCCTGCAACAACAGCCAACCTTGGACCTGGATTTGACGCGTTGGGGCTCGCGCTCGATCTATGGAACGAAACCGAGTTTGTTGCGACGAAGGACAAGAAAATTACGCTCAGTCTCGCCGGCGAAGGCGTGAGCCAATTGCCGACCGACGCCAATAATGCCATCGTGGATGCCGCTTTGCAGGTGTATGACCTCGCCGGCAAGCCATGCCCGGGCTTGCGTATCCATTGTGTGAATCGCGTGCCATTGGGATCCGGTCTCGGGTCGAGTTCAGCGGCCATGCTGACGGGACTGCTCGGCGCGAACGCGCTGCTCGGTGAGCCGTTCTCACGCGAGAGAATCCTCAAACTCGCGATCGAGAACGAAGGCCATCCTGATAATGTCGCGCCTGCGATGTTGGGCGGATTGGTGGCGTCGATCATCCATGACAGCCACGTTGTTTCGCTGCGATTAACGCTCACCAGCCAGCGCACGCCCATCCACGTCACAGTGGTGCTTCCAGAGTTCGACTTCCCCACCAAGCAGGCGCGCGCGATTTTGCCCAAGCAGGTCGACCGGAAGGATGCCATTTACAACATCAGCCGCGCCGTGATCGTGACTGAGGCGTTTCGCGTAGGTGATCTGAAGATGCTCGGCGAGGCGATGACGGATAAGCTGCATCAACCTTATCGCCTGCCCTTGATTCCGGGCGCTCAGGCTGCCATGGATGCCATGAAACAAGCCGGCGCTGCGGCGGTCGCGCTCTCTGGCGCAGGTCCAAGCCTGATCGCGTTCTCAGCACGGAACGAGAAAGCCATCGGGGAATCCGCGAAAAAGGCGTTTGAAGATGCTGGCCTGGCAGCGCGTGTCTTCAAGCTGAAGATCAGCCGCAAAGGTGCGGAAGTCCATCGCCAGGAATAATCCGAGAACCGAATAGCAATAAGCGGCAGTCTGTAAAAATTTCTTCCCGAGGATTGCATCGCCTTACCAATCTATACCTCAGACCGCGGTTCTTGATGCCTGCGGCCTGATTTCTATTGTTGGTATAATCCTTTGTGAGGCTATTCACAAGGAGCGAGGATGATCCCCAATCAATGGTATGCAATTCTGGAGTCGAACGAGATAAAAAAAGGGAAGCCCATCGGTGTCACGCGCATGGGTGAAAAACTGGTCGCGTGGCGCGACACCCGCGGCGCGGTCACTGTCATGTCCGATAAATGTCCACATCGCGGTGTGCAGCTCAGTGTTGGCGTGTTGCAAGGAGATTGCATCCAGTGCCCTTTCCATGGATTCGAGTTCGATACCAGCGGCGCATGCACCCTGGTCCCCGCCAACGGCCGGAATGCCGAGCCGCCCAAGGCAATCAAGGTGCATACTTATCCCACCCGCGAAGCGCACGGATTTATCTACCTGTGGTGGGGTGAGCCGCGCGAGTCCTACCCGGAACTGCCCTTCTTCGAGAGCATCGGAGACGATATGGTTTACGGCAGCCTGCGCGATCATTGGGCAACCCATTACTCGCGCGCGATCGAAAACCAACTGGATGTGGTTCATGTCCCGTTCGTGCATTACAACACCATCGGGCGCGGGAATAAAACCGTGGTGAATGGACCGCTATGCCGGGCTGAGGCTCGCTACCCCGGGGATAACCTGCTGGAAATCTGGGTGAACAACGAAACGGATCGGGGTCAGACGCCTCTCAAAGCCTCCCAGATGCCAGAACCGGTCCGCCACCCGTCCCTGCAGTTCCGCTTCCCCAATGTTTGGCATAACTGGATCAGCGATGATGTGCGCGTGATGATCGCCTTTGCACCTATCGATGATGGGAACATGCTGATGTACCTGCGCTTCTATCACAAGACGCGCACCCCCGTCATCAGGAATATCGTCAACTTCTTTGGCAGCCTGAGCAACTTGTATATCGAGCGCCAGGACAAGCGCGTGGTCATCACTCAGCAGCCCAAGCGCTCCGACTTGACCATCGGCGAAAAATTGATCCAGGGTGACGGACCGGTCATCACTTACCGTAAAATTCGCCGGGCGTTGATTGAACAGGCGGAGAGTGAAAAAGCTTAACCTGCCAGGTGCGTGCTTGTATGCCCTCGCTCGATTTCACCTCATCCGGGCGGACCAATCGCGGAGCAAGCCAGGATTGAAGCCTTACCGATTTTGAGTATAATTCGAAAGGAGGAACAATCCTCCATCGATTCAGTATAAAAAGGAGAAACCATCATGAACGATACAAAGAATCAAGGGACCCCGGCTGTGGGCTTTCTGATCATGGCATTTACCGAAGAGAAGGCCGGCGATGAAGCCTTGAAAGCCATGCAGGCGGCCAAGCAGCAGAAACAGTTCTACTTCGAAAACGCGGCCGTGATCCGCCAGGACGCCGCCGGCCAGGCGCACTATCATGAGACCGGCGACATGAAAACTGGCAAAGGCGCCGGCGTGGGGGCGCTGATCGGCGGTGTCATCGGCATCTTCGGCGGACCGGCCGGAGTAGCCATCGGTGCGAGTACCGGCGCGGTCATCGGTGCGGCCGCGTCCCACGGGGATGCCGGCTTCCGCGATGAGAGTCTGAAGACCGTCGGCCAGGCATTGAAACCCGGGACCTCCGCGGTGGCCGCGATCACGAATGTCGCTTTCCTGCGGGACCTCCAGAAGCAGGCTGACGTGGAGGCGATCCAGGCCTTCGTGGATAAACTGGCTGCTGAGATCTCGGCCAAACTAAACGAGGGCAAGAACGTTGCCCTGGGGATCATCCTTTCGGAATCCGGCCTGGTCTTCAAGGAAGTGGCCGCGGACGAGAATTCCACCGAGGTGATCGGTCTGGCCATCACGGACGAGGCTGTGGTCGCCGGCGGGGCGGTCATGACCGCGGATCGGGTGGATTACGGCGTAGTGGCCGCCACGTCGGAAGCGGTTATTACGGAGACGGGCACGATCACCAAGGATGGTGCTCTTATCGTCGATGATGTCGTGACGTCGCAGGGCGAAGTGGTGGTGACGACGGCTGTGCTGCCGGAGGCTGCAGCCATAAAAGCCATCGAGGCACCGAAGCCTGCTGTGGTAATCGTCAGTAAACCTGCCGAACCGGCGCCCAAGAAGGCCGCGAAGAAATCAGCGCCTGTCAAGAAAGCTGCCAGCAAGAAGCCTGCCAAGCCGGCGCCCAAGAAGGCCGCGAAGAAATCAGCGCCTGTCAAGAAGGCTGTCAGCAAAAAGCCTGCCAAGCCTGCGCCCAAGAAGCCTGCGAAGAAATCAGCGCCTGTCAAGAAGGCTGTCAGCAAAAAGCCTGCCAAACCAGCGCCCAAGAAGCCTGCGAAGAAATCAGCGCCTGCTAAGAAAAGCAGCAAGAAGGGCTAGCCTGCAGACCTGTTGTCGCAGTTGTAGCTGAAATTGCCTCAGCCTGACCATCTAAAAGAATAAGCCTCTTTCGAGGCTTATTCTTTTTTTTATGAGGAGCAAAACTGCTTTCCGTTTTCCAGTTGAGCTGGAAAACCATTTGTTCGTGCTCTATCCATTGGGAAGCATGATAATCTTTTTGACCTTTGGATCATGTCTTTCTATTAAATCAATGGCTTCAGGCATCTCTTTCAGCGGGAGGCGATGTGAGATTAAAGGCTCCACCTTTATCTGACCTGTTTGAAGAAGATTGACCGCCTGGAAGGAATTACGGACGGATGTAAACGAGGACAGCAAGGTCAGTCCCTTCCGAAAGATTTTGAAGGCTTCCATCTCCAGATTTTTCCCTGAAGGGGGCACCCCGAAGAGCAGCACGGTGCCGCCGCTTCGAGCAAAATCGATCGCCCGATTCATGAGAGGTATGACCCCGGTCGCATCGATGACCAGATCATACGTGTTCGGCTGCAAATCCTCGACACGGTCGAAAACAAGATCAGCTCCCAGTTCCCGCGCAAGCCCAGCCCGGCCGGGGTTGTTTTCCAGAACGGTAATATGTGCTGCACCCTGCAGGCGTATCATCTGTATGATCAGGTCTCCTATCGGACCTGCACCGAAGAGGGCCACGTGGTCAGCCAGTCTAAGCCGCGCCCGTTCGATCCCATGCACGACACACGATAGGGGTTCCACGAACGCACCTTGGTCAAAGGGCAACTCTCCGATACCGAAGACGGCTTTTTCAGGGACGGTCACATACTGTTCCATGCCGCCCGGTAAGGTCACGCCGATTGCCTGCCAGTTCAGGCAGAAGTTCTGTCGGTTATTCAGGCAATGGACACAATTGTCACAGGCGATGTTGGGCTCCACTGCCACGCGGTCTCCCGTTTTGAAGCGCTTGACCAGGTTTCCGGTTGCCACGATAATTCCGGAGAACTCGTGCCCCGGGATGACCGGGTAAGCTCCCAGGTATTCACCATTGAAAATATGGATATCTGTCCCGCAGATACCGCTGGCCATGACCTTGATCAGTACCTCGCCGGGACCCGGTTCGGGTACGGCGCGTTCAGACAGGACGATGTCTTTCGGTTTATTAATGACGATACTTTCCATGCCAAATCTCCTTCAGGGCAAATAGTCTGTTACCGGGCTCAGATCAGTCAAAAGTGGACATGGCGCAGCATTGGGTAGGAACCTTGCCAGCCTCACGGCTGCGACGTGCCCCATAAAGTGGGTGACCTCATTTGTTATTATAAAGTGATACTTGAAAAATGGCTCTCTGCAGGCTGCGATCCCCGAACCGTAAGATTTATGACCGCCACCTAGGTGAAGGTAAAATTGCATCCAAGCTGGCTTTGAACCAAAAACGGCTGGCCGCTGGGAAAGACACTGAATGGGCAACGAAGTCATTTGGGCTCTTTTATTTACAAAAATGCCCTGGGCAGTTTCTGTCTGGAGCAGCTGTCGTATAATGGATTCGTCGCATACTTCGCGCAGGAAAACATAGAAATGAAGCCCATTGAAATAAAGATCACTGGTCATTCCCAAAAATCTTCACAAGTAATGTGTATGGAATTGCTTGACACAGATCACTGGCCGGAGTTTGAAGGTTATTCAATCCTGCCGGGAATAAAACAGGCTCACTTTGAGACGAAAACTCCAGGATGGGTGGGTTCGAGAATAAAGGTGCAGAACACGGATGGCTCATCTCATGTTGAACAGATTATCGAATGGGATGCAGATAACAGAGTGTCGTTAATTTTTCAGGAGTTCGAACCCCCATTGCGTCATTTGGCGGCCCATTTTATTGAAACGTGGGAATTCAGCAGATTGGAAAACGGAACAGAAGTGTCAAGGTCGATGACCATGTTTCCGAAGGGATTATTGGGCTGGTTAATATTGTTCCCGATTTCGCGATTGATGAAAAAGGCTTTTGAGAAGAATGCCAGCCAGCAGAGCAATGAAGATTAGAATGGATCGGGAATGTCATTTGATTGGAAAGCCGTTGAATGGCTATATTGCGTTCTGATAAAAATATTGCTCAACACCGCCTGCAGTCGACTCGCGCTGCGTGTTCCAGGTTGACCTGTTCTCTCGTCAGGCCGCGCCGGTTTTTCAGGCGCGGCTTTTTCACGCAGTGCTCAGCTAGGCGCGGGTTCCTTGATCTCGCCCGGTTTTTGACCGCTAAAAGCCTCCTGCCTGCCCCTCAAGGCTCGACCTGGTTGGAGATCCAAGCCTTGATTCAACCTTTCTGAGGTATCAACCTGCGACAACCTGCATATCAAGACGTTAAAGAGTATCACTCACGATTCTGTTTCACAGAATTTGCAGCCTCGGCGTTCGGCTTCCACGATGGCTTCATCGCTTGCCCAAAAGAAATTCTCCTGCCGGATGTATTCGATCAGCCCGCCGCGTTTCATCATGGTTATGACATTCTCATGAACGCCAGAGGCCATCAGTGTGCCGCCCATCGCGTCGAGTTTCTCATACAGGTTGTGAATTGCTTCTAGGCCCGACATGTCAACCAGAGGAACCCCTCGCATGGAAAGGATCAACGCATGGGTGTCCCCGATATTGGCAAAGGCTTCGTTGAATTGGCCGGTGGCAGCGAAAAACAAGGGGCCGGTCAGGAAAGCCACGCGCACATGCCGGCATTTGCCTGCTGTCTCGATTCCCTTCTGGCGCAATTTCTCCGGGTCCACTTCAGTCACGTCCACTTCCAACGTGGCGATGTTGTTCATGAAGACCGCTCCTGAAAGGAATACACCAACTAAAATCGCCTTGGTCAGGTCAAGGGTGATGGTGGCAAGCAGGGTGATGAAAAAGGTGATCATTGCGGTTTTGAACCGCCGGCCAAACATGAACTGGATACCTGCCCATTCGTTCATGCGCCAGGCGGTGACCATCAACACGCCTGCCAGCCCTGCCAGTGGAATGCGCGCCATTAACGGAGCGAAAACGAACATGGAAAGCAGGAGTCCGGCTGCATGGATGAAGCTGACCATACGGGTCTGCCCGCCGGATTTGATCCCCACACTCGCGCGGGCAATCGCTGCAGTCGCCGGGACGCCTCCAAAAAATGGAATGACGATATTCCCAACACCCTGGGCGATCAGCTCCTGGTTGGCTTGCAGACGGATGCCCGTCATTTTTGAGCCTACCGCCCCACACAACAAGCTTTCAATTGCGCCCAATGCGGTGATCGTCAAAGCCGGCGCCAGAAATTTTCCCAATTGAGTCCATTGGACCACGGCCAGGTTAAACCGTTCCGCCAGGATCAAAGTGCGTGGAATTTCACCGATCATTGTGACCGGCCAATGGAAAATAGCATTGACGGCTGTCGCTAAAATGAGACCCAGAAGGGAACCTGGAAACTTGGCGTTCCAACTTTTAGGCCAGAAGACCATGGTCAGAATGACGGTCGTCCCCAGGGTGACAGCGTGCCAGTCGGGGGTATACCCGCCTTTGAAGAAACTTAGAAACTTTTCCGCTGCCGACCCCGTGGCTTCGGTGTTCACACCCAGGAAATTGTCAATCTGACCGATAAAAATGATAAGTGCGATTCCTGATGTAAAGCCTGTGATCACCGGGGAAGGGATGAAGGCGATGAAACGCCCCAGGCGCAGGAGGCCAATCACAGTCAAAAAAAGACCTGCCATCAATCCCGCAATCCAAATTCCAGACAATCCATATTGATGCACCAGCAAAATCAGCACCGCACTCATGGCTCCGGTCGGTCCGGAGATCTGGTAAGGTGCTCCTGCCAGCGCGCCCATCAGAACCCCGGCAATGATCGCGGTCACCAGCCCTGCCGAGGCAGTCGAGCCAGAGGCCACGCCAAAAGCCAGCGCAAGCGGGAGAGCCACTGCAGCGACAGTCAGGCCGGCAAGCGCATCCTGTTGGAATTTGACAGGGTTATAACCGCGAAATTCGTCACGGTAAAGTTGTGCCAGATTTCGTCTCGGCATATTAAACTCTCCATAGAAATAGTGTCAACACCAAAGGCTCATGCTCCCCCGTGCGTCCTTTGTGTAAAGCGGGATTTATTTTACTACAGCCTGGCTGACCTTTTTTTGCCACAATCATTGTGTTGTCTGACCTGCGGTCAAGACTGGGCAGGGTCTGAACCCCAAGCCGAACAAAGGTGGGTGGCATCCACAAACTTCCCATATCTATTGAAAGTCGTTTAATGGTTCAAGGCTTCGCATTTGGGTAAAGCTGAAGGAGCGCCTGACGCAGGGATGCCTCTGCCTCGCGGTTATAGGGGCCACGGGTGCGAAAGAATTCTGCGCCCTGACGGTCGACCACCAGAATGTAAATGTGGTCTTCATCCGCCATTCCCAGCGCAGCGCGGAAATCCGCCTTATTGAGATAGAGGGTGATCGTGCGTTCACGGGTTTTTGGGTTGGGGATGCCGGCTCGCATGCCTTCATTAAGGAACATCCGGGAGAAAGAATTCCTGCTCTGGATGGTCGGCAGCTCATAATAAACGAGGTCCTCAAACTGCTCCTCCAATTCCCCGGCCAGAGCGCTCCAGGAATCAACTTCCATCTGTTGCCATTGTTGAAAAGGGATGAAAATCAGGTTGAGCTTGCCCTGGAAATCCTGAGGCAGGGTCTGTTTCTGTCTGAGTAAATTTGAACCACTTACGGTTGGGAAAGTCATGTCTGCTCCTGTTATTTGCTTTTATTGTACGTTGAATATCATGCATGCACCCGGCTCTTTCTTCAGACCGCGCCTGTACAATAGGTGCGGTCTGATTCGTTTTATGTCATAATCATTGTGTTGGCTTGCTGTCCCTCCGCCGCAGGAGCTGCGCATTGACCGGCTGTTCATTTTCGCTATCCGCGATGTGCAAACCGGGACGATCCTGTTCGTGGGGCGGGTGTTGAATCCGCTGGAGAAATAAACATTGCCTTTTTATGGAAAAGCAGGTTGAAAATGACGACTCAAGTGGCTAATGTCGAAACCGCAGACCCCGCCTATAATAGCCTTTACAAACTCGGCGGCGTGGCTGCCATAATCGTGGCAGTGCTAACTCTGGGCGAGGTGGTTGGCTTCACTTTCTACCCGCAGCCCGGCACAGTAAGCGGCTGGTTTATGCTGTTCCAGAGCAATCGGCTCATCGGTCTTCTGGACTTCTGGGGTTTGGAAGTTCCGATGTACTTAATGTTCATCCTGGTATTTCTCGCTCTCTATGTTGCGCTCAGAAAAGCCAATCAAAGCCTTATGGCAATCGCCTTGACCTTTGCCCTCCTAGGGATCGGGATCTTTTTTGCAACGAATAATCCCTTCACCATGCTTTCCCTCAGCAACCAGTACTCGGCTGCAACGACAGACGCGCAGAGATCAACGCTCTTGGCGGCAGAGCAGGTAGTACTTGCCAATACGAATCAACGCGCCGTTGGAGGTTTCAACATGGGACTCTTCCTGGTGTCTGTGGCGGGTCTGATGATCTCATCGGTCATGCTGCGGAGCAATTCCTTCAACAGACCAACCGCCTATTTGGGTATTCTGACATTCGCACTGTCTCTGGCCGATTATCTCAGGCAAGCACTGACGTCATCGGTGATCATCACCCTTCTTGTGATCCTTCCCAATGTCCTGTTCCTGGTGATCTGGTTCGTTTTAGTGGGCCGAAGGCTCTACCAGCTGGGGCGTCTAGAGGAGAAGACACTTTCCCAATAATCTTACTCAGAGGGTCGTTGACCCAAGCCGGGTGGCCCCAAGCCGTATAATTGTGTTTGAAGTGCCAAAATGACAGATACAGCCAATGCCCCTGCTTATTTCCCTGCATTGCAAACTGACCGTCTGATTCTGCGGCAACTCACGATGGAAGATGTTGATTTTGTTTTTCAGCATTTTCATGATCCTCAGGTGACCCAATATCTTATGGATGAACCGCCGGTGGCGGATTATGTCCAGGCGCAAGCGATCATCGATTTTTATCTGGAGCCGGAAGGTAGAACACATAATCGCTGGGGAATTGTCCAAAGAGCCGATAGCCGGCTGATCGGCACGTGTGGCTATCACAAATGGGAAAAAGCGTATTTCCGCGCAGAAATTGGCTATGACCTAAGCCCGGATTGTTGGGGTCAAGGGTATATGACCGAAGCGCTTCGCGCAGTGATGCGCCATGGATTTGAGCGAATGGGGCTAAATAGAATTGATGCGCTGGTGTATATCAAAAACGATCGCTCCATCCAGCTCCTGCAAAGACTGGGGTTCAAGCAGGAAGGTCTCTTACGGGATTATATCTGTTTGGATGGAATCTTCTTTGATCATTTTCTGTTTGCCCTGCTGCGGAGAGAATGGGAAGGCTAAGTGTGGCGGCTGCCAGGCACACGAAATACTCGCCAATTGAGGCAGAGGAGGTTGATTATAGACCTATCACAAGTATCGCAAACAGCAATTCTTACGTTGATTTGTCGTGCCATTGAGGCGGAAAAGAATAAGTCTGTATACAATGACCCAATGGCCGTACTTTGTTTGGAAAGACTGACGTCCATGGTCTCAGGAGAAGACAAGCTTTGGGTCATCGGGAAGAAACGCAGGTATGAAGGAATAGGTTCGCGGGATGCAAAAGCACTCGTACGGAGAGTGAATGTTTTCGACAAGGCTGTTCATCGTTTCATTGCCGATCATCCAAACTGCACGGTGATCAACCTCGCCTGCGGATTTGATACCAGATTCTGGCGAATTGAAAATGAAAAGTGTAAATATGTTGAATTGGACCTTCCAGATGTGATCGAAATAAAGAAAGAGATCCTAAAGGATCATCTCGGATACGAAGTTATTGGCAGTTCGGTGTTGGATACTTCATGGATTGATAAAGTAACGATCAATGGGAACACTGGTTTCATCCTTATTGCCGAAGGATTATTCATGTGGTTGCCTCCACAAGATGCTACTAGGCTTCTAAAGGAAATTGGAGAAAGGTTTTATCGCTCGCAACTTGTCCTGGATATAGTCCCTGAGAAATACACGAAAGGGATATGGAAGAAATTAATTCGCCTGCACTCCAGAATTGAATGGGGTCTTGATGTGGCATGGAATTTTGGCATCAAGGATCCACATGATATTGAAGCTTATGGAAATGGTCTCAAAGTTATTGGTGAAGAAAAAGGATCAGCAGGCCCGATCATTACAGTTTCAATCAATGCCACCCGCTGACCCCTCACGCCGCACGCTCCATGTTGACCTGTTCTCTCGTCAGACCGCGCCAATTTTTTAGGCGCGGTCTGCTGGTGTTTTGTGCCATAATGAATATGTAATCTTGCCAGCCTGTCCTCGCAGGGGATAAACACTGGTTGGGCGGCTACCCAAAAAGAAAGTTGAAGCAACATATGACATCAGCATTAAAAGAACATTGGAACAAGAAATATACCAACGATCCCATTACGCAACTTGGCTGGTATGAGACCAGGTCCTACCCCTCTGTTCAACTCATTGAACAGTGTGCGGTTCCCAAGGATTCCCCGATCGTCGATGTTGGATCGGGCACATCGATCCTTATTTCCAATCTGTTGGAACTTGGCTACCATAATCTTTATGCCATGGATATTAGCGAGGTTGCCCTGGAAAAGGCTAAAACCCTGCTTAACAAAGAGCAGGCCGCCCGAGTGCAGTGGATGGTGGACGATATTACCAACCCAACCGCTGCGCTGCAACTCCAAAATATCGCCGTTTGGCATGACAGAGCGGTATTTCATTTTCTTACCGAAGAACAACACAGGCGGACGTACCATTCTTTGCTGCAAAGAGTAGTTATACCGGGTGGATTTGTTATTATGGCCACCTTTGCATTGGATGGGGCGGAAAAATGCAGCGGCTTGCCTGTTCAAAGATACAGCGTGGATAGCCTGTGTGAATTTTTCGGAGATGGATTCAGACTCGTTGAGAGTTTAGACTTTACCTACCGAATGCCGTCGGGTGATGCGCGCCCCTATGTTTATACACGTTTTCAGAAAATGCAAACGCTATAATTTCTCGCACCGCCTGACAATCGCCCGCTAACCCCTCACGCTGCACGCTCTAGGTTGACCTGTTCTTTCGACAGACCACGCCTGAAATACTGGCGCGGTCTGCTATTTTTTGTGTCATAATGATTGGGCGTCTTGCCAAACTATATCGCTGGGCGCGAGCCTTGAAACCACAGTCAAGACTTGGCAGGGTCAGGATGTGTGCCCAAAGGGGTAGACCCAAGCTGGGCAGCCCCAATCATAAGAAATTGCGGTCCTGCAAATCATCCGGAAAACATACATCCTTAATAGCTTTACAAGTGCTGTACCCTGCAACAGGATCATTTGGGACAAATCGCACTCTCCAACGATGAGGAGTACCCATGAACCAAAAACTGACCGATTTTACACAGGCTGCTCTGGTGCGGGCCAACCGGGCTAATCTATACGAGTTTTTTCGTTACTTCGAACACTCGCCCTACATGGATTATTCTAAGCCAGAGGGTATCTCGCGCTGGAGCTGCACCTTTCAATATGCCTGGTTCAACGCCATCCTGTGCGCCTGCGACGCAACCCCAGCCGATGGCGCCTACCTCGATGAAAGCCTGGCGTATTTCAAAGCCAGAAACACATCCGAGATCAGCTTGTGGTTGGAAGACGGCGTGAACCTGGCGGGCTGGGAGGCCCTGCTCACCCCGCGCGGTTTTCACCTGGCAGAAGGTCCGTACGGCATGAGCGTGGACTTAAACCGGCTGGACGAAACCGGACAAATGCCCGCCGGGGCGGAACTTAAAATCGTCAACGACGAGAAGGGCGTGCAGGACTGCTCCGAAGCCATCATTTACGGATATGGTTTTCCCCCGGATTGGAAAGGCCTCACCATCAACTTTTTACTCGGTCTGGGGTTGGATGGCCCCTATCGCAGTTATGTGGCTTATTGGGAGGGGAAGCCCGTCTCGACAGCAGCTGTGTTTTATGGGAAGGAAGTGGCGGGAATATATTCCGTAGCCACCCTGCCCGAGGCCCGGGGTAAAGGCTTCGGGGCGGCGGTCACGCTGGCACCCCTGCTCGAGGCGCGGAATTTGGGTTATCGCGTGGGAATCCTTCAAGCGTCCGAAATGGGATTTCCCGTCTACAAAAGACTGGGCTTTGAACAGAATTTCAGAGTGGGGTCGTTTTTTTACACATTTTAAGTTGTCAGACTGAGCATGTCACCATGGGCGCGGGTCTTGCCCCTAAGGGGTACTCCCCTTTCGCTTTACGCTGCGGGGACCGGCCGCGAAGACCCCGGTCAAGACTCGGTAGGATGGAAGACCCAGGCTGAACATGAAGGACATCTCGTAAACGTGGCTGGCTAATGAGATAAGTTGACAATCCGGCATCTTATGTTTATAATTGCAACACTTTATGTTTACAATACTAAAGTGTTAAATTTATTATTCCGAGTGGATAAATTAACAATATCAACAAAATAAGTTTATGAAAAATTGGAAGATAAACCATGAGTCTAAATAAACAGAAACGCGATGAAATAAAGCAATTCATTTTATTGAATATGCGTGATCATCCATCAGATATTGTTCGATTTTCACAAGCTAAATTTAACTTATCTCGACCTGCCATATTACGGTACGTCCATGACCTTAAGGATGAAAAGTTAATTGATATACAAGGATCTACAAAGAACATAAAATATTTATTAAAACCATTACATGCCATTACCCATGAATACCAACTTCAAAATCCCCTTGCAGAAGATAAAATATGGAGAGATGACGTTGCATCTTTATTTACAGGGATAAAAGATGATGTAGTAAATATTTGTCATTATGGTTTTACGGAAATATTTAATAATGCGATCGATCATTCAGAAGGTAAGACAGTTACTACAAAAATTGAAATATGGATTGACAAAATCAGTATGGAAATTGCCGATGACGGTGTGGGAATATTTAATAAAATCCAACAGAAGCACAATCTAGATGATTCCCTTCACGCTATTCTTGAGCTTTCCAAAGGCAAATTGACTACCGAACCATCAGGCCATACTGGCGAAGGTATTTTTTTTACATCAAGGATGTTTGACGAGTTCTTGATAGCGTCCGAAAAATTATGCTTTGGAAGCAGAACGTGGGATTGGATTTTTGAATCTAACCAGGACGTTAAAGGCACATTGGTTTATATGGAAATTTCCCCAAGCTCTGAAAGAACAACATTAAGCATTTTTTCTAAGTTTATGAGTACTCCAGATAAGTATGGCTTTGATAAAACCATTGTGCCTGTAGAGCTTGTTCGTTATGGTAATGAAAACCTTGTTTCAAGATCACAAGCAAAACGTTTGCTTGCCAGACTTGATATATTTAATACGGTTATGCTTGACTTTGCAAATATTGAAATTATTGGAAGGGCATTTGCGGATGAAATTTTCCGGGTTTTCGTAAATCAACACCCAAACACAACTTTACTTGCGATCAACGAGAATAAATCAATACAACAATTAATAAAAGAGATTCAAGGTGAGAATTCTCCCGGCTCACCGGTTGATAACGCGCAGTGAGACTCTTAATGGCAAAACCGCCCAACAACCGCATGCCGCCCGGTCCCACCCGCTCTATCTCGTCCAGCGCCAGCGTCAGGCCTTCCAGAACACCTCTTCTGCTAACGTTATTTCAACCTGACAAGCCTGGCTTTTGCATCCTCGACTTCCGCTCCAAGGTTCCCACTGGTTCCGGCCAATGAAATGAACTTCTCCAGGTCCTTAACGGCTTCCGCCTTCCTCCCGGCAGCCTGATTGATGAGGCCTCGGTAGTAGTAGCCCAGTGAATAAGGAGAGACCGCCAGGGCATTGTTCATGTACGTGAGCGCCTGGTCATAAGCGCCTAGGGCATAGGAGGACCGCGCCTGGACCTCCATCAGCTTCTGCCCGCCGCATTCCGGATTCTGGCGGTAGGAGGTCGCGGCGGCATCTAGGGATTCCTGGTAGCGCCCCACCTCGTAATAAGCTAAAGCCAGCCCGCAGTATGCCCTGTCCGTCGGGAACATCCGGATGGATTTTTCGAGGTCGGCGATCGCCCGGTCATAATCCTTCAAATAGTAATAAGCCTGACCGCGGCCTGCATAGGCCAGGGGGATCTCCCCGAATTTGAGGGCTGCATTGAAATCATCCAGCGCCTCGGGGTATTTCTGCAAGGTAATGTAGATCAAGCCCCGGTTGATGAGCGCCTCGTAAAAGGACGGGTCAAGGGCGATGGCCCGGGTGTAAGCGGCCACGGCGCCTTGCGGGTCGCCGCTGTGAGCCAGCGCTCTGCCGTAGCCGAACCAGTTACCCGCCGTGGCTTCAGCCCGCTTGATAAGCACCTTGTAATCTGCAGCGGCAGCTTTGTATTCATCCTTGCCCATGTGGCAGAAGCCCCGATCGGAATAAGCGAGCCATTCCTGGACGTCCTCGGTGATCGCCCGGGTCGCAGACTTGATGCACTCATCATATCGTCCCATCTGTCCTAGGGCTTCGGCTATTCCGCTCCATGCGCCGGACCGCGAAGGGTCGATCGCCTCCTCCTGCTGGTACTCATCCAGGGCGCGTTCGTAATCCTGCAGGCTGTAATAATGGACGCCCAGGTTGTGGTGGACGAACGCCAGGCTGGGATCCAGGGACAGCGCCTTTTGATAGTCCTGAAGCATCTGCCCCTTGTTCCCCAGGCAGTCGTTGAGCAACCCGCGGGCAGCCCAAGCATACGCATAATTGGGATCTAGCGATAAGGCCTTCTGCTCGTCCGCCAATCCGGAGCGGCAGTCCTTGAGATACCAGTAGGCCAGACCGCGGTAGCGGTAGGGCGGCGCCAGGTACGGTTGCGACTCGATGACCACGCTCATCAGCGAGATCACCTCCGGGTAGGCTTTATCCTTATAGGCTTTCACACCCGCCGTGTAGTCGGGGTCGGTGATATCACTCCCCAGGGGTGTGGCGGTCGGGTCGCCGGGTTGAAAGGGATTCGAGGAAACCGCCAGGGAGGGTGCCGCGGTCGGCGCCGTCGGTGTGAGGGAAGGCGTCACCGTCGGGGTATCCGTCGGCGTGCGAGTCGAGGTGGGCATGGAGGTGTTCGTCGTTGTAGGCGTGTGTATCAATGCAGATGAGAGCGTTGAGATCGCTGGAAGTGCGGAGGTCAAAGTTGCTGCAGCGGGAGCTATCAAGGGACCGGGACCACAACTGGTCAGGAACAGCAGTGTCCCCGCCAGGGCAACGATCCATATGCGGCTTTTCAGCTTGAACTCGTTTTTCGTAAGGAACCAATGAGAAGCCATGGACAGATCCCCCTTTATGGTTTACCTCACCCTCTATATTATTGCATTTGGCTGAATTAGGGAAGTCCGCAGGGTGAGTGCGGTTGAAGAAATATATCTGGGCATTGAGCGCTCAGAACGAAAGCATGGGCAGTAATTTGATCCTCGTTTTAAAGCCAGGATGACTTGCCGGGTACACGTCATGACCCGCGCCGGGGTTTTGATCTAGAAGGGCTCCTCCCTACTTCTTCTCCCCTGCTCTTTCCACGATCTTCCTTAACTTAACCTGCACATCCTTTGGCAACGGCTCGGGCTGGTGCTTGGCGAGCAGCATCTCGACGCGTGCCGAAGCACGCTCCAGCAGTGGCTGGCTGCCCTTTTTCTCCCAATCCGTGTAACTCCCGCGCTCGAACAGGTCCGGGTACCAGGTTTGCTTGAAGTGCTGTCGGGTATGCTTGGAGTTGAGGTACATGCCACCCGGTCCCACCCGCTCGATCTCGTCTAATGCCAGCGTCAGGTCCGAGACTTCGATCTCGCGGAAGAAACCCTTGATCCAGTCCACCATCTGCTCGCAGATAACCAGCTGCGCGAACGAGTAGGTCAGCCCCGATTCGAGATAGCCCAGGTCGTGGATGAGGTTGCCGCCCATGAAGACATCCGCCAGCAGGGTCAGGGCGGCCTCCGCGGCGGCCTGACCGTCCACCACCTTTGAATCCGACCCGCCCGCCAGCGAGAGCGTTGGCAGCCCATAGCGCTGCGACACCGAGCGGATGAATCCACGCTCCGGGTAGGCATACGGCGAGACCATGGTGCGCATGTCCAGCGCCGCCGGGTCCATGGCGGACATGATGTACGGCGACCCCTCCCGCTTCAACTGTGCCAGCACGAGTCCCAGCAGCGCCCCGGCGGTATCCAGCGCGACCGCCCCTGCCAGGGTCATCGGGCTGGTGACGCCCGCATTCGAGCCGGGGATGTACAGCGCAGGCAGTCCCTTGCCCGCCAGATACAGCAGCTTGCGCAGGCTCTCTGTGTTGTGCACCGCGCCCGACACCACATTGATGTAGCAGGTCAGGATGGGTTTCTCGCGCAAGGCGTCCGCGCCGCCGACTACGGCTTCCGCCATCTCGACGGCGTTCACCAGTCCCTGCGACTCGTAGGACACGTACAGGATGGGCTTGGCCGTGTTCGACAGCATGGCTTCCATCTGGTAGGTGTCCGCCTGCGTCGCGTCCACATCGGAGGGCAGCACCATGGACATGACGAAATCGATGTTGGGCAGGGCGTCGCACAGGCGGCTGCCCTCGATGACATCCTGCAGGACCGGCTTGCGCCGCTCGTTGGTGCGGTGGTCGATGATCGTCAGGCAGTCGGAGCCGGGCCCGAAGAAGCAGTTGTTGTTTTCCAGCGGCATGGAGGGGTCTCCGTGCCGGTTGTGAAGCGTGACCTTTTTAGGCGCACTGGCGAGCGCGCTTTCTACCATCTTGTGGGGGACGCGCACCAGATTCCCGTCGACCTGCGCGCCGCCTTTTTTCAGCAGGGCGAGCGCCTCTGGCAAATCGACTCGTACACCAATTCTGCCCAATATTTCAAGGCAGGCGGCGTGGATTTTTTCGAACTGTTCATCGGAGAGCCGCGTCAGATGGACCCCTCCGGGCTCGTGGGTGTTCAGGCTTTTCCAGGTCATGTGGTTATCCTTGTGTCATTGCGAGCGAGTGTAACGAGCGAAGCAATCCGCCGCTGGGCGAGGGACTCCTGTCCCCGCCCCAGATTTTGACCGAAGGTCTCACTTACAAAAACAGGGCTTGAGAAGCAACTCTTCAAGCCCTGTACTACTTAATGATGGATTAACGTGGAACAACTCGCAGTTCGATGCGGGCATCCAGCGCCGTGGCGATGCGGTCCAGAAAGGACAAACTGGGCACGCTCGAGCCGTTTTCAAGACGCGCGATGGAGGGCTGGCGTGTCCCAACCATCTCTGCCAGTTGCGTCTGGGTCAATCCGCGCTGGATGCGCAGGCGCGCAATCTGGTAGCCGGGTTCCAGTCCATTTGCCGCGGCGACGAATTCAGGGTCTTTCAGTTGTTGGGCCTGCCAACCCTTCAGGGTCTTTTTTGAGACAGGGGTCATTTAATCCTCCAGTATTTCCTTCATCCGGCGCAGCGCTGTGGCGATTTCCTTCTCCGGTGTTTTCATGGACTGCTTGCGAAAGCCGTGCATGATGACGAATTTCCTCTCCGTGTGAAGAAAATAGAAAAGGCGGTTTCCGCCGGGACGCAGTTCCCACAGCCGGCCTTCTATCCGGCGTGCGTGCGGCATGCCCAGGTCAGTGCCGAATTCTTCTAGCAATCGCAGCCCGTTGTTGACCCTCGCTCTGTCCATGGGGGAGAGGCTGTTGATGAAATCCAGGACGGGGCTTTTACCGCGATGGTTTTCGTAGAAGTGGATCTGCCACATGGGCTTTCGTCCCAATTATAACAAATTTGTTATAATTTTCAAGGGCGGAGGGTATCGTCACCGTACATTACTCATTCAGGATTCTTGCGTCGTCGTTCGCCCAGTGGACTTTGACACTATCGCCCCGCGCGTACTCGCGCCAGTCCGCGCCGGAGCCGTTCTGGATGCGCGCCACGAACGGCTGCCCGTCCTTGAGCGACAGTACGTAGCGCGTGTCGGTGCCGATGTAGACGACTTCATTAACAGTGGCGGACAGGCTCTCATGCGGCGCTTTTTCCGGCTCGGACAGCTTCACTTTTTCCGGGCGGACCGTGACCACCGCCTCGCGGCCGGACGGCTGTCCCTCCGGGACGATTCCCACGCCTACTGTTTCACCCTCGAGCGTCACCGCTGCCTGGTTTCCCTGCACCTTCGCGACGGTCGCTTTTAGGAAGTTGCTCTCGCCAATGAAATCCGCCACGAAACGGTTGGAGGGGCGCTTGTAGAGCGTCGCCGGGTCGCCCAGCTGCTGGATCACGCCCTTGTCCATCACGGCGATCTCGTCCGACATGGTCAGCGCTTCCTCCTGGTCGTGGGTCACATAGACGAAAGTGATGCCCACCTGCTCTTGGATGTGTTTGAGCTCGATCTGCATTGCTTTGCGCAGCTTGAGGTCGAGCGCGCCGAGCGGCTCGTCGAGCAGGAGCACCGCCGGCTTGTTGACCAGCGCCCGCGCCAGCGCCACGCGCTGCTGCTGCCCGCCCGAAAGCTGGGACGGCGACCGGTCGGCCATTTCGCTTAACTGAACGAGCGCCAGTGCCTCGCGCGCCAGTTTGTCCTGCTCCTCGCGCGGGACGCGCCTGACCGCCGGTCCGAACGCCACGTTGCGCAGCACGTTCATGTGCGGGAACAGCGCGTAGTTCTGGAAGACGGTGTTCACCGGGCGCTTGTTGGGCGGGACGTTCGTCATCGGCTTGCCCTGGATGAAGACTTCTCCGCTGGTGGGCACCTCGAAGCCGGCGATCATCCGCAGGGTGGTGGTCTTGCCGCACCCGCTCGGTCCGAGCAGCGTGAAAAATTTCCCCGGTGGGATGGTCAGGTCCATGTCATGGATGGCGTTTACCTCCTCGGTCTTTCCCCGGCTGCCCGAGGAATAGGTCTTGGAGACGTTGCGCAGTTCGACAGCGAAATCGGTCATGAGTTATTTCCTTGATGTGTTTTGCCCGGTGCGCCGTAGCCATTCGCTGAAGATCAAGACCGCCATGGTCAGGGTCATGATGATGGCTGCCATCGCGATGACGATCGGCAGCCGGGAGGGGAAGCGCAGCTGGGAGTACATGTAGACGGGCAGGGTGGTGTCCGTGCCGACCAGAAATGAAGCGATGGAGAATTCGTCAAAGGAGATGGTGAAACACAACAGGAAGGAAGCCAGCAGCGCCGGCGAGATGATGGGGAGGGTGATGCGCCCCAGCGCCTCCCAGTAGGACGCGCCCAGGTCCATCGCGGCTTCCTCCAGGTTGTTGGGGAATCCCACCAGCCGCGAGGCGACGATCAACAAGGCATACGGGATGCTGATGATGACGTGTCCCAGCCCGGCAGCCGGCGCCGAAAGCCGGATACCTGCCTGGTTGAGCAGGATCAGCAGCGACACGCCCAAAATGACATACGGGATGACCAGCGGCATGGCCGAGACCGCCAGGAAAACTCCCCGCCCCGGCAGGTTGTAGCGCACGATGGCGATGGCGCCCATCGTGCCGAGGATCGTCGCCACCAGCGCCGAGCCTAAGGCGATCAGCACACTGTTGCGCACAGCATGTAGCAGTTCGCTGCTCTGGCTGAGCATCTGGTACCAGTGCAGGGTGAAGCCCTTGAGCGGGAAGGTGAGCGAGGTGGCGTCGTTGAACGAGAAGATGATCAGCAGCGCGATGGGCAGGTAAAGTACCAGGCACACCAGCAGGTAATAGATCGCGCCGAAGGATGGGAGTTTGAGTCTGCACATGTCACAGCCCCAGCAGGTCGGTCAGCGGTCCCAGGCGGGTGAGCAGGAACATCAACAGCAGCACGATCACCAGCATGGCCAGGCTCATCACCGAGCCCATCGGCCAATTGAGCGCGCGCATGAACTGGTCCTGGATCAGGTTGCCGTACATCGAGCCCTGCGCGCCTCCCACCAGCAGCGGGGTGACGAATTCCCCGAGGGTGGGGATGAAGGCGAAGAAGAATCCGGCCACCACACCCGGCAGGCTGAGCGGGAAGGTCACCCGCAGGAAGGCTTCGAAACGCGTGCAGCCCAGGTCGGCGGCAGCCTCCAGCAGGTAGCGGTCGATGCGCTCCAGCGAGGCAAAGATGGGCAGCATGACGAACGGCACCCAGACGTAGATCAGCGTCACCACCACCGCTGTGCGTGAGTAAATAAGGATGGGCGAGGGCTTGTCGATCAATCCCAGCGCCACCAGGATGCTGTTCAGCAGTCCGGTCGAGCCGAGGATCAGCTTCCAGGAGAAGATGCGCAGGAGATAGCTGGTCCAGGTGGGGATGATGACCAGCAGCATCAGCAGGGTCTTCTTCGACCCGGCCTGGAAGGCGAGATAGTAGGCGAGCGGGTAGGCCAGCACACAGGAGACGATCGCCATGAGAAATGAAATGCCCGCCGACCGCCACAGCAGGCGCTGGAAGGAACTGTTGTGGATGAATTTGATGTAATTGTCGAAGGTGAAGACGTTGCGCGCTGCGCCGGTGGTCCCTCCCCGGAAGCTGAAGATGAACATCAACCCCATGGGCAGGATGAACAGCAGGAACAGGTAAATTGATGGAAGGCCAATCAGCGTGAGAAAGCGTTGGCGGTTTTTCATCCGATTAGATCCCTGAGCCTCCCCGGCAACGGGGAGGCTCTGCGGTTTATGGAGAGGGTCTTACTTGGAGGTCTTCACCTCGGACCAGACATCCGTCCAGGCCTGGCGTTGCTCGGGGGTGATGTACTTGTAGAAGATGGTACGCGAGATGACATTCGGGTCATCTAGGCCAAGCAGTGTCACCTGCTTGGGATCCACCAACGGGATGGCGGCGTTGTTCACGATGCCGTAGGCATACTCATTGGCGAGGTAGGCCTGTGCATCGGGGGCTAGGTACGCGTCGATCATCGCAGTCGCGAGGTCAGCGTTCTTCGACGTGGTCGGGATGGCAAAGCCGCACAGATAGCCGGCGCGGCCTTCTTTAGGGTCGGTGTATACGACGTCCGATCCGCCATTTAAGAGACCAATATAGGATGCGTTCCAGGCGTTGGCAGCGATCCATACGTCACCGGAGGCAAGCTGCTGGTCGAGGTCGCTCTGGCTGCTCCAGTAGGTCAGGACGTTCGGCGCCAGGTCCAACAGTTTCTGTTTGATCTGTGCATCCTGCTCGGGGGTCGTGCTCCACGGATCAAGTCCAAGCGCCAGCGCGGCGAGGATATGTGCGGACTCACCTGAGTCGTACAGGGCGAGATGCCCCTTGTATTCGGGATTCCACAGATCCGCCCAGGATGTGGGGACGGTCTTGACCAGGTCCTTGCGAACCAGGATGGACTCGAAGCCCCAGTCCCACGGGATCCAATACTGCTTGCCGTCGAACTCACCCTGTTTGGCGAGGTCGGGGTTGATGTCCTTCCAGTGGGAAAGCTTGGACGTGTCGATGGGCTGGACAAGGCCTTCGTCCACCATGATCTTCCAGTAATTGCTGCATGGATGGATCAGGTCGGCTTCGAAGCCGCTCTGCAGCTTGGCATAGGCCTCGGCGCTCTCCGAGAGGAAGCTGAAATCCACCTTGACGTTCGGATACTGCGTCGCGAACTGCTTCCAGAACTCCGGCAGCTCATAGCCCGACCAGTCGAGCATGACCAGGTTGCCGGTCTGCGTGGATGGACCCGCGGTAGGCGCGACGGTGGGCGCTGCGGTGGGAGCTTCGGTGGCTGCCGGTGCCTCGGTGGCCGCAGGAGCCTGGGTGGGGGCTGGGGCTTCCTCGGTCACTTCGGCTGGCGCACAGGCGGCGAGCACCAGGCTGGCCAGTATCAACAGGGAAAATAAAATGATCCAGGTTCGATTGGGTTTTTTCATAGCAATGTTCCTCCTTTGTGAAATGGCGTTTTCTTTAAGTTTGGATGGGCTGGGGAAAATTAAACCGTCGGCCTCCTTCTCTATAACACGGAAGCGTGTCTAAAGGTATGAGTGGTCAACGGAGTGCGACGTTGCTTCATGTGCACGGCTATAGTATACGGCAATTTAAATATAATGCCAGTGTTTGAGGTATCTAATTTTAAAATTGGTTTGGTGTATCAGCACTAGGCTCTGGACGTATAATGATAAGAACAGGCAACTCATAAAACCAACCGCCTAGATAATTCCCTGTTGACTCGCACTGAAGCCGGGAATCACGTTTAAGATCACACCGCCGAAAGAAAACAGTATGGCTCTTTTTAAAATTGTCTATTGGCTGGGGATTATCATTGAGTTGGTGATTCGCGCCCCCTACTATAAGAATCAAAAAGCTGCTAAAACCGACCAACGCGTATTCCTCACTGAACAAGTCCTGCTTGTTCTGCTGACGATCGGAGGGTTGGTGCTTCCCCTGATCTATTCCCTGACTCGCTGGTTGGATTTTGCGGATTACAATCTCCCGTTATGGGTGGGTTGGCTAGGCGTGGCGCTGATGGGATGCTCCCTGTTCATCTTTGCGCGTGCCCATGCGGACCTGAAATCCAACTGGTCTCCCTCGCTGGAAATCTATGCAGGCCATTCACTGATTCCACAGGGGATCTATGGTCATATCCGCCACCCCATGTATGCCTGCCAGTTCTGCTTCAATCCCTTTTACATCCTGCGCGTCAAGGCGGAAGAAAAGATGATGCTGGACACCTTCGGCGACCCCTACCGCGAGTATATGAGGAAGACCGGCAGGGTGATCCCAAAATTCTAACCACTCCCGAAGACCAACTACCGGGTCGCCTTCACTTGACGATGTGTATTATTTGCTGTAGAATAATTTAGGAATACCTAAATTATTATTTAGCTTATGAACAAACCATTGACCCAAAACATCCAGGATTACCTGAAGGCCATTTACGGCCTGACCAGCGACGGCGAGGAAGCCTCCACCACTGCCCTGGCGGCACGGTTGGGAATCACCCCGGCTTCAGTAACCGGAATGCTGCAGAAGCTGGCCGCACTCCAGCCGCCGCTGGTCGTTTATCAAAAACACCAGGGGGCACGCCTTACACCTAAAGGCGAACGTGCCGCCCTGGAAGTGTTGCGGCACCACCGTTTGCTTGAAGCCTGGCTGGTCGAAAGCCTGGGCTACTCGTGGGATGCCGTACACGAGGAAGCCTGTAAACTGGAGCACGTCATCTCTGAGGAGTTTGAGCAGCGCATCGCTGTAGCACTCGGCAACCCGGTCCGCGACCCGCATGGAGCGCCCATCCCGTCCGCTGCGCTGGTTATGCCAGCCAACGACGATGTGTTATTGAGCGGCTTGCGTGACGGCCAGAAGGCAGTCGTCCGCCGTGTGCGCTGTGAAGATACGCACCTCCTGCGTCACCTGGAAAACCTGGGACTGGTCCCCGGAACGGAACTGGCGGCATTAAACTATTCAGCTTTCGATGCAAATTTGACCCTCAAGGTCAAAGGCAGGAAGCCGATGGTCGTTGGCCCGGCTATTACCAGCCAGATATTTGTTGAAATTCAGGATTAATTTTCATGCCGTCAAAAAAACCATCCACCAAAGGCAGCCTTAACTCCGACACGACGACCCGTGATGCCAATGCAGTGCTCTCCGGTAAAAGCAAAAAAGGCCGGTTTGCCCAGCTGTTGCCGTTCCTCGGCCCGGCTTTCATCGCCAGCATCGCCTACGTGGACCCGGGCAACTTTGCGACCAACATCGCGGCTGGGGCACAGTTCGGCTATGAATTGCTGTGGGTCATCCTGGTCAGCAACTTGATGGCCATGCTCCTGCAGGCGCTGTCCGCCAAACTGGGCATCGCCAGCGGCAAGAACCTTGCAGAACAGTGCCGTGAAAACTTTCCCAGGCCGGTAGTATGGGCCTTGTGGGTCCTGATGGAACTGGTCGCAATGGCCACCGACCTGGCCGAATTTCTGGGCGCGGCTGTGGCGATCAACCTGCTCTTCGGCCTGCCTTTGGGAATCGCCGGCCTGCTGACCGCCGTCATCACCTTCCTGATCCTCGGGCTGGAACGCTACGGTTTCCGCCCGCTGGAAGCGGTGATCACCGGATTTCTCGCCATTATTGCCCTCTGTTATTTGGTCGAACTCTTCATGGTCAATCCGGAATGGGGACCCATCCTCCACAGCACTTTTGTCCCACACTTCACCAACACCGAAAGTATCCTGTTGGCAACCGGTATCCTGGGCGCAACTGTTATGCCGCATGCCATCTTCCTGCATTCCGCCCTGACCCAGGGACGCATCGTCGTCAAGAAACCGGAGCAGCAGAAACTGCTCTTCCGCTTCGAGATCATTGACGTGGCCATAGCCATGGTGATCGCCGGTTCGGTCAACGCTGCCATGCTCATTACGGCCTCCGCCACCTTCTTCAGAACCGGAACGAACGTCGGCACGCTTGAACAGGCCTACCGTACCCTTCAACCTTTGCTCGGTCCCGCTGCAGGGGTGGTCTTCGGGGTGGCGTTACTTGCTTCCGGGCTGTCCTCCTCCTCGGTCGGGACGATGGCCGGGCAGGTGATCATGCAGGGCTTCCTCCATTTTCACATTGCACCCTGGATCCGTCGGCTTATAACCATTATCCCATCGTTGATTGTCATCTTTCTCGGCTTCGACCCGACCCGCACACTGGTCATCAGCCAGGTCGTGCTCTCCTTCGGACTGCCGTTCGCCGTCATCCCGTTGATAATGTTCACCAGCAATAAAAAAATTATGGGCGGCCTCGTCAACAAGCCCGGCACCACGTTCCTGGCCAGCCTGTCAGCTGCAGTGATCATTTCCCTCAACTTCTTCCTGATCTACAATATAATGTTTGGGAAATAGGCCTATGTTCAAACACATTCTCGTTCCCCTGGACGGTTCCAAATTAGCCGAAGCGGCGCTGCCGGTTGCCGCCTCGCTCGCCAGAACGCTCGACGGATCGGTGACGCTTCTGCACGTTATTGAAAGCGACGCGCCGGAGCAAGTCCACAGTGAGCGGCATTTGACGGCGCCCGGCGAAGCTGAGTCCTATCTTGCCGAAACGGCTTCCAGGGCTTTTGAAGCAGGCATCAAGGTTGATTGGCACGTCCACACTGCGGCGGTGAATAACGTCCCGGCCAGCCTGGTCGAACATGCCGAGGAACTGAAACCTGATTTGATGGTCATGTGCTCGCACGGCGGTGGTCGCATACGCGATGTGTTCTTCGGTAACATCGCCCAGCAAGTCATCTCCCGAGGTGTGCTACCGGTGATGATGATCCATCCTGACAAGTCAACAGATGAGCCATTTCAAGTAAAGAAAATACTTATTCCACTCGACGACACGTCCAAGCATGACCAGAGTCTGCCTTACGCCAGGGAGCTTGCCGGTCATTATCAGGCAGAGATCTATATGCTGACCGTCATCCCGACCCTGAAGACCCTTCCGGGCGAAGAAGCTGCCACCGGCAGCCTGCTCCCGTCGACGACAAAAGCTATGCTGAATATTGAAGAGGAAACTGCAAAGGAGCATTTGCAAACCCATTTGGAAGAACTCAGCCAAACCGGGTTTGAAGCCAAAGCTGAAACTGCGCGCGGCGATCCGGCTGCGACCATCTCGGAAACGGCCAACCGCATCGATGCGGATTTGATCATCCTGAGCACCCACCGCCGCGCCGGGTTGGGCGCCTTCTGGGCGCGCAGCGTCACCCCCATGGTGGCACGCAGAAGTAAAATTCCCCTGCTACTCATTCCTCTATAACAAAGGTTCGTTCATCAACAATAGGAGTCGAAATTGTTCAAGGGCATGGGTAAGGGCGTTAATAAGCACAAGATCGAGACTCTGGAGGAGGAAGCGTCGAAGTTCCAGGCGCATGGCCAGTACTCCGAGGCCGCCGGGAATTATGAACTAATGTCAGCGGCTTATCAGGATGACAACGTCTTGATCTATGCAGGCTACTGCCACGAGGCTTTTCGCATGTGGTTGAAGGCGAAGGATGCCGGCAAGGCACTGCAACAGGCGCAAGCGGTGTTTCATGTACTGGACGATACCGGCTGGCTGAAGAGATCCATGGAACAGGTGCTGGACCTGAAGCTGATGATTGACGAGTTGAAGGCAGCCGGCTACACTGACGAGGCAGATAAATTCGCAGGTGAGCTCAATCAGAAATTAGGGGAATTTGGGCTGATGCTGAAACCGGTTTCCACAGGTCATGCACCAGCTATCTGTCCCTCATGCGGCGCGCCGCTTCCCCGCTCCACTGCCGGCGATGAAATAAAGTGTCCATTCTGCGGTTATGTGGTTAGCATATAGGATTAGCAACTATCCGCAATTATTTCTCGCAAGCTCCTGTTGCCAACATCCTGTCCCGCTAGGGTCCTGAATACAAACAAAGTACACCGCCCTGCGTGTTTTAATTGAAGAACCCCACCCGGCCAGCTGCTGGGAAGCCATATCACAAGAAAGGTGTTCACCATGGCCACACCTTCACCTGAATTATTCCGTATTGACCAACTGACAGGCTGCAGGACCTACCTGGGCTTCATCGAGGATCTGGCAAATTTGCCATTGGCCGATTTGCCACATGATTACAGCATCCCAGACGAGCTGCCTCTTGTAACCTGGTCCAGCGACACTTCCCTTCTCTTTACTGAAATCAACCATATGAGACAGTTGAATGAAAAACTAGGACATGCCTATGGCGATTCCGCCATCCGGTGGTTGGGCATCCTACTTGCCGAGGAAAGCGGAACAACAGTCTATCGTGTCGGCGGCGTCGAGTTTGTCGTGATGTTGAAATCCGGGACATTCGAGGATCATGAAGAATCCTTGCGGCCCATCCTGGCCCGCATCGCAAGGGAGGGCGAAGCGATCGGGATGGCCGCACCTGCGGTGCACGTCGCGCTCATCCGATACAAGCAGGGCGCCTCCGCCACTCCCGCCACCGTGCTGATGCAGATGAATGAAGCCATGCTGGCGGTCAAGAAAACGCCGCAGACCGCCCACAAGATTTTCCTGGCCAAGGATTTGAAGGTCACCACGCTGGCTCAAAAGAATTGGGCGCCATCGAATGAGACGGACATATCCTCCTTGATGCGCTGGATTTCCAATAGAAACGTCCACCAGATCCTGAATATGGGCATGATGCTTAATCGGACCCAGCAGGAGGCTTACATGGATGCGGTTTCGGGACTGCCAAACATGCGGGCGGCACACACCAACCTGGAGCGTAGATTGCAGATCTCCGCTTCGGTAAATGCCGAGTTCTCCATACTCTTGATCGATGGTGATAACATCCACGCCTATAACGACGTCAATTATGCGGCGGGCGACAAGATGATCCACGATATGGGCGTTGTGTTCAAGAACAACCTGCGCCCCAGCGATTTTGTGGCCCGCTGGCGCAGCGGCGATGAATTTATTGCGGTGTTACCCGATACAGCCGGCGAGGGCGCAAAGGTGGTCGGGGAACGATTCCGACTGGCGGTCAAGGAAGCCTCGCGCTCCTGGAGATTCCCGACCACCATATCAATCGGAATTGCCGTTTATCCAACTCACGGGAACGGCATCGCCGCATTGGTCGACAGGGCGGAATCCGCGCTTCAGCGGGCGAAAAGCCAGGGCAAGGATCAGGTGATCCTTGCAGATTAAGCATCGATTGGGCAGGCTCCGCAATGTATCCAATCGACGATACTATTTATTGGTGGGTAAGCATAGACGAATCATTAGTGCAATTGATAAGTGAGTTGGAGCAAATCGGGGAAGAGAACAATAGCTCGACCACGGATTAGCCCCGGTGCGTACGGGGACATTCCAGAAAAAGTAAATTGATGGAATTAGTTCAAATTGGGACGAGCCTGCTTTACTTATGAGCGCAGGCTAACCACCATCGTATGGCCCAGCGGCGTGATTGCAGGAAAGGCGTAAGACAGAGTCAGTACCTGGAACCCTGCCTCAGCTGCTGACTGTCTGGCAGATCCGGGAGTGCGCGCCACAGATGGCACGGTAAAGCGTGAGCCGGCGACGTACATCCAGGCCAGCGGACTCAATGCGTTTGGAAAAGTGGCGACCAGCAGACCCGCTGGCTGCAGATAAGTGCGAAGGGTCTTTAACAATGGCAGCGGGTCGCGGTAATAATCAAACACTCCGATGCAGGTAATAACGGACCAGGTCCGGCCTTCGAGTTGAGAGGCATCCGTGGTGAACTCAGCCTGGAATCCCATTTCCGCGGTCTTCGCTTCGGCCAATGCCAACATTTTGGGTGAAATGTCGCAGGCGGTCACCGTGCAGCCGCGGCGGAGCAGGTCGAGCGTGGTGCGGCCTGTGCCGCAGCCATAATCTAGCACCACCGAACCAGGCGGCACCAGTTTGCGGATGGCACGCAGTTCGCGTTCGCCAATGAACGCGGTGACGGGATTGTCATAATTGTTGGCACGCGAGTCGAACCGGCGACTAATTTTATCGATCATGAACGCACCTCCAGGACCTGCCAGGTTATAAAACCAACGAATCGAATAAGCCAGAAAGCGATCAGGCGATAGCTCAGGGTGGCGGCCACTGCCACAATACCGGGTGCCCCAAGACGGGTGAAGATGACCGCCAGCGAAAGTTCTGCCAGGCCCAATCCGCCGGGCAGGGCTGCCAACCCGCTCATGAGAAGGGTCAGTCCGTAGCCGGTCAGCAGCATGCCGATAGGCATCGAGTAGTGAAAAATGGCGAGGCAAACTCCGAGAGTTGCCACATCCAGCACGACGCGCCCGCCTGCGGTCAGCAGGAACGGCCAGCGACGTGTTTGCCCAAGTTGAATGAGCCCGTCGTAGAAGAGGTCCAGCCGGGTTTCGAGATTCTCCTGTGGGTACGGTGCCCGGTGGAACCGCAGCATGAGGCGATTCCAGATCACCAGCAGCTGACTCGCCAAAGCCTTTCCGCTTTGTCGTTCACGTCCGGCTCGATAAACCAGGATGCTTCCTGCCAACACGGCAATGGTGATCGAGCCCAGAATGATCATCTGAAGCGTGCCGAGTTCCCCCGTCCGGATCAGATACCACAAACCGGCCAGCGAAATTCCGATCATGAAGACGGCCAGGTAGAGGGTCTCCAGAATATTGGTGAAGGTGGAGACCTCGACGGAATAACCGCTTCGTCCCAGAAAGCGCGCCCGCATTACCACTCCGCTGGCTCCGGCACTTGGCAGGGCAACTTCAACGAAGGCAATGGAAGGGAGGATCGCCATCATCTTCCAGTAACTGATGACACCTTTGAATGGTTTCAGCAGCAGGTAGTTCAGACCGGTCAGGCTGGCATAGGACAGGACCTGGACCAGGATCGCCAGGACGAACCAACCCCAGTGCGCTGTCCGCAATACAACCAGGGAGCCGCGCATTTCCCCAACGAAAGGCCAGAAGAGGTAGAGCATGATGCCAAAGGCCAGCAGCGTCAGCCCGTAGCGCAGCACATAGGTAGACAGGAGCTTTGCGGGTTTGGGAATTGTGGGCTTGTTCAAATATTAACCTGGGAGTGCATGGAAACTGATATATTTTTGAAGGAAAAAAGCAACAGTTTATTCTAACAGGGTTTTCCTTGTAACTCCCGCAGCGGTGCTGAAGATAATGGCTTCAGAGCGAATCCCCCTGAAATACTTGCCGTATAATGAATTAAGCAAAAATCATCCATAAGCAGTCACACGGATTATGCAAGCATGGTTGAGCTTTGCGAAAGATTACCGGCCTCTTTAATATTTCAGGAGTTAATACCCATGTCCTGGCAGAAGCAACTCAACGGTAACTCTTTATCGTGGTTATTGGAAACCCAAATGCCCGAAGTTCGTTACCTGGCGTTGCGTGATTTGTTGGACCGTCCCGGGAATGATTCGGAGCTACGTGCCGCCCGAAAAATTTCTCACAAAGAAGGTCCAATCCCTGCCGTCTTGACCAACATGGACAAGCAAGGCTACTGGGTTGAGCCGGGTCCCGGTTACAACCCGAAGTATCGCTCCACGGTCTGGTCGGTGATTCTACTGGCCCAGCTGGGAGCTTCCATCGAAGAAGACAAGCGCATTTCAAAAGCATGCGGTTATCTGTTAGATCACGCCCTCGCGAAGGGCGGTCAGTTCACCGCCTCAGGCGCGCCTTCAGGTACGGCCGACTGTCTGCAGGGGAATCTCTCGTGGGCGTTGCTTGAACTTGGATATGAAGACTCGCGCCTGGATAAGGCGTTCGATTGGTTGGCGCGGAGTGTGACCGGCGAACGCATCGCCCCCATGGAAGACCGCAAAGCGGCGATGCGATACTATGCGGGTAAGTGCGGACCGACCTTTGCCTGCGGATCCAATAACAAAATGCCTTGCGCGTGGGGAGGTGCTAAGGTGATGCTGGCTCTGGGAAAATTGCCCAAATGTAAACATACGCCCGTCGTTAAGCGCGCGATCCAGCACGGTGTTGATTTCCTGTTCAGTGTGGACCCGGCTGAGGCGGCTTATCCAACCGGATTCGCAAACAAACCCAGTCAGAACTGGTGGAAGTTTGGCTTTCCGGTATTCTATGTGACCGATCTGCTTCAGATTGTCGAAGCCTTGGTGGCGTTGGGTTATGGGAATGACCCTCGCTTGTTGCGCGCAATTAAGATGATCCGCGCAAAACAGGACACAAATGGCCGGTGGGCTTTGGACTATGACTATAAAGGCAAGACCTGGGTGGATTTCGGCGTAAAAAAGCAGCCTAACAAATGGGTCACGCTCCGTGCGCTAAGGGTACTGAAAGCCATTGGCGCGGACTGATACAGAATAGTCATTATTTTTCCTCACAGGAGATAACAATCATGACTAACCCCATTAACTGGAAATCTGCAACAGGTGAGACCGTAGATCACCTCTCTCGTTTGATACGGGCTGAGACGGTCAACCCACCGGGGAACGAGCTGCCCGCCATCCAGGTGGTCAAGGAGATTCTCGAACGGGAAGGGTGTGGAGGCGAAGACTTCAAGATCCTCGAGTCCGCGCCGGGACGGGTCAACCTGGTCGCCCGACTGCGCGGCGACGGGTCGCAGCGCCCGCTGCTGCTCTCCGGTCATGTGGATGTGGTGCCGGTGGAGCGCGAGCGTTGGACCCACGATCCCTTCGGCGGCGAGGTGATCGACGGCGAAGTGTGGGGGCGCGGCGCCCTCGACATGAAAGGCTTTTTAGCGATGTATCTGCAGATCTTCCTGCAGGTGCGCCGGCAAGGTCTGCCCCTCAAGCGCGACCTGATCCTGGCGGCGATCGCCGACGAAGAGGCCGGTTTCACCCACGGTTCGCAGTTCCTGGTGGAGAAGCACCGTGGCCTGATCAACGCCGAGTACGCCCTAACGGAGGGCGGCGCCATGACGCTTTACTTCGGGAAGACAAAGGCTTATATGATCCAGGTGGCGGAGAAAGGCGTCTGCTGGCTGCGCATGACTACCAGGGGCAAACCGGGTCATGGTTCACTCCCGCACGGGGACAATGCCGTGCTGCATTTGGCACAAGCCATCGAGCGCATCCGTCGGGCACGTCACATGCCGGTGCACATCACGCCACCCTTCCGTAGCATGCTGAAATCTGCTTCGGGACAGGTTCGTTGGCCGGCGGGGATGCTGGTCGGCTTGATGGGGAATCCGGCCTTGGTCAACCTGATCCTGCCAAGGCTGAAAGGACAGGACCGTTCAATTCTGACCGCCTTGACGACCAACACCTGCACACCTACAGTGCTGCGGGCCGGGGCCAAGACCAACGTCATCCCTTCGACAGCTGAAGTGGACCTCGATTGCCGCAAACTGCCCGGTCAGTCGGTGGAGGATGTCATGCGCGAGATTAAGGTCATTGTGGGGGAGGGTGTAACACTCGAGCCTCTCCAAACCTCGGACGGGGCACAGGTGTCCGCCGAGACTCCGTTCTACAAAACACTGGAGCGCTATACGCGCAAGATGGACTCACAGGGACTGATCGTTCCTCTGATGATGCCCGGCGCTACCGACGCCTCGCAGTACCAGAGGGCAGGAATCCAGACCTACGGGTTCACACCCGGTCTGCTGCCGCCTGAATTCCCCACAGTGTCTCTCGGGCACGGGCACGACGAACGCTTGCCGGTGTCTTTCATCGAGAGCGGACTGCCTGTTTTGTGGGATGTGATCGAGGAGACCTGTGCGCGTTGAGGAAAGTGCAGCGCCGCAATCCCGACTCGCCGGATAAAAAGTGCCTCAGAGGGAATTGCTCTGAGGCACTTGCCGTATAATGAATTAATCATTCTCAAGGAGGCTCGATGACCAAATCTATGGAAATCCTTGCAGAAGGCAAGGGCGAGCTGCTTGGCTGGCATGACCCGGACGAGAACCGCGCCTGGATTCGCGATCACAAGCCGCGCGGGCTGATCGACAAGCGCATGAGCGTCACGGATGCGGTGACGAAATTCGTCCACGACGGCGACTTCATGGCGATAGGCGGCTTCGGGCATGTCCGCGTTCCGATGAGTATGGTTTACGAGATCATCCGCCAGGGTCGGCGCGACCTGGCAGTGGCCGGCAAGACGGCGGTGCACGACATCGACGTGATGATCGGCGCGGGCTGCGTCAGCCGGGTGGAGTGCGCCTACGCCTTCGGTCACGAGCTGCGCGGGCTCTCGCCCTCCGGCCGGCGTGCCGTGGAGAGCGGACAGGTGAAGGTGATTGCCGAGCTCTCCAACGCCGGCTACCAGTGGCGTTTCCTAGCTGGCATGATGGGTGTGCCCTTCATCGCTGTGCGCAACCTGGGCGGAACCGATACCTTCGTGAAGAGTTCTGCCAAACAGGTGCGCGACCCGTGGAGTGGAAAGCCCGTCACCTTGCTGCCGGCGGCCTACCCCGACGTGGCGCTTTTCCATGTGCCGCGCTGTGACAAATATGGCAACGCACAGATCGACGGCATCCTGATGGAGGACTTCGAACTGGCGCGCGCCGCCCGCAGGGTGATCGTCACGGCCGAGCAGATCATCGACGAGGAAGACACACGCCGCGACCCGCGCCAGACCGCGATTCCCTTTTACGTGGTGGACGCGGTGTGCGAGGTGCCTTTCGGCGCGCACCCCAGTCAGATGCCGTATCTTTATTATTTCGACGAGCCTCACATCCGCGGTTGGCTGGAGAAATCAGTTACCGAGGCTGGCGCGAAGGAGTATTTCGACAAGTATGTCTTCGGCGTGGCGGACTTTAACGGCTACCTTGAGAAGGTCGGCGGACCGAAGCTCTTTACCCGGCTCAAACAGATCGAGCAACTGCAGTCGCCGCTGATGGATGTAGATGAAGGGAAGGAATGACCATGCGCAAAGTGGATCCCGTCCCCCCTGCTGCCGGCTACACCCTGGCAGAGTTGTTGTGCTGCGTGGCCTCCCGCCTGCTGGAGGATAATCGCTCGGTCTTCGTCGGCACCGGCTTGCCGATGATCGCCTCGATGCTGGCCCAGCGTACCTCTGCGCCGCGTTTGATGCTCATCTTCGAGGCCGGCGGCGTGGGTCCGCAGGTGCCGGTGCTGCCCATCTCGGTTGGCGATTCGCGCACCTTCCACCGTGCGGTAGTCGCCAGCTCGATGCACGACGTGATGTCTGCGGCGCAGGCGGGTTACATCGACTACGGCTTCCTCGGTGCGGCTGCCATGAACACCTACGGCGACATCAACACCACGGTCATCGGGGATTGGGCCAAGCCCAAAGCGCGCCTGCCCGGTTCGGGCGGCGCCAACGACATCGGCTCGTTCTGCTGGCGGACTATGTACATCATGCGCAGCCAGAGCAAGCGCACCTTCATGAACAAGCTGGACTTCGTCACTACCCCCGGTTATCTGGGAGGTCCCGGCAAGCGAGAGGAAGCCGGGCTGCCCGCCGGGGGCGGGCCTTATCGCGTCATCACCCAACTGGGTGTGTACGGCTTCGACGAGGATACAAAGCGATTGATGCTGCTCAGCCTCCATCCCGGCGTCACCGTGGACGAGGTGCAGGCCAACAGCGAGTTCGAGATTCTCATCCCGGCGGATATTTCCGTCACCACGCCGCCGACTGCTGATGAACGCCGCATCCTGCACGAGATCGACCCGACCGGATTGGTGCTGGGAAAGTAACCTGTCCCTTTGCACCCGCTGTATAATTTATTCATCGAATCCGCATCATGTGGAGGCAAGGCATGTTAAAAAGGAAAAAGACAAAAGGGAAAAAGCGTCCCATCGCGGTGACCGTCATAGGGGCGGCCATCGTCGTCCTTTTCATCGTCCGCCTGTACCAGGTGTTCAAGCCCTTGTACGATATGGGTCTTTTCCAACTCGGCATGGTGGGTCGTCAGTTTTATACGAGTCAAGGATTGACCGGGATGGGGTGGGCAATTATCGACTCGGCTTCCTATTTCATTCTCGCCATCGGGCTGGTGATCGTGCTGATCGGCTTCCTGCGCATGCGCCGCTGGAGCTGGGTCATGCTGATGACCTGGGTCGGCATCTCGATGGTGGTCGGCCTGGTGGACTACTTCTACGTCGGGCAGCCCAATTACGTCATCATGGCATCGGATGTGGTCATCGCCTTTGCCCTCAGCCAGGTGGAAGTACAACGCATTTTTGGAATAAGGACGGACATCAGTGAACTCCTCTCTTGATCGCCCCACTGCCCCGGTGGGCACTCCTGACATCGACCTGCTGCGCCAGTTCGAGCCGGTCGTACGCTTTACCAAAGGCGAGCAATTTTTTCCCACGGATGTAGATCGATACGTGGCAGAGTGCAGCCTGTGGGCGCACTACCCCGACGGACGCGAGGAGATCGTCGTCAAGCAGGGTGAGCTGACCCTCGACAAACTGGTCCAGCAGCGCCCTGCAGTGTTCGGCACCGTACGCTTCCTGCGCTTCATTGAAACACTCACGTTGTCCGAGGCGGCCATTGCGCTCACCGAGCAGGCACAACTGCGGCGCAAGCTGGGCAATTATTTCAAGGTTGGCATGGGGCGTCTGGCACGCGGCGGCTTCCTGCCGCGTCTGGCGGATGCCCTCTTCTCTCTTTCCTTCCTGCTGCGCGGAAAGGTGTCCTCTGCCACGGCCGCCGCCGCCGAGCTCGCTTTCAACCGCATGCATGCTGAAGATGAAAAATATGTCTATTACGGGCGCGTTGTCCGCCAAAACGGCTGGACGGTGCTGCAATACTGGTACTTCTATTGCTACAATAGCTGGCGCTCCGGTTTCCATGGCGTCAATGACCACGAATCCGATTGGGAAATGGTCAATCTCTATCTCTATGAGGACGAGGGTGAACTGGTACCGGAATGGGCGGCCTACGCCTCGCACGACTTTCACGGGGATGACCTGCGCCGCCGCTGGGACGACCTCCAGGAGTTGGATTTCGTCGATGGCCATCCGGTCATTTACGCGGGCGCCGGCTCGCACGCCTCCTACTTCCGCCCCGGCGAGTACCAGGCGGAAGTCACCCTGCCGCTGCCGAGTTGGGTCAACGGCATCACCCGGGCAATGAATAAATTCTGGACCGAGGTGCTGGATCAGCCGGCGGGGAATCCGTTCCGCATCCCGTTCGTGGATTTTGCCCGCGGTGATGGAATGAAGGTCGGGCAGGGAGAAAAACATGCCTGGTCGCCGGAGCTGATCGATGAGTCCACTCTCTGGGTGAGCCAGTATCGCGGGTTGTGGGGGCTGTTTGCCCGCGACCCCATCTCGGGTGAAAACGCTCCGGCGGGACCCATGTACAACCGCGATGGTTCGCCGCGCGGCTCATGGTATGACCCGCTCGGGTTCGCCGGCCTGGATAAAGTCCCGCCGCCTTTTCAGGCGTTGGGTTACCTGCAAAAAAGTTGCGACGAGGTCGCTGCCCGCCAGACCGAGTTGGATAATCTGATCCCGAAGAAAGCCGGTGACCTGCAGGAGCTGGGTATCAAGCTCAAGGGCATGGAGGGCAACCCCCACCTGGCCAAGCAGTATGCTATGCTCGAAAAGAAAAGCAACGCCCTGGCGGACGAAGTGAAAAACTTGCGACGTGAAAACTCCGAAAACACGGCGCTCCTGCAGGGGCTGACCCAGCGCCTTGAACGGATGAAGGCTGGCATGCAGGACGATCCCCGCGCGCACGTCCGCCATCTAGCGGTGCCGGTCCTGGCAGCACGCGTACGCTTCGGCCGCGCCGCCGAGACCTGGGCGGCGATCAGCCTGAGCCTGATGCTGTTCGCCATCGCCGCATTGGTTTTCTTCGCCCCTTCGTTTATATGGGCCGGGCTGGTGATCATTATGATCCTGTTCGTGCTGGCAGAATCCATCCTGCGCGGGGCGTTCGTCGAAACGATGACGCGCATCACGTTGCTCCTGGCGCTGGTCAGCGCGTTCATTCTGTTCATTCACTTCTGGGACATTATTGTGGTCGGCGGGCTGATCGCGCTGGGCGTATTCCTGATGTGGCAGAGGTTGAGGGAGCTGACGGGGTAATACAAGAAAGTTTGGTCGATACAAGTGACAGTCATCCTTGTGATGGCTGTCACTTTACTATTATCTGAAATATCCAGAACGCTGCCATGCCGATGACGATGGTAAGCACTGTGTTCTTCGTCCGCCAGGCGACGAAGATGGCGATCAGCCCGGCCAGCAGGCGGGCATTGGTCAGTGAGATATCCAGCGACCCACCAGGCATGACCAGCTCAGGCAGGATGATGGCGGTCAGCACGGCGACCGGCACGAAGCGTAGCGCGCTGCGGAAGAGTGGCGGCGCATCCCAGCGGCCGGCCAGCGCGATGAAGGAGAGACGCGTCAGGAAGGTCAACACACCGATGACGGCCATGACAAACCAGATGTTGGTGGTCATCGTTTTTCGCTCCACAGCCCGACGGTGATCCCCGCCAGCGCAGCGGTCAGCAGGCTGAGTCTGTAAGGCAGGCCGGCCGCGAGCAGGGCGACCGCTCCGGCGGTCAGTGCGGACAGCAGGCTGGGACGGTCCTTGATTTGCGGGACGACCAGTGCAATGAAGGTCAGCGCAAGGGTGAATTCAAGCCCCCAACTGGCCGGCACTTGCGCTCCGAGGAAGACCCCTACCGCGGTACTGAGCTGCCATGAGGTCCACAATGCCAGCCCAGACCCCAGGAAGTACCAGTGCTTGTGCTGCAAGTCGCCATCCTGCTGGTAATGAGTGATGGTGACCGCATAAGCCTCGTCGGTGAGCAGGTAGGCCAGGGACGTTTTCCAGGCGGGGTTGAGATGCTTCACATAGGGCGCCACGGACGCGCTGTAGAGCGCATGCCGCAGGTTGATCACGAAAGCGGTAATAATCATCACCGCCGCAGGCGTGGTCAGACCGACCAGTTGCACGGTCATGAATTGCGCCGATCCGGCAAAGATGATGGCGGACATTGCCTGAGTTGAGGCCGCATCCATGCCCATGCTGAGCGCCAGGATACCGTAGATCATCCCGAACGGGAACACGCCCACGAGAATGGGCAGTTCGTCGCGTACGCCTAGGAAGAATTCTTGAGAGGAGGAAGAGGCGTTCATAGAATTCCGCCCATTATAGGATATTTTTAGTATCTTATGCGCAGGTTGTGGTTTCTATATTAAAATCACTAACAAACAAAAGTGGAGAAAAAAATGAATCCTTTCCTTGCCACCGGTTTGACCTTTGCCGCTGCCATTGCCTGGCTGCGCCTAATGGACTTCTTTGCCCAAAAGGGCTGGATCGAATCCCGCCTTAGCCGCAAGATCATTCACATCGGGACGGGTCCCATCTTCGTGTTGTGCTGGCTGATGTTTCCCGATATCTGGTATGCGCGTTACCTGGCGATGCTGGTGCCGCTGTTGATCACTGTCCAGTTTACCCTGGTGGGCTTGGGTATCATGAAGGATGATGCTTCGGTCAAGTCCATGTCACGCACCGGCGATCGGCGCGAGATCCTGCGCGGCCCGCTGTATTACGGCATCATGTTCGTGCTGGTGACCATTTTCTTCTGGAAGGAAAATCCGATCGGCATCGTGGCGCTGATGATGATGTGCGGCGGCGATGGCGTAGCGGATGTGATCGGACGGCGGTTCAAATCCGCAAAGCTGCCGCACAGCCCGGAAAAATCGGTGGCTGGCTCGCTCGGAGTCTTTTTCGGCGGCTGGATACTTTCGGCGCTAGTGCTGCTGGCCTATGTCTACGCTGGGGTTTTCCCGGCGCCGGTTTCAGCTTATCTCCTGCCGCTGACGGTGGTCGCTGTGGTCGGGATGTTGGTCGAGTCGCTGCCGTTCAAGGATATCGACAACATTACGGTCACGCTGGCTTCTGTAATCGTGGGGTGGTTCGTTTTCTAGTTTGTGTTGGATAAGAATCATCTGGGCGTGCAAAGATAATTTCTCTGCACGCCCGATTTTTATTATAAGTAAGGTAGCGGCAACTTATTCGACTGCCGGCTTCGCCTCCCCGCGCTTCACGCCCAGCATCAGTACCAGCGCCACGGCCATGAATACCGAACCGACCAGCATGATAGAGTTAAAGTTGTTTCCCGAAAACTGGATGATCAAGCCGTTGAGGTTGGGTCCCACGATGGCGGATAGTGTCGAAAAGAGGTAATACAAACCAGTGAAGGTGCCAATGCGCGCGGCTGTGGTCATGTCGACCACCATCGGCAGTGAGTTGATGTTGATCAGCGCCCAGGCGATGCCCGCCACCATCAGGAACAGACCAATGACCGGCACGGTTCCGAGCACGGGCAGCTTGGTGAGCACGGTCGTCAAGGTCGCTGGTGGGAGCATGAAGATGCCCAGCAGTACCACGATCATCATCACCAGTCCGATGGAAATGGTCGTCTTGCGCCCGATCGTCGCTCCAATGAAACCGGAGACCAACGCGAAAAGGACGAAGAACAGTGAGAGCTGCCCCAACAAACGAGAGCCGTCGGAAGCCTCAAGCCCGAGTTGATTAACCGAATATAACGTGAAGAAAGCCTCGATAGCGGTGTAGCCCAGGAACCAGAAGAAGATAGCCAGCAGGATGCGCAGCGCACTCTTGTCGCTGTCGCCCACCACCTCTTTCAGGCTTTCAAACATACCGGGCTGTTTCTCGCCCTCTTCGTAATTCTTCGGTTCGCGGATGAAGATCAGCACGAGGGCTGCTGAGAGAATAACAAGGATTGATCCCAACCAAAACGGGAAGGCGGGATTCATATCATAGAGCGCCGCGCCTCCGATGAAAGCGATGATAGCGCCCAAGCCGCCCATGAAGTTGATGATGCCATTGGCTTGAGAGCGTTTCTCCGAGGGGGTGATATCCGGCATCAACGCAACGACCGGCGTACGCCAGAGCGCCATGCTCAGCAACAGAGTGCTGGTACAGGCGACGAACAGCGGTAGCACCGCCGCGAGAGGGATCAGCCCGAAGGCCACCGCGGAGATGGGCGCACCAACCAGGATGAACGGCAAACGGCGCCCGAGCTTGGTCCGCAGCCGGTCGGACCAAGCTCCCACCGGCGGCTGGATGAACAATGCGGCGATGTTGTCGAGAGTCATGAAAAAGCCGACCAGAACTACCGACAGCCCAAACTTTTGCGAAAGGAAGATCGGTACGAAGGCGTTGTACACCGCCCAGATGACGCTGACACCGAAGAAACCGAATCCGAGCAGGAAAATCTTCCAGTAGTTGAATTTCATGTCCGTCTCCTGTAAAGAAATGTGTTAAATCGAGAGTGGAAAGTAAATCGAACTTTACTTTCCACTCTCCGAGTCGTAGCTATTTTCCTTCAAGAACTTGATATCCGTTTTTGTGAGAGGCGCGGATTTCAACAGGTCGGGCCGGCGCCGCAGCGTCCGTAGCAGGGATTGTTCCCGCCGCCACTGCTCGATCTTCGCGTGGTCGCCGGAAAGCAGAATTTCAGGCACCGTCTGCCCGCGGAATTCCGGCGGGCGGGTGTAATGCGGATACTCCAGCAGCCCCGAGGCATGCGAATCGTCTGCGGCGCCGTCCGGGTCGCCCAGCACGCCGGGGATCAACCGCGAGACGGCGTCGATAATGATCATGGCCGGCAGCTCGCCACCTGTCAGCACATAATCGCCGATGGAGATTTCGTCGGTCACGAGGTCGGTGCGGATGCGCTCATCAACTCCCTCGTATCGCCCGCACAGGAGGGCGAGCCTTTCCTGCTGCACCAGTTCCTGGGCGATGATGTGGTTAAAGACCCGTCCCTGCGGCGTGAGCAAAACCACCGGGCAGGCAGGCTCGGGTCCCAGCACGGACTCAACCGCTTCGAAGACCGGTTCGGGCTTCATCACCATTCCCCCGCCGCCGCCGTAGGGTGTGTCGTCCGTGGTGTGGTGCTTGTCGCGCGCCCAATCGCGGATGTTGTAAAGCTCGATCTCGACCAGCCCGCGTTCGGCAGCTTTTTGCAGAATGCTGACCTGAAGATAAGGCAAAAATGTTTCAGGGAATAAGGTAAAAACAGCGAAGCGCATGACTTCATTCTATACGCAAGCCTATCCAAGCGCAAGCAAGCAGCATAAGGATTTTCTCTGATGGGGGCGTAGGGGAAGTATCTAAGAAAGTTATTAGACCGTCGGGTACTCGCCTTGACGCGATTTTTAATAAGATGGTAAGATGATTTTGACCTGCAACGGATTGGCGCTTGTTCTTGGCCCCCCGGCAGGACTGTTTTTCGTGACGGCTCCCCACGCCTACCCGTGCTGGTGCAGGCCAGCACGGGTAGTGAAAGCGGAGGCTTCTACGGGCTTGCACCGAGGCTATGCCGCCCCATAGCAAATAGAGGAGGTCTCTCTTGAATACGTTGAATGTTTTACGGGGTGGACTTCCCGCCCCAACCAGCGACATTCAGTTTTTAAAGAGCCGCAGTGGACTTGGGCTGAGTCTTTTCAACTTCTGTCGCTTCGTGCGTCCACTCGTTTGCTTTGATGTACTTGTTTAGCGTTCGAATCGAGTTAGGGTGGAACAGCCAAGGAAGGCGGGGTTTCGCCGAATCGTTGCAAGCTGACTATGTAGTCAAGGATAGGAACAGAATGTTGACGGCAAGTCACCAATACACTGGTCAAAATCGAGTGGGCATCTGCTCCACCTTTGGTGCGATTGCAGCCATTCGTTTTCCGGATGA
>Ga0315290_10000109_pt1 | contig 46427 bp, 38 predicted proteins | sample YL17G12_0_MG_FD_203627 | JGI IMG/M metagenome (GOLD analysis project Ga0315290, IMG submission 203627) | Sediment microbial communities from Yellowstone Lake, YNP, Wyoming, USA - YL17G12_0 | ecosystem: Environmental > Aquatic > Freshwater > Lake > Sediment | place: USA: Wyoming | collected... | reverse complement strand
CACGGCAGACTCCGGCCCTTAGAATCCTCACGATTGTCTTCGGCCGCGGAAGCCGTCGACTTTGACCGGATTCTCACTCACGCGGCAGAGTGGAGAACGCAACGGAGTGGACAACGGATTGGACGCGATCACGAAAGCACGAAAGGACGAAAGCACGAAAAAGAGAAGGCATAAGGGGGAGCACGCGACCGCCGGCCGTCGTGTCACCGCCTGCCCCTACACTCCCTCTTCTGTTTCGCGTTTTCGTCCTTTCGTGCTTTCGTGATCCTCTTCCAAATCGTCGTCCATCCCCTTACGGCCGGTAGCGGACCTCGATGGCGGCTCGGGCGGTGAGCCCTCGCAGGGTCACCGTGTCGGCGGTGAAATCGGTGCTCGGCCGGCCGTCGACGCGGACCGAGCGGATGGAGTCGCCGCGGGGATGGCGCAGTCGCAGGGCGATCGCCTCAGGCGGGATCCGCGCCGGGGGATCGACGAAGGCGAGAATCGTCCCCTCGCCCGAGCGGGCGTGGTCCACGCCGTCGAGAAAGACGCTCATCCCCAGGACGAAGTAACAGTCGGTCAGGTAGCTGCAGGCGTGCTCCGCTTCGTCGCAATAGGGTTTTCCCTTGATCAGCCCGCGCACGGGGGAATCGGCCGGCTGCCCGGCCAGGGCCTTGGTCCGCTCGACGGCGATCCAGCGGCACATTTTCACCAAGGTCGGGGCGGCCCGCCGCAGCCACGCCGCGTCGCCGCCGAGCCGGTAGTGCTCGCCCGCGGCGAACAACAGGGTGCCGCCGTCGGGCAGGCCGAAGTTGACCTCGAACCGCCCCTCGGGCGTCACCAGGGCGAGAAGGGAGTCGAGGTACGTGCGGGCCTCGTCCGGGTAGCCGGCCAGGTCCAGGGCGTGGCAGTACAAGGCCGCCGAGTAGCCGAAGATCGCCTCGTAGAACCCGCCGCCGCCGTCGTGCGGCTCGTAGAGGTTCCCCCGCTTGTCGACGTTCAGGAAGTTGTACGCCAGCCACGCCCGGTAGGCGTCGTTCACCCGGGGCTCGGGGACATGGACCCTCATCCCCTTGGCCAAGAGCGACTTCCAGAAGGCCGCGGTTTCGTCCAACCGCTGCTGGAAGCGCTCCTCCGGGATCGACTCGATCGCCGCGGAGACGTGGGTCTGCCAGGCGGGGTCCAGCCCCGGCCCCTGAAACCGCTCGGTCCACGGCAGCGGCTGGGAAGGCTGCCCCAGCGCGACGGACACGAGGGCGAGGAGGGCGACGAGGAGGAGGAGGAGGCTGCTGAAGTTGTAGGGTGCGTGCGTGCACGCACGCGCGGCTCTTTCCCCAAGAATTGCGTGCGTGCAAGCACGCACCCTGCTGAAGAGGCCTTGCCGTACCATCCTGCTCTCCTTGTTCTAACCGATCAGGCGCCGGGCGTTGCCGTGGAAGATGGCCTCGACCTGATCGCGGCCGAGGCCCAGCCCGTCGCACGCCTCGCGCAGGGCTCGCAGCGCCTCGTACATGTAGAGCGTGTAGCCGGCCTCGACTTCCGGGGGCTCCCGCTCGCGGTTGAAGTGGAACGGATGGCTGGTCCGGTTCACGTACTGCCGGTCCCGCCACTGCTGCCGGCCCCGCATGTACATGATCGGGTTGTCGGTCCCGTAGAGGATCCGCTCGGGCCCGAAGGTCGCCAGGGCCAGCCGGAGGACCTCCGGGTTGAGCACGGCCGAGACGTCGAAGAAGAGCCTTTCCTGGTCGGCCAGGAGCGGGAGCGACTCCTCGGCCTGCGGCAGCGTGTAGCTCCGCCCCAGGTGCGCGATGACCAACTTCACGCCCGGATAGCGGCGGCAAAGCGTGCGGATCTCGGCCAGGTTCTCGGGATGCCCCAGCCGGCCCGACCGCGGCACGTGCAGCGTCACCCAGGAACAGCGCTCGTTGAACAGCGCGAGCTGATAAGGGGGGAGGAAGTCGAAGATGCTCGCTTCGAGGTACTTGTCGCGGGTCGTCGGGTCGTGGCCGATCAGGGCGTAGTAGACCTTCGCCCCCACCACGTTGGGCTGGTCCAGCTCCGCGGCCACCTTCTCGGCCGGCCACTGCGGCCGGACCACCGCCAGCCGGTACCATCCCCGGCGCACGCACTCCTCCTGAAGCCGGGCGTTGCTCCGCTCGACGTCGTACTCGAGCATCGGGAACCCGAAGGCCAGGCAGCAGAGCTCCCGCCCGGGAAAAACGACGCCGTGGCACCGCTCGGCCGCGGCAGCCCCGATCGGCTCGCCGACCTCGTTGACCCAGTACTGCCGCCGCTTCGCGTCGGTCATCTCTTCGACGCGGAGCTCGGGCTCGTTGACGTGGGTGTGGGCGTCGAACACGCTGGCCGGCACCCAGGGTTCGAGGTGCTCCTCCCAGAACCGGCGGTCCACCTCGGTGTACTGCCAGACGTGGTGCAGGGGAACGGGGTCCATGGGCATCACTCCTGCGGCTCCAGGCGCACGAAGTCCAATCCCAGCATGTAGCGCGGCTTGGCGGCGGGATTGGTCCCCACGATTTCCGCGACAAAACGGTGCTTGCCGGCGCTCCCTCGGCGCTCGGTTTGGACCTCGGTCACGCCGCCGGTCTTGGCCCGGATCTCCATCGCCTCGCCTTCGACGACCTCACCGCCGGGCGGGATCGTGCCGTCCGGCCCGCGGTCCGGATGCGGCGCCCCCATCCAGAACCGGGTGATCGCGCCCGGTCCGGCGGCGTCCATCATCACCCTTTCTTCCCGCCCGGTGCAATACTCCGGCTGCGGCAGGCGCGCCAGCCGGTCGCGATCGACCATCTCCTCCAGGAGCGATCCCAGGGTGACCACGGGGACCGACCCGGATGGCGGCCCCCGCTCCGTAGCGGGCGCCGCCGCGGCGATCGTTGCCAGCGCAGCGCTCAGGAGCCCCGGGCCCATCCAGACGAGTCGGCTGCGTGGCGGCATGTTCGGTGCTCCTCCTGGGCCGTGGACTGGGTCGAAGATCAATCGCCTGCGGACAGTCGGGGTTGACACCAGCCGGGAATGCGACTATGACTGGAAAGGGTATCCTACCCGCGCTCTCCGTGCAACTACCCCCGGAAGTAAGCCCGGCTGCTATCGAAAGGATCGTTCCATGGCTTCAGAGATCACTCGTCGCAGTTTCGTCAAGGACACGGTCATTGCCTCCGCCGGGGCGGCGCTGGCGTTGGCGTCGGGCGGGACCGGCGACGCCGCCGCGGCCGAGCCCGCCAAACCGGCCGAAAACCCGCCCACACCCAAGAACGCCCTGCCCCGGGGCAAGATCGGCGATATGGAGATCAGCCGCATGGTCCTCGGCGGCAACCTCTTAAGCCACTTCACCCACAGCCGCGACCTCCGCTACGTCTACAACCTGGCCGCGCACTACAACACCGACGAAAAGGTCATGGAGACCCTGGCCCTGGCCGAGGCCCACGGAATCAACACCGTGTCGATGCACAATCCACCCCACCCCATGAGCGTGCTCCGTCGCTACCGCAAGGAGCGCAAGGGGAAGATCCAGTGGATCATCTGCCCCACGGCCCCCGCCGAGCCCGGCATGACCAAGTACGCCCAGGAAGTGCAGCAGTTGATCGACGACGGCTGCGAGGCGATCTACCTCTGGGGCGTCCGCGCCGACGGCCTGCTCGGCGAGGGCAAGATCGACCTCATGGGCAAGGCGGTCGACCTGGCCAAGGCCCAGGGCGTGCCCTCGGGCGTCGGCTGCCATAACCTCGACGTGGTCGTCGCCTGCGAGAAGAACAAAATCAACGCCGACTTCTACATCAAAACCTTCCACCACCACAACTATCCCAGCGCCAAGCTCAACTACGACTCGAGCTGGTGCTCGAACCCCGAGGAGACCGCCGCCTTCATGGCCGGCGTGCAAAAACCCTGGATCGCCTTCAAGACCATGGCCGCCGGCGCCATCCCCCCACGCGACGCGCTGCAGTACGTCTTCACCCACGGCGCCGACTTCGTCCTGTTCGGCATGTTCGACTACGAGATCGCCGAGGACGTGCAGATCCTCAAGGACGTCCTGGCCAACCTGCCCAAGCGGGCCAGGCCGTGGCGAGGGTAAGAGCCGGTTCGACGTTCCTCGTTGCGAAGCTCCGGCTTCGCAACGCGAGCTCCGCGAGGCCGTTTCCTCGTTGCGAAGCTCCGGCTTCGCAACGCGACCTCCGCGAGGCCGGGCCACTTGGTTCCCAAGCCGGAGCTTGGGAACCAGGTTGATGAAGGACCTGAACCATGTTGAGACGTCGCGAATTCCTCGAATCGGCCGCGGCCGCCGGGGCCGGGATGCTGCTGCAGTGCGCGTCGGCTCCCGCCGCCGAAACCACGCCCAACCCCACGGCCGACGCGCTGCACGTCGCCCTGATCGGCGCCGGCGTCCAGGGGCGCAACCTCATCGTCGCCGCGCTGCCCATCCCGGGCGTCCGCTTCCGCGCGGTCTGCGACGTCTGGAGGCAGGCCCGGCGCACGGCCAGGTTCTACCTCGAAACCTACAAGCAGCCGGCGACCGACTACGCCGACTACCAGGAGCTGCTCGCCCGGGAAAAGGGCCTCCACGCGGCCATCATCGCCACGCCCGACGGCTGCCACGCCGAGCATGCAATCGCCTGCCTCAAGGCCGGCCTGCACGTCTACTGCGAGAAGACGATGTCGAACTCGCTCGACTCCGCCCGGGCCATGGTCCTCGCGGCCCGGCAGACCGGCAAGCTCCTGCAGATCGGCTACCAGCGCCGCAGCAATCCCCGCTACCTGCACGCCGGCCAAAGCCTGCTCCGCAAGGCCCAGCTCCCCGGCCGGCTCACCCACGCCGAGGGCGCGTGGTACCACCCCATGCGCGACGACGTCGGGTGGCCGAAGAAATTCGGCATGCGCGATGAGGAGCTAAAACCCTACGGCTACAGCGGCATGCACGAGCTCCGCAACTGGCGGTTCTTCAAGAAGCACGGCGGCGGGGCCTTTGGCGATTTCGGCGCCCACCAGGTCGACGTCATCCACTGGTTCCTCGGCGCCAACCCGAAATCGGTGCTCGCCGCGGGCGCCATCGACTTCTACAAGACCCACGAGTGGTACGACACGGTCATGGCCGTGCTCGAATACGAAACCCCCCAGGGCCCCTTGCGGGCCCTGTGCCAGGTGCAAACCACCACGAGCGGCTCGGGCGAGATGAGCTACGAGCACTTCTTCGGCACCGACGGCTCGATCCGCATCTCGGAAAACCCCAAGTCGACCCGAATCTATCGCGAGCCGCACGCCCGGGACTGGGACGACTGGGTCCGCCAGGGCCTGTTGCTCCAGAAGGACGCCCCGGCCGTCAAGAAGCCGGCGACCAGCGAGGAGGAGCACGTGCGCGAGACGGGCGTGGTCATCCCCTACGAGCTGCCGGTCGTGCTGGACAAGCCCCAGCACCAGCCCCACCTTGAGAACTTCTTCGACGCCATCCGCGGCCGCGCCCCGCTCACCTGCCCGGCCGAAGAGGCCTTTCGTACCGAGGTGGTCTGGCACAAGGTCAACGCGGCGGTCGAGGCCCGGAAAATGCTCCCCTTCACGCCCGAGGAGTTCAAGGCGTAGGGTGCGTGCTCTGCACGCACGCGCTACGTCTTCACCACGAAGAGGTGACGGGGTGACGGGGTGACGGGGTGACGGGGTGAGTAGGCGTAGGGTGCGTGCTCCGCACGCACGCGCAACCTATCGACCACGAAGACCACGAAGACCGCGAAGCGAACTCCCTCCTCTGCGCGTCCGCTCAGACCACGTCTTCGTGTCCTTCGTGCTCTTCGTGGTTTACTCCCCCGGGTTCCCCGGCCGGCCCGGGCACTTCCGGAGCGCCGCCAGGAGTTTTTTGAACCCCTCGGCCCGTTTCGGCTCGGGGAAGAGGTCGATGACTTGAAAATCCCCAAGCCGCCGGGTCTGGCCGACCTTGGCGTCGGGGATCGGGCACTCGGAGAGCCGGATCGGCACCAGGAACACGCTTTCCGGGGCCCGCCGGAGCTGGAGTGCAATGGCGTGGTCCAGCTCGGGATACATGCCCGACTCGATCCGCTTGGGGAGCTCCTTGGACAAGCAGAAGACGACGGCGTAGCTTTGGTCCATGGCCCGGCGGATCGCACGCTCCCACTCCGCGCCGCCGTGGATGCCCTGGTCCCACCAGACCGTCTCGCCGGCCGCCACCAGGTCGTCGTGGAGCCGGCGGACCTCGTCCTGGTTCTCCCGGCAATACGACAGGAACACGTGCCGCTTGGTCCCGGCGTCGGGTGGCACTGGCGTGTCGCCAGTGCTGCCCTCGAACGACGGGCGAGATGCCGGTGCCACCCGGTGCTCTCGGGGTTTTAGTGGATACTGGGTCAAGACCCCCTTCTTCAGGTCCCTAATCACCTGCTCCGTCTCCGGGAGTTTTGCGTCCTTGATCCGTTTGCGGAGTCTGCGGCACTGGTCGAGCTCCTTCCGGGCCGCGTCGATCAGCGTGCACACTTCCCCCGGGAGGCTGTTGGACTTCAGCGTGGCGGGGGCGAACTCCGGCCGGCCCAGGGCTTGGGCGGCCTTAAGCAGCAGGGCCTGGGCCCGAAGGTGCCGGCCTTGGGCAATGCCCCAGGCGTAGCCGCACTCGGGGTCCGTGGCGGCCAGGAGCACCGGATAGCCCGAATCGGGCGCCGGCGTGTGCCCCTCCTCCAGCGCCACGCGGAGGTCCTCCAGGGCCTTGCCCGGCTCGCCCCGCAGCAAGTGTACCCGGGCCCTTTCCAGCAACAGGTCGACGTGGAAGATCCCGTACCCGCACTCCCGGGCCAGGCGCAGCCCGTCCTCGATACACCTGCCAGCGTCCTCCAGCGCCTCCTCTTCTCCGCCCTCTGCCATCTGCCTACTGCCCTCTTCTATCCGAATCCTCGCCCGGACCCACGCCGACCAGCAGAGCACCCCCTTGTCGTCGCGGGCGATGGCCCAGTCGTGGGCCTGCTCCTGGAGCGTCACCGCCTCCGCCAAGTCCTGCTCGGGTGGCACGTCCCTGAGCGAAGCGAAGGGCGTGGTGCCTGGCGCGCCCGAGCCACGCCCTTTCAGGGCGTGCCACCCGGCGCGCTCTCGGGCTAGGTCGGCCAGGATGAGGTTGCACGGGGGCTCGTGGTAGTTGGCAGGGCCCGCAACCTCGGCAAGGATTCGCCTGTTCGCCTCCGTCAGCCCCGTCGCTTCCGCGTTCTGGCCAAGGCGGGCCAAGAGGAGCGTGTGAAAGTAGCCCAGGTCGCTCCAGAGCGGCCGGTCGGTCTTGCCCGACTCTTGGTGCTGCCAGTGGAGGGCGTCGCGGAAGTCGGCCAGGGCCGCGTCGGTCTCCCCCCGCAGGGCCCGGGCGTGGGCGCGAAAAGCGTGTGACTTGAACTTGTCCGCAGCCTCGTCGGGCTTCTCGGCCAGGCGGAGCGCCTCCTCGGCGGCCTGAAGCCCGGCCGCGAGACGCCCGGCCAGAAGCAACACGTCGGCCAGGTTCCGGTTGCTGATGGAGGCGCCTTTCCAGTTCTCGCAGCGGTAGTCGGGCTCGTTCGCGCGCTCGTAGCACCGTGCGCCGGCGTCGAGTCGGCCGAGATGCTGGAGGTACAAGGCCCACTCGTTGATGAAGCCGGCTTGGTCGCCTTCAGACAGGGACTCGAAGGGACAAGGAGGCGCCGTGGGGGAGCCGGCGCTGCGGCCCAAGAAAGCCTCCGGCGAAAGCCCGCCGGCAAAGGCCCGGCAGATCCTCTCCCCCCGCTCGTACGCCCCCAGGCGCCAGAGAAGGTTCCGGCCTCCGCCAATCCGGGTCTGGTGGATGTCCCACGCCTCCTTCACGTGGCCGGACTGGAGGGTGTGGTGGACGATCTCTTCCAACACGTCAAGCGTCGCAGGGTCGGAGGGGTATCGGCCGCCGGGCTGATCCCCCAGCGCGGCCTCCAGCCCCTTCCGTGCGGCCTCGTGGGCCTGGCGGGCGGCGTCGCGGTCGAGGCCCCGGAGGAAGCCGTCTTGGACCGCCGGGTGGATCGCGTAGAGGAGGGAGGGGTCAGTGGGCGGTTCCCCTCTCCCTCTGGGAGAGGTTGGGTGAGGGGGGAGTGGAGTCGCGGGTTCGGGACCCCTCACCCCGACTCCTCTCCCTCCGGGAGAGGTTGGGTGAGGGGGAAGCGGAGTGGAGGGTTCAGAGGCCCTCACCCCGGCCCTCTCCCCGAGGGAGAGGGAGGAATCGCGGCGGGTGACGTCCAGGAGTCGCATCTGGGCCAGCCAGCCGAGCTTCTGCTCGATTTGCTGGCGGCTCATCGCGGCCAGGTCGGGCCCGGAGATCGACTGCTTGCCTTCGCCGGTGAAGATCGCGGCCAGGGTCTCGGCCGTGATGCCGAGGCGGAACAGGCAGACCCGCTCCAAGAGGGCCAGGGCGCCCGGGTCGCGTTGGGCCAGGGTCTCGCGGTACCGCTCGGCCACCCGGCCGAATTTTTGCTCCTGGAGGCGGACGGCGGCCAGGCGGGGATCGATGGAGGCGGCCTCCGGGTCAACGTGCAGGTCGCCCAGGGGCGGCAGGCCGGTGGGGTCGCCGTCGCAAAAGGCCGCCACGTACCCGCCCAACAGGTCCACGGTCAGGGCGTGATGGCCCGCCTCCTCGGCCAGGGACTCAAGCTGGCCCTCGGTGGCCTTGGTGACGCCCCGGGCCCGAAGCAGGGCCAAGGCCGTCCGGGGCTCAAGCTGGTCCACCCCGATCTCCCAAAAGAGCGTACACCGCTGGGCCAGGAGGTCGAAGAGCCGAAACCGCGTGGTGATGAGGACCGAGACCCCGGGGAGCCAGCCGTCGGCGGCGCGGAGCACGAGGTCGCGGAGCCGGCCGTCGAGGAGCTCGCCGAACACGCCCCCCCGGGCCCCGTCGTCCTGCACCTTTTCCAGGCCATCGAGCACGAGGAGGCACGGCCCGGCCTGGGCCAAGAGGCGGAGTGCCTCCTGGTACGAGGCGGCCCGGGACTCGCCGGCCGGGGGCTGCCACCCCAGCCAGGCGGCCACCTCGGCGAAGAAGCTATCCGGGTTGGGGGCGTCGTAGAAGGAGAAGACCAGGAGGCCCTTGGGCCGCGGGAGCGCGTCGCGCTTGGCGGCGCCGGGGGAGGGCGGGATCCCGCCGGGGAGGTTTTGCAGGAAGCGGTCGGCAATGGCCGTCTTGCCCGCCCCGCCGATCCCCACCAGGGCGCACACCCCGGGCCCGCCCGAGGTCCACCACTGGCAGAGCCGGTCCAACTGCGGCCGGTCCTGCCAATCGCGGGCCCGCAGGAGCGGATGGACCATCCAGGTTGGCGACGCGGTTTGATTCACGGCTCGGGCCGATCCTCCGGTGCTGCCGTGGATTGTACGCCGGTTTTGCCTGGGGTGTAAAGGCGGGGGCAGGTGGCGCGTGGCGGGTGGCACGTGTCGGCCGGGTGGCACTGGCGTCTCGCCAGTGCGCCGGGTGGCACTGGCGTCTCGCCAGTGCGCCGGGTGGCACTGGCGTCTCGCCAGTGCGCCGGGTGGCACTGGCTGCTTGTCAGCCAGTGCAGGCAACACGGGCAGACAAGCTGCCCGTGCCACCCCACAAACGCAGCGTGTCAGACGACTAGCCCGGCTCGGGCGGCGGCGCGTAGAATGGTCACGCCTGGTCCTCCCGGGAGGCTGCTCCAACGAACCCGTGCCGGCTGCTGATCGATCCACCTGCGTCGGGCCCCTGGAACATGGCGGTCGATGAGGTGCTGTTGGAATCGGCCGCGGCAGGGGGCCCGTGTACGTGGCGGCTCTACCGCTGGCAGGAGCCGACGCTCTCGCTGGGCTACTTCCAGGCGTACGCCGATCGTGAAGGCCACCGAGCGAGCCTGGGCTGCCCGGCCGTGCGACGTATGAGTGGGGGGGGAGCGATCGTCCACGATCAGGAAATCACTTACTCGCTGACCATACCGCCAGGGCATCCCTGGGCGGGGCGTGGCCAGGGGATGTACGAGGCGGTTCACTCGACGCTGGTGGAGTGGCTGTTGGAGGGGGGGATCCGGGCGTTTCTGTGGGACCACCCCCCCCTGTCGGAGCATGGCCGGCAGCCGTTTCTGTGCTTCCAGCGGCGTGCGCCGGGCGACGTGGTGGTCGGCGATGCCAAAGTGGCGGGCAGTGCCCAGCGGCGGAGTCGGGGGGCGGTGCTCCAGCACGGGAGCATCGTGCTGGGCCGGTCTGCTGCCGCGCCGGAGGTGGGCGGCCTGGCCGGCGCGATGCCCTCGGCCTGGGAGCCCGATCGGCTCGATCGGCTCGATCGGCTCCTTGCGGGCTGGCTCGACGGGCTGTCACGGCGATTGAACATCACCTGGGGGGCCCGGGGGCTTTTCGCGGCCGAGGGCGCCGCGGCGGGCCGGCTGGCCGAGGCCAAGTACGCCTCGGACGCCTGGACCCTCGCCCGGGGTCGAGGTATTCTGGGCGAAAACCTTTGACTAAGACGCACGGGGTTGTTACGATCTTGGGGATCAAGGACCTCTCTGAGCCTTGCACCGGGGGTGGGTTACAGCACATAATGAAGAAGGGTGGAGGCTCTGCGCAGGGTTGCGGCTGCCCGGCGACATCCGCATGTCGTTCTCTCGTGTCTTATCTCGGAGTGGTAACGAGCAATGGAAGTGAAACTGGTCGTTGCCCAGGGATCGCAAGCCGGGCAGGAAGTCCCGATCCCGGGCCGGAAGTTTTTCATCGGCCGAGCCGAAGACTGCCATCTCAGGCCGCACAGCGACCTGATCAGCCGGCATCACTGCGTGATCCTGGTTGAAGACGCGTTCGTTGCCGTCCGTGATTTTGGCAGCAAGAACGGGACGTTCGTCAACGGGAAGCGGATCACGGCCGAGGTCGAGCTGAAGCCGGGGGACCTGCTGAAAGTGGGTCAGTTGGAGTTCAAGGTGCAGATGGACGTGGGCGTGGGCGGGAAGAAGCTGCCGAAGGTCCACAGCGTGCAGGAGGCGGCGGTCCGGACGGCCCAGCCTCCGCGGCCGCAAAAGGCCCCCAAGGACGACATGGACATCGCCGATTGGCTCGGCGACGACGAGGCCCGGCCGATGAGCGACACGGCCACCATGGATCCCACGCAGGCCATGGACAGGGCGCGGTCGCCCTCGGAAAGTGCATCGGGTGCAAGTCCGTCTCGTGAAGACGCCGAAGAGCAGCCGAATAGGGAAGAGGAGGGCACGGACGCGTCTTCGGGCCGGCCCGAGGCCAACAGCCGGGACGCGGCGACAAGAGGGCTGAAGCACCTGTTCCGGCATTTCTAGCCCATGGGCTTGCAGGCCCGATCAGGGAGGCGAGCTACCCGAGAGGCCCCACGGTGAGAGCATCGAAGAGCAATCGGAAATCGGCCGCCCTGCTGGGCGTGGCGTTTGACAACGAGGACGGGCACACCCGGTTGACCCGGGGCGAGAACTTCGTGCTCGTTGGCGGCTCCCACGAGACCCACGCCTTGATGCAGGAGACCGCCGTGAAGATCAACGAGCGTCTGGACAAGATGGGTAAGTCCTTGGCGGAAGTGCCCGTTCCCGACCTCCGCGAGATCTGCCGCGAGGTCACCAGCTCGCTGGACTCCCGCCGCCCGTAGCGCCCCGTGGGCCGCGTTTCACACCGCGGTAGGACGGATTGTCAATCCGTCCGTATTCGCGTCGGTTTGCCAGCCAGTCCCTATTCCGGACGGGTTACCAACCCGTCCTACGGGAAGACGGCCTTCCGGACGGGTTACCAACCCGTCCTACGGGTCGATCTCGGGTCGAGCCCGCGGCACAGCTCAGCATTGGGGTGGCACAGCGCCGCGGGATGATCCTCATCTTTGCGCCAATGCTAAAATCCTCTTTTTCCGCTCATATTGCCAAGAACGTATATTTTCGCCAGTCACTGAACTCTTCCCCGTTTAGCCACCGATCTAGTCCACGTCAAGGCTGCCGTGCGGCTGTCGTTGCACCCCGACCTCCCTTACGCGAGAAGACCCGTGGCAAGCACAAAGAAGAGAAAAGGGAACCACCAACCAGCGAAGGACGTTTCCCCCTCCAAGAGGGTATCGGAGAACAAGGCATCTTCGTCTTTGAAGGAGTCGGCCAGCACGGCGGTCATGGACCGGCGGGACCTGCGCGATCGGCGCGGGGTGAGCGAACGGCGTAAGCAGGACGTGCCCGTGCAGATCGAGCGGCGGAAGCTGCAGCGTCGGGTGAAGGTGAGCCGGCGGAGGCAGATCGACCCGACCACCTGCGAGCGGGACTACTCGGCCGATGAAGTCGAGTTCATGACGGCCCTGGACGCGTACAAGCGGACCAGCGGGCGGATGTTCCCGACGTGCAGCGAGATCCTGGAGGTGGTGCGCACGCTGGGATACGTCAAGCGGCCGCAGTCCGAGCCGACGGTAGAACCGAGCCCGGATCCGGACAACGGTCCACCGGCCGCCCCCCACGTGCGAGGGGAAATCTGATCTTGCGTCGGCCTGCCCCCGGCGGTATCCTTCCGCACTTTCCCTTTCATCGTCCGGCGCGGGGCGCCTCGGCAGGACCGCACACGTGGCTACTTTTCTGCAATCCGGGGGCTGCACGGGTCGACGGCGGAGCGTCGTCTTCTGGGCGGTTGTGTTGGGCGCGACGTGTGCCGTGGGGTGCTTGGGCTGCGGGAGTTTTGCAGCTCGGGGGCTGAACGCCGAAGGGGTGCGGCTCTTCGAGCAGACCCGGTACCAGGAGGCCGTCCAGCAGTTCCAGAAGGCGATCGACAACGATCCGACCGACGCCGACGCGTACTACAACCTGGCCGGCGCATGCCATCGCCTGGGCACGATCCACCAGCTCACCTCGGAGCTGAGCCAGGCCGAGAGCTACTACCAGCTCTGCCTGAATCGCGACCCCGATCATCGGGAGTGCCACCGCGGGCTGAGCGTGCTCCTGGTGCAGCAGGGGCGCCGGGAAGAGGCCTTTCGGCTGCTCCAGTCCTGGGCCGACCGGCGTCCGGACTGGCCCGATCCGAAGATCGAGCTCGCCCGGCTGTCCGAGGAGTTCGGCAACCGGGAGGCGGCCAAGCAGTACCTGGCCGACGCGCTGCACTTGCGGGCCAACGACGCCAGGGCCCTGGCCGCGCTCGGGCGGCTTCGGGAGCAGGCGGGCGAGCACCTCATGGCGTTGCAGAACTACCAGCAGTCGCTCCAGGTCGACCCGTACCAGGGCCAGGTGGCGGCCCGGGTCGCTGCGCTGCAATCGGTGGCCCCGGTGCAATCGGTGGCCCCGCCTTCGCCTTCACCCGCCGGGACCGCCGGGGCTGCGCCGCTGGCCACGAATCCGGCCACGTCGCTGCGCTGAACCGGTTTGCGCGATTCCAGGAAGCCACGGGATAGTCTGTAGGGAACGCCCTGTACCACTAAGGGCTGATTGCTTGTTTTCCTGCCCACGAATTGTCGAGTTGGGCAATTTGGCGTTCATCCGACTCAACGGTGCGCGGGCTGAAAAATGTGCCCCCGGAAATGGCGCGTGCCGAGTGCAGGATGCGTTTTCTCAGGCATGGCAGGGCAAATGAATGATGGTGGTGACGTTCCGTGGCGGCTTCGGCCACGAGCGCGCTGTTGGAATACCCATTCACTTGCCCTGCCATGCCTTGGAAAACGCACCCCGCCCTTGCCAATCATCTCCGATTTCGCCCACAGTCGCTGCCAAGGACTGTCCCTGTTGGAGCCTGAGCACTGCTGAGTCGGATGAACCTCATTGGGTTGCGGCCGAAGGCCGCGATGGGGCGTTCCGCGCTGGCGGGTGCTTCAAGGGAACGCCACCGAGGGCGTTCCCTACAGGCGATGCTCCTGGGATCACGGACGCTCAATCCGCCCACCCTTTTCCGTGCGTCGCGCCGGAGCCGCCCCATCGCCCCGGGCCGATCGATCGGGTAGAATGTCCCCGCCGGCGCCGTCCGTTTCACGCGCGGCGAGCATTCCCAGGTCCGTATTGGCTGAAATATGAAATAGAGGTCGTCTCCCATGCCACGAGTCATTGTTTTGGACCCCTTGTCCCAGGAAGGTCTCGATTTGCTCCGCTCGGCGGGAAACGTCGAGGTTGAGGTTCGCACCGGCCTCAAGGGCAAGGCACTGCACGACGCGCTCTCGGAATTCGACGGGGCCATCTGCCGTAGCGGCGTGAAGATCACCGCCGAGGCGCTCGAGGGGAACCGGCGCCTGAAGGCGATTGCCCGGGCCGGGGTGGGGGTCGACAACATCGACGTCCACGCCGCCACCCGGCTGGGCATCGTCGTCATGAACACGCCCGGCGGAAACACCATCTCCACCGCCGAGCAGACCGTCGCCCTGATGCTGGCCCTGTCGCGCAACCTCCACCCCGCCTATCAGGGCCTCATCGAGGGCCGGTGGGACCGCAAGCAGTACACGGGAACGCAGTTGGCCGGGAAGACCCTGGGGATCGTCGGGCTGGGGCGGATCGGCCAGGCCGTGGCGGTCCGCGCGTTGGCCTTCGAGATGAAAGTCGTCGGCTGCGATCCCTTCCTCTCCGCCCCCCGGGCCAGGGAGCTGGGCATCCAGACGGTGGCCTCGCCGAAGGACCTCCTCCCGCTGGTCGACTATCTCTCCGTCCACGTCCCGTTGAACGAGACCACCCGGAACCTCATCGGCCGGGAGGAGATCGCGCGGATGCGCAAGGGCGTGCGCCTGATCAACACCGCCCGGGGCGGCATCTACAACGAACAGGCCCTGGCCGAAGGGCTCTTAAGCGGACAGCTCGGCGGCGTGGCCCTCGACGTGTTCGAGGAAGAGCCCTGCACCACAAGCCCGCTGTTCGGCAAGCCCAACGTGCTGTGCACCCCCCACCTCGGCGCCAGCACCGAGGAAGCCCAATCCAACGTGGCGCTGGAGGCCGCGGAGCTCCTGGTCGATTTCTTCACCACCGGGGCCGTGCGCCAGGCGGTCAACTCCCTGCCCTTGGACCCGAAAACCCTGGAAGGCCTCAGCGGGTACCTCGACCTGACCTACCGTCTCGGGCTGGCCCTGGCCCAGCTCCAGCGGGCCTCGCCCACGGCGTGCCGGCTGCGGTACCGCGGCGAGGTGGCCCGGAAGGATACCCGGCTTCTGCCGGCCGCGCTGGCCGCCGGGCTCCTGGAGACCGCGTTGGAATCGCCGGTCAACATCATCAACGCCGAGATCCTCCTGCGCGAGCGGGGCATCGAGCTGGTCGAGGAGCGGTCCAGCGACGTCGGCGACTTCAGCTCGACCGTCACCGCCGAGCTGGTCTGCGGCGAGCACACCCTGGCCGTGTCCGGCACCCTGTTCGGCAACAATCAGCCCCGGCTGGTGCAGTGGGACAATTGCCGGATGGAGAGCTATCTGCACGGCGTCCTGATGATCTTCCTCCACCGCGACGTGCCCGGCGTGATCGGGCGCGTGGGGACCGTGTTCGGCAAGCACCAGGTGAACATCGCCCAGATGTCGGTGGGCCGGCCGACCAACCGGCCCGGCGGGGAGGCCATCGGGGTCCTGGCCCTCGACGCCCCGCCGCCCGCCGAGGCCCTGGCCGAGATCCTCGCCATGCCCACGGTCACCAAGGCCTGGATCGTCCATCTCCCCCCGGCCGGCGCGCTGCCGGCGTGGCTGGGGGGCTAGAGACAACCGGCGTACAATCGACGGCGGGGCAGGAGGATCGGCACGAGCAGTGAATCAAACCGCGTCGCCAACCTGGATGGTCCATCCGCTCCTGCGGGCCCGCGATTGGCAGGACCGGCCGCAGTTGGACCGGCTCTGCCAATGGTGGACCGCGGGCGGGTCCGGGGTGTGCGCCCTGGTGGGGATCGGCGGGGCGGGCAAGACGGCCATTGCCGATCGCTTCCTGCAAATCCTCCCCGGCGGGATCCCGCCCTCCCCCGGCGCCGCCAAGCGCGAGGCACTCCCCCCGCCCAACCGTTTCCTGGTCTTCTCCTTCTACGCCGCCCCCAACCCGGATAGCTTCTTCGCCGAGGTGGCCGCCTGGCTCGGGTGACAGGGGTGCCATGGCCACGGTCACGTGGCCATGCCCGAGGCAGCCACATGCCCACGCGAGCGTGGGCATGGCACCCAGACAAACGATTGATGTACCGGGAGCCAATCGGCTCGGACGGATCTTGACTCGGTGTCCTACGCACGATAGGCTGATGGAAATGGGACAAATCGGTTGCCGATTCATAGTCAGTCCAATGAACACCGTCACTCAGGAATCAGGCTCGATTACCCTGACATTCAGTGCGGACGATAGAACTTGAACCTACATGGGCCGATGCCCACCATGCTCCAGGCACGGCGTGTCTTCCAATTCCACCACATCCGCATTATGGCAAACAATAGCGTAGAGGTAAAGCTGATCGGCTCTGACGAAGACGGGGGATTCGTCGCCCTTGACGATTTCACCGCCTTTTGCCGGAGTCTCATGAAATGTCTGAAACGCTCCGACGACATTGTTCGTCCGGAGGGAGAGCGCCTCAGATACCGGATCACCAGAATGTACAGCAACAGTGCTGCGCTTACTATAGAGCCGATCCGGCCAGTGGGCGGAAACAACGATCATCGCGCCATCGTGCAATTCTTCAAGGATACCGTATCTCGCCTGCAACATGGCAAGACGCCGGATCGACGGTTGACGTTTGATGATCTTGAGGCATTCTGCGAACTCGTTACCCCAATACAAAAACACTCGAAGGAAGTTTGGATAAGCGGTACACGGCTCACAACGGAATACGTTGCGCACATCGAGGGAATCCTCGGAAATGCCATTCCATCGCACGGCCGCGTCAGCGGTCGATTGGAGAGAGTCAATATCCACGGGAAAAACGAGTTCATCCATTTTCCGCCAGCCGGCGGTAGAATCACGTGTGCATTTGAGAATCGCATGTTCGACGATGTCCGGCGGGGCTTGCGGGGCATGGTCACTGTTGAAGGGACTCTCTACTTTCAACCAGACAAGCCGTTTCCCGATCGGGTTCGCGTTGACAAAATGGAAATCCACCCGCCCGACGACAAACTCCCGAAACTCAAGGACCTGAAGGGCCTGGCCAAGAAGTGTACTGGCAAGTTGAGTGCGGTAGAGTTTGTGAGAGCCCTCCGTGATGAGTAAAGCCAAACGCCCAGTTTACTGTTGGGATACTACTGTCTTTTTGGCTTGGATTAAGGCCGAGAAGGAATCGCCACTTGATGACATCGCAGCGGTAGCGGACGAGATCGATGGCGACCGGGCGAGTCTTATAGTCCCGGTCAATTTGTTTACGGAGGTGTTGGAAGCAAAACACACAAAGAAACAAAGGAAACAGATGGAGCTGTTTCTTAGACGCTCTAACGTTCAAGTCGTGGATACCACTCTTCCAATTGCACAGAAGGCCAGCGCGATTCGCAGCACGGGACTGCAAGAGGGCCGAAAGTTAAGAACCCCGGATGCACAGATTGCGGCAACCGCGATCCTTTACGGCGCGGATGTTCTGCATTCCCTAGATCCACACCTGTCTTAACATAAGCGGCAGCGCTATCGTGGATGGTCTGCAAATTACTAAGCCGCGATTGCTGGGAGGGCAAATGGCACTAAAGGGGATCGCCGAGACGGAAGCGGAAGAGGAAGAGGATGCTGAGGAATGAAGAAAGCCAAGCAGCCTGAGGCCCAGAAGCAAGTCAAGCCCAAGCGACAGCCGCCATTGGCAGGCATGGGGTCAGAGCTTGAATAGTGTCGTTCGTCTAATGCTCCACCTTCGACTCCGCATCGGCCCTGAGTGGGGGGTAAGGGCTATTCACTATTCAAGCTCTGACCCCACTCCACGCCTGCGTGCGATCCACTCGGTGTACCGCGGCGTAGCGAACGGATAACTTGAGGAACCGAATGCGTCAATTGCGCACGTTCGGGTCTGTGGGAGCCCCGGGCGGGAAACCGCCCGGGGCCACCCGGTTCTTTTCCCTGCCCGTTTGGTCCTCATCAGTAAAGTTTCGGACCGTAGACGAGGAAGTTACGGAAGTGGAAGCGGCCGGGGGCTTGGGTCTTGTCGGCGCCGGGGAGGCGCTCGATGCGTACGAAACGCGCCTTCAGGCCTTTGCCCGCCAGGTCCACGCGGAACACCTTGTCCGCCTTGTCGAACGATGCCACCTCGGTCCAGGCCTTGTCGTCGAGCGAGATGGAAACCTTCAGAGGCACGGCCCATTGGAATTCCGCATGGGTCGGCGGATGCTCGTAGCAATTCACCAGCACGATGCCAGTCAACTCCCCCTCGCCGGGCAACTGGACTTGGGCCCATGGTTTCTCCTCGTTGTTGGTGTCGAGCCAGCCGCCGAAGCCCCCGTTCAGAACCTGCGCGTACGACAACGGGCGGTCGTGCTGGCTGGCACTGCTGGTCCGCAGCATGCCATCCTTGCTGAGCAAGTTGCCCGTGAAGGGTTCGTATTTGGGAACTGCGGCCGCCTGCGCGGCGTTGAGGTGAACATCCTCCGGCTTGATCGGCGGCAGCATCTTCGCGGCCATGTCGCTCCAGAGCCGGTAGCTGAGCATGTCACCAGCCTCGCTGGCCTTTCGGATACCGGTGGCAACCGTCGTGGTCAGCAGCTTCTTGTCCGCGGTATCGCCCTGCGACTTGAAGAACCCTTCCATCACTTTCGCGCAGGCCGGCGCGGTGGCCGGGTTGCCGGCGAAACGACTCTGGCCCCAGCTCAGCACATTGCCGAAAATCCAGTTGTCGCCCGGTTTTGGGCTGTGATGGATGGCGAGCAGTTTGCCGAAGAAGTCCGCCGCCAGCAGCGGGTCTCCTATGCTGTCCGCCTGCCAGTTGAGAAGCCCATCGTAAGGGAAGCCTTCCGGCTTGACCCAGTTTTCCTGCCGCAGTTCCCGGTTGCAGGCCACCAGCACCTCCATCCGTTCGGCCGGCGTCATGCCCGGCAGTGCCTTGTCGAGGCAGCGGCGGACAATTGCCCATCCGGCTTCGTGGCCGACTGCAAGATCGCGCGCGGCGCGGCGGGCCACATCCAGCCAGGTCGCGGTGGGAAGGCCTTTCACGGTTTCCAGCAACTTGACGTAGTCAAGCCAGGTCCCGTAATTGGACGGTTGCGCCGCGATGGCCTGGTCGAAGGTGCGCATCCAGCGGGTGTCCACCACCGTTGGCGCGCCAGTCACGCTGATGTTCACCCGGTCAGCCTGGAGCCGGGCCAACCAGCTCAGACGCGTGGCGGCCATGAACCGTTCACGATCCTGGGTTACCGGCTCGTACAGGCGGTGCAGGGTGGGGTAGCCTGTGCCGTCCCACCCGGGAGCGCTCGCGCTGGTGGGCCACGTCACACTGTTGCCGACCGGCCATTCCTGGCCAACTTGAATGATATAGGCGCAGTGCTCGGGTTGGGGGACGGCCATTCCGGGGATCCCATGGACCTGAGCTACAGCCGGGGCATAGGTGGAAACCGTGCCGCACACGCCGCCCACCTGGCGGTGCGCTATAAACGGCCGGTTTCCCATGCCTGTGCCATACACATGCGCCCACGGGGCGATGTAGTTCCACTGGTCTTGAACCGTCAGACCATAGACATTGAAGCTGACGTAGCGGATAGCTCCGTGCGCTCCAAGATAATCCCCGAGCCTCGTCTGCCGGTCGTCGAGGAGAAACTGAAACTCTGTCGCGGTGCCAAAGGTGGGCACTGCCCAGCGCATCTCGCGCACATCCCGCCCTTCGAAGCTTATGTGCATCAGCCCATCCCGCAAGGCCTGTTGGATTTGCCGAAAACGGTCCACGAGCCGGTATGGCAAACCGTTGCCCCACTGCAACGCCAGCGCGGTGGCCAACCGCCGGCTCAATGGCTCGTCCCATCCCAAGCCATGCCGATGCAGCACGTAGAGATTCTCCAGCGCCTGCGGCCAATCGGCTTTGCCCGAGGCGAGAAACGACTCCAGCCATTCGTTAACCTTGAAAAACGACTGGAGAAACGACGCCCCGCCGTCGCGCGCGGCGATGGCCGCCACCTTTTCTGCGCTGCAGACACGAATCAACTCCGACTGCGCCAGGCTCGCGCGCAGATTGGGGGAGTCTACGACTCGGTTTGTTCCGCTAGCGCCTTGCGCCGCGGCCATCAGAGCATCGCCCAGCTTCCGCCGCAGCGCCGCGATCTCGCCACGCGCCAGCATTTTGGAGAGTTCATCGGTCGCCGCAGGTTGCACGGCGAGCGTCGGGGCCGGCAGCAGTTGCGGATTGACCACGAATTGGCCGTTGATGTCGGTGTGACCGTCCGCCGCTTCCACCTCCACCCGCAGCGTCACCTTCCGGCCAGCGCGCCAGTCTTTGAAATTCAGGTCCACTTCCACCGAGGCATTCGTTGAGTTGAGCCCGGCCTCCGGTTTCGCCTCCGCTAACACCGTGGCGCCGTCGAGCAAGGCGATGCGCCGGACCTGCAACCCATCCTTGCCGCCCGTGTGGGTCAGACGGAATTTGTATGGTCCGGCGTGGTCGAAGAAATACGCCGTGTCGGTCATGTCCCATGCGTTCAGGCCGGACTTAACCTGATTCGCAGCCCAGCCGTAGGTCAGCATCGGCGTCGCGGAACGGTGGCGCAGGCCGAGTTCACCCCTCGCACCGATGCCCCAGAAGGTGTCGGGATCAAACGCCGCGATCTCACGCTGCACCTCGAAGCGCTGTTCCTCATGCTTCGGCCAGCGCGAATAAACGAAGTACTTGGCGATCATGATGCGCTGGATGCGCTCGTGGTCGAGTATCCGGTTGCGCGGGTCTTTCAGCTCTTTGTCGATGCGGGCCAGCGCTTCTTTGAAGTCCTTGTCGGCGAGTTCCGGTTTCTCCAGCGCCTTTGACCAGCTCGGCTCGGTCCACTGGAAGCCATCGCGGGGGTCGCCGCCGAAAGTGAGCCACCGCACCGCGCCGCTTTCGTCCTTGGGATCGGCCGCGCGAATCTTGTCGTGGATGGGCTTGTAGCAATTGGCATTACCCGCCCAGTTGGCAAAGCCCATCACGTCAAGGCTCTGACGAAGCAGCTCGGCCTGCTCGGGGCCTCGAGCGGATTCCGCCCTGGCCCATAAGGCATCACGTTTCTCGCGGACGGCCCGCAACTCCTTAATCCGCGCCGCCAGCGTGGCCGGTGTCAGGCCCCGCCGGGGCTTGTTCTCGCAAGCCACCGCCCGGCCCTCGCTGTCCAGCAGCGCCACCCGCGGGCAATAGGTTGCGTCCCACCACGAATACCCGCTGTTTTTCGCTTTCCACAGTTGCACCCCGACGGCCTGCACGAGGTCCTTTCCCAGCCCCGGGTCCGGCAAGACCGCCGCACGCAAACATCCCGGCATGTGATAGCCCCACGGACTCCGGCAAAGGAGACGCACCGTCAATCCGGCCCCCGCCGCCACGGACTCTGGCATCGCCAGGAGCAGCGTGCGGCGGACATGGAGGTGACCATCACCACTCCAGTGCTTGTCGTTCTGATCGCTGATGCCATCAATGGCCAGCCCAGCATCCCCTGAGTCTGTATTGGACCATGCGGCCATCAGTTTCATCGGGGTTGCCCCTGATTGCACCTCCACTTCCGTCAGGACAAAATTCCCATTTCCAGCCCGCCCTGGTCCACCGCCGGGTTGACTGGGATCGGTGGGAAAATCGAGCCGAAGCACCTGCCCCCCGCCCGCCGTCTTCAGCTTCAGAGTCAGGATGTCGTGCGCCGGATTCGGCCCCTCTGCCACCCATGCGCCATCGGCGCGTTGCTTGAAAATCGCGCCACCCGGCGATTCCACCACCGTCACCTCATTCGCCGGCAGCGGAGTCTCGCCACCCACCAGTGTTGCGATCCTTCGGGACGGCGTTGGAACGGCCACGGGTTTCACCCTGTCAGTCAAAGCCCCATCCGCGGGGGAAAACGGCCCCGGCAGGGCCTGAGCGCCTTCCTGTTCGGGAAGGTCCACCGTCACCAGGATAAACCGGTCGCCAAGCGCGCGCGCGAATTCGTCCTTCAGCCAGACGTCGTGGTAGAGCATCTCGCCGAGCCGGTTCCAATCACTGCCCCGCTGCAAGACGACGATGTCCTTGCCGGTCGCCTTCGCACGGACCAGCGCCTCCTCATAATTTGCCGCCCGCTCAGCCGCTGTGAGGGGTTGCTCCGCATCGGCGGCCATGGCCGTGAGGTAGGAGAGCAGCACCAGGGCTGCGATGAGACAGGCGGCGAAGCGGCGGGTGGCGTGGTCTTTCATGGGAATTCTCCTTCGGTGCTTCATTGGACCCGCTTTTCTCATAAAGCCGTGACCGTTGGTCGCGCCCGAGTACCCCGCGACCGTTGATCGCGCCCCCAAAACGAATACCCCCGATGGCCGCACCGGCGCGACCGCCGGTCGCGGCTTCGGGCTAACTCCGGCGACACCCTACCCGATTCGGCTCTTCCGTTTTTAGGTGCAAAGGGAGAGGGCATGGAGGGCATGGGGTCAGAGCTTGAACAGTGAATAGCGTCGTTCGTCTAGTGATCGAGCTTCGACTCCGCATCGGCCCTGAGTGGGGGGCAAGGGCTATTCACTATTCAAGCTCTGACCCCACTCCACGTCGCGGGCGTCGAACACCGGACCCTCGATGCACGTGCGCCGATAGTCCCAACCGCCGGAAGCCTCCCGGATCTTCGTCACGCAACTGAAGCAGATGCCGATCCCGCAGGCCATCGGCGACTCCAAGGAGACCTCGCACGGCACGCCCAGCGTGCGGGCGATGGCGGCGACCGCTTCCATCATGGCCTCGGGTCCGCAGCAGACGATCCGGCACGGAAGCTCCGACCCGGCGACCACCGGGCCAATCAACTCGGTCACCAGGCCCCGATGGCCGGCCGAGCCGTCCTCGGTGCTTACGCGCACCTCCACGCCCAGGCGGCGGAAGTCGTCCACGCCGGCCAGGTACTCGGCGGTGCGCACGCCGTAGCACAGCGTCATTTTCCCCGCCGGGCCGACTGCCCGACCGACTGCCCGGCCGGGGTCGCCGTAGCTCCTCAGGCCCGCGTACTCCCGGGCGAGCGCCAGGAAAGGAGTCTGCCCGATGCCGCCGGCCACCATGACCAGGTGCCCGGTGGGAGTGGGGGGAAAGCCGTTGCCCAAGGGCCCCCAGACCTCGAGGGCCCCGCCCGGCTGAAGCTCCGCCAGGCGCGTGGTCATCTTGCCGATTTTGAGATAGACGACGTCGATTCCCGCCGGCGAGCCGTCCGGACCCAGGACCGTGTCGTACAGCGCCAGCGGCCGGCCGAGCAACGGATCGTCGGTGCCGGGCAAGCGAAGCATGACGAACTGGCCGGGCACGATCCGGGCCGCCAGGTCGGGACAGGCGAGGCGCACGCGATAGGTATGCCGGGCCAGCGGCACGTTCTGGTCGATCGCGACCCGGCCGTGCCAGGCCCGATCGGCGTACCAGGATGGTCTAGCGTGCACGGACATCGCGCCCTTTCGTTTGCCCTTTCGTTTGCCCTTTCGTTGGCCCTTTCGCGTGCCCTTTCGTTTGCCCTTTCGCGTGCCCTTTCGCGTGCCCTTTCGTTGGCCCTTTCGCTGGCCTACTCGTTTGCCCGCGAACGGCCCTCCACAGTGCGTCGACCTCCTGCCGGCTCAGGCGGCGATGGGCCCCCGGCGGAAGGGTTCCCAGGCGGACCGGGCCGACGGCGATCCGCATCAGGCGCAGGACCTTGTGCCCCACGCGGGCCAGCACCCGGCGTATCTCCCGGTTCTGTCCCTCGTCGAGGACCATCTCCAGCAGCGTGCTTAGCTTCTGCTGGCGCCTGACGGTGACCCTGCGGACCCGGGCCATCCCCTCCGCCAGGTGAATCCCGCGCAAGAGCTTCTCGACGACCTCCTGCGTGGTGCGGCCGGCCACGAGCACGCGATAGGTCTTGGGCACCCCGAACCGGGGGTGGGTCAGCCGGTTGGCCAGCTCCCCGTCGTTGGTCACCAGGATGAGCCCCTCGCTGTGCAGGTCGAGGCGTCCGACGGCAAAGAGGCGAAGGTCGCCGGCGGGCACCAGGTCGATGACCCGGATCCGGCCGGAGGGGTCCCGACTGGTCGAGACCACGCCCGGCGGCTTGTGCAGCGCGTAGTAGGCCAGCTCCGCCCGGCCCAAAGCAGTGCCGTCGACGCGGATCTCGCATCGGGCGGGATCGACCCGGGTGCCCAGCTCGGTGACCACCTTCCGATCGACCTCGACCCGGCCGGTGCGGATCAGCTCCTCGCACTGGCGCCGGCTCCCGATGCCCGCGGCCGCGAGGACCTTCTGAAGGCGCTGGGCCGAGTCGGTAGCCTCCCCCGGGGCGGGATCTCTGCGGGCCGACGTGTTTCGCGGATGCCTACGGCGTTTCATCGCAAACCTGCAAGACGGACAAGGAGCGGATTCCCATCGCACGTATCCTACCGCGCAAAGCCTCGCGCCGGCAGGGGGATGGAGGATCACAAGGCGGAAGAAGATCACGAAAACGCGAAAGTACGAAATCGCGAAATCGGCACAACGGGGGCGATGCGCGGCGGTGGCGTCGCCGCCAGTTGTCCTCCTTTTGTTTTTTCGCGTTTTCGTCCTTTCGTGCTTTCGTGAGCGCGTCCAATCCGTTGTCCAGCCCCGCAGGTTATGTGCCACAGGATACCAGGCCGGCGCATCGGACGCGCGTTATGCTGAAGCATAACCTACATCTGCGGCGCGAAGCACGGGCAAGATGCCCGTGCCACTCGGCGGCTGCGCCAGCGCGCAGGACGGCCTAGAAGCCGTTGGGCGGCGACGTGACCACGGGGCTGACCGCTGGATTGCCGGACGCGCGGACGCCGGGGACCGGCCATCGGGCCCGGCTTGGCTCCGGGGAGGGCTTCTCGTACTCGCGTGGGCGGCCGCCGTCGACCATCGGGCCCATCTGGTTGTCGGGATAGGGGTCAAACCGCTCCGCCATCCGTTGCTGGTAAGGGGCAGGACCAGGCCGCAGCCAGCTCGGACGCTGCAGCCCGTTGCACCCCGAGAGGCAGACCCCCAAAACCATCGCCGCAACGACGAAAGCTACGGTCTTCATCGAGATCCTCCCCATCCGCGCCGGTAGGCCCGGGCCCGGGACGAGATCCAACACGGCCAACTTGCCACGGCCTTCCCGAAGAGCCGGAGGATTATAGGCATCGTGGGCCCTCCGCAGAAGGCGACTCTGCGCACCCGGGCGTGGACCGGCTCCGTGGGATCCATCGACGGGCGGGCTCGACCGCATAAGTCTTTCTACGCCAATGGCTTACGGTGCCGATTCTGGGTGACCCTGCCGAACAGGCACAACAAAGCGATTGGACGGGCGGAGGGATGCCTCGCTGGGGGGGATTTGTCGCAAGTCAAAACGAGTATACTATAGCCAATGGGCTTCTCGCAGATTGCCCCAGCCCTCAAACCCGCCCGGCAGCCATTGTCCCATGCTTCGACGACGCCACAACGAGGACCTGTTCCAAGACTCGTCCATGACCTTTGGGGAGCACCTCCGGGAGCTGCGAGGGTGCCTGTTTCGGGCGTTGATCGGGCTGCTGGCGGGGGTGTTCGTCGGGCTGTTCATCGGGGACGAGGTGGTCAAGTTCATCCAAACCCCTCTGCAGAGTGCACTCAAGAACTACGTTGAGGAGGGCGCCGTCCGCAAGCTTCAAGCCCAGGTCGACCAAGCCGAAGAGGCGGGCACGCCGTTGCCTTGGAGCAAGGAGGAAGTCGAGACGCTGGTCAAGGAGTCGAAGCTGCTGCCGGACGAGGTCTACATCGACGCCGCCGAGCTGGCCTCGGAGCTGGCCAGGGCCTACCCCGAGCAGTTTGGGGGCCTCACGTTCGCCACGCCCGCGATCGAGGAGGGGAAGCCGCCGCGGCCTACCCTGCGCCTGTTCCTGTGGCACAATCTGGACGACGACAAGCGGGTGCGAACCACCGCGCTGAGTGCCCACGAGGTGTTCCTGATCTGGCTGAAGGCATCGCTTCTGGTGGGGGTGATTCTGTCGTGCCCCTGGATCTTCTACCAGCTCTGGTCCTTCGTGGCCACCGGGCTCTACTCGCACGAAAAGCGGTACGTGAACATCTATCTCCCCGTCAGCGTCTTGCTGTTTTTTGGCGGCGTTTCCTTGGCCTTCTTCGGAGCGTTTCCACTGCTTCTGCGATTCCTGTTCAGCTTCAACCGGTCGCTGGGAATCGACATCGATCCGCGGATCAGCGAGTGGCTGAGCTTCGTGCTGTTCCTGCCGTTGGGCTTCGGCATCGCCTTCCAGTTGCCGCTGGTGATGCTGTTCTTGCAGCGGGTCGGGATCTTCACGGTCCAGGCGTACTTGTCCTACTGGCGCGTGGCGATCGTGGTGATCTTCTTCGTCGCGGCGATCCTCACCCCGCCGGACCCCTACAGCATGACGCTGCTGGCCCTGCCGCTCACGGTGCTGTACTTCGGCGGCATCCTCCTGTGCCAATGGATGCCCAAGGGCCGAAGCCTGTTCGACCTGCCGGACGATTAGATGGCCTCTCCGCCGCGCTCGCCGGTGCGGATGCGGATGCAGTCTTCCAGCGGGAGGACGAATATCTTGCCGTCGCCAATCCCGCCCGATGGACCGCTCCGCCCGCCCTTGATGATCGCGTCGATCGTCGGCTGCATGAAGGCGTCGTTGACCGCGATCATCAACTGCACCTTCCGGACCAGGTTGACGGTCAGCTCGTGGCCGCGGTAGACCTCGGTCTGGCCCCGCTGGCGCCCGAAACCCTGGACGTCCATCACGGTCAGCCGGAAGACCTCGACGTCGGCCAAAGCGGCCTTGACGGCCTCCAGCCGGTTCGGCTGGATGATGGCGATGATGAGCTTCATGGTCAGGGTCCCCCTTGAGACGGCCCGGCTGTATGGTATCGCTTCGCCCCGGGCGGCTCAAGGGGGGCCGCCTTGGGTGGCATGCCGTCCCAGGCGCAGCCTGGGTCGGCATGTGGAGCCGCCCAGCATGCCCACCCGACGCTTCGCGTCGTGAGGGCATGCCACACGTCAAATCAGGTGCGTCGGCCCACTAGAACTTCACAATCAGGTCGGCGCCCCAGAGGAACTGGCCGCCCTTGGTGAAGTCGTCGAACGGGTAGTTTGGCACGCGGGTCCGGGGGTTCACCCAGTCCCAGCGAAGCTCGCTCCGCAGCACCACGTTGGCGTTCGGCTTGTAGTTCACCCCCACCGACAACGCGTTCCACTGCGACGCCGCCGGGGACAGGTTGATTCCATGGGGATTGCCCAGCCCCGCGATGACCAGCCCGTCCTCGTCGTCGAACCACTCGTACCGCACGCCCAGGCTCCAGCACGGGTTGAGCGTGTACACCACGTAGTGGGCGAAGCTGCACCACGCGGCGTCCCGCGGGCCCGCCTGACCCGAAACCGCGTCGTCGTCCCGCCCGTAGTCGTGCTCGAAGGCGTAGGTCAGCCGATCGTTGAACTTGCGGGCCAGCACCAGGGCGTACTGGCTCCGGACGTTCTCGCCGGTCAACTGCTGGTTGTTCACGAAGATCTCGAAGGACAGCGTGGTGCGCTGGTCCGGGGTGATCCAGGTGAACCCGGCGAGAACGCCCGCCTTGTCGTTGATCGACTCCCAGGCGTTCCAGCCCGCGTCGAGGCCGGCGTTGGCCGACAGCCGGTCGTTCAGCTTGTAGGTGAGCATCGCCCCGGTGAGCGTCCTCGGCTGGCCATAGAGGAACGTGTAGGAGTGGGAATAGAAGAAGTTGTCCGGGGCCATCGCCGTTTCGTAGCCGCAGGGGGCATAGAAATGGCCCGCCCGGACCGTCAGCTTGTCAACGGCCACCTCGCCGTACCACTGCGGCAAGGCCAGGCCGTAGAACCGGTGGGCCTGGTCCCACGCGGTCTCCAGGCCGATGGCCTGCACAAAGCGGTAGTCGGTGCCGTAGAGCAGGTCGATCCGGCCGCCCCAGTCCCAGCCGCAGCCGCCGTTGTCGACGGCCCGTTGGGCGATGAGGTACGCCTGGTTGAGCTGGTATTCGTTGGAGCGGTCGTTGTAGGCGACCGGGCCGTTGAAGCGGTTGGCGGGCCGGTCGGGGTTCCAGGTGACGCCCTGGTCGATCCAGCCGCGCACGTCGATCCGCGCGTCCTCCAAGGCCTGGAACTTCAAGAGCTTGAACCAGCCCGGCTCGCAGGTCTCGGGGCACGGGGTGCACGGGCCGTCGTCGTCGGCCACGACCACGCCCCCGCCCATCGGCTCCGACGCGGCCGGGGTTGCGGCCTTCGGGGTCTCCTCCCTAAACGGGCTTTGCGCCGATACGGGCGGCGGCGCAGGCGCGGTGACCTCGGCCAGGAGCGACTCCGTCAGGCCCACGCCAACGACCTTCCCGACCGCGTTGGGCTGGCGCCCCTCGGAGTCCGACAGCCACGCGTACCCCACGTCGTCCTGCGAGTCGTCCTCGGCCCGCACCGGCAAGGCGAGGAGCATCCCGAGCCCGGCGATCGACGAGAGCAGCGTTCGGATCCTCATGGTCCCAGTTCCCCCCTAACGAGAAGCCCGTCACGGCGGATCCTCCCACCGGCCCACAAAACCGGCAGATCCGCTTTTCTCGTTATCGGAGGAACGACCGGCAGAACCCGCACCAATTGCCCAGGCGGAAAGCCGAACAGGCATTGATCGGATGGGGGTTGTGTCAAAGTTTGATGATTACGAAGACTCTGCGCCTTGATGAGCCGGTCAGGCGAGATGGGGTGGCAGGAGGAGGTGTATCGAAAGGAAAAAGGGAAAGCGGGGAGGAGTTGAGAGGGCACTGTCCGGGCATTCGCCTCCTTCGGCTGGCAGCCGACGCGTTTGCCCGCCGTCAAGGGGGATTGTGCACCGAGTCCGGATGGTCGAAGGGCTTTGCCCAAAGGATGCCTCGCCAGTGGTTGGCAAACTCCTGGGCCAGGGTTTCGGAGGCGAATCGCCTCCGGGGAGTCTTCGCTTTGGGATTGACGATCTGGAGGTGTCCCAACTCGTGGAGAAAAACCTCGTAGAGCAGAAATCGCCGGACCGCCAGGCGCGGCCATTGGGTCCCCCGCACCGCGCCGAACATGCTCGGTGAGGTGCGCCACCTGCGGCAGCAGAACATCCCGAGGCTGACCGATGCCGGAAGGGCGCAGAGGGCAATGTCGCCCCTTCCCCAATTGCAGTATCCTGGGCGACGTCTGCCCCATGACCGATCGTTGAAATGGACGCCCCGGAGACTCTTCCACAGCTCTTCGGGGAGCCGGCCGAGCAGAATCTGGACGTCTTCCGCCGTCAAATAATGAATCCGCCCGGCGCGTGTCCTGGTTGAGGTAAAGCGGATTCGTCGCAGCCTGGCCTCGGCATTCACGGGCTGCACCTTTCTCAGGACGCAGTGTGCCACTGCTTCGCAGAAGCAGTGCTGGTCCGAACCTCCTTCTCTGGCTTCGTGCTTTCGCTCTTTCGTCTTTTCGCGGTCCTCTTGCCTTGTGGCCCTCCATGCCGCCGGGCATTTTCAGAGCTACGCCTTCTGCCCGGCGGGCGGCAGGTCCTCGAACATCGCCTCGACGAAGGAGTCGGAGTCGAACGGCGCCAGGTCGTCGAGCTTCTCGCCCACGCCGACGAACTTGACCGGCAGGCCGACCTGCTGGCGGATCGCCACCACCACGCCCCCCTTGGCCGTGCCGTCGAGCTTGGCCAGGATAATGCCCGTGCAGCGGACCGCGTCGGTGAAGTGCTTGGCCTGGCTGATGCCGTTCTGGCCGGTCGTGGCGTCGATCACCAGGAGCACCTCGTGCGGGGCCTCCGGAATCTGCTTGCCCAGCACGCGGTGGATCTTCGTGAGCTCCTGCATGAGGTTTTGCTGGGTCTGGAGCCGGCCGGCCGTGTCGACGATGGCCACGTCGACCCCGGTCTCCAGCGCCGTGGCCACGGTGCGGTGGGCCACGCTGGCCGGATCGCTCCCCGAGGGGCCGGTGACGATGGGCACGCCCAAGCGCTTGGCCCAAATGGTCAACTGCTCCACGGCCGCGGCCCGGAACGTATCGGCGGCCCCCAGCACGACCTTCTTCCCCTCCGCCTGGACCAGGTGGGCGAGCTTGGCAATCGAGGTCGTCTTGCCCGAGCCGTTCACCCCGCAGACCATGACCACCGTGGGGCCGGCGGCGGCGAAGCGCAGGGGCTCGGCCTCCTGGCGCATCAGGGCCTTGAACTTCGTCTTCACCCCCTCCTGGACGTCCTCGAACCGGGCCACGCGCCCCTGGAGCGTGCGGCCGACCTCGTCCCCGGTCTCCCGGCCGGCCTGCACCCCGACGTCCATCTTGATCAGCTTCTCGAACAATTCTTCGACGAACGCCTCGTCGACCAGGCGGCCTTCGGTCTTGAACAGGTCGCGGATGTCGGTCTTCAGCAGCCGGGCGGTCTTCTTGAGCCCCTGCTTGAGTTTGTCGAAGAGTCCCATGGGAGGCGGACGATCGTGGTCAGGGGTTTGGGTTGGAAACCCGGGGCTCGGGCGCGGGGGCCTCACCCCGGACGTGCTCGTGCAGCAGCCGATCGAGGATGCCGTTGACGAACTGCGACGACTGGGCACTCCCGTAGCGCTTGGCCAGCTCGACCGCTTCGTCGATGGCCACGGGCGGGGGCGCGTCGGTGTAGAGCAGCTCGTACGCGCCCAGGCGCAGCACGTTCCGATCGGTGGCCGCCATGCGGTGCAGGCTCCAGTTCGCCGCCGCGTTGGCAATCAGCTCGTCGAGCTTGGTTCGATGGCGCCGCACGCCGGCCACCAGCCCCTCGGCGAACGCGACGAGCTCGGGCGACCGGAGGCGCTGCCGGAGCAGCTCGGTGCCCGCGGAGGGATCGGCGGGCGGATTGAGGTCGTCCTGGTAGAGGACCTGGAGCGCGACCTGGCGTGCCCGGTTGCGTCGGCTCATGGGTCGCCGGCCCTTTCCCGGCTCGACGCCGCCGCGCGGAGCTTCGCCATCAGGCCGGCCATCTCGAGGGCCGCCTCGGCCGCCTCCGCCCCCTTGTTGCCCAGCCGGGCGTCCGGGGTGTCCTTGCCCTTGGTGCCCGCCTGGCCGCCGGATCGGGCGATCGCCTGCTCGAGCGTGTTGCAGGTCAGCACGCCGAAGATCACCGGCAGGCGGTGTCGCACTCCCATCTCGGCCAGGGCCGTGCTCACGGCCCGGTTGATGTGCTGGTCGTGGGTCGTCTCCCCGCGAATCACCGCGCCCAGGCAGATCACTGCCGCGTAGCGGCCGCTGGCGGCCAGAAGCTCGGCGACGGTGGGGATCTCGAACGCGCCGGGGACCCAGGCCACGTCGATCCGCTCGTCGGCCACGCCGTGGGCGACCAGCGTGGCCACAGCCCCGTCGAGCAGGCGCGTGGTGATCGAGGCGTTGAATCGCGAGACGACAATGGCAAAGCGGCCGTTGGATGCGTTGGGTTCGCCTTGGTAGGTGTTGGTCACGGGTGGGAGGCCGGGAAACAGTGGATAGTGGATAGTGGATAGTGGATAGTGGATAGTGGATAGTGGATAGTGGATAGCGGATAGCGGATAGGCGTGCCACGCCCCGGACTGGGTGGCACGCCCTGAGCGCAGCGAAGGGCGTGGTGGAACTTGCTATGAACCCTGAACGATCCGATCTCCGAAGGGCTTGTCTATTTCTTCTGTTTCTTGCCGTGTTTTTCCATGAATCGGGCAAACTCCTCCAGCGAGACTCCGTACCACACCTTGGCGTTGGAGGGGGCCCAAAGGACGCCGCTGGGCTTCACGCGGACATGCCCGACAACATTGCGATCAGGGTCAACGATCTTGTGGTTATAGAACTTTTTGGGGCAAGAGTTGTTGACTACCATGGGCCACTCCCTCCAAACGCGCCTTCCCAGCAGCACTCAGCCACGCCCTTGCGGGGCGTGCCACCCTCCGCCCGTGCAGGGCGGGCGACGCTCCCCGCGGCTAAGCCGCAAGCGGCTTCTCGCCCATCTCTAACCACTAACCACTATCCACTAACCACTATCCACTAACCACTAACCACTATCCACTAACCACTATCCACTTCCTACTTCATGTTCATGCTCATGAGGAACTCCGCGTTGGTCTTGGTCTTGCCCAGCCGGCTGACCAACAGCTCCATGGCGTCGGGGGGGTTCATGTCGGTGAGCACCCGGCGCAGCACGCAGACGCGGCGATGCTCCTCGGGGTCCAAGAGCATCTCCTCCTTGCGCGTGCCGGAGCGGTTGATGTCGATGGCCGGCCAGATCCGCTTGTCGACCAGCCGGCGGTCGAGCCAGATCTCGAGGTTGCCGGTCCCCTTGAACTCCTCGAAGATCACCTCGTCCATCTTGCTGCCGGTGTCGACCAGGGCCGTACCGATGATCGTCAGCGAGCCCCCCTCCTCGATCTTCCGGGCCGCGCCGAAGAAACGCTTCGGCCGCTGGAGTGCGTTGGCGTCCACGCCGCCGGAGAGGATCTTGCCGGAGTGGGGGCACTCGGCGTTCCACGCCCGGGCCAGGCGCGTGATCGAGTCCAGGAAGATCAGCACGTCGACGCCGTATTCCACCATGCGCTTGGCCTTCTCGATGACCATCTCGGAGACCTGGATGTGCCGGGCGGCCGGCTCGTCGAACGTCGAGCTGATCACCTCGCAGTTCTTTCCCTTGACCTCCCGCTCCATGTCGGTGACCTCTTCGGGCCGCTCGTCGATCAGGAGCATGAACACGTACAGCTCGGGATAGTTGGCCAGCGCGGCCTTGGCCATCTTCTGCATGAGGATCGTCTTCCCCGCCCGCGGCGGACTGACGATCAAACCCCGCTGCCCGAATCCCACCGGGACGAGCATGTCGGTCACCCGGGTCTCGATGCCCCCGGCCGGGTGCTCCATGACGATCCGCGCGTCCGGGTGCAACGGCGTCAGCTCGTCGAAGAAGACCTTGCTCGTCAGGAGGTTCGGGTCCTGGTAGTTGATCGCCTCCACGCGCAAGAGCGCAAAGTACCGCTCGTTCTCCTTCGGCGGACGGATCTGCCCGGATACGGTCGCCCCGGTCCGAAGCCCAAACCGCCGAATCTGGCTCGGCGAGACGTAGATGTCGTCCGGGCAGGAGAGATAGTGGTAGTCCGGGCTGCGGAGGAAGCCGAAACCGTCGGGCAGCACCTCCAGCGTCCCCTCCCCGTACATCAGGCCGTTGAGCTTCACCCGCTCCTTGAGGATCCTGAAGATCAGGTCCTGCTTCTTCATTCCGGCGTAATCGGCGAGGTTCTCCTTGCGGGCCTCCTCGATCAATTCCGCCATGGACATCTTCTGCAATTCGGCGATGTGCGTATCGCCCGACTGCTTGATCTGCTCGTAGCGCTCGTCCGTGTCGTCCGGGATCTCCCGCCGCCGGTCCGCGATCTCCTCCGCCAGGGAGAGGGGTTCCTGGTCATCCTCCGAAACGTACCCCCCATGCGAACGGGCGCCGGAAGGGTCCACGTGGGGCGCCGGGGGTTCCGATCGGTGCCCGGCCGGGCTTCGGCGGAAGCGGGCCCCCGACCCCGGCTGCTTGAACACTGCCATGGCTGCTTGCTCCTGACAAGGTTTGGGGCCGGCATGCGGAAGATGCCGGCGGTGGGTCGATTGGCGGTCGTGCCTCTGCCCGACCGAATGTCGGAAGTCGGCCGGCGCGGGATGGGAATGGCGGGAAAACTGCGGACGAAGCTAGCCGACGAGGGAGTGCCAGAACCGCTCGAGCTGATCTCGAGTCTCCTCGGGCGTGCCGGAGTTGTCTACTACCACATCGGCACGCATCCGTTTGGAGTCCAACGATTCCTGGGCCCCCTCACGGGCAGAAAAATCCTCCTCTGTCCAGCCTCGGGCCAAGGCCCGGGCCACGCGCACCGAACGGGGCGCGTCCACAAACAACAACCTACTACACAGATTATCCCATCCCGCCTCCAAAAGCAACGGGGCATCTAACACCGCCGCCAATGTGCCACGCTCGGCCAGGCGCCCGGCTTCCTCCCGCAGCCGCTGGCCAACCTCGGGATGGATCAGTTTCTCCAGGTAAGCCCGCTCCTTAACACCCTCCAGAAGGGGGGAAAAGACAACCTGGGCCAGCTTCGACCGATCAATCCGACCGTCCGGCCCAAAAACCCGCTCGCCCCAGCGTGCCCGGGCCGCTTGTTCCGTGGCCGGCTCCCGCAGCACCTCGTGGGCCGCCCGATCGGCGTCCAGCACGCCCGCGCCCCATGCGGCGAGCTGCCGGGCCACGAAGCTCTTGCCGCTGGCAACTCCGCCGAGCAGCCCAATCAAGTGCATGGTGGCTGAGCCTGAAGGGTGGTTCTGGAATTCGTTGCTAAGCCGCAAGCGGCTCTCGCTAAGCCAGCCGCTTGCGGCTTAGCCGCGGCGCTGCATGTCGGCCCAGTTGGGGCCCTGCTTCACGTCGACCTTCAACGGGACCCGCAGCGCCTGGGCGCTTGCCATCTCTTGGCCGACCAGGTCGGCCAGCCGATCGCACTCCTCCGGGGGCGACTCGAAGACCAGCTCGTCGTGGATCTGCAACAGCATCCGTGCCCGAACGCCCTCGACTCGCAGCCGGCGGTGGATGGCCACCATCGCCTGCTTGATCAGGTCCGCGGCCGAGCCTTGGATCACCGTGTTGATCGCCGTGCGCTCGGGGAGGTTGCGCTGGCGCCCGGCGTCCGGGCGGACGCCCTCAACGGCCCGCCGCCGCCCCAGGATCGTTGTAACATAACCCTTTTCGTGACATTCCGCCAGGACCCTGGCCAGGAATCCCTCGATCCCCGGGTAGCGCTGGAAGTAGGTGTCGATGAATCGGGCCGCCTGGTCCTTGGGTATTCCCAATTGCCTGGCCAGCCCGAACGGGCTTTGTCCGTAAATCACCCCGAAATTGACCGTCTTCGCCTGGCGACGCATCTCGCCGGTTACCTGCTCCTGCGGCACGTCGTAGATCCGGGCGGCCACCTCGGCGTGGATGTCCTCATCGCGGCCGAACGCCTCGCAGAGCCGCTGGTCCCCGGAGAAATGGGCCAGCACCCGCAGCTCGATCTGCGAGTAGTCGGCCGCCACCAGCATCCAGCCCTCTTCGCCGGGCACGAACGCCGAGCGGATCTCCCGGCCCGCCTCGCTGCGGATGGGGATGTTCTGGAGGTTCGGATCGCTCGAGCTGAGCCGGCCGGTGGCCGCCACCGCCTGGTGGAACGAGGCGTGTACCCGGCCCGTCGCCGGGTGGACCATCTCCGGCAAGGCGTCGACGTACGTGCTCTTCAGCTTGGCGTATTGCCGGTACTCGAGGATCTTCGCCGGCAGGGGATGCTGGGCGGCAAGCTCCTCCAGCACGTCGGCGTCGGTGCTCGGGCCGGTCTTGGTCCGGGCCACGACCGGCAGCCCGAGCTGGCCGAACAGCACGTCCTGGAGCTGCTTGGGCGAGGCGATGTTGAACTCCCGCCCCGCCATCGCGTGGATCTCCGACTCCAGGGCCGCCAAGCGCTCGCCGAACCGCCTGCTCAGCTTCGCCAGGGTTTGGCAGTCGATCTTGATGCCGTTGTACTCCAGCTCCACCAGCACGTCGATCAGCGGGATCTCCAGGTCGGCGAACAACGGCCCCAGCCCGGCCTCGGCCAGCTTCCCGGCCAGGATCGGGCGGAGCCGCAGGGGCAACATGACGTCGTCGCCGGCGTAATCGGCCACGCGGCGGATCGGCACCTCGTCCATCCGAATTCGGCTCTTGCCGCTGCCGATCAGCTCGGCGACGTCGGTCTTGCCCCGGCCCAGGTACCGGTTCGCCACGTCGTTGAGGTTGTGGTTGCGCTGGCCGGCCTCGAGCAGGTAGCTGGCCACCATGGTGTCGAAGGCCACCCCGGCCAGCTCCACGCCCGCGCTGCGCAACACGATCATGTCGTACTTCAGGTTCTGCCCGACCTTTTCGATCGCCGGATTCTCCAGGACGGGCGCGAGCGCGGAGAGCACCTCCCGCTCGTCGAGGCACTTCTCGCCGGCCGGACCGCGGACCGGCACGTACCAGGCCTCGTCGTCCTGCCAGGCCAGGGCGATGCCGACGATCGCAGCCCATCGCGGCCGGACGTGGGTCGTTTCCAGGTCGACCGCAATCCGCGTCTGCCGGCCGAGCTTGCCGGCCAGCTCGGCCAGGGCCTCGGGCGTGTCGACCACCCGGCAGGTCCCGCGCGGCGGCGCCGGCTCTTCGCCCGGAAGGCCGCGGAGGCCCTGAAGGGCCTCGATCTTGGCGGCCAGGCTCCGGAAGCCGAACTCCCGGAACAGGTCCCGCAGGCGGGGGTGATCGAATCGTCCGGGCCGGGCCGACGCCCAGGGGATCGCGCAGGGGACCTCCGCGTCGAGCCGCACCAGGCGCCGGCTCAACAGGGCCTGCTCCCGGCCCGCCAGCAGGTTCTGCTTCCGCTTCTCGCCGGAGACCTCCCCGGCGTGCTCGAAGACCCCTTCCAGGGTGCCGTACTTCTCGAGGAGCTGTTGGGCCAGCTTCGGCCCGATCAGCGGCACGCCGGGGACGTTGTCGGTCGCGTCGCCCACCAGGGCCTGGAAATCGACGACTTGCTCGGGTGCGATCCCCCAATCGGCCTTCAGCCCCTCCCGGTCGAGCACCTGGTCCTTGCGGATGTTGTAGACCTTGACCCGATCGGTGATCAGTTGCCGGCAGTCCTTGTCGGAGGTCACCAGGCAGCACTCGCCGCCAAGCCGGTCGGTAAGCCGGGCGATCGTGGCCAGGACGTCGTCGGCCTCGTACGACGGGCAGCCGACCGCGGGGATGCCCATCGCATCGAGCATCCGGCGGATCGAGGCGATCTGCGGTGCCAGGTCGACGTGCATCGCCGGCCGGTTGATCTTGTACTGGTCGAACAGCGCGTGGCGGAACGTCTTGCCCGGCAGGTCGAACGCGCAAAACAGGTAATCCGGCTTCTTGCTCTCCAGCAGGTAGAAGACGTCGCGGGCGAACCCGAACACCGCGCCCACCGGCTGTCCGTTGGGGCTGGCCATCTCGGGCAGGGCGTGGAAGACCTGGTGGATCAGCGAGTGGGCGTCGACCACGTAGACGGTCTTTCCGGCCAGGCTCTCCGGCGGCGGCTCGGCGGCGGCCTCCCGCGGTGGAGGCTCCGGCGGTGCATGCGCCCGGGGCGCGGGGCCCTCCTCATCGAACAGCGACGCCTGACGCGGAGGCTTGGCCATGGCAGCTAAGCCGCAAGCGGCTACTTGGCGGGTGCGATTTCCAGGACGACCACCGAGGCGATCGCGTCCGGGGCCTTCGGGGGAAGCTGGATGGCCAGGCCGTCCGGGGCCTGCACCACCGGCAGGGCAGCCCGCTGCGGATCGGCCAGCAGGTACGCCTTCTGGACCTTGTTCTCCAGCCCGGGAACACGGAGCCGGTCCTTGGGCCAGTCGAAGACGTGGAGATAGATCCGGCCCGGCTTGGCGGTTGCCCGGCCCCAGGGGAGCTTCTTGAAGGGGCTGGCGGTGGTGCCCCAAATAGACTCGCCGTTGACGGCCATCCACTTGCCGATTGCCTCCAGCCGCTCGACGCTCGGCTCGGGGATGAGGCCTTCCGCGGTCGGGCCGACGTTCAACAGGAAGTTGCCCCCCTTCGACGCAATGTCGATGAGGTTGCGCAGCAGTGTCTGCGTGGACTTCCAGTTGTGGTCGTCCTTGCGGAAGCCCCAGGTATCGTTCATCGTCATGCAGGTTTCCCAGTCGACGCCGGGCAGCCCGGTGGCCGGGACCTCCTGCTCGGGGGTGCCGAAATCGCCGGCGAATCCGCCCGGGGCCGTGTGCCCGGCCATCCCCTGGCGACCCTTGTCCACGCGATTGTTGACGATGATCTTCGGGTCGAGGCTGCGGGCGTAGTTGTAGAGATCCAGGCCGTGCTGGTGGGTCCAGGTGTCCTCCCACTCGCCGTCGAGCCACAGCACGCCGATCTTTCCGTAGTTGGTCACCAGCTCGCGGACCTGGCCCTTGAGGTACTCGACGAATCGCGGGAAGTCGGCGCCTTGGGTGGGCCGGGTGTCCCAGGGGCGCGGGCTGCCCGGCCCGCGCGGCAGGTAGTCCGGATGGTGCCAGTCCATGATCGAGTGGTACCAGCAGATCGCGAGCCCCTCCTGGCGGCAGGCCTCGGCCAGCTCCTTCAGGATGTCCCGCCGGAAGGGCGTGCCCATGACGTCCCAATCGGTCAGCTTCGAGTCGAACAGGCAGAAGCCGTCGTGGTGTTTCGAGGTGATGACGATGTACCGCATGCCCGCCCCTTTGGCGATGCGGGCCCAGCGCCGGGCGTCGAACTTCACCGGGTTGAACTGCTTCTGGAGCGGCTCGTACTGAGAGACCGGGATTTGGGCGCCGGTCTGGATCCACTCGCCCAGGCTCGGGGCCTTCTTCCCTCGCCACTGACCGGCCGGGATCGCGTAGAGCCCCCAGTGGATGAACATGCCGAACCGGGCCTCCCGCCACCAGGCCATGCGGGCATCGCGCTGGGTGGGGGTCTCCCGGGGCGCGGCCGCCGTCGCGTCCGCCGCCCGAGCCGCCCCCGGCCCGAGCCAAGCCCCGCCAACCGCAAGCAGCCCTGCCGAGATGAGTGTCAACGTTCGCATGGGGGTTCCTCCACGGGCTTGGGGCCGAATAACCAGGGACCTCACCGCGCGGCGGCCGCCGGCCCCCGGGGCTGGCGTCCATCGTAACCGCCGGGCAAGGTCGGGGCAAGCGTCGGGGGCGTGGGGTGCGCACAACGCCGGCCGATCGCCTTATCTTCTGACGTGCCAAGGAGTTGCGTCGCGGCCACCCCCCCGCCTGCTGGCGGAGAGAAGCAGCCGGCCGCGCCCAGGTTTTTCGTTGACAGCGTGTTAGCGTCTGTTTACAATCGACGATAGGTCCTTTGCCCCTACAGATTTGCCTATTCGTCCATCGTCACGTGACCTTCTTCCTTCTTCCGGCCGGGAGGGTCATCGGTCCCGAGGCCCACGTCGTATTCCCTATCCGATAACGGAACTGAGGCAGGCCGGGTGTCCTGCGCACCAGGAGCTATCTTGTCATGGCGCGAGAGAACCAAGGGTTGCAGATCGGGTTGATCGTCGCGGTGATGTTCGCCATCATCTTCGGGGTCATGGCGTTCATGTTCTATCGTTCTTACACCGACGCCCGGGGGGACGTCGCGGGCAAGAACGAGGAGGTCCGCAACATGCAGAGGCAGCGCGACGACGCCCTGGGCGACAACCAGAACCTGAAAACGATGATCGGCGTGGGCGTGGGCGTGGCCGTCCCGGTCGCCACGATCCGCGAGGAGTTCACCAAGGAGATGGCGGCCCACCTGGCGAGCTTCCCCGACGCCGACCGCACCTACAAGAAGGCCGTGGAACACCTCAACGACGCCGTGCAAACCAAGAACGCCTCCTTGGCCAAGGAGCAGGCGGCGAGCCAAAGCCTGCGCACGACGCTGGAACAGCGCGAGAACGCCGCAAAACTGCAGCTCGCCAAGGTCCTGGGCGAGCAGAAGAAAGCCGCCGACGACCTCCAGGACACGAGCAAGGACTACGTCGACCGCCGCCAGAAGCTCACCGACGAGCAGAAGCGGCTCCTGGCAGACGTCGACCGGACCAAGAAGAAGGCCGACGGCGACGTCGCCAAGATCCAGACCGATCGCGACCGCGTCAAGGCCGAGAGCGACAAGCTGGCCGTGGGTCTGCGACAAGCCCGGGAAAAGATCGAGGTGATGACGAAACCGACCTTTGAAAAGGCCAGCGGCAAGATCGAGTGGGTCAACCAGGCCAACCGCATGGTCTGGATCAACCTCGGTCAGGCCGACAACCTCAATCGGCTGACCAGCTTCAGCGTGTACGATGGCCGCACGGGCGACGTGACCCGGGCGGTGAAGAAGGCCAGCATTGAAGTCATTCAGGTCCTCGGTCCCCACCTGGCCGAGGCGCGGATCACCGAGGACAAGATCAGCAATCCCCTTCTCCCCGGCGACGTGATCCACACGCCGCTCTGGGACCCCGGCCAGCAGAGACACTTCGCGGTGACCGGCAGCATCGACATCGATCGCGACGGCAAGAGCGACCTCGACCTGCTGCTGACCCTCATCCGCACGAACGGCGGCGTGGTCGACTGCTGGCAGGGTCAGGACGGCAAGCGATACGTGGCACCCGGACGAAAGTCGCCCATCGACGGCGACACCAATTACCTCATCCAGGGTGCTCGTCCCGACGACTCCTCTCCAAGACCATGGCTTGACGTGCACTCGGCGATCAACGACGACGCGGATAAGTGGGCCATCAAGAAGGTGCGATTGGACGACTTCCTCGCCCAAATCGGCTATCGGCGCGAGACCCGCGTGATCACTTATGGCACGGGCGCGCCGCCGGGCCAGTTGCGATCCACCGCCCCCCAGGGCGGCGCACCGAAGTCCACCGGGACCACCTCCGGACTGTTCCAGGAACGCAAGCCACCCAAGCCGCCTGCCGGCAACGGGACCCGCTAGAGCCCCAGGAACTCCTCCACCGCCTCGCGCAGCACGGTGCGATCGGGCTCGATGCCCGTCCACAGCCGGAAGTCCAGCGCCGCCTGGTCGACAAACGCCTCCAGCCCACCGATCGTCGGGCAGCCCCGCGACGCGACCGCCTCCAACAGCCACGTCCGCGGCGGATCGAAGCTCGTCTCCGCCACGACGGCCTCCGCGCACAGCCGCTCCAGGTCCAGAGGCAGCGGGGCACTGGGGGAATGATCCCCCACCGGCGTGGCGTCGACCAGCACCTCCGCCTCGGCCGGAACCCCGTACGATCGCTCCCAAGCGACGAACGACGCCGCAGCGCTCAGCCCGCCCGTCAGCAGCTCGACCAGCTCCCGGCCGGCCGACTCCGAGCGATCGACCACCGTGAGGTGGGCCACCCGCGCCAGGGCCAGCTCCACCGCGATGGCCCGGCCCGTCCGATCCGCACCCAAGAGAACGACCTGCTTGCCGGCCGGATCGATCCGGCGTCGCAGCGATTCCACAAAACCCTGGCCCTCGGTGTTCTCGCCGACCAGCTCGTCTCCCTCGCGCCGGATGCAGGTGACCACGCCGGTCAGCTCGGCGGCCTGGGTGAGGCGGTCCAACAGGGGTCCAACCGCCTCCTGGTGCGGCCCGCTGCAATTGCCGCCCCGAAAGCCCATCGCCCGCATCCCACGTACCGCGTCCTCCAGCCGCTCCGGAGCCACCTCCACGGAGAGGTATCGCCAATCCAGCCCATGATGGGCCAGGGCCTTCTCGACCATGTACTGGGCGGGGTTTCCTGCCACGGGCAGGCCCAACAGGGCCAGGATCGGCTGGACCGAAGAACTGCTCACGCCTTCAAAACTCCGGACTCATCGAGGCCAAGCCGGCATTGTCACCGAAGGCACCTCCCATTGCAATGTACCCCCTCTTCCGGGGCAGATACCTCCTCCATCCCAAGCGGCTCCGACTGGCACGCCCCGGGCCCACAAGCATAATAGACCCATGAGACAGGCCCGGCTCCTGATCCCGTTGTTGTTGCTGGCCACGGTGTTGGTCGATCGCGTTGCGGTTCTCGAAGCAGCTGCGGAGCCGCGGTTTGGCGCGCCGTCCCTCTTCTCGATGGCCATTCTATCCCTGCCGATGAGCCAGGTATGCCTGCTGGCAGCCTGGGCGGCGTTGGGCAGCAGGACCCCCGCCCCGTGGCGGGCCGTGGGACTGGTCATCCCGCTGGCCGTCTGGAGCAAGGTGACGGCGAGCCTTGTCGGGGCGTCGGCTGCGCCGGCCCCCGAGACAATGGCCAGCCAATGGACCTTTTTCCTGCTCCTGGAAGCCCTTGCCGCGGTGGGCCTGCTGGGGATCGCCCGGGCCGCAGGGCTGCGCGCCATCGGCGCGCCATACCCGGCAGAGGCCGAGGCTGCGGCCTCCAGCCGCCCCTTCCAATTCTCGCTTCGATACCTCTTCGGCTGGCTGACCGCTGCCGCCATTGTCCTGGCCGGATTGGGTTACACTTTCAGTCTGACCCACCTGGCCCTGGAGGCCAGGACCCTGCGCGAAATGGCAACCCTGGCGACGGTCAACGTGGGCGTGCTGCTGGTTGCCCTCTATGCCACGCTGGGAACCCGACGCCGGCTGCTGCGGTGGCTCGTGGCGCTGGTGGCGATTGCGCTGGCTGCCGCCGCAGCCATGCCGCCGCGCCGCCTTGTACTGGACGTGCCGGGCGGGGTGATTCTCGTCGGCTGCACGGCGGCGTGGATCGTGGCGTCGCTGGCGGTGGTGCGGGCGGCGGGCTATCGGCTGGCGTGGCGAAAGCGGCCGAGCCCGGGTCCATCCCCCGGCAGAGCCGGGGGATGATGGAGATTTGTAGGGTGGGACGAAGTCCCACCAACCCCTCCGTTCCCTCAGCCCCCGGCTCTGCCGGGGGGCGTTCGCCTTCCGGGTCAATCCCCCGGTGGGACTTCGTCCCACCCTACGCTGCGCCGCAGGCGCCGGACCAGAACCACCAGCCCCAACCCCCCCAGGACCATCGCGCCCGTCGACGGCTCCGGGACCGGCGCAAACGTGAGGTTGTCCATGGCGAAGTACGCCGGATGGTCCAGGTACAGGTTGCCGTCCCAGCCGATCGTCTTGTCGGAGGCGTCTTCATCCATGGCGAACTGGAGCCGCCGGGCGTCCTGGAGGCTGGCCAGGTCGAGCCAGGTCCACTGATCGACGATCGTCTTCGGCTTGCCGCCCAACTGGCGGTAGTCGGCCAGGTAGAAGTCGATCGAGCCGAGCTTGTGGTCGGCGGCGTCGTAGCCGTGGATGGTCAGCTTGACCCAGTCGGGCTCGGTGCCGCTGGTCCCGCCCAGGGGCTTGGCCCAGTACTCGTTGGGATTGCCCGGCTTGGGGATCCCGTCGCGCATGCCCAGGAAGGCGTAGGTCGTGTTCGTGACGTACATCCCCTGGAGGCGGACGTTGCCGGGCAGGTCGATCCGGGCCGATTCCGCCCCGCCCGCGTCCACGTATGACACCCCGTACACCACCGACTGGCTCACCCCGCTCCCCGGATATGCGCTGAACTGGTTCAGGTAGCCGGGGGTGTGCGTGTCGGTCGTGCGGGAATAGGCCCAGCCGTCCCAGTAGACGTACGTCTGTCCGCCGAACACGCTGTCCTGGCGAAAGTTGTGGAACGTGACCCCCTGGCTCGTGAACTGGTTGGCCTGGCCCAGGTCGTCGTTCGGATTCGGGTCCGTTCCGTTCCAGTAGTCCTGACCTTGCGGAAAAACCAACTCCTCGAAGGTAACGGCCTCGGCCCGGGCAGCGCCGGCTCGCGCCAGCAGTCCGAGGGCCGAGAGGACAACGATCAAGACCAGCCGAAGCATGTTGCGTCTCATGGGGATACCCTCACGGTAAGACAACGGTTAATACTCGCCGACGACCTCCCCGCCGCTGCGCGTGCAGATGGCCGCGAGGATCTCGATCGGCATGGTCTCCTTGAGGAACCGGGCGGAGCCGTCGCACAGCAGGGCGTTCGCCCCCCCGGGATGCTTGCTCCGGATCTCGTTGTCGAACGCCGGGCCGCGATTGATCGGCCACGCCACCTCGAACACGTTCCGCGCGTTGATCCACTGGCCGTCCTCGAACGCCGAGTCCTCCGAGACGATCAGCGTGGTCGACGTCCCGTCCAGGACGTCGGCCACCGAGATCGCCCGGTTGTAGAGCATCGTCCCGTTCGGGGGTGAATTCTTCCCGATCAGGCTCTGCCCGTAGATGCCGCCGTAGTCGCACGCCCCGCGGCCCTGGACCAGCGGCGAGCTGCGAGGGGTGCTCGGACACAAGTACACCGAAAGCACCGTGGCCGCCGCCGCCGCGTTCTCCGAGGCGTCGAACGCCTTGCCGAAGTCGATCTTCGCATGGAGCGGATTCTGCTCCAGGTACATAAGCAGCATCGCCGACCACGCAAGCTGCCGGCCCTTCGACGACCGGCCCATGCGCGGCTCAATCCCACCCGGAGGAAACGTGCCCAGGTCCCCATGGTAGTTGTGCAGCCCGATGCCCATCTGCCGCAGGTTGTTGAAGCACGCCGTGCGCCGCGCCGACTCACGCGCCGCCTGCACTGCGGGCAACAGCAGCCCGACCAAGAGCCCGAGGATGGCCATGACGACCAAGAGCTCGATCAGGGTCACGCCGCGGCGCCGCGCCGCGGCACGCGAACGCTTGCCGGCAAAAGCCATCGCCAGAATCCCTCCGTGCGCACGCAGCCGCCGCCCCTCGGTGACGGGGCGCCCCAAGCACCTGCGGAAACGCGCCTCTACTCGGGCGGATCAGCCTCGAGCCTTCGTTGCGGCTCCTGTCCCTCGCAGAAAGCCACCTGTCCAGCGCTGGTAGGTCTTCTGACTTCCGAGCTCGGCGCTGCCCGGCCTTCTCGTCGCCCTGCAAAATGCTCGTGCGCGACAATGGCCAAATAAAAGACTGAGCAGCCCTCGTTGTCCTCGGTCACAGCGGCGGGGCCGTTCCGGATTTGCACCGGCATTCCCTGTTTGTCGGCCCTTCCAGAAGAAGCGGCCGACCACCAACGCACGCTCAAACCGACGCCAGGATAGCCGAATCCCAGCCCCCTGTCAAATGGCGGGCGCGAAAGATCAAGACCCTCCGCCACGCCTACCCTATCCCATACCCCCCGAATGGGAGGGCTTGTATTTGTCTCCCGGGCCGGCTTGCCGTATAGTGGTAGTAGGGGCACACCCATCTGCGTTGGTCGATTCAGTCCTGCATGGAAAGCAGATCGGAGGCGACCCATGGACGGTTGCTGGTTCCGGATTCAACACGCGCCGGAACGCTCTTGCCGTCAAGCCAGCGAGCCCATCGTCCCATTTCACCTGACGAGGAGACAGCCATCATGGAGCTGGAAATCGGAAGGCACGACGTTCAACTGGATGAAGCCCTGCACGAGCACATCGAGCGCCGAGTCGAGTTTGCCTTGGGACAGTTCGGCGAGTTTGTCTCGCGGGTCAGGCTCAACCTGGCCGACGTGAACGGCCCCCGCCGCGGGATCGACAAGGAGTGCCAGATGCTGGTCTACCTCCGCGACGGGCACCTCGTGAAAGTCAGGGACATCAACGGCGATTTTGCCACCGCGGTGAACCGCGCCGCCGATCGGGCCGGCCACGCCGTCGCCCGACAGCTCGACAAACGACGCGATCGAAAGGTCTAGCCTCCCCGCAGATCGTTTCCCCGACCCGCATTCCGCACCGGCTGGGGGAACGGGCGACAGGGCGTCCTGTAAGACGGGTTGCCAACCCGTCCTGCTTTGGGGGCCCATCGCCTGCCAGGGGGGGGCGATGCTCGGGACGATTCCATCCAGGATGCCCACGCTGGCAATGGGCGCCGCCATGGCCCTTTGCCTGAGTGGGTGTACGAGTTTCCGCGAGTACATCGAGAACGGCTTCAAGGTCGGGCCCAACTACTGCCAGCCTCCAGCCCCGGTCGCCGAGCACTGGATCGACGCGGCCGACCAGCGCGTGCGGAGCCAACCGGAGGACCTCAGCCGGTGGTGGACGGTCTTCCAGGACCCCGTGCTCAAGTCCGAGGACCCCGTACTCAATCGTCTGGTCTCCACCGCGTACCGGCAGAACCTTTCGTTGGGGCAAGCGGGCTTCCGCATCCTCGAGGCGAGGGCGCAGCTCGGCATCGCCCAGGGGGAGCTTTTCCCTCAGGTGCAGGACGCCACCGGCGCTTACCGGCGTCAGGGGACCAGTCTCAGCGCCCCGAGCGGATTGTTCTCTCCGAAGCGGTACTTCAGCCAGTGGAACCTCCTGAATTACGGCCGGATCGCCAACAACGTCCGCCTCCAGGACGCACGGTTCGAGGAGCTGGTGCTCGCCTACCAAGGCACGGTGCTTCAGGCCCAAGCCGAAGTGCTTCACGTATATTAATAGTACATCCCGGTTAATGAGTATGGACCAGACGGAACCCCTGGAACAGGCGAAGGCGGCGGCGGCGTTGCTGCTGGCCTTGACGCGGCGGGTCATCGCGATGGACCATGACCCGGCCGCGGGGCTGCCGCTGGCGCAACTGCGCGTCTGCGGCATCCTGTACGGTGGGCCGCGACCCATGTCCGCCCTCGGCCGGGAGCTGGGCGTCTCGCTCAGTGCGATGACGCAGATTGCCGACCGCCTGGAACGCGCCCGCCTGGTGAAGCGGGTTGCCGGAGGAACCGACCGGCGGATCCGCTGCCTGCGCCTGACGCCCCGCGGGGCGAGGATCATGCGGCTCCGCGAGGAGGCTCGCGTCCACCGCGTCTTGGCCGCCTTGGAGCACCTCTCGCCCCAGGTGAGGAGCGAGGTGGTGGTCGCTTTGGAGACGTTGCTCGGCGCGTGTGACGCGACTCGAGGACGGGATGGACAGCAATCCGTGCGGCTGGCGGCGAAAGCTGACTGCTGAGGGATCGCGTAGGGTGGGACGAAGTCCCACCGAGTGTGCGTCGGTACGGCGACAGATGGTGGGACTCCGTCCCACCCTACCTCGGTGCATCGGACGGGCTCTTATGAGGGGGGCGGCGTGGCCTATTACGTCAAGTACGTCCGG
>Ga0315290_10000108_pt1 | contig 46950 bp, 36 predicted proteins | sample YL17G12_0_MG_FD_203627 | JGI IMG/M metagenome (GOLD analysis project Ga0315290, IMG submission 203627) | Sediment microbial communities from Yellowstone Lake, YNP, Wyoming, USA - YL17G12_0 | ecosystem: Environmental > Aquatic > Freshwater > Lake > Sediment | place: USA: Wyoming | collected... | reverse complement strand
GCCGCTCAGCTTTTCAGTTCATCTACCACTCCATCGTCGCCTACTTCACCGATCAACCCTTGCCCTCCCTCCTGCCTCTACCTCCGTGACCGGATACAGGTTTGCCCCTGTTGTTCCTGGCCCCGGGATGGCGAGGTCCCCTTCTCACGTGGCCGCTGCGGATGCGGCTTTGCAGGGCAACAGGCTCAAAGCGCAGCGACCGTCGAGCCGGGCCCTTTGACCCTGCGCCAGCCGGCCGCTATACTGCCGCGCAAGACGCTCTTTTCCGCGACGTGCAACAGACCGCGGGACGCTTGGGAGAAAGCTCGATGCGACGGTTCCTCATTCCTGCTGTTTTTGCTGCGGCCCTGGGGGCCTTCGGCTTGCCGGCCCGGCCGGCCGTTGCCCTGGACCGGCCGTGGATCGGCGACGTGTTTTTCTACTGGTACACCTGGGACTACGATCGCGAGCTGGGCGGCTGGATGCAGGGCGTGCACAACACGCCTTTGGGCGGCTACTACGATTCCCGCACGCTGGCCGACAACCGCCGCTCGCTGTGGCTGGCCTCGGAATGGGGCATGACGCACCATTTCATGGACTATTGGACGCCCGATTGGAAGGGCGAAGGCGGGCGCATGCGGGAGGCGATCGTCATGGAGGCCGCCGAGTCGCTCCGCAAGGCCGGCTACGACGTCTGGATGTCCTACTACCAGGACGGCCAGAACTTCGAGATGGCCGAGTTCTCCAAGAACGTCTCCGAGAAGCGCGACGTGCACCAGTGGCTTAGCGATTTCGCCAGGTCTCCCGTCTGGCCGAAGATCGACGGCCAGCCGCTCCAGTTGGTCTACGCCCGCAACGGCTCGCCCAAGGTAACGCTCGACCACCCCGGCTTCCGCCGCTTCTTGAAAGCGCGATACGGCGACGCGGCCGCGCTGAACCGGGCCTGGAAGACCGGCTACCGCGATTTCGACGAGATCGAGATGAGCACGACCGCCCGGGGACACCTCCGGGCGGACTCGATCGCCTACCAGTTCGACGTCTGGCAGCGCGAGTGGCGGAAGCTCGACGGGCTGGTCAAAGAGCAGTTCGGCCTGCCCGGCATGCGGGCCTCGTTCGACGTCGGCTACGGCCCGTTCCTGGACTTCGGCTTTGGCGAGTTTGCTCGGGTGCTCGGCGGGCCGCACTCCTACGCCGGCATCTTCGACCAGCCCCACCACGAGGACGCCCAGCGGTACATCCAGGCCTCCGTGGCCCGGAAGTACAACACCGTCTTCTTCGACCATCTGAAGAACTACTATCACGACTGGGACATCCGCGTGCCCGGCATGGCCATGCTGGCCGAGCCGTGCCACTTCGACCGGTTCTGGGTCGGGGCCCTGGCCCGGCGGAGCGAGACCCTGCTGCACCTCTCCTGGAACGAGTGGTGGGAGGGATCGAACCTCGAGCCCTGCCACGAATTCGGCAAGAAGTACTGCGAGAAGAACCTGTTCTACGCCACGCTGATGAAGCTGTGCTTCGACTCGATCCACCACGCGGAGCGCGAGGCCCACGTCGGCGTGCTCTTGAACGAATGGCGGTTTGCCAGCGGGGCCCCTTTCCACGAGGAGCTTTACGACACGATCCAGACGCTCCGCCGGCTGTGCGTCCCGTTCGATCTCGTGCCCGATCGCCTGGCCACGGCCGACCAGTTGGCGCGGTTCCGGCTGATCGTCGTCCCGGCGCACGGCTGCGGGCTGGGCACGAACGGCCAAAACGAGCCGATTGCCGGCGTCTTGGGGCGGTGGCTGGAAAAGGCCCCCCGCCGGCTGATCGTCTCGGCCGATCCGAGCCTGGACGCGACGTTCGGCGTGCGCGAGGGGTCCCCACCCGCCGCGGCCGCAGCCCCGGGACCGGACCTGAACGTCTTCGTCGACGTCGGCGCCGAGGGGGACGACACGTTCCTCCGCGGCGGCGCGAGCCACCGGGAATCGTGGGGCGGCGTGGTGAAGCCCGGCGAGCCGAGGTCGACCTTCCGCTGGACTCCCGCCACCGGCGGCGAGACGTCGCTGTTCCTCCCCGCCAGCCCGAACCGGGACCACGTGCTGCGGCTTGTCGGCCGGACCCTGGCGGCCAATAAGGTGACGGCGGTGGTCAACGGGCGCGAGGCGGGCACGGCCGATCTGCCGGCCGGCGAGGCCCGCGTGGAGATCAAGGTGCCTGCGGCGGTGGTCGGGCCCACGCCGCTGGCGGCGGTCGAGCTGCGTTACGCCCAACAGCACGTCCCCTCGAAGCTGGCCCCGGCCGTGTATCCCGGCGAGATGCGGGTGTGCAACCTGGCGATGGAGTGGCTCCAGTGGTCGACGGCCAACGTCCCGGCCGACACCCGCACCCCGCAGTACACCGTGCCGAAAGACGTTGTCCGGATGACCGACCCTTTGTTCAAGCCAGCCGCCGCGGCCGAGGCGAAGGAGATATCGCTGCCCGTTCAGCCCCGGCGTTACTTCGACTCGACGAACGCCCGGGTGCTCTCGCGATTGCGCGGCGGGGACGTGCCCCGGGACCTCGCCGTGACGCTGGGCCCGTCGGAAGTGCTCTACGTCAACGGCCCGCTCTCGGAGATGGAGACCGCGGAGTACTGGCTCCCGCTGATCTTCCGCTGGGCCAAGGTCGAGTTTCCCCGCTACGCCGAGGGCGAGCACGTGATGGTCAATCGCCTTCGCGCCGGCGACACCGATTTCGTCGTGGCCTTCAACGAGGACATCACGGGCCCGCGGAAGCTGCGCATGTCCATCCCCTCGCGCGGCTTGCCGCTTAGCGAGGTCGCTGTGCTTGCGAAGGACTCCCTCTCCCCTTGGGAGGGAATCGGGGAGAGGTTATCTGCGGGCATGAGTCCATTTGTCCTTGACCCCACTTCTTCCGCCGAGGGCACTCACCAGCTTGAGGACGACCTGCGGTATTACGGCGTGTACCAGTTCGCGTTCTCTCCCGTGAGGGTCGAGACCCGCGACCTCTCCTTTCCCTCTCTCGAAGGGCACCTGCAACCCGGGGAGAGCAAGGTGTTCTCCGTGCGGGTCAAGAATCTGACGTCGAGGCCGGTTCGCGGCCAGATTCAGGCGGGATCGATCATCCCCACGATCTTTGGCCCGCCGACGCCGGTCGAGCTCGGGGCCGGAGAGGCCAAGAATGTCGACCTCACGATCACCGCCGCCCCGACGGCCGATTGGGGCACCAAGACGATCTATCTGGAGTTGGTTTTCGACGGCCGCCGCGCCGTGGTATTCCGCAAACTGGTGGTCCAGCGCCCGGCGGGGGTCGTTCTGGGGACGGTGCTGGTCGACCCGGCCGAGCCGGTCCTGTCGATCGCCCTGGATCTCAGTGACCATGGCGTTACCGCCCCGCTGGCCGGCGCCAAGGCGATCTTCCGCGGCCAGGCCGTGGAAGTGCCGATGCTGACCAAACCGAGACTCGAACTCCTGCGCCTGCCGCGGATCGACCTGCCCGCCCCGCCGCAGCCGGCATTGCAGGCGGAGAAGCTTCGCTTCGAGCTTGCGGGGCCGCGCGCGGGGCAGGTCATCCAGCGGGAGGTCTTACTGGCTCGGATGCCGAAGGAGTTCGCCCTGCCGCCGGACGCCGCCGCCGCGATGGTCGTCTTCAATCCCCGCTCGCGAAAGCTGGAGAACGAGCTGCTGGCGGCCCGATTGCCCGGCGGTTCCGAGCCGTGGTCGGTGCGGACCGACGCCGGGGCGCCGGTTCCGTCTCAGGTGGAGGGCGGGGATACGATCCGGTTCCTCGCCGACGTCCCCGCCCGCTCCGGCCGCACCTATTATCTCTGCCGGGCGAAGCCGGCGGCCACGGCGGCCACGTCGGACCTGCGGGCCACGGCCGAAGGGCTGGGCACCGGCAAGGGGACCCTCAAGGTGGAAAACTCGAAGCTGAGCGTTGTCCTGTCGGAGGCGGCCGGCGGCACCGTGACTTCGCTCCGCTCAGCCGCCACGGGCCGCGACTACGGACAGAAGAGTTTTGGCGCCGAGTACGGCACGTTCAGCCGCTACGATCCGACCAAACCGGTCACCAACACGGTCGATTTCATCCGGGAGAAGAAGGTCCGGCAGCAGGACTCGCCAGGCCGGATCGAGCTGGAGTCCCGGGGGCCGGCGGCGGTGGTGGCCCGGGTCAGGTGGTCCGACGCCAGGCTGGCCGTCGAGCAAGTCTACGAGTTCCCCGCCGGGCAGCCGTGTTTTGTGCTGCGGCAGAAGGTCCGGCCGATCAACCTCTCCGGCCAGCAGGAACTGGTGGCGATCGACGGGCGGTTCCAGCCGCACCGGCTGACCAAGACGTTCCCCAACTTCGTCGGCGTGCCGAGCGCCTCCCCGCAGCCCCATTTCGGCTGGCGTCAAGGCGATTGGGTGCCGCCGTACGCCACCCTGATGGCCCCGGACCATTTTGACGAGTCGATCTCGCTGGTGATCCGGCGGTCAACCGGGCTCAACTCGATCCGCCAGGGATTCTGGCCCGCCGAGCGGCCCAAGGCCGGCAAGTGCGAGGTCGCGCGGATCGAGCTGTTGGCCGACGCGCGGGCCGGCTGCGAGGCCGAGCTTTACGTGCTGGTGCACCCCGGCCACCAGATCGTCGCCAAGCGGTTTGCCGAAGACCTGGATGTGCCTCCGGAGGTCCGCGTGGTGGGGACTACCGGCCCACGTTGACGATGACATTCTCGAAGGCGGGCTAGAGCGTGATGCCGGAGTGCTGACGGAAGAGGACGCGGGTGCGGGTCCGCCGGACCAGGACCGGCTCGACAAACGCCCGGGGCGTGGTCCACGCGGTGTGCGGCACGACGAAGTGGGTCTCGATCAGGCGGCGCTCGGCGGCCTCGTCAGGGCACTCCTCCACCATGACGAGCAGCCAGTGCACTTGGGCCGTCTCCAGCACCCGGTCGAGCACCTTGATCCCCTGCATCCTCATGGGCCGCTCCTTGCGGGCTCGGGCAGTCATGCCCCACGGATCGGACCGGTCGTTCGATCCTCTGCTTCCTCTGTGCAAAGCCCGTGCCGATTGCCGAGACCAATGCCCCAACCAACTGCCATGAAAGCACTTGCGCCATGCGCGCCGGGGCGAAGTGCCGTACGAATGATGCCCTTAGGCAACGGCCGCCCGGGGCTGCGCAGCCGCGGGGCAACACCTTGGGCGATCACGCCTTGGGGCAACACGCGGCGCGAGGCAGCCTGGCTTGCGATACTCCCGAGGATCGAGTAGGCTGGGCGCCGGCTTGGGGACCTCTCACATCGACAAGGAGAGCGGTCATGGCTCAGCCTGCCGAGAACTTCACGGTGGCGTGTCCGCGGTGCTCCAAGCGGTACGTGGTCCCGCCGTCGGCCGTCGGCAAGAAGGCGACCTGCAAGTGCGGCAGGCAGTTTACCGTGGAGATCCCCGAGGACGACTTGGACGACGAGGTCGGCGGCGACTATGGCATGACCGCACCGCCCGAGCCCCCAGCGCCCCCGCCCCAACCCGCGCCCAAGGTCCCGCAGTGCAAGCGCCACCCCGGCGCAGCGGTCGTCGCGGCCTGCGCCAAGTGTCGCACGTTCCTCTGCGCGGCCTGCAACCGGACCCAGCCCGGGGGAGTCCATCTCTGCCCCGACTGCGCCCCGGCGTAGCCCGGTTTGGGGGCGGTCCCGGGAACTCGGGGGGCAAAGCGGCGGGCATTCCGACGCCAGCCTGCGCTTTCCCATTGAACCGCCCCGCGGCAAGCAGCTACAATGACGTGTGTGGGACCGCTCGGCCTCCGTTCGGCCCGCACCCCTTGGGCAGGTGCCGCCATGGCCTTCTCGGTGATCTTCGAAGAGCAGCTTGAAATCCCCTTTGTCCGCTCGCTGGCCGAGTTCCGCGCCTGGGCCACGTCGGACGACTTTCCCGAACGGGGCCGGATCGACTTCGTGGCCGGTCGCATCGAGGTGGATATGTCGCCGGAAGACCTTTTCTGCCACGGTGCCCCGCGCATCGAATTGGTCGGCGCCTTGGCAAGCCTCGTCAAGAAGGGCGACAGGGGGGACCTCTGGACGACCCGCGTCCGCGTTTCCTGCCCCAATGCGGACCTCTCAGTCCAGCCCGACCTGGTTTTCGTTTCCAAGGCTTCGATCACCAGTGGCCGGATGCGCCTTGTGCCCAAGCCGACGGGCGAGCCCGACCGTTACGTCGAACTCGAGGGTCCGCCGGACCTGGTCGCGGAGATTGTCGACGAAGCCACGCTGACCAAGGACACGCGGCGCTTGCCGGCCGCGTACTGGCGGGCGGGCGTTCCCGAGTTCTGGCTCGTCGACGCCCGCGGCCCGGCGTTGCTCTTTCAGGTCCACCGCCGCGGGCCTTCAGCCTACGAGCCGGTGGCCCCTGACGCCGACGGCTTCCAGTACTCCGCCGTCTTCGACACCCGCTTCCGGCTCACTCGCACCCGCAACCAGCACGGAAGGTGGATGTTTGATCTGGAGGAGTCGAAGCGTCCGTAACGGCCTGGGTGGCACTGGCGTCTCGCCAGTGCTGCCCTGGTAGCACGGGCAAGATGCCCGTGCCACCCTACGCCCTGGGGTGTTTACCGGCTCGGTGCCGCCGGGCTTGCCGCCACGACGCTCAGCGGCTCGGCCGCAGCGATCACCCGGAACCCGACGTTGTGCACCCGCTGGTACGCCGGGTAGCTCAACCGGAAGCTCGAGGTGCACCGCTTGGGCGGGTCGCGCCAGGAGCCGCCCCGCACGACCTTGCGGCCCTGCGGGTCGGGGGACTCGGCCCGGGGGTCGTCGCGGGAAGGATAGGCGCCGTAGGTCGAGCGGGTCCACTCGGCCACGTTGCCGTGCACGTCGTAAAGACCCCAGGGGTTCGGCGCGTACCGGCCCGGCGCCACCGAGAGCACCGCCCCGTCGTTGAACCGCGGGTCCTTCGGCAGCCAGTCGTCGTACTTCGTCGGCTGCACCAGCGGCGTGTCGACCGTGTACGGATCGCTGGCAAACTCCGAAAGCTTCGCGTCGGCCAGGTTGGCCATCTTCGAGAAATCGGTGTCGAGGTCGCCGTACCAGAACGGCCCGTCGGAGCCGGCGCGGCAGGCGTATTCCCACTGGGCCTCCGTGGGCAGGCTGAAGGCCAGGCCCGACTTCTGGGAGAGCCAGCGGCAGAAGCCCACCGCCTCGAGCCACGAGACCCGGACCACGGGCTGCTCCGGCTTGTTCATCGGGTAGCCGTGGATGCCGAACTGGTAGGCGTTCTTGTCCTCAATGCGGCTGTCGTGGGCCGAATCGAAGAGGTTGTACATCCGGTTGGTCACTTCGCAGGTGGCCATCCAGAAGGGCTTTTCGATGCGAACCCGGTGCAGCGGCCGCTCGTCGAGGTCGCCCTGAGGGCTCCCCATGACGAACTGGCCGGCGGGGACCAGGGCCAGCTCGAGGGTCACGCCCTGGCCCAGGTCGATCTTCTTGCGCCCCGCCGGGCCGGCAGCGGCCTGACGTCGCCCGGCCTCGGCCGGGTCGAACGGCCAGCCCGGGCAGTCGATCCGCGGGTGGCTGACGGCCGGCAGCGGATCGGGCAGGATCGGCTTGACCGGCGCGGCGGCCGTGGGGAACACGGCCTCCGGGTCGTCGTCCACGTTGGCGTAGCGCTTCAAGAGGTCGCGGCGGCGCTGGCGCTGCACCCCCGGCTTGGCCAGCTCTTCGCCCCAGGTGCCGTGATAGGGGCAGTTCAGGTCGATCCAGGTGACGAGCCGGTCCCAGGCCTCGGCATCGAGCTTGACGTTGTAGTGTCCCTTCTGAAGGAGTTGCACCAGGTGGGTCGTGTCGGCGTGGAACTCCATGGGCTCGAGCATGTGGTAGTCGCTCTCGATGCCCGGCCGGCGCACGAAGCGGTGCAGCTCGGCGTAGCCCACCGAGAATTTTCCGGCGTAGGGGCCGCCGTTCCCCGAGGTGACCGAGGCCCAGTCGGTGATCTTCACGCTCCCGCGCAGGTCGGCGATCGGCCGGCCGTCGGGCCGCGGCTTGCCGTCGTGGCAGCTTACGCAGTACTTGTCGATCACCGGCTGCACTTCCCGGGCGTAGCTGAAGCCCCGCACCGGCCCGCGCCAGGGCTGGATCTCGGCCGGCGCGCGGCTCATTGCCAGGGTGCTCCTGATCGTCGTGGGCGGGGCCGTGTTCTGCGGCTCGTGGCACCCGGAGCACTGGACCACCTCGCCCGGCATCGCCGTCATCCAGCTCCGCATGAGCTGGAGTGCCTTGCCGTCGGCGTCCAGGGGCTGGAGCGAGATGGGGGTGTTGGCGGGGATGCGGAACTTGGCGGAGCCGTCCTCGTAGACCGGCACGGTCCCCACGACCCGCTTGATGTCCCACGGCCCATCCATCCCGATCACCCCCAAGAGCCCGCCCATGCCCTGGTAGGCGAAGTGGTAGGTGAAGATCCGCATGGACTTGACCGTGCCGCGGGGCACGCCCTTCAGGCCGCCGCCGACGTAGACGTCGGGCAGGTAGACCACGGCCTCCTTGGCGGCCGGGTTGGTCCGGTCGGGGATGACCGGCGGCGTGGGGGTCTTGCGCAGGGGGATCGGCTCGAGCAGGGCGTAGCCGGGCATCTCCTTGACGAGCACGAAGTTGTCGAACGTGTCGACCAGGTAAATCCCCCACAGCGACTGGGGCTGCGGCTTGCAGGCCACCAGGAAGTGCTTGTCCGACAAAGGATAAGGATGGAGGAATTTCGGCCAACTGCCGATCGTCAGCCCGTCCCTGATGATCGCCTCCACCTTCTTCCGGTGGCCGGGGATCCGCTGCACGGCCGGGCTGGCCTCGTGCCGGCCCAGGGCCGGATCGAAGATCACCAACTCCCCCATGCGCGGATTGTCGTGGTGCCCGCCGATCACCGCCACGACCTTGGTGGGATGGTTCGGCACCGGCCGGGCGTAGAAGAACGAGTTCGGCCAGTAGGAGTTGCTCCCCACGTATTCGCACTGGTTCGTGCCGTCGGGGTTCATGCTGAACAGCAATCGCGTGTTCGAGTGGGGCGTGTCGGTGTACTCCCAGCGGCTGTAGAGCACCCGGCCGTTGTTGAGCACCGCCGGGCACCAGTCGTGCTCCTGGTCGAAGCAGAGCTGGCGCATGCCGGTGCCGTCGGCGCCGACGTCGTAGAGCATGGCCACGTGCGAGCTGCCGTAGACGCACGGCACGCCGACGAAGTAGGCCGTCGAGGTGAGCATGATGCGGCCGTTGGGCAGGTAGCAGGCGTCGTAGCTGTCGACGTCGGGCTCTTGGCCCGTGATCTGCCGCAGCCCCGTGCCGTCGGCGCGGATCTCGAAGATCTGCCAGCGGCCGTTCGAGCCGGGCATGGAGAAGAGCATGCGGTCGGCGTTGAAGTGCAGATCGACGTCGCCGACGAACCGCCCGCCGTCGGGCTTGTAGAGGGTCTTGAGCGTCCCCTGGGGCCGGACCGGCGAGAGAACCTCGATCTGGTCGTCGTAGCCGGTCTTGGCCAGGCAGGAGTTGCTCTGCCAGTTCATTGGCAGGCCCAAGGACGGCGAGGCCGCCCCGCGGCGGACCAAGAGCAGCTTGTCGAAATCCAACAGGGGATTGGCCAGGAGGGCCTCTTGGGCCAGCGAGGTCAGCTCGTCGCGGACCCGCCGGGCCTCTTCGTCCGAGACGACCACGCCGCCGCCCTCCGCGTCGGTCATGCGCTGGGCGATCTTTTCCAGCGGCTCCAGGCGCCGGAGGTACTCCGGCCCCTTGGGGTAGCGGGGCCCGAACGTGTCGATCAAGTCCTGGATCGCCAGGCGGAGCGACGGGGCCCTGGCCTCGGCCGCGCTGACGGTGAGGTAGGACGTGGGGCTGTCGAGCTTCCGGGCCTTGGGGCGGGAGAGCTTCCAGCCGGGCGGGAAGGGGGCTGACGAGTCGAGCCGCAGCCGGACCAGGTGCGGGAACGGCCCGCTGCACTCCATGCGGAGCGTGTGTTTGCCCGGGGCGATCCACCGCTGGATCGACTGCTCCCACCCGGCCCCGCTGGAGTTCCAGCTCCCCGTGGCGGTGCGGCAGAACGGGCCGAGCCGGGTCTGGTCGAGCGTGGCCTCGACCGGCCGGGGGGCGGCCGCCGCGTAGTAGATCGAGATCGTCCACTCGGCGGCCACGGGGAGCTCGAAGTCGTACTCGACGACGTTGGGCATCTCGCCGCCGTTGGCGACCACCGGCCCGGCGTCGGCGTAGGTGTCGGTGAACGTCTTGAGGTTCCCGCGGTCGAAGGCCCAGGCCGGGATGACGAACGAGCCGGCCGCCGCTTGCGGCTTAGCCGGCTCCCCCCCGACCGCGATCAGGCCCCCAACCAGGGCCACCGCCAACGAGCCGACGAAACGCCGCCTCCATCGCGGCACGTGTCGAGCACCCTCGTTCATCGCGCTGTCTCCGGGCAGGCTCAAGTCGGTGGCGAGGGGGCGGCACGGGCTGCTTGTCAGCCCGTGTTGTCCCCCACGATTCCCACGAGCACTGGCTGACGAGCAGCCAGTGCCACCCAATATCCTACGCGCGCTGCCCAACGTGTGGCTTCCAGTATACTCAGCCGGCCGGCACGGCGGAATAGCGTTGGCGACGAGTCCGCTTTGGGGGCGGAAAAAGGGCCCTGGCGCTTGACGCCCGGCCGGCCGGGCCGTAGAGTAGCCCCTGATGGTACAAACACGAGTATTCCCAAGGGATTCCGACAGCCTGGAAAGGAGCGAGTCATGAGACGATTGGTTAGCTGGATGATGGCCTTGGCGATCCTTGCCGCACTTGCCGCAGTGGCCGCTGCGCCGGCGCTGGCCGGCGACGCACCCAAGCCCGCCCCGCAGAAGCTCCGCGTGCTTTTGACCGTCGGCGGGCACGGCTTCGAGGAGGTGCCCTTCTACGCCATGTTCAAGGCCATGCCGAACGTCACCTACACCAAGGCCGACGTGCCCCAACAGGCCGGGCTCTTGAAGCCGGGCCTCCAGAAAGACTACGACGTGGTGGTGATGTACGACATGGTCGGCGGATTCAAGCCCGACGAGCAGAAGGCGTTCGTCGAGCTGCTCAGCCAGGGGATCGGCCTGGTCTCGCTCCATCACAACATGGGCGCCCACCAGGACTGGAGCGAGTTCCACAAGATCATCGGCGGCCACTTCTGCACCAAGGACACGGTCATCGACGGCAAGCCGTACAAGACGGCGAGTTGGGACCACGACCAGGACCTGAACGTCACCGTGGTCGACCCCAAGCACTACATCACCCGGGGCCTGAAGGACTTTACGATCCACGACGAGACCTACAAGGGCTACTGGGTTTCGCCGAACGTCCAGGTGCTGTTGAAGACGGACCATCCGAAGAACAGCCCCGAGCTGGCCTGGGTCGGCGAGTTCGGCAAGAGCCGGGTCTTTTACCTGATGCTGGGCCACGACAACCAGGCCTGGAAGAACCCCGCCTTCACCGAGCTTCTGACCCGGGGCATCCGCTGGGCGGCGGCCAAGGACATGCCGAGAAAGGGCGGGAAGAAGCGGTAAGGGCTTTGTGGGGATAGCCGCCGGCGGCAGCCGGCGGTTATCCGCCGCTCGGCCCTCGTGCACCACGTCCCGGAGGATCGACCACGTCCCGGAGGATCGACCATGCGCGTCACCCTCGTCCTTACCACCCTGCTCCCCCTCTTCACCCTTGTCGCGGCCGCGTCGCCGACGCTTTCGGCCGACCTGGCCTTCAAGCCGGCCGGCCAGGACTTCTTCGAGTTCAACACCGGCACCCTGCGGGGCAAGGTCCGCGTGCGCGGCTCCTCGCAAGGCGTCTCGGAGCTGGTCCACGTGCCGACCGGGGTGGAAGTGGCCCACGGCGGCGGGCTGCCGGGCGTGCTGAGCTACTACCGCATCTTCTCGGCCGGCCAACGCTGGGGCGACGCGGCCCGCGACTGGCCCACGGTCAACCGGCTCCTGCCCGACGGGGCGCTGAAGGTCACCTGGCCGGCGGCTGAATCGCACCCGCTGGAGATGACCGCGGTGTACCGCCTCGCGCGGCCCGACGCAATCGACGTGGAGACCATCGTCCGCCCGCTGCGGAGCATGCCGCGGTTCGAGGTCTTTTTGTCGAGCTACTTCTCGCCGGGCTTTCGGGCGTTTGTTTTCGTCAAGCCGAACGTGTTCAGCCCGGGCAAGCCGGGCCTGCTGGCGGCCGACGTCAACCCGCTGGTCGAGGGCACGTACCTGATGTTCCCGCGGGACCGGGAGGCAATCCAGATGATCTTCGACCGGCGGTGGGAGTTTCCGCCCAATCCGGTGCAGTGGTCGGTCACGCGCTGGCTGGCCGCGCCGATGGCGCTGCGTCGGGACGAGAAGAGCGGGGTGACGGCGGTGTGGATGTCGCCGCCGGAGGACTGTTTTGCCATTGCCACGCCCTACAACCGGACCCCGCCCGACGGCGTCGCCGGGCACCAGTCGCTGTATTTGTCGCTGTTCGGCCGGGACGTGGGCCCCGGGCAGACGGCCCGGACCCATTGCCGCATGGTGGTCGGCAAGATCAGCGACGAGCAGGCGGTGGAGTTGTACTCGGAGTACTCCAAGCAGGGCAAGAAGCCGTAACGATTCACCGCGTAGCCCGGCGCTGGTGTCTCGAGCCATACCCCGGCCACCCATCGAAATGGAGGCTATCCGAGATGAGCGAACAGGGCTTCGATTGCCGTCGTCGGCGTCTTCTCAAGACCGGCTTGCTGGCCGACCCCCGGGACGAAGGTGGTTCTTCGGAGCTTCACGTGCTCGCCACGATCCTCCAGGGGCGGCTCGCGTGGGGGAGCCTCTGGCAACCCTGATCTGGCAGGATGAAGTGATGACCGCAGGAACGGCCAGGCTCCTTATTCTCTCGGACATCCACGGAAACTGGCCCGCTCTCGAGGCAGTGCTTGCGGCCGAGCCGGAGCGCGACGCGGCAGTCTTCTGCGGCGACGTGGTGGACTATGGCCCGGAGCCCGTCGAGTGTCTCCGCTGGCTGGTGCAGAACACTACCCATGCCGTGCGCGGCAATCACGACAACGCCCTTGCCTCTGGCGTCGATTGCCAGTGCATGGGGACTTTCCGCGACTATTCGGTGGCTACCCGAGATTGGCACCGCACGTTGCTGAGGGACCAGGACCGGGAGTTCCTCCGTCAGATGCCTGCGCGGGAGTGGTTCGAGTGGCAGGGGAAGCGATTTTGCATGGCCCATGCGACGCCACAAGGCGACCTCTTCGAGTACCTCAACATGGAGCAGTGGGGCGAGCGGGTTGCCCACCTGGACAGCGACTTCGTGCTTTTGGGCCACACTCATGTCCAAGGCATTCGGGCGTTCGGCAAGGTTACGGTCGTCAATCCTGGCAGCGTCGGCTTGGCGCGCGACCATCGCGGCGAAGCCTGCTACGCCGTTTACGAAGAAGGCGGCGTGCACCTCAAGCGGTGCCCCTACAACGTCCAACGCACGGTAGCTGCCCTTCGAGCCGCGCCCTTGCCTCGGCCGGTAACAGATGGCTTGGCCCGTGTCTTGGGCATCAAATAGTGAGCGGACGAACACTCATCGCACACGTTCCAGCAAGACTGCGCCCAAGAGCATCGCCACGGCCGCGTAGGCAAAACCGGCCACGGGATTGAACGACCAGAGCAGGCCCACCACCGCACTGGAAAGGAAGTCGCCGATGCCATTGACTGTACCCATCACGCCGTAGGCTGTGCCGCGACTGGACTCCTCGGGCACCAAGTCGGCGGTCATCGCTCCTTCCAGGGAGTCCTCCACGGCGATGTACACTCCCGCCAAGGAGAACAGAACGCCCAACCAAAGAATGCTGCTTGTGGCAGTGAGAAAGGCGACGATGAAACCAGCCATGACGGCTGCCCCCAGGACATAGCCGACCAACAAGAGGCCGCGCCGACCAAAGCGGTCGCTCAATGCTCCAACAGGATAGGAGGCCGCCGAGTACAGGAGGTTTCGCACGGCGTAGAGCAGCGCCGCGATCTGTGCGGCAGTCACGGCACCGCGGCTGCCAGTCAGGAGTTGCGTGGCGGCCAGAATCAACAGCGTGTGGGAGAAATCGCCCGCCCCGAAGACGCCCACACCGACCAGAAAGCGGCGGAAGTTCGAGGGCAGCGCACCAACGGATGCCCAGAACTTGATCCCGTGATTGGGCAAGCGTCGCTTTTCCTTGACCATGAGGGCGAAGGCCACGGCCGATCCCAGCCCCGGCACCAGGCTCAAGAGGAAGATGATCCGAAACGGCATCGAAGGGTCTGCGCTGGCATAGGGCTGGAGCCAGAACATCAGGCCGGCGGCGACCAGCGGGCCGACGATGGCCCCGAGCGTATCGCCCGCACGATGGAAACCGAACGCCTTGCCCCGGTCTCCAGGGGCGACCGACTCGGCCAGCATCGCGTCGCGCAGCGGCCCGCGGATTCCACGGCCGAACCAGGCCACCATGCGACCGACGAGCACTAAGGGCCAGGTCACGGCCACAAGAAACAGCACAGAGGCCCCGCCAGTCAAGGCATAGCCGATGGTCACTATGGGCTTGCGATGGCCGAGGCGGTCGCTCCACCAGCCGGCCCCCAGCTTCACGAAGCTCGATAGCGCGTCGGATACCCCTTCGATGATCCCGAGCGCATACACTGGGGCACCGATGACGGCAAGGAAACTGGCCAGGAAAGCGGTGGCCATCTCGTGCCCGGCGTCCGACAGCAGGCTTGTCAGCCCCATGCCGATGACGTTGCGATTGAGCCAGCCGCCCGGCCCGGCTGAGCCCTTCACGTCCGGCAGCGATTCCGTTTGCGAGTCCACTTGGCGGTCCTCAGCACGAGTCAATGCTATCTGCCAAACACAGTGGCATTGCCCAGCTCAGCCTCAATTTCCAGAAGTCGGTTGTACTTGGCGATCCGCTCGCTACGGCAGGCCGAGCCGGTCTTGATCTGCCCGCCGCCCATCGCTACGGCGAAATCGGCCAGAAAGGCGTCTTCCGTTTCGCCCGAGCGGTGCGACACGACGTAGCCCCAGCCCGCTTTCTGGCACATCTGGATGGCCTCGATGGTCTCCGTCACCGAACCGATCTGGTTGAGCTTGATGAGTACGGCGTTGGTACTCTCCTCTTCGATGCCTCGGGCGATGAACTTCGTATTGGTGACGTAAAGGTCGTCGCCCACGATCTGGATCTTGCCGCCCAGCGCGGCCGTATGTTCGCGGAACCCGGCCCAGTCGTTTTCCGCCAGGCCGTCCTCGATGGAGACGATGTGGTATTTGTCCACCCAGGACTTGTACAGCGCGGTCATCTGGGCGCTGGTCTTCTTGCCTTGGCCCGACTTCGCCAGGTTGTAGGCCCCGTCTTCGTAGAACGAACTGGCGGCGGGGTCCAGGGCGATGGCGATGTCCTCGCCCGGCACATAGCCCGCCGCCTTCATCGCCTCGATAATCACCTCGCAGGCTTCCTCGTTGCTCTTCAGGTTGGGAGCGAAGCCGCCCTCGTCGCCCACACTGGTTGCGTAACTGCGCTTGTGGAGAATGCCTTTCAGGGCGTGGAAGGTCTCGGCCCCATAGCGCAGGGCCTCCGCGAAGCTCGGCGCGCCGACGGGCATGACCATGAACTCCTGGAAGTCTACGCTGTTGTCGGCGTGCTTGCCGCCGTTGAGGATGTTCATCATGGGCACCGGCAGCCGCACGGCCCCCGTCCCGCCCAGATAGGCGTACAGCGGCAGCCCGGCAGCCATCGCCGCCGCCCTGGCGACCGCCATCGAGACCCCGAGGATCGCGTTGGCCCCCAGTTTGCTCTTGGTCGGCGTGCCGTCCAGGGCGATCATCAGGCGGTCGATCTCGGCCTGCCGCGTCGGGTCCATGCCGACGAGCTTCGGCGCGATGGTCTGGTTGACGTTGGCCACGGCCTTCAGCACGCCCTTGCCGCCGTAGCGCTTCTTGTCGCCGTCGCGGAGTTCCAGAGCCTCGTTCTCCCCGGTGGAGGCCCCCGAGGGTACGGATGCCGAAGCGGTGACGCGGTTCTCCAGCGTGACATGGACCCGCACCGTGGGATTCCCCCGCGAATCGAGGATCTCCAGAGCACGAACCGACGCGATTTTCCTTGCCATGAGTGTCTCCTTCTTGACGATGGCTCCAACGCCCTCGGCCTTCCGGCGAGGCAACAAAAAAACCCGCAGGGATGTCCCCACGGGAGTTCTCGCCAGCATTGCCGGAGACAACTCCCACCGGGGATACCCCGCCCTGGTAGGAGTCATCAGCCGCGGTCTCAGGGCCGTAGCGGTTCTTGGGGGACTCCATCCCCGTCAACCTCGTACTAAGCGTATCCCACCCCCGGATGGCTTCCAAGGGGGGAGGACCTTTGCGACGGGCTGGCCTTGACTGCCTGCGGAGGTCGAACTAGAATTATCCACCGAGGGATGGAGTCCCCCGCACAACCGCCCGCAACCGGGCTGATGACTCCTGCCGCGATGCCATCCCGGCAGGGGTCCCACTCTTGCACCTGCAGGCCCTGCCGAGAGGCAGGGTTTTTTTGTCGGGTGGAGCCGGTTCGCAGGCGGCCCGCTGTGCAGAGGGACTTCGATGGAACAGGCTTTCGCAGTCGCGGCCGTCTGGCTTGCCCTTGCCGTTCTCTCCACCGCCGTGGCAAGCCACTTGCGCATCTCTGTGGCCCTGGTGGAAATCTGCGTTGGGATGGTCGCCGCGATGGCGGCCGACAGGTTGTTCTATCCCGACGCCCTCGGCGCTCAATTGGATTGGCTCCGCTTCGTTGCCTCGATCGGCGCGGTTCTCCTCACTTTCCTGGCGGGAGCAGAACTCGACCCGGCAGCCATGCGAACGAAGGTCAAAGAAGTGACCGTCGTTGGACTCTTCGGTTTCCTCGCGCCCTTTCTCGGTTGCACAGCCTTGGCCAGATTCGTTCTCGGGTGGGACGGTTCGGCAAGCTGGCTGGCCGGGATAGCCCTCTCAACCACTTCCATGGCCGTTGTCTATGCCGTAATGCTTGAGTCCGGTTTCAACAAGACCGAATTCGGCAAAGGGATTCTTGGGGCGTGTTTCGTCAACGACTTGGGCACAGTGATTGCCCTGGGGCTGATTTTCGCCCCGTTCACCTACCGGACTGTTGTGTTCTTGGGCGTGTGTGTTGTTCTCCTTGGGCTGCTGCCATTTATCACCTCGCGCCTTATTGCGTGGTACGGGAACCGCACTGCCGCAATCAGAACCAAATGGATTCTTCTGGTGCTGTGCGGGCTGGGGGCGCTGGCGCTATGGTCTGGAAACGAGGCGGTGTTGCCGGCCTACATCGCGGGCATGGTGCTCGCCAAGACCATCGGCCGGGATCACTTCTACATCCGCCGTTTGCGAACGCTGACGATTGGCTTTCTCACGCCCTTCTACTTCATCCGGGCAGGCTCGCTCGTTTCGCTGCCGGCGCTGGCCTCCGCTCCCTTCGTGTTCCTGGCGCTGTTTGCGGGGAAAACGGCCTTCAAGGTGCTCGGCCTCTTTCCCGTCGTCGGCATGTTCCGGGAAGACGGCAGGGAACGGTGGTATTACACGCTGCTAATGTCTACGGGGCTGACGTTCGGCACGATTTCAGCCCTTTACGGATTGACGCATGAGATCGTGACTCAGGACCAGTATTCCTTCCTGGTGGCGGCAGTCATCGCCAGCGCCGTGATTCCGACGATGGTAGCCAACGCCGTATTCCTTCCCCGCCACTTACTGCCTGGCGTGCCGTTGGCGGATGAAGAGATTCCCCAATTGGAGGCCCCTTCGGCGGGCATGGCGATGGACGGATCCAACGGACTTGCAGAGGAGTAAGCGCCGGTGGACCCCGATGCGATGATGCCGGTGCGTTCCGCCGTCTCGTTCTCTCCCCTTTCGCGGCAGAGCCCGACTGGTCGGCCACGGTCTGGCGCTGGGTGAAGACGCGATCGCCCACGGCGGTCAGGGCGGAGTAGCCGCGGCCGATCGTCCCGGACCAGAGCACGGCCGGCCCCTCGGCCGGCCAGGAATCGGCCAGATCGGTCTCGTTCGAGACGGCGTTGTAGTGCGGGCCGCGGAGATGCGGCCAGCCGTCCTCCGGCGGCGCCGTCGCGGGATCGTCCTCGCCGGCCGGCCCCTGCTCGACGCCGGCCGGCGGAGGCCAATCCGACGGCGCGATCAGCGAACCCACATCGCCCAGCCACCACAAGGCCACCAAGGCCAGCCCGCCCCACACCAGCACGCGCAGACCGATGGCGCGGAGCAGTCGGACGGCTCGTCGTGGCCCTGGCGGGCTGCCCATGGGCGTCGGCTCCCTGGCCGCTGCGCAGGTACGGCCCCCTGGGATTCTACCACGGCCTCGCCAGACGTGCGTCGGTCGGAAACGGATCGGTGGGAAACGGACCGTTTTCGGACCGTATTGTCGCCTTGTGTCCGGTCCCAGCGGCTCGCGGGGGGCCTCAGTCCTTCCCCTGGTCCGGCGGAATAATCAGCCAGCGAAGCCGCTTCCCGATGGGCGTACGCATCCGTTGGGCCGGCAGGACACTCTTGAAAATGACCGTTCCGTTCTCGAACCAGACGGAGTACACTTCCGTATCCAGCGTCCACCCGTTGACAGTGCCACTCCCCGGCATGACACCCAGGTGGGTGATCAGGGTGGGCCCCGTCGTGTAGTCCCCAAAGGGAACGCCCACGATCTTGAGGACCTCTTCCTCGGTCATGCCCTGCTCGATCTTCTCAAAAGCGGCGGGGTCGATCGTGACACGCGGTCGCGAGGAATAGTCCCAGATCACCTTGCCCAGGATGGCAGCCATCGCGACGAGGGCGATCGATAGCATCAACCAAGGCGGGCGACGATTCTTCGCCGACACACGCTCACCTCGCATCTCGTTGTGAACCAGCCGGGAAACGGACCGGCGCCCTCAGTCATCAGGCTCGGAAAGGGCGCCCATCCGAATGTGAAATGTTCTCTCGAGCCAATTGGGTCTGCGCATGCCCTCGCCGAACCCGACACGATGGGCCTTCCCGTCTTTGAACCAAACGGTAACTTCCCATGAGTTGAAACGCCACGCCTTCGGAGTGCCCGGATCTTCGCCGACAGTACGAACGCCCGAAGCCGAATACAAGAAGCCGAGCCTTGGGTCGGTTGAGTAGTCGCCCGGGGGCACGCCCAGGATGCTGGTGATTTGCTCCTCCCTCATGCCCGGCTGGATCTTGTCGAAAACGGAGCTGTCGATGGTGACACGCGCCGAGGGGCGCTGGCGGACGAAGGGACGTACAGCAAGAGCAAGACACACGGACAGAAAAACCAATACAAGCAAACACCGCAAGGCAAATGGCTTGGCTTGCATAGCCTCCCGTCTCCTCAGTAGCCACCAGCCAAGCGCGAAAGAGCGATGCCGGGTACGTTGCGAGTGCTCATGCGACGTACCCGGGGTTACTCGTCGGGCTCGACTATTGGGAAAAGTTGGATGCCAACGGTTCGCTCCATCCAAGTGGGGTGGCGAAGGCCGCCGGCGCGTTCTACGTGGACCGCCTTTCCGTCTTCAAACCACACATAAACGCATGCTGAGTTGAAGAGCCATTCCTTTTCGACGGCTCGCTCCGTAACGCGGTGGCTTTCCCGCGGGTTGCTTTCGGAGTAAAACGTCGCCCGGGTCGTGTAATCGCCAGGGGGAACTCCGATGATCCGTCTCACTTCTTCTTCGCTCATCCCGGGCACGATGCCGCAAAGAGTAGAGAGTCGCACGTTCACGGGCGGTCGTGGCGAACGGGCGAGTAGTCCCGCCACCAGTGCGATTGCCGCGATCTGAACAGCCACGAGTATCAGCAGTCTTGGTCGGCGACACTTCGGCTTCATGGAGCGCCCCGTCTGTCTTGTCCAAGTCGCTGCGGCCGCGGTCGAGGCTTGCCTCGCGCGCGGCTTCACTGAAGGACACGTACCACCTTGGGGCCCGCTGCATCCTGGGCAACGACGCCCGCGTCCGCGTTCTTGTAGGTTTGCGGCTTCCTCTGCACTGCCAACGCCATGTTGGGTTGATCGGTGTCGTGTGTGATCAAGAACCCAGATTCCTTTACGAACGGAGCGTCGGCGGCACTCGTCGGCTCGGCACCCATGCGCCGCGTGTAGAAGTGGAATGCTTGTTCTTCCTTGGACTTGCCGTCATAAAAGCGAATCATACTCGCAAACCCCTGTTGCGCCTGCAACTTATCCTGCGCCTTTGGCTGTTTCAGTACGCGTTTGCCGTTCCAATCCGAATGCTGGCCCGTTGCCTCCTCCCACCCACCGACTACAAGCACCGAACCTACCTTTTCGGTGAAGATTCCGCTCGCCTCTACGACCTTGAGCTCTTCACGCAGAAAGGCTTTCTCGAGCGAACCCCCATCCGCCACGATGTCTAGGTCGTACCTAACCCCCCAAAACCATCCTGGCTTCTCACTAGGCGGTTCGTTCGCAGCGCCGTAGAGACGCGTGGCATCCGACGCCTTGATCGCGATCGGGATGGCCGCGACGGAGAAGCCGTAGGAATTGGTCCTCCGGCTGACGCGGTAATTCGACGTGACCTCCGCCTGAAGGTGGAGATACCCGGCGTGCTGCCCCTGCGTCGCGGCGGTCTGAGTCAGGCCGACGACCTCGAGGACCGTGGAAGAGAGCAGGTTTCCGCGCTCGACGTCCTGCGCACTTACGGTCGCGTTGCCGTACTTCTCCTTATCGGCGTTGTCCGGACGGGTCACGCTCCATTGGACGCCGCCGCCCCCGATGCCCAGGAGTTTCGGGAAGACGCTAATCACGCCCACATACCGTCCCCAGTTGGCCGGCCCCACGGAGATGCGATCCGGCATGCCCTCGGGGGTATCCAGGCCGCGGACGTGCAGCGGGAGGCGCACGCCGACGTTGGTGAAGTCGTCCCGGCCGGTCTGCCGCCCGGCCACTGTCGCAGTGACAATCGCGTCCTTCGGCTTCTGGCTGACCGCCAGCGGGGACATCTCGAAGGTGGCCGTCTCGCCGTCGCGGAGCGTGACGAGCGACGGGCTGATCGAGGAACGCCCCAACGGCGTGACCATCAGCGTGACGTTGTAGGGCGTGCCGGGGTCGCCGGGGTTGTACAGCGAAACCGTCCCTTCCAGCGGCTCGTCGGAACCCACCAGCGACATCTCGGCCGACTCGGCGTCGGCAATGTCGACGATCGCGAACGGGATCCACGTGCCCGCCGGCAGCACGTACCACAGGAAGATGTCCCGATCGGTGCCGCCGTGGCCGTCGTCCACGGTCTGGAGCACGACGTACGTGCCGGCGACCGTCGTGACCCCCGCGACCACGTTGGTCTGGGGATCATAGCTTATGCCCGGCGGCAGGCCGATCATGCTCCGCAGGAACGTGTCCTCGTCAATGTCGGCCGCCGCGACGCCATCCCCGGAGTAGAACGAATCGCCCACGTGGGTCATGCCGTGGCTCCAGCGGACGACCACCGGCGGGTGGTTGGTGTCGGTCACGGTCCAATCGAAGCTCACGGTGGTCGTGCCCCCGTTCAGATCGTCGACGGTCACGTAGGAAGTGTACGTTCCGCTCGCCCGGGGGTCAATCCATCCCCAGATCCGCCCAGTCATCGCGTCCATGACCAGGCCGGGGGGCAGCTCCGAGGCCGTATAGAGGAAAGCCGTCTCTTCCACGTCCGAGGCGACGATCTGGACAGAGACCTGCCCGTCTTCGGGGGTGCTTTGCGGGCCCGGGTTGGTGACGCTCGGCGGGTCGTTGACCGCGTTGACCGTGACCGTCACGGTCGCGCTGTCGGAGCCGCCCAGCCCGTTGGCCATCGTGTAGTCGAACGAGTCGATCCCGTACCAGTTCCCGGCCGGCGTGTAGGTCACAATGCCGCCGTAGTCGATCTGGACCGAGCCATGCGCGGGCTGGGTCACCTGGGTGACGTAGAGTTCCAGCCACCCGGGATCCCTGTCGTTCGCGGTCACGTTGAAGGTGCCGGGCGTGTCTTCGTTGGTCGATACCTCGTCCGGCAGCGCGCTGGGACCGTCGTTGTCGATGATGGCCGCGCCCGCCTCGCTCGTCATGCCGTCGTAAACCGGGTCCGCACTGGCGGCGGAAAGGGTAATCACCCCCTCGTGATACCCGTCCGGCACCGCGTCGTCGACCGCCGTGACGGTCACGATCTGCTCCATGTCCCAGTTTGCGGGCGTGAACGTCAGGGAAGCGGCGGAAACGGTTACCTGGCTGTCGGGCGAGAGCGTCACCGTGACGTTCGCCGTGGGCTTGCTCGTCAACCGGACCGTGTAGTCCGCGCTGGTGGGTCCGGCCTCGTGGAGGTCGAACGGAGGCTCGGGGGGGAACATGGCGATCCACGCGAAGTCGGGGTCGCTCACAGAAGCCGTCACGCCCGCAATGGCGATGCCGTCGTAAACCGGGTCGGCGCTGGCCGCCGAGTGCGTGATCGTCCCCGTGTGATCGCCCTCCGCGACCTGGTCGGCAACCGCATCCAGCGTGACCGTTTGCGCCACGGACCAGTCGCCGGGCGTGAACGTGAGCGAGGAGGGAGTGACCTGCAACTGGCTGTCCGGCTGGACGGTGATGATCACGTTGGCCGACGGGGCAGTATTGAGAACGACCGTGTACGTGTCGGACTGGGCCTCTTCCCCCTCGAGGTAGCCGGGCTCCGAGACCTGGGTGCTTCCGCTGGTGGGCGTGATCGTCACGCCCGCGCCGTCGACCACGTCGTTGACCGTGATGCTCACCGTGGCGGGCCCGCTGAGGCGCTCGCCGTCATACACCTGGTAAGTGAACGCATCCGCGCCGTGGAAGTTGCCGTTGGGGAAATAGGTGACACTGTCGCCCTCTAGGTCGCCGAGCGTGCCCTGGGAGGGGCCCGTGTCGATGAAGTACGTCAACTGGCCTGACTCTACGTCGGTGCCGGAAAGCATGATGCACAAAGGGGTGTCCTCGCCTGTCCAGATCTGCATCTCGTCGGCAATCGGAAGGTCGTTTACCGGGCTCACCGTGACCGTGACCGACGCGGTGTCCGTTAACCCTCCGTCGCTCGCGGTGTACGTGAAGGCATCGGTGCCGTACCAGTCCTCGGCGGGCGCATACGTGACCGTGTGGTCGGCCTCCAGGACCGCCGAGCCGTGCGCGGGTTGCGTGACGCCGACCACGGTGATCGTCTGGAGCCAGGGCTCCGTGTCGTTGTAGGTGAGCCAGTAGATGTTGATCGGGGTGTCTTCGTCGGTTTCCGCCACGTCGTCTACCGCGTTCGGCGGAGAGCCCAAAAACATGGCCGCGATCGACCCGCCCGCGGAGTCCGCGTCTACAGCCGCGCCTGGTTCGGCCATGATGACGTTGGAGGTCGGGAGCGGATCGGACGCTGGGGCGGTTCCCTTCGAGCCGCGAGACAGAGTTGGCAACGGACCACCGAGGGGGTGCGGGGCGAGCATTGTGGCGACGGCATCTTCGCTGCCTCCAGCCTGCAAGGGGACGCCCCGAGAGGCGTCGTCTGCGGTAGTCGGAGCTGCTTCCAGGATGTCGTTGGTTGGCGTGGCTTGCTGGGGCGGAGCAAAGGGCGAGAGCGCTTCGGGCGGCGGGATGTCATTCGCGCCGAGCCCGGCCGGGGCCGCCCATGATGCCGCCCAATCCTGCTCCATGGAAGCTACCGCGGCGGCGATGGCCTCCAGGTCATCCGCCTTGCGCAGCACGGGGAGCGCATTGAAGTCCGTGACCCCGCCGCCGAACAGAGGATCCCAGGGATCATGGAGACCGGCGGCAGCCAGCTTGCGCTCCGCGTCAACCGGAACGTTCAAGCTGGTTGCCGCATCCTGTGGACTGCTCTTGGGGACAGTCTCGCTTGGCAATCCCGCCACCGGCGAGATAAGGCCCCCGATTCCCTCCGACATCCGCTCCTGGTCGCGCACTTCCACGGGGGCCGCCAGATACTCCGCCTTGCGCAGCGGGGTCGCCAGCCCGTCCACATCTCCCTCGAAGTGGTCGATCTCCAAGTCGAAGAGCTTTCCCAACAGGGGCGTTCCCAAGAGGATGTCCAGCAGGGCGCCGCCCGGCGCGGCCCGGGTCTCAAGAGGTTCCGGCCTCAGCAAGCGGCGGAACCGCCCCGGCCTGTTATGTCCTCGACTTACCCAGTTTCCACTCCCCCCGCATCCTAACGACTTCCCGCCCAACATGGTCTGTCCCCCTCTGACAAGAGTCTATTGATCCCGCCCCCTGTGGCGGGGTTGAACTCGCCTGGAAGAACGCCAGCCGGAAGCCCAAGAAGAACCCACGGGTGTAGCCTCGAAAGGGCCAACGAGCACAAGAAGCACGACCTTAGTCTACCAAAGATGGACGATTCTGCAAGCTTTTCTTGGAGAATCTTGGGGTATTCAGACACCCCCAAATCTGATGGGAGCAGAGAGGTTCTATGATACATGCCTCTTGGAAGAGCCCGCTGGCATCGTGCTACTCCTCGCCGAGGGCTTCCAGCGCGTGCGGCGTGAAATGGATCAGTTGGGCGAGGCTCTTGCCGTCGCCGGAGCCGGTGCGGCGGAGCATCTCGCGCAGTCCTTCGCGGAGGATACGCAGGTGCTCGCGGTTGCCGGTGAGCTTCGCTTCGTAAGCCATCCCTTCCGCGGCCAGGCACACGCTGGTGTAGGTTCGGGGGCTGCTCAAGGGGCAGGCCGTGTAGCGGAAGGCCCTGTCCTCTTGGACCCAGCACTCGCGGATCATCTGGTCAATCGCCACGCTCATCGCGCGGAGCACCTCGGGGTCCTGCGTGGCGCGATGGTACCGGGCCAGGGCGCTGGTGGTCAGTCCCTCCATGAACGGGACGTTGCCGTAGCAGGTTTGTTCGGGGTGGACGCAGTGCCCCTTGGCCAGGCGCACCACCCAGCCCCGCTGCCAGTCGAGGTTCTTCTTGAGGACCTGCCAGCAGGCGGTGGCGGCGTCGAGGTACTTCGTGTCGCCGGTGGCGTCGTAGGCGTTGAGCACCAGGAGGATGGGCCAGCCCAGCCCGCGGATGTGGTCGCTGTAGGCCGTGGGGCAGTGGCGGACCATGGCGTCGGCCATCTCGAGGGCCACTTCCCTGGCCCGGCGGTCGCCGGTCAGATAGTAGTACTCGAAGTCGCCGCCCACCCACACGTGGCCGAAATTCGTGCTGTGGCCCATCTGGTAGGTCCGCTCGACCGGCAGGGGCGCGTTTTCGTAGTAGCCTCCGGTGTGGTTCAGGCCGTGGAGCCAGATCTCGCCCACCCGCGGCGGCGAACCCCAGGGATTCTTCAGGTGCGGATTGGTGGCGTGGATGACGTCCACGTCGACGTGATGCCGGGCCGCCTGCTCGCCGCGCAGGAAGAACCGCCGCTGGCCGGTCCGCAGGTACTGGAGGAACATCCCGTGCGCCAGGTCGTATTCCAGGTTGCCCCAGTTCACCTTGCGTTCGCCATACCAGTCGCCGTAGTTGAGCATGCCGTACTCGCGGTCCTTGTCGCGGCGCTTGAGATGGACGTCGAGGGCCCGGCTGAGCCAGGCGTCGTAGCCGGCGTACTTGCGGGGGTCGGCCGGGGGGAAGTCGCCCGCGGCCCCGGTCGCGCTGACGTAGGCCGGCTCGGCCACGGCCAGGAGCGGCTCCTCGGCGGCCCGGAAGAACTCGCCCAGGCGCGTGGCGTCGGGCTTGCCGGCGAGGTAGTTCACCCAGAGCTCGTGGGTCTTGGCCACGCCGACCTTGAACGTGTGCACGCCGCCCCGCAGCGCGTAATACAGCTTGTTCTCCTCTTCCAGGGGCTTGCCGTCGTAGAGGCCCACTGGGAGCCTGGGACACAACTGCAGGGTGACGCACCCCGGCCGGCAGTCGATGGCCTTGGGCCACTGCTGCCAGAAGTCGCGCAGGCCGACCGCCAGGCCCATCCGCTCGGAGCCCACGGCAGCCCAGCCGCAGCCACGCTCTCCGGCCGGCTTGCCGTCGACGAGGTACTGGGTCTCGTCGACCTGGAACACTCGGCCCTCAGTGACCGGCTTGCCGTCCAGAAGGCAAGTCTTCGCGCCGAACGCCTCTGCGGACCAGAAGCGGAGCTCGAGCGAGCGGACCTTGGCCATCAAGGAGTCCTGATGGTCGTTGATGAACGTGTAGAACACGCGGACGTAGGGCTGGCCGCGCCAGGCGTGAATCCGGGCGACGTAGCGGAACATCCGGGAATCGTCGGCATAGTGCCAGCCACGCGCACAAAAGCACGCGCGCACAGGCCCGGCCTGCTCGATGGCGAACTCTGCCGGCGGCTTGTCCGGCCCGAAGGGACGGAAGTACCCCTCCTGGGCGTCCTCCAGCCGCACGCCATCTGCCGTGCAGTTGTAGGTCAGGCGCTGGTCGGCGTTGCGCCCCGCGACGCCGGCGGGGAGCCATGCCGTGCCTTGCGGGAAGAACGCCGCAGGATCGAACTCCAGGCGGACCGGCCCGGGCTCGATCAGGATCTTGCCATCCGCTTGCTTCGTCACCCGCACCGGAGCCGGGACGGCCGCACGGCGGACCTCCGGGCCGTAACGCAGGGTGAGCGTCTTCTTGTCCCTGGCGGCCAGGTCGATCTGGAAATCCAGCAAGAGCCAGCGGATCGAGCCGTCGGGCCATCGGGCCAGCGACTCGCTTTGCAGCGGGACCTCCTTGCCGGCGGCGTCGAACAGGGCCGCGGCCCGCTCGTCGCGAAGGGCCCCTTGGGCCAGCGGGATCCCGGAGCTGACCGGCCACTGCTGCCGCGTCACGCCCGCCGGCTCCTCGACGGCCAGGCGCACCTCGCCGGCCCATGCCGCGGCCACCGCCGCCCAGGACAGAAGGACCAGGAACATCCGGCATCGCATGGGAACGTCTCCTTCCCGAAGAATGTGGGCGTGGCTCGTTATGCTAAAGCATAACCTACGCGGGCTGTCTCTCGTAAGATGGGAACCGGTCACCGCCAGCGTTGGCCGGCGGGCTTGGGGGGCTCGATCTGCGGCGGCGGGGCCTCGTGGGCCGGGCGCATCATCTGCTCGATCCGGCGCGCGATCTGCGGGTTCCCGGCGGCAACCTCGGTCGTCTCCGATTCGTCGGTGCTGAGGTTGTAGAGTTCCAGCGGGCGATTGGGCGGGCGCATGGCCTTCCAGTCGCCCCAGCGGATCGCCTGGGTGAATTGCCCCTTGGGGCCGTGGGCCGATTCCCAGTAGAGATACTCGTGCCTCTTCTGCGGGCCGCGCCCGACGAGCGTGGGGACGAAGGAGAGGCCGTCGACCCCTTCGAGCGACGAGCCGGCCAGCTCCACCAGCGTCGGGGCGACGTCGGCGAACGAGATCGGCAGGTCGCTCTGGCCGCCGGGGCGGATTCGGCCGGGCCAGCGGGCGATTCGATGTTGCCGGCACGGCAGCCGCTTGCGGCTTAGCCGCGGGAGCGGCCAGCACTGGCTGGCAAGCAGCCAGTGCCACCCACCCGACGCACTGGCTGGCAAGCAGCCAGTGCCACCCGAGGCTTAGCCACCCGAGGGGCCCTCAGGGTTGCGGCTTCGCCTTTCGCTTGGCCCCCTTGGCGCGATCCTTCTTCTGGGCCTTCTCCGCTTGGCCGGCCTTCTTGGCCTTCTTCTCCTTCTTGGCGCTTGCCTTGCCGTCCCACTGGTCCTGGGCGCGAAAATCGTCGAGGACGGCCTGGAGCTTCTTCTGGGCGGATTGGGCCTCGGGGTTGGCCTCGGCCGAGACGGGTATTTCCCGGAAGGGAGCGTCTTTGAGGTCGGAGAGCTGCCCTTCGCCGGTGAGCTTCCATCGGGCGTCGCGCACGTAGCGGGCGTTGCCGAGCTGGATGTAGACCCAGTCGCGTGGCTTGCCGGGGAGGCCGCGGAGCTGCGGGGCGAAGCTGCGCCCGTCGAGGGTTACGCCCGCCGGGAGCTTTGCCCCGGACAGCTCGGCAAAGGTGGTGAAGAAGTCGCTGAAGTCGACCAGGTCGTTGAGCACGCGGCCGGCGGGGGTGGTCCCCTTCCAGTTGCAGATCAAGGGCACGCGGCTGCCTCCTTCCTTCATCGAGCCCTTGCCGCCGTCGATCGCCCGGCCGTGCAGCGTGCCGCCGCGCACGCAGCCGTTGTCGCCGGTGAAGACCACCAGCGTCTTCTCGCGCAGGCCCAGCGCGTCCAGCTCCTCGATCAGCTTGCCCACCAGCTTGTCCATGTAGGCGACGTTGTCGGCGAAATGGTCGGCGCCTTGGGGCGGGGAATCGGGGGTGCGAAGGATCGGGCCGTGGACCAGGACCATGGGGTAGTAGAGGAAGAACGGCCCGGCGCGGTGGCGGCGGATGAAGTCGACGGCGAACTGGTGCAAGAGGTCGGGCCCGTACTTGCCCTTCACGTCGGCCGGCGCCTGGCCGTTGTGGTTGTAGACCGGGTCCCAGTAGCGCTCCCCCTGGCCGCCGACGCCCCAGATCATGAACTCGTCGAAGCCCCAGGCGCGGCCGTCCTGCTGCGTGGTGAAGTAGCTGAGCTGGCGCCACTTGCCGGCCACGGCCGTGGCGTAGCCGGCCTCCTTGAGCACCTTGGCGATGCAGACCTCACCGTCGGGCCTGGCCCTGGCACCGCTCCCGTTGTCCAGAACTCCGGTCCGGAAGGCGTAGCGGCCGGTCATGCACAGCGCCCGCGACGGTGCGCACAAGGGCGCGGAGAAGCAGTTCTCGAAGCGCGTGCCGCTTTGAGCCAGGGCGTCGAGATTCGGGGTTTTGTACTTGCCGCCGTAGCAGCCGGTGCCGGTGATGCCGTAATCGTCGGCGAGGATGAAGAGGATGTTCGGGCGGTCCTTGGCGGCGTCCGCCCGGGCCGGCTCGGCCCGCGCCCCCAGGCCCGCCAGCACGGCGGCGGCCAGCAACCCCAGCGGGCCACCGACGCCGCGCACGCCCCTCGGACCCCATTGCCCTTGTCTCGCCACCTGGTTGCGTGCGATGCTCATGCCTGTCCTTTCTTGGTCTTGGCTGGCCGTGCCGGGCTCACTAGAACTGGGGGATCACCTGGCCGTCGTTGCGGAGGAGGAGCCGGCGGAGGGTTTCCGGATCGGTGCCGTTGGGCAGGAGGCGGACGGAGCCGTCGGCCAGGGCCACGTTCACGCCGCCCGGGTGGTGGCTGGAGGGGCCCTTGCCGCTGCCGTCGTTGAGCATCAGCGACAGCTCGTCGATGCTCAGGTCCAGGGGCTCCATCCAGTGGATGCCCGTGCCCACGACCTCCACCACGGCGATCGTATTGGAGGTGCCGTCGGTGACGGCGGCAAAGCTGACTTTCTCGTTGGGAAGGCCCCCGATCGTCCCCTTGCCGACGATCATCACGTAGTTGGTCTCGGTGGGGCTCGGATTGTCCGCGCTGGGGCACTGGTAGACTCTGGGCATCGGGACGCTGGCCAAGGCGAGGTTCTTCGGGCCGTCCCAGGGCTCGTTGAAATCGTACTGGTCGTAAAGCGGCCTCTGCTCCATGAACGGCAGGATGGCCACGCGCCAGCTCCGCATGGGCCGGCCGTCCTTGTCGGTGATCACGGCCGGGGGCAGGCACTTGTACGTGTCGTGGTAGTTGTGCAGCGCCAGGGCGATCTGCTTCAGATTGTTCGAGCATTGGGACCTGCGGAGGACCTCGCGGGAAACCGAGCGTGCCGGCAACAACAGCGCCACGCCTCCGCACACCAGGAGCCCAACGAGCACGACCCCCATCACAACGACGATCAGGATCGTCACTCCCACCCCGGTGCCCTGCGCCGCCGCGCGCGGGCCCCCGGCCACGATCGGGACGGTCACGGTCTTGCCGCAGCCGGCGCACGGGCCCGACTGGCCCGCGTACTGCTCGGCCACGCGCGTCTGAACGCCGCAGTGGGGACAGGTGAAGGGGATAGGCATGGAGGGGCCTCCTCAGTTCAGCGTGTGCCTAGAATCCGCCGATCGCCTGACCGTCGTTGCGGAGGATGAGCCGGCGGAGGACCTGCGGGGGGAGGGCGTTGGACAGGAAGCGGACCGAGCCGTCGGCCAGGGCCACGTTCACGCCGCCCGGGTGGTTGCTTGAAATACACTTGCCGGAGCCGTCGTTGAGCCGGCCCGACAGCTCCTCGATGCTGAGGTCCTTCGGCTCCATCCACTGGATGCCCGTCCCCACCACTTCCACCACAAGGATGGTGTTGGCGGTGCCGTCGGTGACGTCGGCAAGGGTGACTTTCTCGTTGGGAAGCCCCCCAATGGTCCCCTTGCCGACGATCATCACGTAGTCGGTCTCCGTTGAGCTCGGGTTGGGCGAGCTGGGGCACTGGCAGATTCCTCCGGGCGTCAGGACGCTGGCCAGGGCGCGGTTCTTCGGGCTGTCCCAGGGCTGGTTGAAGTCGTACTGGGCGAAATTGGGATTCCCCGAGAGAAACGGCATGATCGCCACGCGCCAGCTATGCATCGGCCGGCCGTCTTTGTCGGTGGTCACGGCCGGCGGGAAGCACTTGTACACGTCGTGGTAGTTGTGCAAGGCCAGGGCGATCTGCTTGAGATTGTTGACGCACGCACTCCTTCGGGCGGCCTCGCGGGCCGTCTGCACCGCCGGCAGCAACAGCGCCACCCCTCCGCACACGAGCAGACCCAACACCACGGCGACCACCAGCACGACGATCAAGATCGTCGTTCCCGCCCCGGACCCTTGCGCCGCCGGGCGCGGAACCCCACCCACGATCGGGACGGTCACGGTCCTGCCGCAGCCGGCGCACGGGCCCGACAGGCCCGCGTACTGCTCGGCCACGCTCGTCTGAACTCCGCAATGGGGACACGTAAAGGGGATTGGCATCGATGGGCCTCCTGAAAGGAGATGGGGTCGGGGGTGCCACGGACCAAATCTCCCCACCCTCAGTGGATACCCTTTTCCTACTGCCGGGGCGAGCGGATGTCAATGGGTCGGTCAACCCGGTAGGCCCGGACCTCGTCCATGATCCGGTTGACCGAGTCGGCGTTTGGGGCGCCGGCGACCTTGTAGAGCACGCCGCCGGGAAGCTGGCGGCGTCGGAGCCGGTCAAGGAAGCGGGGGAAATCGACGGGGACGACCAGGGGCACGTCGGCCGCCCTGGCCCGAAGCGCGGGAAGCACCTCGAACGCCTCGGGGAACCCGCGGTCGTCGCCGAGGAAGATCGCCCTGAGCCCCTGGAGGGTGACGACGGCCTCGAGCAGGTGGCGGCCGTTTCCGTGCAGATGGAGCACGCCGCCGTCGAACCGGTCGAAGATCCGCTGGACCGGCTCGCGTCCCCAGGTCTCGAAGTATGCGACGGAGGTCATGTGGAAGGGATCGACGCTTTCGGAGACGACCCGGCCCGGCAGCCAGTGGACCATGTTGCTGGCCGTGCCGCCGGCCAGCCGCGGCACGGCGTCGAAGAAGGCCTCCTGCACGGCGACGTTGATCTGGAAGGCCAGGTCGATCGCCCGGCGGACCATCTCCGGCCGCTCGGACAGGCTCAGGTAGGTGTTGGTCGCTCCGACCAGCTCGAACGCGAAGTTCAGCCCGTCGATGAGGATGAAGTGGCTGACGGCGAACTTCCCGGCCGCGCCGCGGACGAACGCGCCGAGTTGCCGCAAGTACCGCTCGAACCAGGGGTGCGACCGGTCGAGCCGCAGCCGGTCGAGCTCCGACCAGTTGCCCAAGAGCGGGGCGACCATCGAGGAAATCCATCCGCTTTCCGGATGGGCCATGAACTGGACGTTCCCGCCCAACAGTCCGCCGTAGAGCCCCTGGTCCATCTCGCTCAGGTAGGCGCACGGGACGGAGTCGTCCTCCAGGTCGGCCCGCTCGGCCAGGAGCCGGTCCCAAAAGGCGATCCTCTCGGCCGGGTCGGGGTACTCGCAGAAGCCGTGGGCGTACTGCCGGCCAAAGGCCTCCAAGGCCGGCGACGGGACTGCGAACGACGCGAAGACCCGGTCCATGCCCTGCCGGGCGTGAAGCTGCCGGAGCCGCTTGACGGCATCGCCCAGGTTTCGCTTGTAGCCCAGGGTATCCACGGGTGCGTCCTCCTCGGCCTCAGGATAGCGGATCGGGGGCGAGTGGGGAAGCTCGGGAGGAGCCGCGGGCTCTTGCCAGGCCGTGCACGCACTGCTATCTTCAATGGCAGAAGCCTTTCTCCGAGCAGGCCGGAATCATGTTGGTTTTGTCGCGCAAGGTGGGCGAGGCGATCCTCATCGGCGATCACATCGAGGTGACGGTGGTCCGGGTGTCCCACAATGCCGTGCGTCTTGGCATTGAGGCCCCCCGCGGTTACCGGATCGTGCGCGATGAGCTCCAGAAGCCTCTGGAGGACGAAGCTGCCGGTCCTCCTGAAAGCGGGTTGGCAATCCCTCTCATGGGAGGACGGCTTGACCCCACGCCCCTTCCACCGGATAATGGATGATAGGGAAGTCCTTTCGCGCGAAGTGTTTGGGTGATTCGCCAAATGGCCGTCGTCGAGCCCGCCAGCGTGTCGCGGCAGACCATTTTTGAGGCCAGCGTCAAGTATTTCTTGGGGCCGATCGCCGGGCTGTTGGACGACGAGTCGATCACCGAGATCATGGTCAACGGCTGCGCCGAGGTGTACGTGGAGCGGCGCGGCCAGCTCGCGCTGACCGGGTGCCGGTTCGCCAGCGAGGACGCCCTGCGCTCGGCGGTGCACAACATTGCCCAGTGGATCGGCCGGGAGATTACCGACGAGCGCCCGGTGCTCGACGCCCGGTTGCCGAACGGGTCCCGGGTCCACGCCATCATCCCGCCCACGGCCCGGGGCGGCACGTACCTGACCATCCGCAAATTCGCCCGCGAGGCCTACACGCTGGACGACTTCCAGCACCTGGGAAGCATCTCGCCCGCGGCCCAGGAGTTTCTGGAGCTTTGCGTTCGGCTGCGGAAGAACATCCTCATCTCGGGGGGGACCGGGACGGGGAAGACCGCCCTGTTGGGGGCCCTTTCCCGGGCCATCTCCGAGCGCGAGCGGATCGTGGTCATCGAAGATACCTCGGAGCTCCGCCTGATCCAGCCGCACTGCCTTTACCTCGAGGCCAAGCACGCCGACCTGGCCGGCCGGGGCGCGCTCGGGGTCCGCGACCTGTTCCGCAACTCGCTCCGCATGCGCCCGGACCGGATCATTGTCGGCGAGGTCCGGGGCGGGGAGGCGCTGGACATGATCCAGTCGATGCTCAGCGGCCACGCCGGGAGCATCTCGACGATCCACGCCGAGAGCCCCCGCGATGCCTTGATCCGGCTCGAAACCCTGTCGCTGATGTCCGGCGTCGAGATCCCGATCTACGTGGCCCGGGCCCAGGTGGCCTCCGCCATCCATCTGCTCGTGCAGATTGCCCGGTTCGCCGAGGACGGCTCGCGAAAGATCACCCGGATTACCGAGGCCTTCGGCCTGGACGAGTCGCAGCAGTATCGCACCCGGGACCTGTTCGTCTGCCGGCTGAGCGGGAAAACTCCGGACGGGCGGCTGATCGCCGACCTCCCCCCAACGGGTGAGAAGTGTACCTTTGCCCAGGAGCCTTTCGAGCAGGGGCTCGACGATTTGATACGGCTCAGCCAAACGGTGTGGTCGAAGTAGTTGCAGTAGGGGTTCGGATGACTATGCTGAGGATAGGGCCGAAGGGGACTGGCGCCCGGCGGATCCGGCGACGGGGCCCGCGCAGGCGGGGCCTCTCCTCGCTCGACTACGTGCTGATCCTCGCGGTCACCTTGCCCACGGTCACCTTCTTCCTCGTCACCCGGGGGAAGTTGGCGATCCTGCTTGTTTACGAGATGCTTTGCGTGCTGGTCTCCTGGCCGTTCATGTGACGGCCGGGCTCGGCACGCATGGCCGCATGCGGTAACAGAGGGAAGCCCGTTGTCCCCAAGAGAGGTGTCGCCTATGAAGAACTCGCTCGTTGCACGCCTTCTGCGCAAGGTGCACGCCGACCAGGAGGGGGCCATCAGCCTCGAGACGGTCCTGATCATCGCGGCCGTCGCGCTGCCGATCCTGATCTTCCTGTACAAGGTGGCCTGGCCGCGGGTCCAGAACATGTTCAACACGCGAATGCAGCCCCTGGAAGACACGGGGGCCGTCCCCTGACGCCCCGAGCCCGGAGCGGTCATGGTCGCCACGGTGTTGGTCCTTGGGCTGCTGGTCGTCGCTGCGGCGACCGACCTTCGCTGGCACAAGATTTACAACGCGACGACCTATCCGGGCATCCTGGCGGCCTGCGGGCTTAACGCGCTGGGGTCGCTCTTGGTCCGCGTGGGAATCGCCCAGCCGGAGGCTTTGGAGACGCTGGGCTGGATCGGGCTCGAGTCCAGCCTGTACGGTTTCCTGGCCTGCGGCCTGGTGCTCGTGGTTTGCTACGTGTTTTTCCCGGTAGGGGCGGTAGGGGGAGGAGACGTCAAGCTGATGGCCATGGTGGGTGCGTTCCTGGGGCCGGACCGAGGGGTCAAGGCCATGCTCTGGACGTTCGTGCTCGGCGGCTGCATGGGCCTGGTGGTGTTGATTTGGCGCGTCGGGCCGTTGCGCCTGCTGACCGGTGCCGCGCGCCACCTGCTCTGGACGCTCCGCCTCGCCCGGCTCGACCCGCTGACCGCCGGCGAGCGGGCCCATCTTCAGCCGCCGCTGTACCTGGCCCCCAGTGCCCTGGCCGCGGCGGCGATCGTGGAGTTCTCCTTGGTGGAATTGGTGGAACGGCTTGTGCGAGGGGTTGGTTTACTCGGGTAGTCGTGTAGGCTGGGACGAAGTCCCACCATGAAATAGAATCGGTAGTCGTGTAGGCTGGGACGAAGTCCCAGCAGGACAGAGGATTCCGTGGCGCATTCGGTGGGACTTCGTCCCACCCTACGGGTAAGGACCATCCTCATGACGCGCGCGGTGCTCGTCGCCTGCCTGCCCTGGCTGGGCCTGTTGGCCGCCGCGCTTGTTTTCTTGTGGGCCGTGGCCCGGCTGAACCGGGCAAGGCTCCAGTGGGGTCGGCTCCTTTCGCTGCACGGCGATCAGGGCGGCACCGCCCAGGGGCTGAGCTTCGTGCTCAGTGTGCCGCTGTTTGCCCTGGTGCTGTTCTTCATCCTGCAGATCAGCCAGTTGATGATAGGCACGATCGTGGTCCAGTACGCCGCGTTTGCCGCCGCCCGCTCCGCGATCGTGTGGATCCCCGCCTCGCTCGGCCCGGAGCCGTTCAACTGCGTGACCCGGCACGTCTTCCTTTCGGAGGAAGGGGGTTCGGCGGCGACCTGGGGGCCGGGTCCGGGGGGAAGGCACTACCAGATCCTGCCGGTCGGCCGGAAGCACGAGAAGATCGCCTCGGCCGCGGTGATGGCCCTGGCTCCCATCTGCCCCTCGCAGCGCCTGGCCGGCTCCCTGCCGGGCAACTGGCCGGGCCTCAGGGACTTGATGATGGCGGCCTTTCGCGGCGCAGCCCCGCAGACGGCAAGCGGGCAAGGAGCGATCCAGAACCGCTTGACCAACAAGCTGGCCTACGCGGTGGCCCATACCGAGGTCGACGTCCGCTTCTACCACGCCAACGCGGAGCCGCCGCTGGACGTGGTTTACGAACTGGACCCCGACCCCGAGGAGTACCGCATCGGCCGCGAGCTCGGCTGGCAGGACCCGATCACCGTCACCGTGCGTCACGAGATGGCCATGCTCCCCGGGCCGGCAACCCTGTTCCTCCGGGCCCAGCGCCGTCAGGGCTACTACGTCTATCCTCTGGCCGCCTCGGCCACCCTGGGCCTGGAAGGGGAGAAGATCACCACCGCGGTGGCGCCTTATGTCGAGTACGAATGAGCGGACAACCCGTGGCCTCCGGGCACTGCACGCCGACGAGCGCGGCGTCATCAGCATCCTCACCGTGTTTGCGGCCCTGATGCTGACCATGCTCCTGGGCATGGTCATCAACGTCGGACTGCAGGTGGACGGCAAGGTGCGCATGCAGAACGCCGCGGACGCGGCGGCCTACTCCGGCGCCGTGGGCGTGGCCCGGGGGCTCAACGGCCTGGCCTACACGAACCATCTGTTGTGCGAGGTCTTCGCGGTGACCGCCATCCTGCGCGAGGGCCGCGACCGGAACTCCGATCGCTACGTGCCCGAGATCCTCGCTGCCTGGAAGAAGGCGGGCGAGGCGTTCCGGCGGTCCGGGTTCCCGAAGTTCGAGACGTTGGGGGAGGCGATCCTCCGCAAGGTGCCGCTGGAGCAGGACGTGGCGACCGCCTTTGGCAACTGGATGGCCGCGGCGAGCGAGCTGGTCCTGCCGGAGTTCGAGAATGTCCTTCGGCAGGAGCTGATCCCCGAGTTCCAGCGGGACCTGGTCCGGGCGTTTCCCGAGATCGCCCAGATGGCCGCGGCCGAGGCGGCCCTGCGCGACGGCACGCCGGTTCGGGGACGGGGGCCCATGGTGGGCTTTCTGTGGCGGACCACGGGCGTGCCGGTCGGCGGCGCCGCCGAGGCCCTCGATCCCACGCTCCCGGTCGTCGACCCGGCCGCCGATCCCGCCCTCGAAGGCGGAAAGTACTTCCGCCAGGCCCGCGACGAGCGCCGCCAGCACGCCCACTCGCTCCGCATGCTCTGGAACGACCGCATGCTGGTCTTCTTCGACGGCGGCAACAACCCCGCGCTGCAGGGCAAGGCCAAGATGTGCCAGTACGCCAACCTCTGGCGGAGCTTCACCTGCGGTCAGCTCAACAAGCTGCTGGACGAGTACCCGCTGGGCAACCTCCCGTTCGTGCTGCGCACCGAGGGCGATGGGGTGTTTTCGCCCAACCAGTACCTGGAGCGCTACTTCACGGTGGTCGGGGTGACCTACTGGCGCAAGGTCCCGGACCTGGTGCCCGGGCTGTTCGAGAACCCGAGCCAAGGCTGCGCCATGGCGTATGCCGAGGCCCGGGTGTTTGTCCCCCAACCGAGGATCGTCTGGATCACCTGGTCCGACGGGGGCACGCCGGACGACTCGCTGGGCGGCCTGCCGGGCAACCCCTTCGAGCTCCCGCCGGAGCTACAGCCCCCCACAACCCCTCCCTCCGGCGTGGTCGGGTACACGATCGGCCGCGAGGGGATCCCCAGGGACTGGCACCTGTTCAACCAGCACTGGACCGTCGACCTCGTGCCCGCCACCACGCCCAACCTGGCCATGATCCTCCAGCAGGAACCCCCCTCGGTGACCTTCCAGCAGCAGCAGCTCCGGCTGCCGAGCCTGGGCGGGCTGGGCACCAGGGAGATCGGCCAGATCAGCCCGCACTGACCGGGGAAGACGACCATGGGCCATCCGATCGACCGACGACGCGCCAACGCCGCACGCCCGAGCGCGAGCCGGGGCCGCCGGGCGCGGGGCCTGGCGGCCGTGGAGCTGGTCCTGTGCCTGCCGATCCTCGTGTTCCTCGGGGCGCTGATGGTCAACGCGGGCTTCCACGCGAAGTGGAAGGTCGCTTCCGAGGTGGCCTCTCGCCACGCGGCCTATGCAACGCGGCATCCGCGGTGGGGGCTCTCGGCGAGCTTTCCCAGGCCACCCGGTTGGCCGGCCCCAAAGACGTGGGGGCCGGGCGGCTCGCCCCCGCCCGCCAATTGGGACCCCGCCGTGCTTGCCGCGGTCGACCATCCGGTCGTGCGCGGCCCGGTCCTGCCGCTGGGACGGGGGACCGTCACCCGCGAGCTGCTCGATCCGACCCTGGGCATGTGCCACGGCAGCGCCAGCATGGATGAGCCCTATCCCATGCTCGTGCTCTTGGGCCGCTGCCGGCTCCGCACCCAGACCAACCTGCTGGAGAACACGTGGCAGTACCACGAGCTGGGCGTGCCGTCCAACGGCGATTGGCGAATTCCCGGCCTGTACGCCCTGGCTTCGGTGCCCTCCCATCTGTCGCTCGCCTACTTCCACGCAGCCCTGCGGATCCTGGACCCCGCGTTGCAGCGGGGCCTCAAGCCGCTGGTGCAGGACGACGAGTTCCTGGCCTACAAGCAGCGATTCCGCTGGCTGGACGGCCAGCCCGACTTCCACCCGCGCTTTCCGCCGGAGTTCTGCTCCCTGGACCACGCCATGGTCCGCGAGGAGGTAGATCGGCTGATCGACCGGATCCAAGGGAAGCGGGACCCTCGGGTCGCGGGGGTTCCGGAGAACCTCACCCGTTGGTTCATCGGGTTCTACCGCCGGGCGATCCGGGAGCTCGAGCAGTTGCGGGACTCCGTTCCGCCCCCCCCGCCCGATCAGATCGCCTCGATCAACGCGGAGATTGCCGATCTTAAGAAGAAGATCGCCACGCTCGACAGCTTCCTGCAAACCCTGCCGTAGCCTATGGTCGACCCCGGCGAGTTCCCGGCGCAGCACGAGGCAGGGGGACACTCCCCGGGCGGTTTCGCCGGCCTGGCCAAACGGATCTCCTCCTGGACCACCAGGGCGGTCCTGTCGGCAATCGTGGTGCTGGCCGGGCTCACCTTCGGCCGGCAGGTGCTGCGGTGGTGGGGTGAAGACTCCGCCGATGGCCGGGCACCTGCGCGGTCCGGCCCGGCGCCGGACGATCTGGCCAACCCCGCCTCGCCCCACGGCTTCGAGTTCGGCGATGGGCGATGGACCATCACAAGACAGGAAGTGCGAGGGTCTCGGGAAGAGGTGCTCGGGCTGCTCCGCGCGACCTGCCGGGAGGCGGCCCAGGCGGCACCCGACCCGGGGACGACCGCCGAGGAGCCAGCCGGCCCGGCCGAGATCGGGTTGTTGAAGTCCCTGGCCGGGCGGACTCCCGTCGAGCAGGAGCCGGGCCAATGGCAGCTTTACCAACTCGACGAGCCCATCCCCCTGGTCGCCGCGGCTCGTGTGGGCCATATCAAGCCCCCCGAAATGACCAACGCGTCCGGCGGGGGTCCCGTTGCCCAACCGGCCCTGCGCGTGGTAGCCTGGGGTTTGGCGCTCCCGATGGGGGACCGGGACTGGGTGGCGCTGGGTTTTCGGCCGAGAGGGCTGCCCCTTCGGCCCGAGGGCCCGTTGGCTGAGGTCCCGTTGCCCCCGGGCAGCCGCAAGACCCTGTCGGTGCAGGCGGCTGGCGGCGGGTCTGTGGTATCGTTTCAGGGGGACGCCGGGCTGGAGGCTTGGACGACGTACTACGACACTTGGAGTCAGCAGGCGGGCTGGACGGCCGCCAGGGGGTGGGAGCAGGTCGGGACAACCTGGCGGCGGCGGTTCGCTCGGACCACGGGCGGGGTGGCGGCAACGCTGGACGTGCTGCTCGGGCCCGGCCAGCCGCCGCAGGTCAAGGGCCTGGCCATCGTCACCCCGGCGGCGCCCGCCACGCGGGGCACAACCACGGAGACCATCGGCCCATGAAAGGGATCCAAGGCTTGATCGTCGCGATCGGACTGGGCATTACCGGGGCCCTGTTGAATTTCTTCTACCTGGCCAACAAGTCGGGGGACCTCAAGGCCGTGGCGTTCATCGGGATCGGCGCCGAGGTGCGCGTGGCCCGCGGCACCACCATCCTCGGGGACCATCTGGTGCGGGTGGACGTCCCCGGGAAGCTGGCCGGAAACCTCGAGAAATTCGCGGTGAAGTACTCCGACGTCAGCACGGTGGTGGGCCAGAAGGCGTTGCGGACGTTGGAGGGGGGCTCGCTGCTGATGCGGGACGACCTGAGAACCCCCCCGGCCGAGCTCGACTTCTCGGAGAACCTGGAGGCCGGCGTGGAGGAGGAGGTGGCCCGGGGGATCCCGATCGATTCGCGGAGCATCGTGCCGTCGCTGATCGAGCCGGGCAATCTGGTGTCGTTTTTGGCGCCCCGGGTGCTGTCGGAGTCGCCGACCGTGGCCGCGCCGCTTTCGCCCGGCGGGCTCGAGCCCGGCAAGCCCGAGCTGCTTCGGCCGGTCCCCGGGCCGGGGGGCGCGGCGGGTGCCGGATCGGGGTCGGAGGAGTTCGAGCCGGTCGGACCGTTTCGGGTCCTGTCGGTGGGCAGCCGCGTCGGACGCCGCGACGTGTTCCAGGCCGCCGGCCTCCCCACGGCCCAGGAGAACGTGCTGGTTATCGCGCTTAGGCTGCGGAACAAGAAGCTCGTGGACCCGGGGCCCCGGCTGGAGCGGCTGCTCCAGGCCGCCAACTTCCGCCCCTTGAGCGTCCTGCTGCACGCCCCGGCCACGAAGAAGCCGGCCACGAAGAAGGAGTAGCGCTGCGGCCATGAAGGTCTGGTTCAACAAGATCAACGAGAGCCGGCGGACGATGGTCGAGGTCGCCGGGACCGAGGTGACCATCGGCCGGGACCCCGCCAATCACATCGTGCTCCTAAGCCCGCTGGTCTCGCGTCACCACGCCGTGGTCCGGCTGGCCGACGGGCGGCTCTCGCTGGAGAACGTGGGACTGAATAGCTGCGTGGTGGGCGAGATCGAGGTCTCCGGCTCGCAGACGGCCGTGTTCGAGCCCGGCACCAAGGTCCGCATCTGGCCCTACACGCTCACGTTCGAGGCGGAGCGGGCGGCGAAGATCACCCGACAGGAGCTCGAAACCCACCTCCGCTCGATCATGGCCGACCTCGAGCTGCGGATCCACCGCAAGCTCCTGGAGCGCCTGGACCTGTACGAGTTCGAGGCGAACCGAGCCAGCGACGCGGAGAGCATCCTCCTGTTGGAGAACAACATCGAGGACGTCTGCCGCGAGCTGAGGGTCTTCAGCCCCGAGAACGAGTCCTTGCTGGAGGAGATCACCGGGCTGACGCTCCGCGACCACCTGGTCAACCAGCTCATCATGGAGACCGGCACCGACGAGTACTTCGACCTGGCCTCGCTCACCTCGAACGAGTTCGACCTGCCGGCCACGCTCGTCCCGGAGCGGGAGGCGGAGCTCCACGCGCTGTTGCAGTTCGCCCGGGACCGCATGAAGCTGCACGAGTGCCGCGATTCGAGCCAGCGGATCGAGCGGGTGGAGCAGCACTTCGGCGACGTCTTCCCCCTGGTCCGCCCCCACTTGCACCAGGAGCTGCGCAAGTACCTCGTGCTGCGCACCCTGAAGAAGGATCTCAAGGACACGATTTTCGGCTTCGGGCCGTTGCAGGACCTGCTTCGAGCCCCGGCCGTGACCGAGATCATGGTCGTCGGCCGGGACCAGATTTACGTGGAGCGTGCGGGCGTTATCGAGCGGTCCGGCCGGCGGTTCATCTCCGACAAGGTCACCGAGTCGATCATCGAGCGGATCGTGGCCCAGGTGGGCCGGCGGATCGACAAGAGCCAGCCTTTGGTCGACGCCCGGCTGCCCGACGGCTCCCGCGTCAACGCCATCATCCCCCCGCTGGCGGTCAAGGGCCCCTGCCTCACCGTGCGCAAGTTCCCCTTGCAGCGCCTGACCATGGACGACCTGATCGAGACGGCGAGCATTACGCGGGCCGCGGCCACGTTCCTGCGGGCCTGCGTGCTGGACCGCCGCAACATCGTGGTCAGCGGCGGCACCGGCACCGGCAAGACCACCTTGCTCAACGTCCTGAGCGGCTTCATCCCCTACAAGGAGCGGATCGTCACCATCGAGGACACCATGGAGCTCCGCCTCCACCAGGAGCACGTGGTCAGCCTGGAGACGAAGCCGGCCAACGTGGAGGGGGCGGGCCAGTACACGATCCGCGACCTGGTGCGCAACGCCCTGCGCATGCGTCCGGACCGGGTCATCGTCGGCGAGTGCCGCGGACCCGAGGCCCTCGACATGATCCAGGCCATGAACACCGGCCACGACGGCTCCATGACCACCGTCCACGCCAACAGTGCCCGGGAGGTCATCGAGCGACTCGAGGTCCTGGTGCTCATGGCCGCCGACCTGCCCGTCGTCTCGATCCACCGCCAATTGGTCTCGGCGGTCGACCTGATCGTGCACATCAGCCGCCTTCCCGGCGGGCGGCGCGTCGTGACCCAGGTCAGCGAAGTGCCCCACATCGATCCCGACAGCAAGCAGGTCGTCGTGCTGGACATCTTCAATTTCCGCAACGGCGAGTCGCTCCAGCCGACCGGCTACCTGCCGTCGTTCGTCGAGTCGCTGGTGAGCAAGGAGCTGTTGGAGCTGGAGTTCCTTTACGGGCAGGAGCGGCTTGCCGAGGGCCAGCCACGCGCGGCCTTCCGGCTTCCCGCCCCGGATTCCGGTGGATAGGTGACAGCCTGTGAACGGTTAGGTTGAGGGTTGACAGGCGCAGAGGTGGACTCCCCCATGCTTTCCGACCCGGCGCTCTGGCTTGCCTGCCTTACGATGGGGCTGGCCCTGGTCTTCCTGGGCAGGGCCGGGGAGGACCGGCTTGCGCGCCTGCGGGCGGCGGTGGAAAAGGACCTGGGCGAGAAACTCCGCCGCCTTCGAGCCCCCACCCGGCATCTCCGCCGCTACCTCACGTTCTGGCTGACCATGACCGCGGCCGTGTTCTTCGGCCTCTGGCTGGGGTTGGCCAGCCCGGTGTTTGCCGTCGTGTCCGCGGTCTTTCTCCTTTTGGCCCCGTGGTACCTGCTGCGGCGCATGGCCCAGCGGCACCGGCAGAAGATCGAGGACCAATTGGCCGACTCGATGGTGACGCTGGCCAGCGCGGTGCGCGCCGGGCTTTCGCTGGCCCAGTCGCTGGAGATCCTCGCCGCCCAGTGCCCCAAGCCGATCAACGCCGAGTTCCACCAGATCGTCGCCGAGTACAAGCTGGGCAAGCCCCTGGACCGCACGCTCACCGAGGCCAAGCAGCGGCTCAAAAGCGAGAACTTCGCCCTGTTCGCCGCCGCGCTCTTGGCCAGCCACGAGAGCGGCGGCCGGCTCAACGAGACCGTCGAGCGGATTGCCCAGTCGGTCCTGGAGCTCCAGCGCCTGGAGCGGAAGGTCGCCTCGGAGACCGCCCAGGCCCGCAAGTCGGCCATCTACATGGCCATCGCCCCGGCGTTTATCCTGGTGCTTTACTACTTCCTCGACCCGAAAAGCACAATTGACCTGTTCGTCACCCGCCAAGGCCAGCTCCTCCTCTCGGTGGCGGTGGTGCTGGACGTGGTGGCCTACCTTTGGGCCCGGGTGATCCTCAGTCCGGACATCTAGCAGCATGATGGCTTTCTTCCTCGCCGCCACGACCGCAACGACCGTGACCGCCGCGGGCCTCCAACTGGCGGCGAGTGCGACGGTCGGCGCGGCCGTGCTGGTCGCCGCGTGGTGGGTGCGTTGCGTGCTGGCCTCCGAGGACCTCCGCCAGGGCGCCGAGTGGCGCTACGACGTCAGCCGCATCAACGAGCTGCGCCGGCTCGACGCCTCCTACCGCGTGTTTCAGCCGGCCATCCAGGTGCTGGCCCGGCTCAACCGGGCGATGTTCCGCGACAGCCTCCCCGAGATCCAGCGGCAGATCCAGGCCGCCGGACTGACCCGCTTCTGGCTGGCCGAGGAGTACCTCGCTCGGGCCGAGCTTTTGGCCATGCTCCTTTCGCCCGTGTTCGTCTACCTGTGCGTCTCGACGTTCGGCGTGGGAAGCGGGCTGTTGACGGCCCTGTTGTGCGTGATCCTCACCGTCTGGCTGATGCGGCTCCGACTGGCCCGGCTCGCCGCCCTGAGGCTCCAGGCCATCAAGCGCCGCATGCCCTTCCTGCTCGATCTGCTGACGCTCCTGATGGAGGCCGGCTCGACGTTCCTGCGGGCCCTGACGCAGGCCGTCGAGGAGTTCCACGGCCATCCGGTGGCCGAGGAGTTCGGCCGCGTCCTGGCCGACATGAGCCTCGGCAAGACGCGGGCCGAAGCCTTCGCCGCCATGCGGAGCCGGCTGGCCGACGACGAGATCACCAGCATCGTCGGGGCGATCCTCCAGGGGGAAAACCTGGGGAGCCCCCTGGCCCAGGTCTTCCGCACCCAGGCCGACGTCCTGCGCCTGAAGCGAACCCAGCGCGCCGAAACCCTCGCCGGAGAGGCCGGCGTGAAGATGCTCCTGCCCGCCGTCATGGTCATGGTCGCCACCGTGCTGATGATCCTCGGGCCGTTTTTGCTGAATTTTCTGTCCTTCGGGTTCGAGATGTCCTTGTAGTTCCTTCACGCTCCCGTAGTCCGAGTTTGCCGGACGAGCCATGCCGATCAACCTGGATTGCCCACGCTGCAAGCGTCTGTTGAAGGTCCCCACGAGGAAGGCCAGCAGCTACGTGATCTGTCCGGAGTGCAAGGGCCGGCTGTGGGTGCCGGGCGATGCGGCCAGCGTTCGCGCCGGCGGAGCCCCCTCGGGCGCGCCGGCCGCACCACCGCAGCCGGCCGCGGCCCAGCCTCCAACCAGTCCACCCCGGCCAACGCCGCCCCCTTTGGCCGGCACACCCGCCGGAATCCCCTCCCGGGAGGCTCCCCCCGGAGGGGCGTTTCGTGGGGAGCCGCCCCAACGGGATCTGCCCAGCCCCGGGGGTGCAGAAGGGTCTCGAGGCGGGGAGTTGGTGTCGTACCGTCCGGGAAGGGTGGCCAGGTTCATCACCACCGAGGCCGCCGAATCGACGTTGAAATTGGCCGAGGACGGGAAGCTCCCGGAGCTGCACTTGCGGGAGCCTGGGGAGGCCCCTGCCAGGGAGGCCGGGGGCCGTGGCATGAACCCCCTGGTCCTGTTCGGACTCCTGTCGCTGAGCTTTGTCGCGTGCCTGGCCCTGTTGTTCATGCCTACGGAGCCCACCGAGCCTGCCAGGACTCGGGAAAGGCTACAAGCCCGGGAGATCATTCAGCAGGCGTACTTTGCCGAGATGGACAAGGCGGCGCATTACCCGTACCAGGTGCTGTTGCGCGAGGCCCAGCGGGCCCATTCGCGGAGCGACTGGAAGCAGGAGCGGGCACTGTACCGGAAGGTCCTCGACCTGCTCCGGGCCGAGTCTCGCACTCCGGAGAAGAACCTCACGGGCAGCCCGGGGCGGGATGATGAGCTCGAACGGCAGCTCACCATCCTTTTGAGCGACTGAGCCCCTTGGCAGCCTACCCCCTGATGTTGAACAATAGGGCCATGAGGCAGTGCGGGCGGGCGGACGCCTTGCCCAGGTAAGGACGCGATTTGTTGAAGGTTGCGCTGGAAGTGGAACACCTTCAAAGCCCGGGGGTTGCAACCCCCGGGCTTTAGGACGCACGCCTGTTCCCTAAGCAACGCAGAGATCAGTGATGGCATCGGCATCGCGGTACGAGATCGTCGACACCCTCGCCGCCGGCGATTTCGCCACGGTGTACCGCGGCCGCGACCGGGAGCTGGGCCGCGAGGTGGCCATCAAGCAGATCCACCAGCAGTTTCTGGGCGATCCCCGGCAATTGGAGCGGTACTGGCGGGAAGCCCAACTGCTGGCCTCGCTCCAGCACCCCAACATCCTGACGATCTACGACGTCGACCGGCCCAGGGGCTGGCTCATCCTCGAGCTCATGCGGGGGAGCCTCCAGCAGAACGCCCAGACCGGGCCGATCGATCTCGATGCCCTCCAGGTGGCCCTGGTCTGCACGCTCAGCGCGTTGCACTTCCTGCACACCAACGGCGTGATCCACGGCGACGTCAAGCCGAGCAACATGCTGGTCGACGCGCGGGGGCGGGTGAAGCTGGGCGATTTCGGCCTGGCCCGACGCGCCAGCAACGAGCAGGGAAGCCTGCTCAAAGGCACCACGAAGTACATGGCTCCCGAGCTCGTGTCGAACCAGTTCGGCCCCGTCGGCCCGGCCAGCGATCTGTACTCCCTGGGGTTCTCGGCGTACGAGCTGATGTGCGGCCCGCAATTCGAGTCCCTCTTCCCCGGCCTGGCCACGTTCGGCCGGGACCGGCAGATTGCCTGGCTGATGTGGCACGCGGCGCCGGACCGGAACATGCCGCCGATCGCCCGGGTGCTGGCGGGCGTGCCGGAGGACCTGGCCCGGGTCGTCGAGCGACTGGTCGTGAAGGACCCCGCGCGCCGGTACACCTCGGCGCGCGACGCCCTGCACGACCTGCGCGCCGGCCGGGCCGTGCTTGCAGCCGACGGGATGGACAAGCCCCGCGAGGAAGCCCCTCCCCCGGACACCAAAAAGAAGCTCACTCGGTTGGGTGCCTTCGCGGCCCTGGCGGTCTCGCTGGTGCTCTGTGCCATCATGCTGTTCTCCGGGCGAGCGCCGGAGCCCAAAGAGGTGCCGCCCCTGGAGGGGGTGGTCCACAGCGTCAACGCCGATCGGCGAATCCTGGCCATCGACACCGCCGACGGCAATCTCGTGGAGCTGACGCTCCGGCCGGACGATCGGTTCTTCGTCAACGACAATCGCTGCCTCTTTGGCGAGCTGGCCGTGGCCGACCGCGTGGTGGTCAAGCACCTGCGCGACGCGTCGGACCGCAAGGTCACCGAGGTCTACGCCACGCGCCCGAAGTCCCTCCAGGGACGGATCGACTCGCTGGAGCCCGACGCCGGACGCATGGCCGTGGCCGCTACGGCGGGCGGCCAGGCGATCCCGATCGTTGTGCCCGACACCGTGAAGATTCTCTTGAACGGCCAGGACAGGCTGGACGGTCGGCCGGTGCGCCTGGCCGACCTCCGCGTCGGGGATCGGGTGACCCTGCAGCACGTCGACGAACAGGACCAGCGCGTGGCCACCACCCTGGCCGCCGAGCGGATTGCCGAGCTGCGGGCCACGATCCGCGCCGTGGAGCCCCAGAAGCGGCAGATCACCGTCGAGCAGGGGCAGGGGAGCGAGGCAAAGATGGTCGTCTTGGATCTCGCCCCGGACTGCAAGATCACGCTGAACAACAGCACCAAGCTCGACGGCCGGCTGCTGGGCATCGCCGACCTGAAGCCCGACGACGAGGCACGCATCAGCCGCGACCTCCGCGTGGTGAGCATCGACGCCACGCGCGTGGTCCGCGAGAGCGGCCGGGTCCAGGCGGTCCAGCCCAAAATGGTCGAGATCGTCCTGCAAGGGCAGGACAAGCCCAAAGGCTTCCTGGTCGACGCCACGAGCAAGATCACGCTTGGCGGCGAGCCGGCCCAGGTCGAGGACCTCCGCGCCGGGGACCAGGTCGAGGTGGCCCACGACGCCCCCTCGCCCAACGCGCCGAACCCCCGCGCCCTGTCGATCGCAGCCCACCGGCCCGAGGACCGCACCCGCTGGGCGATTCTGCTGGGCATCCAGAACTACGACGACCCGACCCTGGGGGCCGTCGCCTATGCCGC
>Ga0315290_10000107_pt1 | contig 47295 bp, 47 predicted proteins | sample YL17G12_0_MG_FD_203627 | JGI IMG/M metagenome (GOLD analysis project Ga0315290, IMG submission 203627) | Sediment microbial communities from Yellowstone Lake, YNP, Wyoming, USA - YL17G12_0 | ecosystem: Environmental > Aquatic > Freshwater > Lake > Sediment | place: USA: Wyoming | collected... | reverse complement strand
CGAGCCGCGGGTCATCCTGGCCGACGAGCCCACCGGCAACCTCGACTCGCGCACCAGCGTCGAGGTGATGGCCCTCTTCCAGGAGCTGGGGCGGAGCGGGATCACCGTGGTGCTCGTGACCCACGAGGCGGACATCTCCCAGTACGCCTCCCGCGTCATCGTCATGCGGGATGGGCGCATCCTCTCCGACCAGCGCCAGACCCCCCGGACCGCGGTGGTTCCCCCCGCGACGCCGGGCGATGAGGAGGACCCCTCGTGAATCCCCTCCAGACGCTCCGGGTGGCGCTGCGCGCCCTCACGCGGAACAAGATGCGGTCCTTCCTCACCACGCTGGGCGTGGTCATCGGCGTCTCGGCGGTCATCGCCATGGTGGCCATCGGCGACGGCGCCAAGGCGCGCGTCGAGGCCGCCTTCGCCGCCATGGGCTCCAACATGCTCATCATCGTGCCGGGGTCGAGCAGCGCCGGTGGAGCCATGGGCGGCTTCGGGTCGATGCCGACGCTCACCTGGGACGATCTGAAGGCCATCCAGACCGAGATCGGCACCGTGCGGGCCGCCGCCGCGCAGTTGCGGACCAACGCCCAGGTCATGTCCGAGGACCAGAACTGGGGCACCCAGGTGCTCGGCTCCTCCCCCGAGTACTTCCAGATCCGGACCTGGCCGGCAGTGCAGGGCGCGCTCCTCACCCAGTCGGACGTCGACACCGGGACCAAGGTCGCCGTCCTCGGCCAGACCGTGTCCGACAAGCTCTTCGGCGCCAGCTCCAACCCCACCGGACAGACCATCCGCATCAAGAACGTCCCCTTCACGGTGATCGGCGTCCTCGACAAGAAGGGACAGTCGCAGTGGGGGCAGGACTACGACGACATCGTGATCGTGCCGGTCTCCACCTTCCAGCAGAAGGTCAAGGGCAGCTTGAAGAACTTCATCGAGGGCAACATCACGGTGAGCGCAACCAGCGCCGACACCACCTCGAGGGCGGAGAGCCAGATCCGCGCGCTGCTGCGCGACCGCCATCGTCTGCCGCTGGGCGCCGACGACGACTTCTCCATCCGCAACCTGTCCGAGGTCGCGAGCGCGCAGCAGGAGGGCACCCGGACGCTGACCACGCTCCTCGCCGCCATCGCAGCCGTGTCCCTGCTGGTCGGGGGCATCGGGATCATGAACATCATGCTGGTCTCGGTCACCGAGCGGACCCGGGAGATCGGGCTTCGCATGGCGGTGGGCGCCAAGCCGGCCGACATCCGCCTCCAGTTCCTGGTCGAGGCGCTGGTGCTGGCCGTCACCGGCGGGCTCATCGGCGTGGCCCTGGGCGTCTTCGGGGCCTGGCAACTCGCCACCAGCTTCGGCTGGCAGGTGCTTTACCGCCCCGACGTCATCGCCATCGCGGTGGGATTCAGCGGGCTCGTGGGGGTTGTCTTCGGTCTCTACCCGGCCCACAAGGCCTCGCGCCTCGACCCCATCACCGCCCTGAGGTTCGAATGAACACCGCCCTCCTGGCGCTCGCCCTGGCGGCGGGTCACACCCTCACCATCGACCAGGCCCTGACCCTGGCAAAGCAGAACCCCCAGATCGCGCAGGCCCAGGGAGCGGTCATGCAGGCCCAGGGACAGATCGGCGTGGCCCGCTCCGGGTTCCTGCCGTCCGCCTCCGCCTCCGCCAGCGTCTTCGGCACCACGCTCAACCCGGGCCCGCAGCCGCGCGACACCTTCTATCCGCTCTACGGCTCGAGCGTCACCGTCAACCAGACCCTCTGGGACTTCGGCCGCACCCTCGGTGCCTACCAGGCGGCGCGTGACGTCGAGCGCTCGGCCCGCTTCGACGTGGAGAACACCTGGCAACAGGTCGAGTTGAACGTTCGAACGGCCTACTACATCGTCCTCGCCACCCAGGCACTCGTGAACGTGGCGCAGCAGACGGTCGACTCGAACCAGAAGAAGCTCGACCTCGCGAAGGGACTCTTCGAGGTCGGGCAGCGGCCGCGCTTCGACGTGACCAAGGCAGAGGTCGATCTGGAGAACTCACGCATATCGCTCCTTCAGGCCAGGAACGGCGTGGTCCTCTCCCGCATCGCGCTCACCCAGGCCATCGGACGGGACGTGAACGACGCCGCGCTGGTCTTCCCCGAGCTGCCTCCGCCCGAGCAGCCCGACGTGCCCTCCCTGCTCCAGACCGCCATGGAGAACCGCCCGGATCTCAAGTCGGTGGACCTCCAGATCCTCGCCGCCGGCGAGACCCTCGACTCGCTCCGCTCGGGGTGGCTGCCCATCCTGGGCGCCTCGGGCACGGTCCGCTGGAACGGGACCGACACGCCGCTCGTCAACAACTGGACCGCCGGAGCCACCCTCACCTGGCCGTTCCTGAACGGCGGAGCCGTGCTCGGACGCGCCGAATCGCAGACCGGCGTCATCGCCCAGGTCAAGGCCGGGCGAGATCTATTGCTGCTGCAGATCCGCAGCGACGTCGAGCAGGCCGTGGCCACCCTGGGCGAGTCCCGAGCTCGCCGCGCCGTGGCGAAGACGCTCGTGGTCCAGGCCAAGGAGAGCCTGGAGCTGGCTGGCGGGCGCTACCAGGCGGGGCTGGGCACCATCATCGAGCTCTCCGACGCCCAGACGTCCTACTCCAACGCCCAGGCTCAGGAGGTGAAGGCCGTCTTCGACCTGGCCACGGCGTGGGCCCAGCTGAAGAAGGCCACCGGCCAGTCGTAGGAACTGGACGGTCGCAGCGCCCTGCTGCGCAGCATTCTACTTCGCCGCGCCGGACATCGCGCCAGCCGCGGCCGCGCCGCCTCCGCCGACCATCAGCGCGCGCAGGTCCTGATCGCTGAAGAAGACACCCGCGCCGATGAAGTAGTCGCGCCCCGACCCGTAATTGTAGGCGTTCAGGAGGTTCTCCATCCCGCCGGTGAGGTAGACGTTGGGGATGAAGCGCCAGTCGAACCAGAGCTTGGTGCGCGGGAAGGCGTCCACGGTGGGTCGCGTCCACCCGTAGACGTTGAGGGACAGCTTCAGGGCGTCCTGGAAGAGCAGGTAGTCGACGCCCACGCCGCCCGAGCTCTCGATGAGCCCGACCCGGCCCACCAGGTCTCCCCACCGCTTGCCGAACATGGCCGAGATGGCGAGCCTCTGCTCGTTGATGGAGCGGGTGGTGTTGGTGGTGACCGAGGTCCCGGTCGTCTGATTGGTCGTCGTGGCCGTCTCCGTGACCACCGTGTTGTAGCCGCGCGGGTCGGTCATCAGCTCGAGGATGTAGTACTTGTCCGGCTTGGGCATCAGCGTGACGCCGAAGTAGGCCCTCGTCCCCCCGTAGTTGACCAGGTACTCCGAGCGGATGTTCACGTAGAGTTGCCAGGCCGAGATGCGGTTCACGTAGTCGGAGACGTTCTCCGCCGCTGCCCCGACCTTCTCCCCGAGTTGCTCGTCCACGAGCAACTTCCCGGCCACTCCCTGGCCGGCGGCCACCTTGCTGGTCACCGACTGGACGTCGTCGAGGGTCTTGTTGAGCTTCTGCAGGGCCTGCCGGGCGCCCTGGACCGACTCCTTCAGCTCGGGCTGGCCCGTCCCGACGATGTCCTCGACCGACGCCATCACCCGGTTCAGGCGGGCGGCGGCCTCGTCGATGTTCTTCGCGATGGCGTGGTAGCGACCCGCGTCCTGCTCGGCGATCTGACGCAACTCGCCGGTGAAGGCCTCGGTGTTCTTCAGGATGCCGGCCACGCGCCCGGAGTTCTCTTCGAGCAGGGCGTCCACGGCCCGGGTGACGTGGCTGAGGTTCTCGATGATCTCCCGGACGCTGCCCTGGGTTCCGCCGACCGTCTGCGCCAGGTCGGCAGACACCACCTGGATGTCGTTCGCGATCTTGGAGAGCGACTCCATGAGCTTGGCCACGTTGGCGGCCTCGCGCACGCAAGTGATCTCGCGCTCTTTGGCCGGAAGTCCCTGGAGCAGCGGCGAGGGGGACGTGCCCAGGCTGGCCTCGAGCAGCGCGTCGGGAAGGAGCGCCGACGGGAAGCGCTTCGTCAGGCAGGCGTTGGCCCGAAGCGGGATGTCCTTCTTCACCCGCATGGTGATCCGGGCCTTCTCCCCGGAAAGCTCGATCTCCGTGACCTCGCCGATCTGGATGCCGGCCACCTGGACGCGGCTCTTCCAGGACAGGCCAGTGACGTCGTCGAAGACCGCGGTGATGACGTAGCTGTCGCGCGCCGACAGCCCTCCCTTGCGGAAGAAGGTGAAGGCCACCAGGAAGATCCCCCCTGCGACCGCGACCAGCAGCCCCACGGCGAGGGCCCGGTTGAACGTCGGCTTGGTCAGGGGCGCGGGGGGCATGGATCTCGTTCGCGGGTCACTGCTTCTCGAACCAGAGGGAGAGGAACCGCTGGACGTACAGGTTGTCGCTTCGCCGGACCTCCTCCGGCGTTCCCTGGGCGGCGATCCGCCCATCGTAGAGCACCGCCAGCCGATCGGCCACCCGGAATGCGCTGGCGATGTCGTGGGAGATCACCATGCTCGTCACCCGGCGCCTCTCCTTTGCCTGGTTGATCATCGAGTCGACCGAGTCGGTGGTGATGGGATCGAGGCCGGTGGTGGGCTCGTCGTACAGCACGACCTTCGGATTGGCGACGAGCGCCCGGGCCAGCGCCACCCGCTTGCGCATCCCGCCGGAGAGCTGGGATGGCCAGCTCTCGAGCACGTCTTCCCCCAGGTCCACCACCCGCAGGCTCTCCACCACCCGGGCGCGAAGGTCGTCGGCGGCGATGCGCCGCTCCTTCTCCTTCAGCGGGAAGGCGACGTTCTCGAAGACCGTCATGGAGTCGAAGAGGGCCGCCCCCTGGAAGACCATGCCGAAGACCTGCCGGGCCGCGGTGAGCGCCCGACCCGAGAGCGACGAGATCTCCACGCCATCCACGTGAACCGTGCCCTGGTCGGGCTTGAGCAGGCCAATGACGTGCTTCAGGAGGACCGTCTTCCCGGAGCCGGACGCCCCCAGGACGACGAAGGTGGTCCCCTCCGGAATGTCCAGGGTCACGCCCCGCAGCACCTCCTTCTCGCCGAACGCCTTCCACAGATCGTGAACGCGGATCATGGACATGCGTCAGCCGATGGCGATGAAGGTCAACAGATAGTCCACGACCAGGATGGCGACCGAGCTCCAGACCACGGCCCGGGTGGTGGCCTCGCCGACCCCCCTCGCCCCACCGCTGGCCGAGTAGCCCCGGTAGGTGGCGATGAGGGACACCACTGTACCGAAGAGGAGGGCCTTGGTGAGGCCGTGCGTCATGTCGTGCACGTCCACCATGGACCTTGTGTGGTCCAGGAAGGGGCCGGGAGGGATGAGGGAGACGTAGGTGCCGATGAGGTACCCGCCCAGGTAGCCCGTGGCGTTGAAGACCACGGCCAGGAGCGGCATCATGAGCGTGGCGGCCAGCACTCGCGGGACGACCAGGTACTGGATCGGGCTCACCGCCATCGACTCCATGGCATCGATCTGCTCGGTGACCCGCATGGTCCCGAGCTCGGTGGTGATGGCGCTCCCGGACCGGCCCGTCACCATGAGCGCGGTGAAGACCGGGCCGAGCTCGCGCACCAGGCTGATGGCCACGAAGCCGCCCACGTACCCCTCCGCGCCGAACTGGCGCATGGCGTAGTTGCCCTGGAGGGCGAGGACCATCCCGGCGAAGAGTCCGGTGACCGCGACGATGAAGGTGGAGCCGACGCCGATGGCCGCCGCCTGGTGCAGGAGCAGTTCGGGCCGAAACGGCGGCCGCAGCGCCCAGGCTAGGGTCTCCCCGGCGAAGAGCACCTGGGCGCCGAAGTCCTCGAAGACCGCCCGGATCCGGCCCACGCCCACCACGTGCATGCGGGCACCCTAGCATCGAACGACGCCCTGCGCCCCATCGCCGGTGAGGCTATACTGCGCGCCACATGGCAAAGGTCGGCGGTGAGGTCGATGCGTTCTGCACGCGGTGCCAGCTGCTCCTCGCACACACGGTGATCGCCATGGTGGGCACCGTTCCGGCCAGGGTGGAATGCAACACCTGCCGCAACGTGCACCGGTTTCGCGGGGCTTCCACCACCGTCCGCCGCCCAGCCGCCCGGACCACGCGCGGCGGTCCAACCCTGAGCTTCGACCAGCTGCTCGCGACCCACACCACCCAGCCGCGAACGTACGCCTCGACCGGCCTCTTCGCGGCCGGCGACGTCATCGACCACTCCTCGTTCGGCCGGGGATTCGTCTCGGCCGTGAAGGACCCCGGGAAGGTCGAGGTGACCTTCCGGACCGGAGTGAAGACGCTCATCCACGGCAAGCGCTGACGATGGAGTCGATCCGCCTCGCCACCCTGGCGGCCCTGGCGCCCCTCCTCCTTTCCGCGCCGGCGTGCTCCCGAGACGGACGCCCGGCACGACTCGACCTTCCGGCGGACGGCGGCGTCGCCACGCCGGCCCCAGACCCGTCGCTTCGCTTCATCACCAGCCTCTCCACGCTGCGCCGGGAGCCGACCGAGCAGGCGCGGGTCAAGGTGGAGGGCGCGAAGACGCCTCAGCCGAACTCTCTCGCCGCCCTGCACCGGGGCGAGCGGGTCGCACTCCTCGAACCCCGCGGCGATTGGGCCCGGGTCCGCGCTTCGGATGGCGCCGAGGGCTGGGTCCGAGGCGCCGCTCTCGCGCCCCCCGATTCCGTCCAGGAGGGCACGCTGCTCGTCGTCGCCTGGGCCTTCGACAGGCCCGACCTGCTCGCGGTGAACGCGAAGCGAAAGCTCGACCCGGGAACGCTCCTCTTCATCCGCAAGACGAGGGACCTCTTCACGGAGGTCGATGCCGGATCGGGCCCGAACGTCTGGGTGCTCACCGACCGCGTCTCGACCCGTCCGGGCGACGTGGAAGCCGCAAAGCTGGTCGAGAAGGCGCGCTTCCTCGCCCGGGGCAACCGGCCCGAGGAGGCCCGCGACGTCCTCGCCCTCCTCCGCGCCCGTTCCCCCGACTCACCGCTCGTCGCCGTGCTCGCCGCCGAGCTGGGGGAAGCGACTCCGGACGGCGGTGCACCGGAAGGAGCGCCGGCGCCGCGATGACCGGTCACCTTGCTCTCCTCGCCGCGGTCCTCCTGGCCGGCGCCCCGTCCGCCTTGGGGGCGCCCCCGGCATCGGGCATCCGGCTCGTCCGTTGCCAGCTGTCCCATCCCATCGCCTCGGCTCGGGTTCCCGCCCGATGCGGGACCCTGGAGGTTCTCGAGGATCCCACCAGGCCAGACGGTCGGAAGATCTCGCTGCGGATCGCCGTCCTCCCGGCCGGCAACGCGTCCGCGAAGCCCGACCCCATCTTCGTCCTTGCCGGCGGTCCGGGCCAGTCCATCACCGAGACCTTTCCGCGCATCGCCCCCGCCTTCGAGCGGCTCAACCGGGAGCGGGAGATCGTCCTCGTGGACCAGCGGGGCAGCGGTGGGTCCGGACTCCTCGCCTGTCCCAAGATCGGCCGGCCAGACCGCGACGCCGAGCTCCTCCCCGCCGAGTCGGGACGCACTGCCGGAGCGTGCGCCCGGTCGCTGCAGGCGGACCTGGCGAGATACGGGACCGCCGACTTCGTCCGCGACCTCGACGCGGTCCGTGCGGCCCTTGGCTACGAGAAGGTGAACCTGGTCGGGTTCAGCTACGGCACCCGGGCCGCCCTGGCCTACGCGCGGGCCCATCCGGATCGCGCCCGCACGCTGGTTCTCGACGGGGTCGCCCCGTTCCAGATGATCATCGGCGCCGACTTCGACCGGGACTCGGAGCGGGCACTGGCGGTGCTCTTCCAGCGCTGTTCCGCGGAGGCGGCCTGCCGGGATCGCTACCCACGGCTCGAGCCGGAGTTCCGGGATCTGTTGACCCGCCTCGACCTGAAGCCGGAAGAGGTCCGGGCGCGCCACCCGGTCACCGGCGAACCCGTCGATCTCACCGTGGACGGGGACGCGGTCCGGCAGGTCGTGCTCGCGTTCCTCTACCAGACCGAGACCTCCGCGCTCCTTCCGCCTCTCCTCCGCCAGGCGCGCGACGGCGATCTCGCGCCGATCGCGGCCCAGGGGATCGTGGCGGTGACCGACATCCAGGCCGGGATGTCGCGCCCGCTGCAGCTCTCGGTTCTTTGCTCCGAGGACGTGCCCTTCTTCACCGATCCGGCTCCCGGCGCCCCCTCCACCTTCCTTGGGAACGGCGCCCGGGAGGCCTTCCGTACTCTCTGCGCGGAGTGGCCGCGCGCCCCTCTCGACCCATCGTTCCGCGAGTCGCCACGCATCGAGGTCCCGGCCCTCCTGCTCTCCGGCGACGCCGATCCGGTGACGCCGCCCCGCTGGGCCGACCTCGCCGCCGCATCCCTCCCGGCCTCGCGCCGGGTCACCGTCCCGGGACAGGGGCACGGGGTGCTCGTCCGCGGCTGTCTCCCCCGAGTGGTGGCCGAGTTCGTGAACCGAGGGAGCCCCGACGGACTTGACGTCTCCTGCGCGGATCGGATGACACCGGCCCCCATCTTCCTCGACATGCAGGGAGGCGCGCCCTGATCCGGCTCGACGGCGTGGCCAAGTCCTTCGGCGAGGTCCGGGCCCTGGCGGGGGTCAGCTTCGAGGTCCCCGACGCCCAGATCACGGGGCTCCTCGGCCCGAACGGCGCCGGGAAGACGACCGCGCTCCGGGTCGTCTACGGGGTGCTCCGGCCCGACACCGGCCACGCCTTCGTGGACGGGATCGACCTGGCCGCCGCCCGGCTAGAGGCCCAGCGCCGCCTGGGCGTCTTCCCGCACGCCCAGGGGCTCTACGCCCGGCTCACCGCCCGCGAGCACATCCTCTACTTTGGCCAGATGCACGGCCTCTCCGGGTCGATCCTGGCTCGGCGCGCCGACGAACTCATCGCGGCCCTCGCCATGGAGGACATCGCCGACCGGAGGACCGAGGGATTCTCCCAGGGACAGCGAGTGAAGGTAGCGCTGGCCCGCGCGCTGGTCCACGACCCTCGCAACGTGGTCCTCGACGAGCCCACCAACGGCCTCGACGTGGCGGCCACGCGTCAGGTGAGGACGCTCCTGCGGCAACTCCGCGAGCAAGGGCGATGCATCCTCTTCTCCTCCCACGTCATGCAGGAGGTCTCGGCCCTCTGCGACCGGGTGGTCGTCATCGCCCGCGGGATGGTCGTCGCCGAGGGCACACCCGACGACCTGCGGCGCAAGACCGGGCGAGAGAGCCTGGAGGACGCCTTCGTGGCCGCCATCGGCTCCGAGGAGGGGCTCGCATGAGCTGGCTGCGCTCGTTCTGGATCGTGCTCTCGAAGGAGCTCCGGGAGGGGCTCCGGGACAGGAAGGCACTCCTCACCGCGCTGTTCTTCCCGGGGCTCGGGCCGATCCTGGTCATCGTCATGCTGTTCCTGGTCTCCGACTCCTCGCGCCAGGCCGAGGAGAAGGGCGTGGAGATCTCCGTGGCCGGCCGGGCCAGCGCCCCCAATCTGGTGGCCTTCCTGGAGCAGAGCGCGCGCGTGGTCGAGGCCCCCGCCGACCCGGTGGAGGCCGTGCGGCGCGGCGACGTGCCGGTGGTCATCGTCATCCCGCCGGACTTCGGCGAGAAGCTGCGGGCAGGACAGCCCGCCCCGGTGAAGTTGATCGTCGACGAGTCCCGCCACCAGGCCAGGCCGGCGACGATCACCGCGGAGCGCCTGCTCGCCGCCTGGTCGAGCCAGGTCGCCGCCCAGCGACTGGTCGTGCGCGGCATTCACCCTGCGGTGGTGGAGCCGCTCGCGGTGGAGCGCGAGGACGTGTCGACCCCGGCGAGCCGCGCCGCCATGCTGCTCGCAACCATTCCCTTCTTCCTGGTGATGGCCATGTTCACCGGCGGGATGCCCATCGCCATCGACGTCACCGCCGGGGAGCGGGAGCGACAGTCGCTCGAGCCCCTCTTTGCCGCGCCGCTTCCACGCTCCGCGATGGTCCTCGCCAAGATCGGCGCGTCAGCCGCCTTCGGAGCCGCCACGCTTGCCGAGACCCTGGTCGGCTTCGGCGTCGTGCCGCTGGCGGTCCCCTCCACCCGGATCGGCTTCTCGGTCCAGCTCGACCCGGGCATGCTGCTTCGCACATTCTTCCTGTGCCTCCCCGTCGTGCTCCTCGCCGCCGCCCTCATGGTGGTCTTCGCGGCGCGGGCTCGCACATTCCGCGCGGCCCAGACCTCGCTGTCCCTTCTCATGCTGGTCCCGTCCCTGCCCGGCATGGCGCTGGCGTTCCAGGCGGCTCGCCCGGCGGCGTCCCTCTACGCCGTGCCCTTCCTCGGGCAGCAGATGATCGTGAACGAGCTGATCCGCGGAACGGCGCTGGCGCCCTCGCAGGCGCTGCTCGCGACCGGGGCCTCCCTGACCGCGGCACTCCTCGTGTGTGCCTTCGCGGTGCGAACCTTCGAGCGCGGTCAGCCGCTCTTCGACGCCTGATCCGCCCGCAAGGCGTCGATGGCGCCCTGCATGTCGGGGGGAATCGGCGCCTCGATTCGCAACGGCGCGCCCGAGGACGGGTGCAGCAACTCGAGGGAAGCTGCGTGGAGGGGGGTTCGTTCGAGGATGGCGCCACCGCGCGGGGCGCGCCAGGGAGGCACGTCTCCGTAGTCGGGGTCGACGAGCAATGGGTGGCCAGCGTGGGCGAGGTGAACCCGTATCTGGTGGGTTCGCCCCGAGGCGGGAAACGCCTCGATGAGCGAGGCGCCGGGCGGGAATGCCGCAAAGAGCCGAAGGAAGGTCGAGGAGGGCCGCCCCGCGACGGGTGCGTCGATGCGCCGATCGCCCGGCAGGACGCCACGAACCAGCGCCAGGTACCGCTTCGCCACCTTGTGATGCTCGAAGGCGCCGCAGAGCGCCCGGTGGGCGTCGGCCGTTCGTGCGAAGAGAAGGACACCGCTCGTGCCGCGGTCGAGCCGGTGAACCACCCAGAGCCGGCCCAGCTGGGCCTCCGCCTCCTCGCGAACGGTCAGTTCCGCGGCGCCCCGCCCCGGCACGACGATCCGCCCGGGCGGCTTCGCCACCGCGGCGATCTGGTCGTCGGTGAAGAGGATCTCGAGGGTCACCAAATGGCCCGCCGCACCGGCCAAACCTCGACCGGTCCGAAGCGTGCAAGCTGCTTCTCGAGCTGCGCGGCTGGCCCGACGGCGAGCACCACGCCGTCCTCGAGAGGCAGGTGACGCAGCGCAGCCCCGCGCGCCTCCTCCGCGCCGATGCACCGGATGCGATCCGGAAATTCGGGGACCTCGGCCACGTCGTAGCCGAAGATCCAGGCGTCGCCGATCCGGTCGGCCCACTGGTCGTGGGTCTCGAGCGAGAGGGGAAACAGCCCGGCGAGGTAACTCGCCGCACGGGCCACCTCCTCCGCGGTCGGTCCGGACGAGGCAAAGCGCGCCATCTCGTCCACGGCGACCTCGACCAGCTCACCCGCGGTCTCGTTCTTCGTGAAGCTGGAGACGACGAAGAGCCCGGAAGCACGCCCCACGGCGAAGCGGGAACGGACGCCGTAGGACAGCCCCCGGTTCACGCGGATCGCCTCCACGAGACGCGAGGTGAACCCGCCTCCCAGGATGGCGTTCGCGAGCAACGCCGGGAAGTAGTCGTCGCTTCGCCGCGGGATGCCGACCCCGCCGATGCGGATCTGGGCCTGCGTGGCGTCGGGTTTGTCGACGACGACCACGCGCCGCGGACGCCGGACGGCGCTGGACAGTTCCGGCGGCAGCGCCTTCGTCGGCCGCCACCGGCCCAGTCGCCGCTCGGCCTCGTCGAGGGTCTGGCCCGGGTCCACCGGCCCCGTCACCACCAGCAAGGCCTCGGCGGGCCCGAACCATCGCTCGTGGAAGGCCACCGCGTCCGGGCGTCGAAGCTGGGCCAGGTCACGGTCCCGCCCGTCGACCGGATGGCCGTACGGGTGGTCCACGTATACCGCCTCGAGCAGCGCCCGGTCGGCCACCGTGCCGGGCTCGTCCGAATCGTGTGCCAGCTCCGCACGCTCCCGGCGGCGCAGCCGATCGAACTCCTCCTTCGGAAATGTCGGCCGGGTGACGACGGCGGCCAGGACCTCGAGGAGCCGAGGCAGAACCTCCACGGGAGCCGAAAGGCCGTGGACCGATGCATCCTCCTCGGCGCCGCCGCCAAGGTCGGCGCCCAGCGCCTCGACCAGATCGTCGATGGCCCGACCGGTACGCCGTCCGGCGCCCCGGCGCGAGCTCAACGCCACCAGGTGGGCCAGCCCGAAGGCTCCCGCCGGGTCGAGTGCGGAGCCGGCGCGCACCAGCAGGCGCGCCGCCGCCAGCGGCACGCCCGGGCGTCGGCCGACCACGACGTGCAGTCCGTTCGCGAGACGGACCTCGCGGAGGTCGGGGAGGACCACTCCGCTCAATTCGTGGCCTCCGGTTCCAGCCAGACGACGTTGCGCTTCAAGGGATCCAGCCACTCCCGGGCAGCCCGGCGCACGTCCGCGGACGTGACGGCAGCGTACCGTTCCAGCGCGCGCCCGGCCTCTCGCCAGTCCCCGAGCAGGGCTTCGGCCTGGCCCATGGCGTGCGCGACTCCGCTTCTCGTGGACAGCTCGTGCAAGACGCCGCTCCGGAGCAGGGCCCGGGCGCGCGCCATCTCCCGCTCGGTCACGCCGCGCGTGGCGATGCGGTCGATCTCGGCCCACAGGGCCAGCTCGGCCTTGCGAGGCGACGCGCCGGGCGCCAGTTCCATGGAGAGGAGGAAGACGCCCGGGTCGGCGCGCCACGTCCAGCCCACGCCCACCGAGACCGCCACCTCCAGTTCCGTCACCAACCGGCGCCGGAGACGCGATCCTTCTCCACTGGCGAGGCAGGTCTGCAGGACGTCGAGGACCGGGGAATCGGGATCCGCCGCGGCCGGACCGCGGAAGCCGGCCAGCATCGCCGCGGCGTGAGCCGGGTGGCGGATGGCGGCGCGCCGCTCTCCGCGCTGGGGAGGTTCGCCCCCCACCGGCGGCGGCACGGGCGGCCCCGCGGGGATCGCACCGTAGGCCGCCTCGATGCGAGCGAGAAGGTCGTCCGGGTCGACGTCGCCGCAGACGTAGATGGCGGCGTTCCCGGGCGCGTAGTAGGTGGCGAAAAATTCGAGACAGTCGGCCCGGCTGATCCGGGCGATGTCGTCCATCCAGCCGATCACCGGCCAGCGATAGGGATGGGCCTGGAAGACCAGGGACTCGAGTTGCTCCTCCATGAGCCCGAAGTGGGAGTTCTCTGTGCGGAGCCTGCGCTCCTCCATCACCACGGAGCGCTCCTGGGCGAGCCCGTCATCGGTGATGCGCAAGGCGCGCATCCGGTCGGACTCCAGGTCGACCACCACGGGCAAGGCCTCGCTCGCGAAGTCGTCGTGGTAGACGGTGAGGTCGTTCGAGGTGTAGGCGTTGGAGGCCCCGCCGTGGGCTTCCAGCACCCGGTCGAACTCCTTCGGGCCGAACCGCTCCGAGCCGTTGAACATCATGTGCTCGAAGAGGTGGCTGATGCCGGTCGTTCCCGGCCGCTCGTTTCGGGAGCCGACCCGGAAGAAGGTGTAGTAGCTCACCACCGGAACCAGCCGGTCGGCAAGGATCCTCACCCGGAGCCCGTTCGAGAGGGCGTCGGCAACGACGGGGGAGAGGTCGATGGGAGCGCTCAGAGCGGGCGCCCGCACCATCGGCAGCGCCCGGCCCGGCGCTGGAGAGGCAGGCCACAACCCACGCAGCGTTTGGGCACCTTTCGCAGCGGCCCAGGCGTGGTCCGACCGTCGCCGGGAGGCGGACGTCCCTCCTCGAGGCGTGCGAGCCGCTCCTCGAGGGCCGTTAATCGGTCCACGATCTCGCCCACCGAGTGACGGGCTGGACGGCGCCGAGGCGCGGCGCGCTGGGGTCGTGTGGAAGGGGTCACCCGGCGAGCCTGCCACACCCCCGTGCCCACGCAAGGTTCCATCGCCCCCGGAGGCGGAGCGTGCTATTTCGGCAGGTCAATGCCTTCACGCGACGACCTCGCCGGAACCGGCCCCGCGCCGGCATCGAGCGCCGCCTACCTCGACCCTGTGGTGCAGTCCATCCTGGCCGGGCCGCGCGCGGGTGGGCGCGACGTGCCCGCGCCCCGCCAGGTCTTCGTCAACCGGAACCTCCGGATGGACAAGATCGAGGTGGTCGGCTTCGACATGGACTACACGCTGGCGATCTACCAGCTCCTTCACCTCGAGGAGTTGGCCTTCGACATGACCGTCGAACGGATGGTCCGGGATCGCGGGTGGCCCGACCGGATTCGCCAGCTCCACTACGACGCCGAGTTCGTCATCCGCGGCCTGGTGATCGACAAGCTCACTGGCAACATCTTCAAGATGGACCGGCACAACCACGTAGGGCGTGCCTACCACGGCCTCGTGCCGGTGCCCCGCGAGGAGCGCTACCGGACCTACCGAGACGAGCGGGTCGGCCTCTCGTCCCCCCGCTTCGCCTGGATCGACACCCTCTTCTCGCTCCCCGAGGCAGCGCTCTTCGCACAGATCATCCAGATGGAGGAGACCCCGGAGCATCGCCTCGACTACGACCGGCTCTTCACCGACGTGCGCGAGTCCATGGACCAGATCCATGCCGACGAGACGCTCAAGACCCGAGTGAAGGCCGATCTGGCGCGGTTCATCGTTCGGGACCCCGAACTGGGCCCGGCGCTTCACAAGCTCCGGTCTGCGGGGAAGCGGCTCTTCCTCCTCACGAACTCCCATCTCGACTACACCGAGGCGGTGATGCGCCACGTCCTCGACGGCGTTCTCCCCGAGTACCCGACCTGGAGGAACTACTTCGACGCGGTGGTCACGGCGGCCGGCAAGCCGGGATTCTTCGCGGGCTCGGCGCCCTTCACCGAACTCGATCCCACCGGTGCAGTCATGCCTGGCGAGGTCCGGAGCTTCGAGCGGGGCCGCACCTTTGCCGGCGGCAACCGGGGCGATCTGGAGCGTCTTCTGTCCGCGGGCGGAGACCGCGTCCTCTACGTGGGCGACCACATCTACGGCGACATCCTCCGTTCGAGGAAGAGCTCGCAGTGGCGCACCTGCCTCGTCATCGAGGAGCTGGAGCGGGAGATCGACTGGCTCGATCGGAATCGCCGAGCGCTGGAGGAGATCGCCGGGCTGGAGGACCTGCGCCTGCGGGTGGACGACGAGGCAGCCGCCCACCGCTCCGCCCTGAACGCGCTCGAGCGGCGTCTCGACCGCCTGCCGCCGGAAGACCCGTCCGCAGGCGCGATCGAGGTCGAGCGGATGCGGATGAAGCGGGAACTGGAGGCGCTGCGCATCGCCCTGCGAGATGCGAACACCCGCATCGCCGACCTGCAGCGCACGGTCGAGTACGGCTACAACCGCTACTGGGGGCTCACCTTCAAGGAAGGGAGCGAGAACTCCCGGATCGGCGAGCAGATCGAGGACTACGCCTGCGTCTACACCAGCCGCGCCTCGAACTTCGTCTTCTACTCGCCCATGCAGTACTTCCGGGTTCTGCGACGGGCCATGCCCCACGAGGTCTCGGCGCTCCGCCTCACGCCATACGGAGAGGAGCACGCTGCGCCGGCCGCCGCCGACCGGCCGTCGAAGGCGCCGAGATAGCGCGCTTGACCCCACCGCCGCGCACGACTACACCGGTTCCCGGCGGGGCGTCCCAGGCTGGTGCCGGGCCCGGTCTTCAAAACCGGTGAGGGGTGCTGAGAGGCGCTCCTGGGGGGTTCGATTCCCCTGCCCCGCCGACTTTCAGGGGTCCCTGATTCTCGCGTGAATCCGGGAGAATGGGGCCATTCACCACCATTCCGGGTCCGATGGAGAGCACTGTTCGTCAGCGTTTGGGAGAGCCCTCGCCCACGTTTGGCACGCTTCCTCCGTACTCGCGCCTGTAGGGACCCTCGGGGATCTGCAGGTACTCGCGCTCCAGGTACTCATGGACCCGACGCATGCGGGATAGGTCGTCTATCTCCCAAGCTTCCGGGGTTCCCGGCGGTACTTGAACCTCAGTCATGGTGGGCCTCTCGAGATCCCTGCGACAAGGCTAGCGGAGAGCCGCACCGCGCCGAAGGCCATGAACGACTGTCATTCGGTTCGCGGACGCGGGCCTACCCACCGCCGCTGGCCTCGCGCCAATTCACCGGGCGTGGAGCAGGGCTGTACCTTGCTTGCGGGAGTGTCCCGCTCGATGACATCGCGCTAGCCTTTGACTCGCTGGTTTCTGCGGCACTCATCGGCGCGGGGGCGGGCAGCGTGGCGCCGACCAGAAGGCCCCGGGAAACCTGGGGCCTTCTCCATTTCTGGACCACGGGGCGGCGACGCGCATCCAAGGAAACGGCCGGCCCCGTGAGGAGCCGGCCGTCGTTCTTCATGGAGTCGCGACGGCTAGCTGGTGTTCACGAAGTCGACGCGCTGGTTCTTGGCGCGAGCCTCTCGTTCCTCAACTCGCCGCAGACAGGGCGGAAACGCCCCGGAACACGGCCAGAAGACGTGGCATGAAACCCCTGAACGGCCTTATACACAAACATCCCTTCGCTTTCCGCGGTCATGCCGATGAGGTTCCACTCGCCACACGCTGCCGTCGCCTGGGCATTTGCACTCGGCTTCCTCGCGCCATCGCAGGCGGGCTCGGGCGACGACGCCGAGGCCACCGCCAGCAAACACGGGGTGAAGGTGGCCTTCGGCGCAGACATCCTCTTCGACAGGAACCCTTCCAGCTGATTCACTTCGACAGTCGATCTCAAGGGGGCGAAGGATGAAGGCCCGTGCCGTTCGAATCGTCAAGCGCACGCTCCTGGCGTTCGCCCTGGTGGCCGTGACGTTGCTGGCGGTGCGGATCTACGACACCCAGCGTGGTCCGCCTCTCAAGCCCTGGCACACCTACGTGCCCCAGGAGTTGAGCGTCGAGGAACTCGAGCGGACCGACTGGGCCGGCTACCTGAAGGCGGAGGCGTCCCTCTTCGAACGCCTCCAGGCCAATGTCACGCAGCAGCTGGACGACGAGGACAAGGCCCCCGTCAACCGCTACCACGCCGGCAGCCCGATCTATCCCGGCCGGTTCGCGCAGGACTGGAACCGCTCCTACGTCCTCGAGCCCGATGGGCCGCCCGTCGGCACGGTCGTCCTCCTGCACGGCCTGACCGACTCGCCCTACAGCTTGCGCCACATCGCCCGCCTCTATCGCGCGCGAGGCTGGGTCTCGATCGCCATCCGGTTGCCTGCGCACGGCACCGTCCCGGGCGCCCTCACCAGCGTTCACTGGGAGGAGTGGCGAGCGGCGACGCGACTGGCCGTTCGCGAGGCTCGGAGGCATACCGGCCCGGGGAAGCCGCTGCATCTCGTCGGATTCTCGAACGGGGGGGCGCTGGCCACGATGTACGCGCTGGACGCCCTGGGCGACCCGTCCCTGCCGCGCCCGGATCGGCTGATCCTCATCTCACCGATGATCGGCATCACCAGCTTCGCCCGCTTCGCGGGGTTGGCCGCCCTGCCGGCAATCCTTCCGTCCTTCGCCAAGGCCGCATGGCTGGGCGTCATGCCGGAGTTCAACCCATTCAAGTACAACTCGTTCCCGGTCAACGGCGCGAGCCAGTCACACGCGCTGACGCTGGTGCTCCAGGATCGAATCGCAAGCTATTCGCGCGACGGGCGACTGGCCGAGCTACCGCCCATCCTCACCTTTCAGTCGGTCCTGGATTTCACGGTTCACACGCGGGCGATCGTCAACGCGCTCTACGCCCAGCTGCCCGCAAACGGAAGCGAGCTCGTCCTGTTCGACGTCAACCGGGCCGCCCTGCTCAGCCCGCTGCTGCGAACGGCCACTGACACCGTCCTTTCCCGCATGCTTCCCGAGCCCCCGCGCAAGTTCCGGACCACCGTCATCACCAATGCCGGCTCCGGGAACAGGGAGGTGGTCGAGGTCCGGACCGACGCCGGCCAGGTGACGGAGAGTTCCCGCCCCCTGGGGCTGTCCTACCCGCTCGACGTCTTCTCCCTGTCGCACGTCGCCCTGCCCTTCCCGCCAGGGGACGCGCTCTACGGGCTACAACCGGACGGCGCGGAGGACTACGGCATCAACCTGGGGGCAATGGCGGGCCGTGGAGAACGCGGCGCCCTCATCGTCAGCCTCGACGCGCTCCTGCGCGTCTCCTCCAACCCGTTCTACACCTACCTCCAGGAACGCATCGGGGAGAAGATCGACGCGAGTTCCGGTCCGGCGGTCCCGGCCAGATGACCCGGAACGGGGGACCGCAGCCGAGGACAATGACCATGTTGAAAGCGTTCTTGGGAGTGGCTGTCTTCCTGGCGTCCTCGTTCCCGACCCATTCCGCGGTGGCCGCCGAGCCGCGTTTGATCTGCTTCGGCAACGAGCCGTCGTGGGGTCTTCATTTCACGGGGCAAGGCGGGGCACGCCTCCTGCTCCCCGACCAGAAGCCCGCCGAGTACCAGGGACGCGAGTCGCGCCTGGACGTCCTGAGAGAATGGGCATGGCGCGGCACCCTTCCTGCCGGGACGGGCGGCGACCTCGTGGCCTTCGTTCGCGAGTCGACCTGCAGTGACGGCATGTCCGACACGAAGCATCCGATGGTGGCGAGGGTTTCCCTGCCCGACGGTCGTCTGCTGGCGGGATGCTGTCGTGTCCCGGTTCCGGCTTCGTCCTTCGAAGGACCGACGTGGCGACTCACGGCGGTTGGCTCCAAGGAGGTGTCCGGATTTGCAACAGATCCGGTCACGGCGCGCTTCGAGGCCGGCCGGGTGAGCGGATTCTCGGGCTGCAACCGATTCACGGGCGGCTTCACCCTGGACGGCGACAGCGTGGTCGTCGGCCCGCTGGCGGGAACCATGATGGCGTGCGCCGACCCCCAGATGGCGATCGAGAAGACCTTCCTGAGTGGGTTGGCCGGCGCGCTTCGCAAGGCGATCAGCGGCGACCGTCTGACGTTGACATCGGCCTCGGGCGACGCGCTGGCCTTCCAGGTCCAGCCCGCACCCACGCTCGAGGGCGTCGACTGGGGCGTCACCGGTTTCAACAACGGCCGGCAGGCGGTCGTGAGCCCTGTGCTCGGCACCACGCTCACGATGACCTTTTCCAGGGGGCTGGTCCAGGGAAGCAGCGGGTGCAACACCTTCCGTGCGCCCTACACCAGCGAGGGCAACCGTCTCTCCATCGGGCCCGCGACCTCCACTCGAAAGACATGTCCGGCGGAGGGCGTGATGCAGCAGGAGCGGGAGTTCCTGGCGGCGCTGGAGTCCGCCAAGGTGTGGGCCATGGACGGCGGCATGCTCGACGTGCACCGGGCCGATGGCGAGCGGGTCTTGACTGCCTTCGGGATCGGACGGTAGCGGTGCAGATGAGCCTGCGAACCAAGCTGATCGTGGGGTTCACGGCCGTGTGCGTGGCCGCCGCCTTCTTGCTGCCAGCCGTGCCTCAACCCACGGCTTACCACCACTTTGCCGACCAGCGTGCCGACTTCGGGGTCGAACGCTTCCTGGACGTGGCCTCGAACGCCGGATTCCTGATCGCCGGACTTCTGGGTCTGGGCCTGATCATCGGGCGCCGCGTGCGGTTCCAGTTCGAGAGCGAGCGCTGGCCCTACCTCGTATTCTTCTTCGGCATCCTCGCCACGGCGTTCGGGTCGGCCTACTACCACCTGGCGCCCGACAACGACCGGCTCTTCTGGGATCGCTTGCCCATGACGATCGCGTTCATGGCGCTCGTCTCGAGCCAGATCGCCGATCGGATCAGCGTTCGCGCCGGGCTGGCGTTGCTGGTTCCGATGCTGCTGGTGGGCCTCGCGTCGGTCGTCTACTGGCGCGTGACCGAGCAACGGGGGGCCGGCAACGTCCTTCCCTACGCCATCCTGCAGGCCTACGCCGTGCTCGTGTTGCTCCTGCTCGCCATGCTTCAGCCCTCGCGCTACACGCGCGGCAGCGATCTCTTCTGGATCTTCGGCTGGTACGTCCTCAGCAAGCTGCTGGAGCACTTCGACGCCCAGGTGCTGGAGCTGGGCCACGTCGTCAGCGGCCACACGCTCAAGCATCTGGCGGCATCCGTCGCCGGCTTCGTCGCTTGCTACAACCTGGCCCACAGAACGCTGAAGAAGCCTGGCAACCCGGCGCCTTCGAGCTGAGTCGGCCTACGTTCTCACGGCATGCGACCGCCGCCCGGTGGAGGCGGCTGGCCCGAAGGAGGACGGGCGCCTGGTGGCGGTTGACCTCCTGAAGGCGGCCGCGCGGACGGCGGTGCTGCGGAAGGCGGACGTGCGGGAGGCGGCCGTGCGGGAGGGGGGGGCGGCCGTCCCGGGGGAGGCGGGCGGAACTGGGGCGGGGGCGGCTGGTTGACCCAGGAGCGGGTGCGATAGTGCGCCCCCCAGTAGGGTCCGACCGAGAACGTGACCACCGGAACCCCCACTCGCGGGCCCGAGTTCATGATCAGGACCGGCTGGTTCCCGAACGGAATCGACAGGAATCGCCCGTAGACCCAGCCCCGGTTGAAGCCGAAGGCGACGTCGCACCATTGCCAGCCGTTGAGGCATCCGAAGACGTTGACCGGTGTGCCGGCTTGCATCCAGGAGACGAGCGGAAAGCTCCGATCGGGCCCAGCGCGCAGGTTGACGGCCTGCGTGGTGAAGGCCTGCGTGGTGCGGAGTTGCGGCGCGACGATGACCTGAGCAGACGATCCCACGGGCAGCAGCAGGGCCACCGCCAGAATCGTCCGCCCGAGCCACATCGTCCGACCCCACCCGATCTCTCGCATGGATACGCCTCCTGCGGCCGTTGCCCTTCGGAGCCTAGCCGACGGCCTTGGCCTTGAGCTTCGCGAACTCTTCCGCGCTGATCGTGCCGCTGTCGAGCAGGGCCTTCGCGTCGGCGATCTGCTCGGCCGGTGACTTGCCCGCGACTCCCCGGATGTAAGAGTCGGTGTCGGACTTTGCCCGCTTCAGGGCCTCGCGCTGCCGCTCGGCCATCCCCCGGCCTCGCGCGATGATGTAAACGATCGCGGTCAAGAACGGAAGGAAGATGAGGCCGAGGATCCAGATCGCCTTGGAGCCCCCGCCCAGATCGGAATCCCGGAAGAGATCGCCGACGATCTGGAACACGACCATCAGATAGGCGAGGAAGACGAAGGTCGAGGCGATCAACGACATGAGGTCCCAGAAATTGCTCATCTCAGATGTCCTTTCGTTCGAGTGGATTGGGCTGCCGACGTCATCCGGCCTTGCGGGTGGCTCCCTGGAACCAGAGGCGCAGCACGTTCAGCAAGGCGCCTCCGGAAACCATGCCGAGGACGTAGACGAGGATGATCGTCACGGACACCGGCATGGTCAGACTCATGCTGAGGAACGAGACGGTGACCGTGTTGAGGTTCTGGATCTTGAAGAGCAGGACCGCAGCCGTCACCAGAACCACCAGCCCGATGTACAGGTATCGCATGGTCGTGCCCCCTGAGGCCGGGAATCCCGTGGATGTCCGGCTAGAAATGGAACTCGGGCGACGCCAGCAGTTGCAGGCCGCCGATCCAGTAACCGTGGTAGCTGCCGGCCTCGATCACGAGGTCCAGGCCGACGCCGACCCGGTTCGCGTTCAGGAACGAGGCGCCGCCGCCGATGCGGAAGGACCCGCCGAAGCTGGAATTGGGGCCGATGTACATGCCGCCGCCGAGGCGGAACCGGCCCACCGTGTCCTGGGTGGGGGGCCCGAACTTGGCGACGTAGTCGAGGGTCGGCTGCCAGACGGTGACGCTCACCGAGGCACTCTGACGCTGGAGGTTCGTTCCCGTGGCGGTCCCGAGGAGGACGTTGAAGCCGACGCTGATGTTGTTCGGCCCCTCCAGGTTCAGGTCGAGCTGCGGGCCGACCGTGAACGGGATGTAGCTCGCCCAGGCGTTCGTGCTGCAGGCCACGGTCCAGCCCCAAGAGTAGCAACTGTACCAGGTCGAGTTGTAGAAGCTGACGCCGACGTTCACGCGGGCGACGTTGTTCCAGATCTGTAGTTGCTGCGCAGGCGGCGGCTGCCCGGGCTGCGAGAAGGTGAACTGGGCTGCAGCCGGCGTCGCTGCGGCGAGTGCCAAGGAGGCGACGAGGACCTTCATTCGATTGTGCAAGCGGAACCCCCATTCAAAGGCGTGGAACTTCACTCTCGAAACCGGCGGAACATATCGTGCGGGCTCATGGATTGCTTGAAGTTCCGCACCAGCCGGACACCCCAACAAAAACGGCCGACCCCCGGAGGGGCCGGCCGCGATTCGCGTTCGACGCGGGTCGACTAGTTCGTGATGTTGAAGTCGACGCGCTGGTTCTTGTAGCGCCCGGCCTTGGTGTCATTCGGGGCGATCGGCTGGTTCCAGCCAAATCCGATGCCCTCGAGACGGTCGGCGGCGATTCCGCCCTTGTCGACAAGGTAGGCCTTCACGGCCTTGGCGCGGAGATCGGACAGCCTCAGGTTGAAGTCGGCCCCTGCCTTGCCGCGCTTGGCGGAGATCGGGTCCTTGGAGGCGTGCCCCTCGACCCGGACCTTGATGTCCGGGTTGGCCTTCATGATCGAGGCCACGTCGTCGAGGATGGGGTACGACTTCGCCTGGATGGTGTCCTTGTTGGTGTCGAAGAAGATGACGTCGTCGATGAGGATCTTCTTGCCCTCGATCTTCGCGTGCGTGGGGGGCGGCGGGGGCGGCGGCGGGGCCGGCTTCGGGGTGACCTTCACGTCGAAGGCGACCTGTTCGAGGAGGCGGTAGTCGACGGCCTGGCCAACCGAGAGGCCGCTGAGCAGGACGGGGTTATCGACCCTGATCGGGAAACTGCGCCCTGCGGGGCCGGTGAAGGTGATGACCTGCGCGGCCTTGTCGATCGCCGCCACGGTGGCGGTTCCCTCCATAAGGACCTCGCCGGCCTCCACGACCTCATTGGGCCGGGACGCTGTCTGGAAGGCCGCGACCGCCTCCGGCGCCATGAGCGTCTCGCCCTTCTTTGCCACGAGGAACGTGGCTGACTGGTAGGTCTCGACGACGATCCTGTCCTCGACCTGAACCTTCTCGAGTCCCTGGATGTTCTTGGCGGCCCGGATGGTCCGAACCCTGCCGCTCGGCCCCTTGATGTCGACCTTGCGGCTGGCCGGATCGACCGAGGCCACGGTCCCCTCGAGCCTTCCGGTCTCGACGGCGCGGAGGGCCAGGACCTGGTAGTTCATCTTCGGGTCGGGCGTGAAGCCCTGCGCCTGGACCGTACCCGCAGTGAGGCCGACAGCCGCGGCCGCGACAACGCAAAGAATCCTCTTCATCGGATTGTTCTCCTTCCCATGGAGAGCGGCTTCAGGCCGCCTCTTCGAGCGGGAAACTGAGCCATGCGTATAACCCATCCCCGCGAGAACGCCTCGAAATTTCCACCTGGCACCCAGAGGAGTCACGGACCGTCACGCCGCGGCGCGGCGTCGAGCAGCGTCCAGCGGCCCCCGGCTGCGCCCCCGCCGGGTACAGCCCGGCGCGTCAAGGTTTCGGATCGGTAGCGATTCCGGACCAGTTCCCGGGGTCCTGGGGGCCAGCAGCGGGCCGAACGGTAACGGGAAATCCGGTCAGCTGGGCCATCCCGCTCACTTTTTCGATGCAGCCGGGACCGTCCGCCGCCAGTAGGTTCACGTTCACTCCTCGCGTCCGGGAGGCGATCGATAGGCCACTGGCGTGCTGGTGCCCCCACCCGTGCGGCAGTGCCACCGTCCCAGGCATCATGTCGGCGAGGAGCCTGATCGGGAGCCTGACCGTGGCGACGGCGGTCGACACATCGGCGAGCTGGCCGTCGGCGATCCCGATCCGGGCCGCGTCGTCGGGGTGGACGTAGAGCAGGTTCGTTCCCGGCGCGGCGAAGCGCTCCACGTTGTGGGTCCAGGAGTTGTGCGTCCCCACTGCTCGCCGGGTCACGAGCTTGATCTGGTCGGGGTTCGAGCGCTCCCGCTCGAAGTCCGCAGAGAGCTTTCGCGCCTGCTCGAGCAGGCGGGGCGGTGCGAGGTCCACTCGGCCGTCGTCCGTCACCACGCGGGAGCCCAGGAAGTCGTCACCCCGGTTCGGTTCGCGAAGGCGGCCGTGAGGCTGCCGCGCCAGCGCCCGGAAGGACCCCTGCTTCGTGGCCCGGAGGATGGCGGAGAGCAGCAATTTCTGGGGAACTCCAGGCTGCCTGCCCCGTCGCGACGCCCCGGCCTTCAGCGCGGAGAGTGACCACTGGGCAAGGCGAGATCCGAACAGCGACACCCCGCTCTCCCGGCAGAGGTCGAGGTAGATGGTGGCCTCGTCCCGGACCTCCCCGGGGGGCGGCAGGATGGCGTCGGTCGCCTGGAGATAGGGGCGCTCCTGGAGCCCGAGCATGAGGGGAAAGACGAACGGCAGGTCGGGGCGCTCGAGCGGCGAGGTGCAGGGCAGGACGTAGTGGGCCACCGAGCCGGTCTCGTTGCGGAAGAGGTCGAGCGTGACCAGCAGTTCCAGCTTGCCGAAGGCCTCCCGCAGCCGGCCGGAGTTGGCCATGGTGAGGAGCGGGTTTCCACCGGTCACGAAGAGGGCCCGCACCTGCCGGTCGCCCGGCGTCAGGATCTCGTCGGCGAGGATGCCACCGGGGAAGCCGTCGTTCACCGACTGGAAATCGCCGATTCGCGACCGGTCGGTGCGCATGAGCGTGCCGGTCTTCTTTCCGAAGGCGGCGAAGTCGATGACCCCGTTGCCGACCAGGGTTCCGCCGGGTCGGTCGAGGTTGCCCGACACGCAGTTCGCCACCTCCTGGAGCCAGAAGGCGAGCGACCCGTTCGAGCCCATGTTGACGCCTGTCGAGGAGTAGAGCGCGGCCCCCTTCGCTTCCCGGAAGGCCCGGACCATCTGGCGCAGCTTCTCCGGGGCCACCCGCGTCACCTCGGCGGTCCGCTCGGGCGTCCAGGGCGCGCACAGGGCCTTCACCTCGTCGCGACCCCGCGTGAAACGCTCCAGTCTCTCCCCGTCGACCGCCCCCTCCAGGAGTTCCCGCAAGAACGACAGGTAGAAGAAGACGTCGGTATCCGGCCGGATGAAGACGTGCTCGCCGGCGGCCTGCGCGGTCTCGGTGCGGCGCGGATCGACCACGAAGACGCGCCCACCCCGGGACTCGATGGCCTGGAGCGCGCGAGCCGGGTTTGGGACCTGGAGGAAGCTCCACTTCGAGATGACCGGATTGGCCCCCACGATGACGAGGCACTCGATGCGCTCGAGGTCGGGGAAGGGCTGCGTGAAGGGGAAGCCGTACATCTCCCTGGCCACTGCGAACTTGTTCGAGCAGTCCTGGGTGGACGAGGAGTACATCGAACGCGACCCGAGACCGGTCATGAACCCCTGGGCGAAGACCGGGTGGAGCACGCCGAAGCCCGCAGCCGTCCCCACGTACATGGCGATGCTGTCCGGTCCGTGGTCCCGGCGGATCTGGCGCACCTTGCCGCCGATCTCCCCGAGCGCCTCGTCCCACCCGATCCGGTCCCAGCGGCCGCCCGTGCGCTTTTCCGGCGCGAGCAGTCGGTCGGGAGAGGCGTAGATCTCGTGCTGCCGCAGCCCCTTTGGGCAGGAGAAGCCCCGAGTCACGACGTGGGCGTCGTCCGGCCGCACCTCCACGACGCGGCCGCCGTCCACCGTGGCGACGAGCCCGCAGAGCGATTCGCAGATGCGGCAGAACGTGTTGTGGGTCTCGATGGGGCGCTCCGGTTGCTTCCAGGCCTCAGCGCTGCAGAAAAGCTCGCGCCTCGGCGATCCAGGACGGCGCATCCGGATCGGATGCAGCGGGCGCCTTGCCGGCCAGATCGATGGCCCGGGCGAGCGCCTCCTGGGCCTTCGCCCGGTCGTCGTTCTTCAGCAATACTTCCCCCAGCGCTACCTGGTTCGGAGGGTAGTCGGGGCGAAGCTCGACCGCCTTCCTCGCCAGGACCAGGGCCTCCTCGGCGTCCCCCGGCCCGATGGGCCACCCAGGCGCCCGTGTCAGGAGTAGCGCGAGGACGCGCTCGGGGCCGGCCTCTTCGAGAAGAGGAGCGTCCTTGGCGGCTTCCCGGAGAAGGTGGGCCATGCGCTTGAGTCCGTCCTCGACGGTGGCCGGCCGGTCGCGGGCCTGGAGCCCCAGCGCCACGCCGAGCCAGAACTTGCAGGCCGGAGATGTCGGATCGCGGCGGAGGCACCACTGCCCGGCCTGCACCGCGCTGACCGCGAGGTTGGTGCGGACCTTGACGTCCTTCTCCCGCTCGGCGAGCCAGGCCTTTGCCCGGATGGCGCAGACGAGCCCGGCAGTGCCCGCCTCGTCGGCCTGGGCCGCCTGCAGGCAGAGCCCCTCCGCGCGGCGCACCGCCGCGACGTCGGGGCGCTTCTCGTACTCCTCGGTCGCCTCCTGGAGCAGCGCGTTGGACGAGGTGGTCCCGATGGCGTCATGCTGGAGCGCCGAGACCGGCGGAGGCTCCTTCAATGCGGCGGCGCATCCCACCGAGAGCAGCATCACGACCGATGCGAATCGGAGGGTTGGCCTCACTTGGCGGCGGCGTATGCCTTGCGAGCGGCGGCGAGGGTCGTCGGGTCGAGCGGGAGGAAGCCCTGGAGCCGGATGGCCTCGAGCGCGGCCAGGCCCGTGGGCGTCTCTCCGAGCTTGCGGAGCGCGCCGTCCAGAACCTTCCAGCGGTCGGGCGAGAGGCGCTTCCCCACCGTGACGAGCACGCCGCTCGGAAGCGGGGCCGAACGGGCCACCACCTCGAGCTCGGCTGCGAAGGGGAGCGTGGACAGCGCCGCGGCCTGCGTGCCATCGAGCAGCACGGCGATGTTCTCGCCGGCGGCCGCCTTCCGCAGCGACGACAACACCTGGTTGCTCTGCACCACCTTCGTCGAGGCGGGCACCGGCCCCCAGCCCCCCAGCGCCGTTCCCCTGACGAACGCCGGAGCGTAGCCGGCGATGGAGTTCACCTGCCAGCCGGCCAGAGCCGCCGGAGATCCGAGCCTTCCCTTCTTGGCCACGAGGGCCCAGACCTCGGTGGGGCCGGCCCCCTTCTGCGCGGCCACGAGGCGCGCCTCGAGCTTGAAGGCATCGGCCTGCTGCAGGAAGAGCGGGAGCGCGACCATGGCGAGCGCGGCATCGGCCTTCTGCAGCCGTTCCAGACCCGGGCCGTCCTTCTCGTAGTAGGCCGCCACCACCGACCCCGCTGGCCATCCGGCCTGAGCGCCAAGGGCAGCGGCAAAGGCGTCCATCGATGCCTGGGCCTCGGCGGTCGTTCCAGGGTATCCGGGAGCGATGGCGACGAAGGCCACGGCGTCGGCTCCCAAGGCAAGGGCTGCGAGGATGGGGGCGAAGTTCATCCGGTCTCCGGCCGGCAAATCTAACCCGCAGGCTCCGGAAGACCAATCCGCTTCTCGAAACGGACCGCACTTGACCGGGACTCAACTCCCCGTCGGCGGCGGGGAGACCTTGGCCGACGAGTCCTCGGCGGACGCCGCGGCGCCCTCGGCCTCCATGCCGTGCAGGTAGGTGTAACCGCGCATCACGCCCTCGTAGAACTGCGCCATGCCGACCCCGTCCTTGGGGCGGATGGTCCCGTCCTTCATGCGCGCGTCGAGAGCGGTCTTCACGCGACGGACCAGGTCGGCCGGTTCGTAGAGGAGCGACTGCAGCACCTTGTCCACGTGGTCCCCGCGGATGATCTCGCCCAGGTAGAAGTCCTCCGGGTCGTCGTCGTCCACGTAGACGTGCACCTCGTTCACGCGGCCGTAGAGGTTGTGCATGTCCCCCATCACGTCCTGGTAGGCGCCGTTCAGGAACATGCCGAGAAAGTATGGCTTCCCGGGCTCCAGCGCGTGGAGCGACAGGGTCTCGTCGACGCCGTCCCCCTCGATGAAACGGTCGATCTTGCCGTCGGAGTCGCAGGTGATGTCGACGATGGTGCAGTCCTGCGTCGGCGCCTCGGCCAGCCGGTGCAGCGGCACGATGGGGAAGAGCTGATCGAAGGCCCAGTGGTCCGGCGCGCTCTGGAAGAGCGAGAAGTTCGCCATGTACTGGTCGGCGATCTTGTCGCCCAGGTCCCTGGTCTCCCGCGGGAGCCGCTTCTTGCCGCGGTTCAGGGACACCAGGCTCCGGGCCAGCTTCCAGAAGAGGGATTCGACGGTGGCTCGCTCCTCGAGGCCGAGGATGCCCAGCTTGAACATCTGCAGGGCCTCCTCCTTCTTGGCGACGGCGTCGTGGTAGACCTCGGCGCGGTTGCGCGGCGTGATCGAGGCCACGATCTCCCGCATCTCGCGCACCACCTTGTGCTCGCCTGGCTGCACCGTCGAGACCGCCGCGATCTCGGCGCGGGAGCCGATCTCGATCGACCCGAAGACGTTCATGATGATGCAGGAGTGGTGGGCGGTGATGGCGCGCCCCGACTCGGAGACGATGTGCGGCTCCGGGACCCCTTCGTTGGCACAGATCCGCTGCACGTTGTAGACGACGTCGGTGGCGTATTCCTCCATCGTGTAGTTCATCGACGAGGCGTATCCCGCGCTGCGGGATCCCACGTAGTCGACGCCCAGGCCACCGCCCACGTCGAAGTACTCGATGCCCAGCCCCATCTTCCGAAGCTTTGCGTAGAGTCGCGCCCCCTCGTTCACCGCGTCCTTCACCACGCGGATCTCGGTGAGCTGGCTGCCCACGTGGAAGTGGAAGAGCTTGCAGAGGTGCTTCTTCCCGGCCGCCTCCAGGATGCGAACCGCCTCGATCATCTCGGGTGTGGTCAGGCCGAACTTGGCGAAGTCGCCCGAGGACGACTCCCACTTGCCGGTGCCGCGGGTGGAGAGCTTGGAGCGCAGGCCGATCCAGGGCTCGACCCCCACCTCGTCCGCGGCGCGGAGCAACGCCGGGAGCTCGGAGAGCTTCTCGATGACCACCACCACCTTGCGTCCCAGCTTTCGACCGAGCAGCGCGAGGCGCAGGTATTCGTCGTCCTTGTACCCGTTGCAGATGGTGAGGGCGTCGGGGTCGGTGTTGTAGCCAAGCACCACCATCAGCTCGGCCTTCGAGCCGGCCTCGAGCCCGTAGTGATACGGCGCGCCGGCGTCGAGGATCTCCTCGACCACCTCGCGCATCTGGTTCACCTTGATGGGGTAGACCCCGTAATAGCCTCCGCCGTAGGAGAGCTCGGCGACCGCCTTTCCAAAGGTCTCGTTCAGGATGCGCACCCGCGCGCGCAGGACGTCCATGAATCGGACCACGGCGGGAAACCCCAGCCCACGCTCCTGGATGTCCTCGACCACGTCCATCAGGTCGATGGTCGGACCGCCCGGCCCGTGGGGGTGAACCACCATGTGCCCCTTCTCGTTCACCGAGAAGAAGCCGGCTCCCCATCCGGCCATGTTGTAGTACTGGATCGCGTGCTCGATGGACCAGTCGGAAGCTGGCGTGGCGGCGGTCGCGTCGCTCTTCGGCTCGGGCAGATTCATCGGGATCACATGTACGCCGTGGCGTCGGAAAAATGAAGGCGTTATCTAGCTTGCGCCCGTGCCTCCCGCCAATCCCAGGAAGTCCTCCCCGACCCCAGCGCCGGACGCGCGCGGCAGGCTGCGGGCCGTCGTCGAGGTCTTCGCCCAGTTCCCGGGCACCTTTCGCCTGGTCTGGGAGGCGGATCGGCGCGGCACGCTGGCCATCGCGGGGCTCACCACGGTGGCCGCGCTCCTGCCCGCGCCGGTCGCCTGGGTGGGGAAGCTCATCATCGACGCCGTGCTGGAGGCGGCCCGCTCCGGATCGGACACCGCCCGGGAAAGGGTCGCGTCGCTCGTCCTCCTGGAGCTCCTGCTCATGGCGGCGAGCCTCGTCACCGGGCGGCTCCTCGGATTCCTGCGCGAACTGCTCCGGACACACCTCGGCAACCGGATCAACGAGCAGATCCTGTCGAAGGCGCTCTCCCTCGAGCTGCGCCACTTCGAGGACGCGGACGTCTACGACAAGATGCAGAACGCCCGACGGGAGGCCTCGTCCCGGCCGCTTTCCCTGGTGATGCAGGCCTTCGGGATCGCCCAGAACACGGTGACCCTGGCGGCGCTGTCGGCCCTGCTCTGGCGGCTCTCCCCCTGGAGCGTGCTGGTCATCGTGGCGGCCTCGATCCCCGCCTTCGTCGCCGAGGCCCGGCTCTCCTCCGAGTCCTTCCGGGTGAACACGTGGCGCGCGCCGGAGGGGCGCCGGCTCAACTACCTCGAGTGGATCCTCACCCGCGATTCGCACGTGAAGGAGGTCAAGCTCTACGACCTCGGCCCTCTCGTCCTGGGGCGCTACCGGGAACTCTTCCGGAAGTTCTACGGCGAGGACCGGAGGCTGGCCGTCCGGAGACTGGCGTTCGGAGCAGCCTTCGGGCTCCTGGCGCTGGCGGCGTTCTACGGGATGTACCTCCTCGTGGCCAGCCGGGCGGCGCGAGGCGAGATCTCGCTCGGGGACATGACCCTCTACCTGGTGGTCTTCCGGCAGGGCCAGTCGGCCTTCCAGGGAATCCTCACCGCCGTCGGCGCCATGTACGAGGACTCCCTCTACATGTCCAACCTCTTCGCCTTCCTGCTCATCCCCACCAGCGGCGAGCGGGCGCGCATCGACCCGCCCGCGTCCCTCCCGCGGGGGCGCGCGCTCGAGATCGTCTTCGAGGACGTCTCCTTCCGCTATCCAGCCCGGCCGGAGTGGGCGCTGCGAAACCTGAACCTCCGGCTCGCACCCGGGGAGACGCTCGGGCTCGTCGGCGAGAACGGCGCCGGCAAGAGCACCATCGTCAAGCTCCTGCTGCGCCTCTACGACCCGACCGAGGGGCGCATCACCTACGGCGGCGTCGACCTGCGCGACCTCGATCCCCGGGATCTGCGCGGCCGGATCGGCGCCGTCTTCCAGGACTTCGTCCGCTACCAGTTCACGGCGGCGGAGAACATCGGCTTCGGGAGCCCCGAGCACGTGAACGACCGGGCCCGGATCGAGGAAGCGGCGCGGCGCGCGGGTGCCTCGTCCCTCATCGAGAGCCTGCCGCGGGGACTCGACACGGTGCTGGGGGGCTGGTTCGAGGCCGGCCACGAGATCTCCGCGGGACAGTGGCAGAAGCTGGCCGTGGCCCGGGCCTTCATGCGCGACGCCGAGGTGCTCGTCCTCGACGAGCCCACCGCGAGCATCGACGCCGAGTCCGAGCACGAGCTCTTCCTGCGCTTCCGGGAGCTGGCCGCCGGGCGAACCGCCATCGTCATCTCCCACCGCTTCTCGACCGTCCGGATGGCCGACCGGATCGCCGTCCTCCACGCCGGCCGCCTGGAGGAACTGGGTAGCCACCGGGACCTGATCGACCGGGACGGCCGCTACGCCCACCTCTTTTCCCTGCAGGCGCAGGGCTACCTGGACTAGGCCATCCCCGTGCGCGGAGCCGAGCAGATCCCCTGGCTGTACGACGCGTCGATGGAGCTGCTCGAGCGCGCCGGGCTTGGCCCCTGGCGCCGCTGGCTCGCCGAGGGCGCCAGCGGGCTGACCCTCGACCTCGGCTGCGGCACCGGCCGCAACCTGCCGCTCCTGCCCGCCGACGCCCGGGCGGTGGCGTTGGACCCATGCCGTGAGAGCCTGGTCCGGGCGCGGCGACGGGCGCCCGCGGCCCTGCTCGTCCAGGCCCGGGCCGAGGAGTTGCCGTTTCGCCACGGCACCTTCGATACCGTGGTGAGCGGCTTCGTCCTCTGCTCCGTGACCGATCCGGGCCAGGCGCTCGGCGAAGTCCGCCGGGTCCTTGCCGCCGGCGGGGTGATGCGGGCGCTCGAGCACGTCCGCTCGCCGGTCCGGTGGAAAGCCCGGTTGCAGGACTGGACCCAGCCCGCCTGGACCACGTTCTCGGGCGGCTGTCATCCAAACCGGAACACCGAGCAAGCCGTCGAATCGGCCGGGTTGGTCATCGATCCGGACAGCCGCCGCGCGCGCGACAACATGCGCCGCTTCGAGGCCCACCCAGGAAAGGGCTGACCGGTCAGCCTTTTCGCAGGACGTCGAGGGCGGCGCGCAGGTCCTCCGGCAACGGGGCCTCGAATCGTCGCAGCCGGTTCGTCCGTGGATGCCGGAAGGCGAGGCGCCACGCGTGGAGCGCCTGACGCCCGACCGCCTCGGCCGCGCGCCGGACCGGGTCCCCGGGCGGCAGTCTCGCCTCCCGACGCGACCCGCCGTAGCTCGCGTCCGCGAGGACCGGGTGGCCCAACTCGGCCAGGTGGACCCGGATCTGGTGGGTCCGCCCGGTGTGGATCCTCACCTCGGTCAGGGTGGCGCGATCCCCGAATCGCTCGACGACTCGCCACTCGGTCACGGCCTTTCGGCTCCCCGCACGCCCGGTGAAGCGCTTCCGGTCCCGGGGATGGCGCCCGTAGGGAGTCTCGAGGCGCCCCTCGTCGGGGAGTCTTCCGTGAACGAGCGCCAGGTAGAGCTTTTCGACCGTACGCCCCTGGAACTGGGCCTGCAGCGCGGCCAGAGCCTCGTCGCTGCGGGCCACGACGAGACACCCCGAGGTCTCCTTGTCGAGCCTGTGGACGAGTCCGAGACGCCCTCCGCTGGCCGCGTCACCGCCCAGCCGGTGGAGCAGCGCGTTCACGACCGTGGAGTGCGGCGTCCCCCGTGCTGGATGGACGACCATGCCGGCGCGCTTGTCGAGGACGATGAGGTCCCGGTCCTCGTGCAGCACCTTCAGCGGAAGGTCCTGCGGCACGATCCCGGAGGGCTCGGGCGGGGGGATCTCGACCTCGATTCGCTCCCCTCCCCGCAGCCTGGACGCCGACCTGGCGGCGCGCCCGTCGACGCGGACGAGACCGGCGGCCACGAGTCGCTGGACTCGGGCGCGCGAGAAGGACGGGGCGAGGCGGGAGACGGCCACGTCGAGGCGAAGGCCCACCTCGCCCTCGCCCGCCAGGAGTTCGAGCCGATCGATCAGCGGCCCCTCGCCTCACCAGATCCGGGACTTCACGTGTCCCTTGGGGCGCAGGATGACGTCCACGATGGCGCGGTCGTAGTAGTTGGTCCGGGAGTAGAGGGAGGAAGCGACCCGGGAGCGATACAGATCCCGCCCCTCCTCCAGTTCCTCGCGGAGCGCGTCGAAGAAGTTGTCCTGCTCGATGGAGCGGACGACTTTCTCCTCGTTGTAGAGCGAAACGTCGGAGCAGATGGCGCGCGCCAGCCGGATGGCCTGTTCGGGCGCCTCGATGAGCGGCATACGGTGATGCTAACCCCCTGACCGCAGGGGTCAAGATGCGGACGCCTCAGCGCCCCGCCTTGGGAGCCCCGGAGGCCCGCTCCAGGTAGGAGCGCGCCACTTTTTGACCGTCCAGGCGAAGTTCCCTGGCGATGCACATGACGATGCCTCGGAGGTACACCTGGACGGGGAGCTGATCGAACCGATCGCCCTCCACCCATTCGATGTGCAGCCGGCTCACCTTGGTCCGCTCCGCCATCTGGGCCACCGTGAGACCGCGGGCTTCCCGGGCCCTGCGAAGGAGCTCCCCGGTCCAGACGGCCCCTTCCGGAGGCGTAAAGGGCTTCTGGCTCGACGCGGAGGGAACTGGGGGCGCCGCCGCCGGGGGCGGAGGCTGCGGGGGCGGTTCGGGTGACGGGCGTGCCGGACGCACCTCCTCGGCGGGAAGCCGTGCGTCGTACCCGGCGCGCGCCTCCGGGTCGGTCAGTACGTCCCCCGCCTCCTCGATGCGCCGCGCCAAGGCCGCTCCCTCCTCGGGGGAAAGCAGGGTGTAGGCTGCCAGCGACCCGGCCCCATACAGGGCCCGCGCCCGCTCGTAGGCCCGGAGGATCTCCTCCGGCGTGGCCGACGGGGAGATCTCCAGGAGGTCGTAGAAGTTCTGTCCCAGGAAGCGCTTCACGGCGTCAATCTCGCAGCTCGGTGTTCCAGTAGGCTGCGTCCACCAGTCCCAGGAATGGCTTCCACTCCTGGTAGGTGGCGCGGCGCGCGGCGTGGCGGAACACGGCCGTCCACCGGGGGCGCAAGGGGTGCCTGAGCAGCCGCATGCCCGCCTCGTCGGGGCTCCGTCCACCCTTGCGAAGATTGCAGGCCACACAGCTGCAGACCACGTTCTCCCAGCTGGTCGATCCGCCCCGGGAACGGGGGACCACGTGGTCGAGGTTCAGCTCCGATCGAGGCAGCCTTCGGCCGCAGTACTGGCACGTGCTCTCGTCGCGGGCGTACACGTTCAACCGCGAGAAGCGCACGCGCTGCTGAGGGAGATGGGCGTGGGCCACCAGGACGATCACGCGGGGCACGCGGATGGCGCGAGTCGGCGTGTGGATGGCCTCCTGGTTCACGGCGGCGGCCAGCGCCGCCCAGCTGTCGAAGTCGAAGAGGCGGAACTGCTCGTCGAGCGCCCGGGCCACCCCCTGGTAGAGGAGCGACACGGCCCGGCGGACCGAGGTCACGTGCATGGGCTGGTAGACCCGGTTCAGCACCAAGACGGAGGTGTCGAGCATCGACCCAAAACCTATCACGGGCTCCGGCCTGGTGCCTCGACCCGGCAGAGCATTTCAGGGCGGCGGCGCCGGCGGGAGCGGTTGCGCCAGCCGTACGGAGCGCTCCCCGTCCCGTCCGTAGAGCATCCGGTAGGCGGCGTAGCTCCGCAGGACCCGCTTCACGTAGCCCCGGGTCTCCTGGATGGGAATCTCCTCGACGAACTCATCGAGCGGCATGCTGGCCCTCGATCGCCACCAGGCCCGGGCGTTCCCCTCCCCGGCGTTGTAGGCCGCGAGCGCCAGGGGGACCGATCCGCCGAAGCGCTTCAGCAGATCTCCCAGGTGTTGGGCCCCCAGCCGGATGTTGAGCCGGGGATCGGTGAGATCGTGCGCGGAGGGCGCAGGAAGCTTCAACTTCTTCGCGGACTGTCCGGCCGTGCGCACCATGAGTTGCGTGAGCCCGACGGCCCCGGCGGCCGAGACCACGGCCGGGTCGAGCGCGCTCTCCTCCCGCATGAGCGCCTGGAGAAGGTCGGGGGGGACGCCGGCCGGCGGCGCGTAGCGGACGACCTGATCGCGCCACGCCGGGGGGTAGGCCATCTGCCAGACGCGGAGTCCGAGCCCCGCCGGAGGCTCCCGCAACACCTGGCGCCCCTGGGTCCTGAGCAACCGGAGCGAGGCCCGGGAGTCCCCCGCCCGGTCGAGCAACTCGGCGAGGAGGAGCAGCGGCTCTGGCCACTCGGGGGCGGCGGCGAGGGGCTTGCGATCCACCGCGTTCAACTCCTCCGCGGCCTCCCGCTCCATGTCCAGGCGGAGCAACTGGAGCGCCGCACGGAAGTGCGCATCGCCGCCGAGCGGACCGGACCGGTACCGGAATCCCTTCCGGTTCGCCCAGGCCGGCCGGGGCTCCGGCGTCTTCTTTCCGGCCTCGGCGAGTCGAGCGCGGGCGAGCAGGCCGTAGTAGTCGGCCGGGTAGAGTTTCGCCACCTCGCTCCAGGCGGCCCGGGCCCGTTCCGTGTCCCCGCGCCCCTTCCGCGCCGCGAGAACGCGTCCTCGCCAGTACACGGCCCGTGCGTGCTCGTACGGGTCCTTGTCCCGGTAGAGGCTTTCCAGCCGCGCCAGCCCGGCCACGGCGCCGTCGAGGTCGCCCTGCCGCCGGGCGAGCCAGGCCCCCTTGAAGATCGCGTCGGCCCGGAAGTCGCCGTCCGGGTACCGCTCCACCAGTTCGTCGAGCACCCGCCGCGCCTCGTCGATCCGCCCGTCCCTGACCATGAGATCCGCCGCGAAGTAGAGGGCGTCGTCCGACTGGGAGTGCTCCGGGTACTCCGCGGCGAACCGGCGGTAGACCTCCACACCGGCGGCGTTGCTCACGTTGGACCGCGTCACCGCCAGTAGGTATAGCGCCCGAGGCCGCAGCGCCGGGTCGGCGCACACCTCGACCACCGTGGCCAGCTCCTCCGCCGCCGCAGCGTGCTGCCGCAACTTGCGGAGCGCCTTCCCCCGGACGAAGGCGGCGCGACATGCGAGCGGCGCATCCGCCCCGGGCGGCGGCAACTTCTCCCCCAGCCGCTTCGCCTCGACCAGGGCCTGCTCGTTCCGGTTCCAGTCGAGCAGCGCCTCGGCCCGGCGGAGCCGGTCCTCCTCGCCGGGCGGCGCGTCGTTGGGCGGGGGCAGCGCGTCGAGGCGGGTGCGGCACTCCTTCGCCTCCGGCGCGAGGGCGTGCCCGGCCCAGCAGTCGAGGAAATGGCGCCGCGCTTCCCCCCCTCCGTCGGCCTGCTCGGAGAGGACCTTGCCCGCAAACAGCAGGGCCCGCGGCGCCGGGTCTTCCCGGGACAGGTCCCCGGGTGCCGGCAGCCCGACCAGGGGCCGGACCGCCAGGACGGACTCCGCGCCTCGCCCGGCGGCGGCGTGAAGCCGGCCGAGCGACATTCTCGCCATTGGCCAGAGGAGCGAGGTCGCCGGGATGCGGCCCCAGGTCTCGATGGCCCGGTCTCCCTCTCCCTGGGCCTCGGCCGCGGCCGCTTCCATGGCCTCCACCCGGTCCGCGATGGCGGGGAGCGCAGACGCCAGCCCGGAGAGTTCCCGCTCGGCCGCGGCGGCGTCCCCGGAGGCCAGCTCCGCCCGAGCCCGGAGGAATCGGGCCTCGGCGGCCGTGCTCCGGGCCGAGGGGGGCTGGACATCCGACTCGCTGACCACGGCCGGGCCCGGGGCCGCGAGGAGGAGCGCGATTGCGACCGGCAGGAGCATCCGGACGGAATCTGGGGGAGGTGCGGCCGCCGGTCAAGCGCGCGATCGAGTGCTGTCAGCACTTCGGCCGCAATCTGGCTTAGGATTCCCGGAAGTGGACATCCGCGACCAGGCAGCACTCCTCGCCGCCATCGTCACCCTGGCCCTGGCCGGGGCGGCGCTCCTGCGCTCCGCCCGGCCACGATCCTTCACCCTCTTCGCGCTGCTCTCCCTCGACCTCTTCGTCTTCTCCGCTGCCGAGTTCCTCCACGGGCTCCCCGGCGCGCAGGGCGGCCACGACCTGTGGAAGCGGTTCGCCATCGTCTCGGGGTCGCTCCTTCCAGCTGCCGCGCTCGCCTTCTTCCTCGAATTCCTCGGGGTGAAGCGGAGGCCGGCCCGTCGAGCCCGCGACCTCATGCTGGGCGGGTCGGCCCTCGGCCTGGTGGTGGCGGCCACTCCCCTCACCCGCTCCGACCTGGCCTCGCTGCTCGTGGCCCTCTACGTCCTGCTGGCTCTCACCGCGGTCCTCTCGGTGGTGTGGCGGGAGATGGCGACGGCGCCCACCCGCGCCGACCGGTCCCGAATCACCTACGTGCTCGTCGGGGCGCTGGTGGTCGGCCTGCTCGCCTTCCTCGACCTGCTCCCGCGCGTGGGGATTGGCTACCCGCTCGAGGGGCTCGGGTTCATGGCCCTCACGCTGTACATGTTCCTGCTGCTGCAGGCGCTGCTGCGCCGTCGGCTCCTCGACCTTCACGAGTTCCTCGGCAAGATCGCGGTGGTCACGCTCCTCGGCCTGGTGCTCGCGAGCATCTACGGCGGCCTCGTCTCCTGGGTGGGCGTGCGCCCCGGCCTCTTCTTCTTCAACACTCTCGTGGCGTCGTTCGTCATCCTCTCCCTCTTCGACCCGATCCGCTCGAAGGTCGAGGAGTGGGTCGTCGTGAACCTCTTCCGGGAGCGCTACGAGCTGGTGCGGGAGCTCGAGGCCCTGCGCGACCGCGTGGTGACGGTCATCGATCCGGTCGGGCTGGAGAAGACGGTGCTCGATGGTCTGGCCGAGACCCGGCGCGTCACCCACGCCTCCTTGTGGCTGGTCGCCGACGAGCGACCTGGCTACCGCCTGCTCGCCTTCCGCGGCCCGGAGCCGGTGCCCTTCCTCGAGCCCGGCACGGCCCGGGCGCTCGTCCGCGCCGCCGGCGAAGGGCGCCGGGCCGTCCTCCTCGAGAACCTCGACCGGCGCCTCGCCGAGCTCCAGGCCGAGCGCCCCCCCGGCTCGGGAGACGGCTCGACGCGTCCGGCTCCCCCCGCCGTCGCCAGCGAGCTGGAGCGGATCGCCGACGCCCGCGAGGCCATGGCCCTCATGAAGGCGGGCATCTGCATGCCGCTTCTGGCCGGCGATCGGGTTGCCGGGTTCCTGGCCTGCTGGGACGAGCGCGTCCAGGAGGCCTTCGCCTCCGACGAGATCGCCGCGCTCATCGAGGTGGCGGACCGCTGCGCGCTCGTCATCGACAACTCCAAGCTCTACCAGCAGATGAAGGAGCGCGACCGGCTCGCGGCGCTGGGAGAGATGGCCGCGGGCCTGGCCCACGAGATCAGAAATCCTTTGGCTGCCATCAAGGGAGCGACCCAGTACCTGGACCCCTCGCGCCTGCCTCGCGAGGATCGGGAGTTCCTGGAGATCATCGTGGAGGAAGTCGATCGGCTGAACGGGGTCGTCACCCAGTTCCTCGACTACGCGCGGCCGCTCAAGTCGAGCATGGCGCCCGGCGACGTGGGGGACATCCTGCAGCGCACCTTCAAGCTTCTCGCGCCCCAGATCCCGCCAGGCATCGATCTCGCCATCGACGTGGCCCCGGAGCTGCCCCTCGTGAGCTGCGACGCCGAGCAGCTGAAGCAGGTGTTCCTCAACCTGGCGCTCAACTCTTTCCAGGCGATGCCAGACGGTGGTCACCTTCGCGTTTCCGCCTCGCTGGCGCGTGACGACCTCGCGAGCTGGCAGGAGCCCCGCCTTCGCGACGACCGGGTCGAGATCCGGTTCCGGGACACGGGCCCAGGCATCCCCTCCGACGCGAGGGAGAATGTCTTCGTGCCCTTCTACACCACGAAGGAGAAGGGCACCGGCCTCGGCCTCGCCATCAGCCAGCGCATCGTCAAGGCGCACCACGGCTCGCTGGTGGTCTCCGGGCCTGCCCAGGGCGGGGCCGAGTTCGCCATCTCGCTACCGTGCATCGAGCTGGAACCTCGCCGGACCGCAGCCCCCTCGCCGCCGCCGGAGCCGTGGCGGGCCAGGAAGCGCCGCCTCTCGACCTGATCGGCCGCTCCCCTTCCCTTTCCACTCGTGCTAACAGGACCTCCCGTGGCGCACGTCCTCATCGTCGACGACGAGAACAACATCCGACGCGTCCTGGCCGCGATGCTGAAGCGGGACGGATACGAGGTCACCACCGCCGCGGACGGCGAGCAGGCTCAGGCCGCCATGCACCGCGCGCAGATCGACGTGGTGGTCACGGACCTCGTCATGCCGCGCATGGGCGGCCTCGACCTGCTCCGGCACTGCGCCGCCGCCCATCCCGACGTTCCGGTGATCATGATCACCGCTCACGGGACGGTGGACACCGCCGTCGAGGCCATGAAGGCCGGCGCCTTCGACTACATCACCAAGCCCTTCGACCAGGAGGAGTTGCGCAAGGTCATCGCCAAGGCGGCGCGGGCCCGGGTCCTGGCGGGACAGCACGTCCATCCCCCGGCCGGGGATGGAGAGCGGCCGCCCCTCGTGGGCCAGTCGCCCTCGATGCGCGCCGTCTACGACGTGATCGCCCGGGTGGCCGATTCGCCGTCCACCGTTCTCATCACCGGGGAGAGCGGCACGGGCAAGGAACTGGTCGCCCAGGCGCTGCATCGCGGCAGCTCGCGGCGGACCCAGCCCCTCATCAAGGTCAACTGCGCCGCCATTCCCAAGGACCTCGTGGAGAGCGAGCTCTTCGGATACGAGAAGGGGGCCTTCACCGGAGCCGTCGGCTCCAAGCCGGGCCGCTTCGAGCTCGCCGACGGCGGAACCCTCTTCCTCGACGAGATCGGCGAGATCCCCGTCGAGATGCAGGTGAAGCTCCTGCGGGCGCTGCAGGAGTCGGAGTTCGAGCGAGTGGGCGGCATCAAGACGATCCGGGTCGACGTCAGGCTCATCGCCGCCACCAACCGCAACCTCGAGGTCCTCATCGCCGACGGGCGATTCCGCGACGACCTCTTCTACCGATTGAACGTCGTCCCCATCGCCCTCCCGGCGCTCCGGGATCGGCGCGAGGACATCCCGCTGCTCATCCAGCACTTCACCGAGAAGTACAACCGCCGGCTGGGCAAGAAGGTCGAGCGGGTCGACGAGGGCGCCCTCGAGATCCTCACCGGGTACGCCTGGCCCGGCAACATCCGCGAGCTCGAGAACGTCATGGAGCGGTCGGTGCTCTTCGCCGACGGCCCGCTCGTGACCGTGGCACAGCTCCCGGAGACGCTGCGCGAGCGGGTTCCCGGCGCCGCGACCCCGGTGGCCCCCGTCGGGGCCCTCGGCGCCATGGCCGCGCCGAGCGGCGCGTCCATGAAGGACATCGTCCGGCAGGCCCAGGCCGAACTGGAGAAGACCCTCATCTCCCGCGCGCTCGAGGAGACGAACGGCAACGTCACCCGTGCCGCGAAGAAGCTGCAGATCAGCCGAAAGTCCCTCCAGGTGAAGATGAAGGAACTGGGGCTGCGCGGGCTGGACGACTGAAAGCGTTCAGCGGCGGCCACGCACCGACTCGACGAGCGCGTAGGCCTCCCCACGCCCCATCTTGTGCCCCCGCGCGATGGCCCGGGCCACCGCGGTCGGCGCCTCCCCTGCGGCAAGCCGGCGGAGGATCTCCTCCTCGGGCGGCCCGGCCGGCGCCGGCCCGGGCGCGGCGTCCGCCCCGGCCACCACCAGGGTCACCTCGCCACGCAGGTCCCCGGGAAATCGCGCCCGGAGCTCCGACAGCCGGCCCCTGGCGATCTCCTCGTGGAGCTTGGTGAGTTCTCGCGCCATCGCCGCCGGCCGGTCGCCGAAGGCCTCCTCGAGATCGGCCAGCGTCGCCGCCGCGCGATTGCCGGCCTCGAAGATCACGATCGTGGCCGGGACCCCGGAGAGCCAGCGCAGCGCGTCGGCCCGACCTCCGCCCTTGCGCGGGAGGAAGCCGGTGAAGAGAAACCGATCGGCCGGGAGGCCCGAGGCGGAGAGCGCGGCGAGGGCCGCCGACGGGCCGGGGATGGGAACCACCCTGGCCCCTGCCTCCCAGGCAGCCTCGACGAGGCGGGTGCCCGGGTCGGAGACGCCGGGCGTCCCGGCGTCGGTGACGAGCGCCACCGCGGCCCCCGCCGAGAGGCGCGACACCGCCCGGCCCATCCGCCCCTCCTCGTCGAAGGCCGGCAGGGAGACGAGCTCCGCGGGATGCGCCCCGACGTGGCTGAGAAGCGTGCGGGTGCGTCGCGTGTCCTCGGCCACGACCACGTCGGCGAGGCGAAGCACCTCGGCCGCCCGGGGGGAGAGATCGCCCAGGTTCCCGATGGGGGTCGCCACCACGTACAGGGTGCCGCGCTTGCCCTCGCCCTCGCCCTCGCCGCTCATCCCGAAGGCCCCCCCGAGGCGTCGAAGGCCCCTTCGAAGAGTTGGAAGGCGAGCGCATCCCCGCTGCCGGTCATGGCCAGGACGTCGAAGCGGATGTCGTCGTCGAGCGCGCCGTTCCGGCGCGCCCAGTCGGTGGCGGCGGCAACCACCCGGAGCGCCTTCCGCCGGTCGACCGTCTCCTCCGGAGTGCCATGGCCCGACCCGGCCCGGCTCCGGACCTCCACGAAGCAGAGCACGCCCCCGGCCCGGCAGACGAGGTCGACCTCGCCGCGGCGGGTGGCGTGGTTGCGGGCCAGGACGACGTACCCGCGCTCGGCGAGCCAGGCCGCCGCCAGGTCCTCGGCGCGGCGGCCGATGTCGCGGGTCGTCGGCACGGCGTCTCAGGCGGCGTGGTCGGCCGCCTCCCGGAAGATGGGGTCGACGGTGGCGTGCACGACCTGACGCCCCGTGGCAATCTGCTTTAGAAGGCGAGCGATCACCCTGCGCGAACCCTCCGGGAGCACCGCGAAGGCGTCCTCTAGCACGGCCACGGACTTGCCGGCGGCGAGCCCCTGCTCGGCGAACCCGAGCTTCAGGACCGCGAAGCAGAGGTCCCGGTCGCCGGAAGGGAGGGCGGCGGCGGGGACGAGCTTCCCTCCGGCCTGCACTTGAAGATTTCCGCGGTCGTCCACGAAGAAGTTCGCCAGCCGCTGGACGGTGAGTGCGGGCAGGACCTGGGCGATACGCGGCTGAAGCGCACGGAGGGCCGCGCCGGGGCTGAGCGCCAGATCGGCCGAGGCCCTCTCGAACAGGGTGCGGAGCGGATCGCCCGTGGGCGCCGGGGTGGCTCGGGCCTCCACCGGCGGCGCGTCCACGGCCGGCGACTCCAGCTCCCGCTCGAGGCGGGCGATCTCGACCTCGAGTGAGTGGGTGTCGCGAACGAAGCCTCCGGTTTCGGCGGTGAGCTTCTGCTCCAGTTCACCGATCTCCTGTTCGACCTGGATCCGCTCGGCCACGGCATCCTTCGTCTCGGCCCTTGCCTGCCAGGTGGCGAGGCCGGCCTCTGCGTCGGAAAGCGCCGTCCGGGCCTCCTGGACGCGCGCGAGGAGGTCGCCGAGGTCGGCCACCGAGGCCACGCCGGCCGCGGCCACGGCGGCCCGCACGTCGGTGGTCTCCCGCTCCCAGGTCTCCTTGGCCTTGCGCTCCCGCTCGTCGAGCCAGCGCGTGCGACGACCGGCGGTCTCCGATCCCTCGGCACGCCCCACCCACCTCAGACCCTCGAAGGCGGCCCACCCGGTGGCCGGGATGGCGGCCAGCGCCAGGGATCGCACGTCCGTGATCAGCGCGCCGAGCATGCTCGCCGCGCCCACGCCCACCCCGGAGAGAAAGCCAGGATGGCGCCAGAGCGGCGCCGGGGCGGAGGTCCCCGTCTCGCCCCGTGCCTCCCGCTCCTGCGCGACCTTCTGCAGGGCGTCGTCGCGCCGGGCGGTCGCCTTGCGACACGCGGCCATCCGCAGCGCCGGGTCGCGCAGCGTCGAGAGCGCCTCCTCCGCGCCCGCCAGTCCCGCCACGGCCGCCTCGGCCACGTTCAGCCGATCGCGCACCTGATCGCTCGATTTCAGCATCTCCTCCAGCTTGAAGAGCCGGCTCTGAAGGGTGTCCATCTCCATCTGGACCTGCTCGGCACTGCGGGCCCGCTCCATCTCGCCGCGCAGCTCCTCGAGCTTCTTCCGCGCCTCGTCCGGGGCGAGCGGGCGGCGCGGCGCCTGCCGGGAGATGGCCGCCAGGCCGCCGGGCGCCTGTCGCGATGGAAAATCGGCGGCGGAGAGGGAGAGGACGGCGGCGAAGCGCTCCGGCGCGGGCACCCCCGCGGCACGAAGCGCCTCGGCGATGAGGACCGGGTCCTGCGCGACCGACTGGAAGGCGCGCCGCTCGGGGTCGAAGCGCTGGAGCTGGCATGGCCCTGCGAGGTCGCGGACCACCCGCCAGGTGACGCCATCGTCCCCGGCGAGGGTCAGGCCTGCCCGGGCGGGGGCACCGCCCGCGCCGGAATTCGAGCGCAGCGAGGGGTCGGCGGGCTGGTCTGGATGGAACAGCGCCGCGACGAGGCGGCGGAGCACCGCGCCGTCGCCGGCCACGACGTTGTAGCCAGGGCGCAGCACGAGCCGGCCGCTCGGCGGCGCAAATCCGCGGACACCCTGGGCTGCGATCTCGAGGAGGAGCACGTCGGGGACCGACTGTACTCCCCGTGCGGACCGCGGGAAAGAGGTGGATCAGGCCAGGGCAGGCTTCGCCGCAGCCGCCCTCGAGCCCTCTTCCTGCTGGACGCGGGCGGCCTTCCCCTTCAACCCGCGAAGGTAGTAGAGGCGCGAGCGGCGGACGTCGCCACGGCCCAGCACCTCGATGCGGTCGATGCGGGGGCTGTGGAGCGGGAAGATGCGCTCGACGCCGACGCCGTAGCTCACCTTGCGCACGGTGAACATGGCGCTGGCGCCGCCGCCGGACGAGGCGATGACCACGCCCTCGTACAGCTGGATGCGCTCCTTGTCGCCTTCCTTGATCTTCGTGTGCACCCGCACGGTATCCCCGGCACGGAAGACCGGGAGGTCCTTGCGGAGGTACTTGGCCTCGACATCGGCAATCGCCTTGCGCAGCATCGTCTCTTCTCCTTACAGCTCGTCGTCGCCCGCGTCGATGAGCCGGCGATCGTCTTCGTTGAGTTCCAGGCGCGCGAACAGGTCCGGACGCCGATCCCGTGTGACGCGCAGCGACTCGCGCCGCCGCCACCTCTCCACGCGCCGGTGATCCCCGGAGAGGAGGACCTCGGGGACCTCCACTCCGCGGAACGCCGGCGGGCGGGTGTAGTGAGGGTACTCCAGGAGGGGGGCCCCGGCGAAGCTCTCTCGACCAGCCGAGTTCTCGTTTCCCAGGACACCCGGAATCAGGCGAGTCGCCGCGTCGACGACGCAAAGCGCCGCCAGCTCGCCGCCGGTGAGCACGAAGTCCCCGGTGGAGACCTCCATGTCGACTGCCATCCTCACGCGCTCGTCCACTCCCTCGTAGCGCCCGCAGGCGATGATGAGACGTCCGTGCTCCGCCAGTTCCTCGACCAGCCGCTGCGAGAGCGGCACGCCCCGGGGGCTCGTCAGCAGCACCCGGGCCCCGGGGAGCCGCTCGCGGGCGGCCTCGATGGCGGCGGTCAGCGGCTCCGGCTTCATCACCATCCCGCCGCCCCCACCGTAGGGAGCGTCGTCGGTAACCCGGTGCTTTCCAGAGGCGAACTCGCGGATGTCGGTCACCCGCGCGTCGAGCAGCCCCGCCTCCCGCGCCTTCCCGAGAATGCTCTCGGAGAGGTACCCCTCGCACATCCGAGGGAAGAGGGTCAGGATCTCCACCTCCAGCCGTTTCACGTCCGTTTCTTCTCCGTCCTGCGAGCCTCCTCTTCGTCCGCCCCGAGCAGCCCGGGGGGCGCGTCCACCACCACCCGGCCCCGCTCACGATCCACCGTGACATACGGGGCGAGCGGCACCAGCCTCTCTCCCCCGGGGCCGCGGACGACCAGCACGTCCACGCCCCCGGTCACGAACAGCTCCTCCACCCTTCCCAGCTCTTCCCCGGTGATCGTGACCACCGGCAATCCTTCGAGGTCGGCCCAGAAATGGAAACCCTGGCCAGCATCCCCCATCGCCTCCCGCCGCCCCCACACGTCATATCCCACCAGGGCCTCGGCCGCGCTGCGGTCGGCGACCCCCTCCAGGCGAAGCCACCAGATGCGCCCCTGGGGGCCCGCGGCGACGACCTGGCAATCCCGATCCGCCGACCCGGGGCGCCGCAGCTCCACGCGGCTCATCCGGGAGAGCGCCCCTTCCGTTCCGGCCACGCCAACCCGGCCATCCAGGCTGACCGCCCGGACCACCTTGCCTAGCCGGACCCAGCCCATCAGTCGAGGATATCCACGACGGCCCGACGCCCCTGGCGCTTCGCCGCGGCGTCGACCACGGTCCGGATCGCCTTGGCGGTCCGTCCGCCGCGACCGATCACCCGGCCCAGGTCGGCCGGGTCGACGGCCAGGTCGAGGACCACGGTGCGGTCGCGCTCGATGGCGTCGACCCGGACCGCATCTCCGTGCTCGACCAGTTCCCTCGCCAACCAGAGGAGCAGGTCGCGCATGGCCGTTCGACGGGAGGCCTAGGCCTTCGCCGGCGCCGGCGTCGCCTGCTTCGCCAGCTTGATCAGCTTGGCGACGGTGGGGCTCGGCTTTGCCCCGGCCTTGAGCCAGAAATCGACGCGGTCCACCTTGAGCTGCAGGTGGATCGGGGTCCTGGTCGGGTCGTACTGGCCGACGTCCTCCAGGTAGCGGCCATCGCGCGGCTTGCGCGAGTCGGTGGCCACCACGTGGTAGAACGGCGCCTTGTGCGTTCCCGCCCTAGAGAGGCGAAGGACAACCGCCATCGGATACTCCTCCTTCCGGGCTACTCGCCCTTCGCGGCCTTCTTGGCCTTGGCCTTCGGCGCCTTCTCGGCGGTCGCGGCCTTCTTGTCGGACTTCTTCTCGGACTTCGGCGCCTTGGCGGGCTTCGCCTCCTCGGCGTCGCCCTTTCCGGCCACTGCCGGGGCCCGGTCCACGAGCTCGATCAGGGACATGTCGGCGTTGTCGCCGTGGCGGCGGCCGACGTGGATGATTCGGGTGTAGCCCCCGGCGCGCTTGGCGAACCGCTCGGCGAGCGGTCCGAAGAGCTTGTCGACCATCTCGCCGTCGCGCACGTCGCGGAAGGCGATGCGCCGGGCGTGGGCCGAGCCCTTCTTTCCCAGCGTGATGATCTTGTCGAAGATGCGCTTCAGCTCCTTCGCCTTGGGCGTGGTGGTCTGGATGCGCTCGTGACGCAGGAGCGAGGTCACCTGGTTGCGGAACATCGCCGTCCGGTGCGCGGTGGTTCGGTCGAGCCGGCGGCCGGCTACGCGGTGCTTCATCTCGGCATCTCCCTCGGAGAGTTCGTGTTGGCCTAGGCCTTGGGGGCTTGCGGCGCGGTCTTGGGCGGCCAGTTCTCGAGCTTCATGCCCAGGGAGAGCCCCATCTCGGAGAGGATCTCCTTGATCTCCTTCAGCGACTTCCGGCCGAAGTTCTTGGTCTTGAGCATCTCTGCCTCGGACCTCTGCACCAGGTCGCCGATCGTCTTGATGTTGGCGTTCTGGAGGCAGTTGGCGCTTCGGACGGAGAGCTCGAGCTCGTCCACCGAGCGGAACAGGTTCTCGTTGAGTACCTGCTCCGGAACGGCGGCGACCTCGGTGACGGGGTCCTCGGTCTCGTCGAAGTTGATGAAGATCGAGAGCTGCTCCTTCATGATCTTCGCCGCGAAGGCCACGGCGTCGGCCGGCGCCACCGAGCCGTCGGTCCAGACCTCGAGCGTCAGCTTGTCGAAGTCGGTCTGCTGGCCGACGCGGGCGTTGGTGACCTGGTAGTTCACCTTGCGGATGGGGCTGAAGAGCGCGTCGATTGGGATGGTCCCGATGGGCTGCCCGGGGACCTTGTTCCGCTCGGCCGGCACGTAGCCCCGGCCGCGGCGAGCCGTCATCTCCATGCGGATCCGTCCGCCTTCGCTGAGGGTGAGGACGTGGTGGCCGGGGTTCAGGACCTCGACCTGTCCGTCGGCGACGATGTCGCCGGCCTTGATCTCGCGCGGCCCCTCCGCGTCGATGCGGATGGTCTTGGGCTCGTTGGAATGGATCTGAAGGAGAACCTCCTTCAGGTTGAGGATGATGTCGGTGACGTCCTCGGCCACCTCGGGGATGGCCATGAACTCGTGCTCCACCCCGTCGACCTTCACCGAGGTGATGGCCGCGCCCTGCAGGCTGGAGAGCAGCACCCGGCGCAGCGTGTTGCCGAGCGTGATGCCGAATCCGCGCTCCAGCGGCTCGGCCACGAACTTGCCGTAGGTGTTGGTCAGCGACTCCTGGTCGACCACGAGCCCTCGGGGCTTGATGAGGTCGCGCCAGTTCTTCGTGAGGATGGCGTCCGCCATGGGCTTTCTCCTTTGGCCGCCGCCCCCTCCCCGG
>Ga0315290_10000106_pt1 | contig 47378 bp, 33 predicted proteins | sample YL17G12_0_MG_FD_203627 | JGI IMG/M metagenome (GOLD analysis project Ga0315290, IMG submission 203627) | Sediment microbial communities from Yellowstone Lake, YNP, Wyoming, USA - YL17G12_0 | ecosystem: Environmental > Aquatic > Freshwater > Lake > Sediment | place: USA: Wyoming | collected... | reverse complement strand
ACAATTGGCAGCGCCCGGACAAGACGCATCAGCGCTGTCCGCCGCTGCCGGCCAAACGGCTGCCAGGCCGACCAACAGCGCGGACGCGGCAACGGCTGCCGCGATCGTGAGCCAGCGCATCTTCGGTGGTTCTGGTCGGCGGCAACAAGCCAGCCTTCTCATGATGCCTCCCCTGATTGATTCCGGGATGATCCACCTGAAGTTGGGGATTCCGCGCGTCCTCAGGCTGTCAGTCCCTTATCGGGCCTGGCTCGGGGGAGGATTGAGGGAATTGTGCCGTCTGGGGGAGATATGGCGAAGATTCCTGCTGTTCTGAAGACGGAAGCCGTAGGACGGATTGTCAATCCGTCCTACAAGAGCACCTTGTGGCCCACTTCCTCGGGCCCTCTCCCGGAGGGAGAGGCCGCTTCTTACACGTAGCGGGTCATGATGCGATCGACCAGGCGCGGGGACAGCCGATTCAGCAGGCACAGGAGCTTCCCCAGCCAGAAAGGGGTTATCTCATGCCTTCCTTGGCGGATTGCCCGGACGATCCGTTGGGCCACGTACTCTGGGGAGACAGAGCCGTGCTCCGGCCAATGGGGCTCCCCGTGGCGCTCCAGGAGCCGATCGAAGAACTCGGTCCTGGTGGTCCCGGGGCTGACCACGAGCACGTCAACCCCCTCCCGGCTGAGTTCCGCCCGGATGGCCTCGCTGAATCCCTGCACGGCGAACTTGCTGGCCGAGTACTCGCTGTTGTAGGGGACGCCGCGGTGCCCGAGGATCGAGCTGACGTTGACCACGATGGGCCGGCAACCTTGCTTGAGCAGGGGGAGTGCAAGCCGGGTCATCTCGGCCAGGGCGAAGAAGTTGACCTCCATGATGCGGCGGAGCCGCTGGGGATCGGCCTGATCGAACCGCCCGCTGGCCCCGACGCCTGCGTTGTTGACCAGGACGTCCAGGCCGCCGAAGCTCGCCTCGACGGCCTTGAGGGCCTGCTGGCGCAGGAGAGGATCGGTGACGTCGCCGGCGACGAGCTCAGCCCGGCCGCCCGCCTGACGGATTTCCTCGCAGGCCTGCCGGAGCCGATCCTCGCGCCGGGCGACCATCAGGACCGCCGCGCCCTGCCGGGCCAGCTCCAGGCTCAGCGCGCGGCCGATCCCGCTGGAGGCCCCGGTGACCATGGCTCGGCTGCCGCGGATTGCTCGTTTGGACACGGGGTCGGACCCGGGGAGAAGTGGATAGTGGATGGTGTTTCGGGCGCGTCTGGCGGTGGGAGTACTGTAACTGAATCGAGCATGGCATCCTAGCGGCGCGGCGGGATTTGAACCGCCGAGGGGGGGATATCTGGATTGGGCAAGCTGGACACTTTGGAAAACGGGAATCGATCGCCTGCACAACAATTGAGCATGCACGAATTCGGGCATTGCTGCACACAAGAAAGGCAGCTTGCAAGCATTGCCGTAAGTGCTGTCACTGCATCGAGATCGGTTTTCGACTTGACCTAGGCCGAGGATGTGGGCGAGCCGTGGCCACGAGGGCCGACGGCCGCAACGCCCTGTTCCCGGTTTCCACAAGGAGCTGTCCGATGATCGACATCGTCGCGGAGGAGCGAGTCTACCAGGCTGCCTACGAGCTGTTCAGCACGAATCCCGACTGGGTGACCTTCTTCCGGGAGATCCTCGGCCTGGAAGGGGTGGTGCGAAGGAGCTTCCCCACCCCGGATGCCTTGGCCGAGTTCGAGCGGACCGAGACCTTTCGCCGGATCCAGCAGATGCTCAGCCAGTTGCGGCACCGGTCGGACGACCGGCCCGCTCCTCATGAGCCTCAGCACGTGATCACCATACGCCTGCCGGAGAGCCTCCACGAGGCCCTGAAGGTCGAGGCGCACGAGTACCGGACCAGCATGAACAAACTGTGCATTTCCAAGCTGCTCCAGTTCGTGGAAAGCGAGTTGGTGCCGGCCGATTCCAAGAAGCCGGTCGCGGCGAGCTGAGCGCTTGCCGGGTGCGGTGCCGGGTGCGGTGCCGGGTGCGGGCCGGAGCCAAGGAAGGCCGGAGTGGACCTGTAAGCCGGGTTCTGTGCCCGGGCCGGGCGAACCGGCCCGGGTGACGGCCATTTCTCTAGGAGGCCGATTGCTCGACCCCTCGAGCGATCTACCCGGGAGTCGGTGGCGGGCCGGACCAGCCCGCGGGAAGCTTCCGGCGAGTGCTCGCCGGCCGGTTCCCTGCTCCCTGTTTGGTCTTGCTCCCGGTGGGGTTTGCCGAGCCAGGCCGGTCACCCGGCCTGCTGGTGAGCTCTTACCTCACCGTTTCACCCTTACCCCGCGGAGAAAACCCCGCGAGGCGGTTTGCTTTCTGTTGCACTTTCCCTGGCCTCGCGGCCGGTGGGCGTTACCCATCACCGTGTCCTTCGGAGCCCGGACTTTCCTCTCGCCTGGGCGGCCACGAGCCGATATGGCGGCTCACCGCCGCAGGCCAGCGGCCATCCGATCCACTCCGGTCTTCCATGGGATAGTTTAGCCTCCGTCGGTGGAGGGGAAAAGAGGGGGGCAGCGGGATCGCAGACCGCCGATGGGTGGCTGGGGCATAGCGGAGCGGTGCCCCAGCAATCCGGGGCCTGGGGCTTCGTCGCTGCGGCCACCAGCCGCCGGCTCCCGCCGGCGGCTAGGGCGGGAGAGAGATCGCTGGCGGCTAGGGCTGGTAGTGTCTGCCTTGCCAGGAGCCGCGGCGGCGGAATTCCGCCTCGACGGCCGCACGCACCGCCGGCTTGTCGAGGCACCACGAAGGGGCGACGAGGTACTCCGGCGGCGCGTCTCCGCTGAGCCGGTCGACCACGCATCCCGGAGGAACCTGCTCCAGGAAGTCGACCACGCAGCCGGCGTACTCCTCGAGCGACAAGAGCCGGACCGATCCGGCCCGGACCGCTTCGGCCAGGGGTGTGTCGGCCACCGCGTAGAGGTTATGGAGCTTCACCGAGTGGATTGCGAGCCTTGCCACCTCCCGGGCGGTGGCGAGCACGTGCCGGCGCGACTCGCCCGGGATGCCCAGGATCGCGTGGACCCCGACGCGAAGGTTGCGGCGGCGGCTCCGTTGGACGGCGTCGAGCATGGCCGCGTAGCGGTGCCCCCGGTTCAGCCAGCGGAGCGATTCGTCGTGGATCGATTGCATGCCATACTCCAGCGTGAGCCAAGTCCGGCGGGAGAGCTCGGCCAGCAGGTCGAGGACTTCGTCCGGGACACAGTCGGGCCGGGTGCCGACGGCCAACCCGACAATCGCGGGGTGGGCCAGGGCTTCTTCATACGTCGCCCGCAGGCGATCCACGCCGGCGTAGGTGTTGGTGGCCGGCTGGAAGTACGCCACGAAGAGGTCGTTTTCGCCCTTGCGCTTCAGACGCTCGATGGCACGGCCGATTTGTTGGGTAATGGAGGCACCGGTCGCCCGGCGGCTGGGGCTGAAGCTTGCGACGTTGCAGAACACGCAGCCGCCGGTCCCCAGGGTGCCGTCCCGATTGGGGCATCCGAAACCCCCATCGACGCTGATCTTGCGCACCCGGCAACCAAAGGTGTGACGAAAGAACCAGTTCAGGGTATGATAGAAGTAGCCGGCGGCGCGCCAGTCGGCGGAGGGGGTGGGCCGGTGGTTCGCATCGGTTGACGCCAAGGACAGGGCCGCCTAAACTGGTCGCAACGTTCTGCCCATCATAGACTTTCTTGCTCCACGTTCACAAGACTCGAAAGAAGGATCTTATGTACGGCGAGCTGATCCCCCTTGGAGGGGGGGATTCCATCCCGCTTTTCAAGAAGACCCTCCTCGTCGGACGCCGCGAGAGCTGCGACATCCGCTTGCGGTATTCCAACGTTTCGGCCCATCACTGCCAACTGACTCTCAACCTCGGCTACTGGTACGTCAAGGACCTCAAGAGCCGCAACGGGGTGAAGGTGAACGGGTCGCGGGTCACGGAGAAGCGGCTGGATCCGGGGGACGTGCTCTCGGTTGCCAAGCACAGCTTCAAGGTGAGCTACACGCCGGCGGACATTGGGGCGATCGGGCCGCCGCCCCCCGACGCGACGGAGCAGGATATTTTCAGCAAGACCCTGTTGGAGCGGGCGGGCCTGGATCGGAGCTCGTTTGTCCGGGAGCGATCGACCACCAAGCCCGACCGGCCGATCGACTTCCGCTACGATCTGGCCGACGACGACGACCCGCTCAAGAAGTACCGGCAGCGGAACGAGCCGATTTGAGGGCACGCCCGGGCGCGCTGCTGCGCATGCCGAAGAAGAACCGGAAGATCCGAGCCGAATTCCGCAAGAATCGCGCCCCGCGCACGCGCCACACCAATTGGACCCGGGATTTCCAGGCCGAGCGTCTGGCGGCGGAGGACCTTCCGCAGGTCGAGCGGATTGGCCGGGGCGAATCGAGCCGGCGGCGCACCGTGATCGGAGCCGAGGCCCACGACGCGCTCGAAGCCGGCCTCGACGTCCAGCTCGACGTCGACGGCTCGGCGAGCCTGGCCGGCCGGGTGCTGGGGGTTTTCGGACCGACCAGCCGGGTCCTCGGCGACGACGGCCGGCTGTTCAACTGCGTTGCCAGGCGCCTGTTGCGCACCCTGGCGACCGACCAGCGGCACGTCGTGGCCGCCGGCGATCGCGTCCGGTTCCGGCCGGCGCAAGGAGCCGACGGCAGCGACGGCGTCATCGTCCGCATCGAGCCGCGCCGCGCGTGCCTTTGCCGCGCCGTCAAGGGCCGGCAGCACGTCATCGTGGCCAACGTCGACCAGGTGGTCATCGTGGCCAGCGCCGCCGCGCCGCGACTGAAACCCGAGGTCATCGACCGGGTGATCGTCTCCGCGGAGAAGGGGCGGCTGCGCCCGGTCGTGTGCATCAACAAGATCGACCTGGTCGATTCCGCCTCCTTGCAGGCCCTGGCCGGCGTGTACGCGCGCATGGGTTACGACGTGCTCCTGGCAAGCGCCGCCACGGGGATGGGCACCGACCGCTTCCGCCGCGCGCTGGCCGGCCGGCAAAGCGTGCTGGCCGGACAAAGCGGGGTGGGCAAGTCCTCGCTGTTGAACGCCGTCGAGCCGGGCTTGAGGCTTCCCGTCGCCTCGGTCAGTGCCCGAACCCGCAAGGGACGCCACGCCACGACCACCGCACGCCTGCTGCCCTTGAGCTTCGGCGGCTGCGTCGTCGACACGCCGGGCATCCGGCAATTCCAGCTTTGGGACGTCATCCCCGAGGAAGTGGTCAACTACTACCGCGATCTGAGGCCCTACGTCAGTTGTTGCAAGTTCCCCAACTGCACCCATACGCATGAAGCCGACTGCGCGATCAAGAATGCCGTGGCCGACGGCCGTCTCGACGAGCGTCGGTACGAGAGCTACCTGCACCTGCGCACGGGAGAGGAGCCGTAACGGGCCGAGGGCTGGCGCCCCGGCGGTGAACCTCGAGTGGCTTTCGTCCCTCCTCTTCGAAGAGAGGCCGGCCGAATGGTAGAATGGGTCTTCCCCCCTCGCAAGCCCCGCGGAGCGCTGGAACGATCGTGAGCGAAATGACCCGCATCCAAGGCGTAGCCCACGAGGCGGCCGTTCTGGTCGGCGTGGTTCTCGACGGCGCCCCGCCCGTCGCCGGGCCCGTGCTGGAGGAGCTCGAGGGGCTGGCCCGGGCCGCAGGGGCCGACGTCGTCGGACGCCTCACCCAGCGCCGCCACGCCCCCGACGCGGCAACCTACATGGGCAAGGGGAAGGTCGAGGAGCTCAATCGCCTCGTGGACGGGGAGTCGGCCGACGTGGTGGTGTTCGACAACGACCTGAGCCCCGGCCAGACCCGCAATCTCGAGAAGGCCCTGGGCGTGAAGGTCGTCGATCGGACCGAGCTGATTCTCGACATCTTCGCGAGCCGTGCCCGAACCTTCGAGGCCCGGCTGGCGGTCGAGCTGGCGCAGTTGGAGTACTCCCTTCCGCGGCTGAAGCGGATGTGGACGCACCTGTCGCGGCAGAAGAAGGGCATTGGCCTGCGGGGACCGGGGGAAAAGCAGCTCGAGACCGACCGCCGGCTGGTCGAGAAGCGGATCAACGATCTCCGCGCCGAGCTGAAAGACGTCCTTCGACGCCGCGAGCGCGAGGTGGCCACGCGCCGCGACTGCATGACCGTCTCGCTGGTCGGGTACACCAACGCCGGCAAGAGCACGCTCTTGAACCTGCTGACCGGCGCCGGCGTGCTCACCGACGACGCGCTGTTCTCCACGCTCGACACCCGCACCCGCCGGTGGCAGCTTCCCGGCTGGGGGCCGGTGCTCTTGAGCGACACGGTGGGTTTCATCCGCGGGCTGCCCCACCATCTCATCGCCAGCTTCAAGGCGACGCTGGAAGAGGCCCGGCAGGCCCACCTGCTCCTGCACGTGGCCGACACCGCCAACCCGGCGGTCTACGAGCAGATCGGCGCAGCGTACCGGGTGCTGGAGGAGATCCACCTGGCGACCAAGGACACGATCCTGGTGCTCAACAAGACCGACGCGCTGGACGACCGCGCCCGGCTTGGCGGCCTGTTGGACCGCTACCCCAACGCCATTGCGATCAGTGCCCGCAGCGGCCGCGGCGTGGACCAGCTCGCCGCCGCCGTGAGCGAGGCCCTGAGCCGCACGTTCATCGACCTCGACGTGGAGATGGCCGCCGGCAACGGCCGGCTGTTGGCCTACCTGGCGGCCCACGGAGAGGTCTTCTCCCGCCAGTACCAGGACTCGCGCGTGGTGGTCCACTGCCGCATCGCGCGCAAGCACCTCGGCCGCATCCGACAGCAGCAGGGCGTGGTCCGGTCGCGGGGCGGCGCGTTGGCAGAGGGCGAGGAAGGGGATGGTCCCTAGCGGACGCCGGAGGCCGTCGGTTCCATGGCCTGGTTAGGCTCCACATCGGTGCCTGAGTGGGTAGAGAAACAGATTCCTGGCACTCCTTTTCCGTCCGCTCCTTGTATCGGCATGCCAGGTATCATATGAAGACATCCCCACACACATGACAAGCCAACCCTACGACCGTCTTTTCGAGACACCCGTGACAATGCGGGCACTTCATGGTGTCCCCCAGAGCACAAGCATAAGGGGAACAACGGCGAATAAGCCCGTCAGCCAACCAAGCTCGACCAACTCGAATACGCATTCTCACTAACACCTTGTATGCGAGCCCCGCAAACCCAAGGCTTCGGGATACTCGTCCAGCCTGTGCTATCTTCGACATCAAGTGTCCCTCCGTTCTGCTCCTAGTTGTTGGCGATCCGCTCTCACATGACTTTGGCACGTATAGAGCGTCATTACTTTACGCAAGTAAGATGCTTCATTCATGAAACCCGCGTTAATGAAGATTCGATTTGGGCGAGCCCACACGGAGTTTCGTGGGGTGAATAGAGAAAGGCAATCAATTAGTGCAGCGTTGGCTCCCCAGTTAACGAGTTCCTGGGCCATGCACTGTAAGCCAACTGCGGAACAGAACTCCTTGAATCGCCGTGCCGTCATGCTTGTAGCACGCCCATGGTCGTTGGGCAGGAAACAGGGTAACTCACCCGTGGATGGGTCCACATACATCCCGATGTTCGAGTGGTGGATGAACCCAACGCCGTTCGGCGTGAGCTTCCGAGCCAATTGGGCAAGGTAGGTTTGAACGACGTCCTTCTCAGCATGTACCAGGGAATCGAAGGAGAACACGAAATCAATCGTGGTGTCCTCGATCATTGCCAATGACTTGCCGTCGTTAACGTGATAGGTAATATGCGTGTCCTTATGGAACCGCTTCTTGCAGGCTTCAATGCAGGAGTCTGCCAAGTCCACTACAGCGAGCTTCTCGCAGTGCCCCTTGAGCATTTGTGTCCATCGTCCGTATCCCGGGGCGATCTCCAGAATGCAGTGGGCAGGAAGAAAAGCGTGCATGCGAGGGAAGAGGGTGCCGTACCATTGAGCCTCGGACCCTCCCCAGCCAGACGACCACTCCTCACCTTGTCGAGACCAGTCAAACTCCTCGTTCCACAATCGCAGGTTGTCCTCGATCGTAGGCATCGATCTGCCTCCTCGTCTTCTCAGGCCGTCCTACTTGCAGCGACCTGGATTCCTGGGTAGTTTCTGCCAATCACCTGGCGCTCGTCGGGACGCCGAGCCAGGACATCTGCCGGACTTCGGATCGGCCCGAGCGCCGGCAAGGGCTTTTCAGTATTCAAGCCCTGGCCCCCTACATGGGGGCCTCCTGCGTGATGACCATCCGCATACCATGTCCCCGATTGTGAGCGATTGGTGACAAGGACGCAACAGGCCCGCTCACTCGTCCGGGAGCGCAAGCCGCAGGTCGAACGGCTCGGAGCGAAGCGCGTCGAGCACTTCCACCTCGCTGGTCATGGTGAACCGCCGGGCAGCGATCCGGTAGCGGACGTAGCGGGCCTCGACCGGCTCGGGCGGCGCCAGGTCGAACACCGGGCCGGTCATCGTCTCCTCGTCGGGCCACATCAGGTTCGCCGGCAGGTCCTTCCAGCGCAGCTCGAGGTTGAAACGGCCATGGCTGGTGTACGTGGTGCCGTCGGCCGAGGTGAGAAGCTCGATCTGGTCCTTGACCTCGCCCTTCAGCGCGTCCCAGAAGGGGTAGCCGGTCAGGTGGATCGAAAAGGCCCCGCACCGCCGGCGCGAGCCGAGATCGACGGTCACCACGGGCTCCTTCCCCTCGGTCCAGCACAGTCCGTAGGAGGCGGCGATGCCGCCGGCGTAAGGCGGGCCGACCACCCCGTCCGTGAGCTTCTTGCCCTGCGGATCGCCCGACCCCCAGTGCTCGCCGGACGGGATCGACACCGTGTAGGGTTTTCCCAGCGCGATGTTTCTGCCCCGGGTCACGCGGCGGGGGACGTGCTTTGGGCCGCCGGCGTCGCGCCCGTCGGAGTAGCCGTGCTTGACGCGCTGGACCGCTCCCTGGAGATTGACCCGCAGCGAGTCCATCGCCGGGTGGTTGGACCCGCCCACGTTCAGCGTGTACCGGTGCGGCACCCGGGTGACCAGCTCCGTGTGGCTGCGCGGGACCAGCGAGCGGTCCTCTTGGACCTCGTTCCAGCGGAAGGTGACCTCCAGCGGCTTGAAGGCCGGGTCGGCCGGCGGATAGTCGGCCTCCATGCGCAGGGCGTAGAGACTGCACGCGCTGGGGCCCGCCTCCGAGCTGCTCCAGGCGTACTTGACCAGGGCCGACTTCGTCCCCGGGGGGATCGCCTCCACGGTCTCGTAGCGGATCACGTCCCAGGGGGGCTTCGTCTCCGTCAGCGAGTAGCTCTTGCTCCAGGTCTTGCCACCGTCGAAGGAGTGCAAAAAATCGATGTGCGATTTCGGTGCCCGATTGTACAGCCGGCCGCCGTAGACCAGGCGGGTGATGGGCCGCGGGGCGTCGATGCGAAAGACCACGAAAGCCTCCTCCTTGGCCTTGGCGGCGTGCATCGCGCCCATGTAGCCGGGGTGCTCTTTCTGGGTGGCGACGTTCCTGGACTCCACGATCAGCGGCTTGGCGTTGTCGCCCCGCAGGTCGGGCCAGAGGACGATCGACTCCGTCGGGGCTCCCCGGCCGACGTACACCGTGTTGCTCCCCAGGTTGAGCCGCGGCTGGGTCTTGGCGTTCAGTTGCGTGGTCGTTTGGATTTCCACGTCGCGGAGCCGGGCGATCGAGGAGAGCGGCTTGCTCGCCAAGCCGAACTTCACCAGCACCTCGTACGCCCCGTTGACTTCGCCGGCCAGGTCGACCTTAACCGGCGTCACCTCGACCTGCCCCTTCAGGTCATTCCATACTTCCTTCCACGACATGCCGTTCGTCGTGCTTATGTAGATGCAACTCCACACTGCTTCCATTGTGCCCTTGATCGTCATCGCCGTGATCGCGTTGGCGCCGTCGATCTTGAACACCACGTCGCCGTACAACCCGTCGATCGCCTGAAGTCCTTGCGGCTCGACGGCGTCCATGTTTTTCATGCTGTGGACGACGCCGGAAATCGCCGCGGCCGTCAGGGGTGGCCGAAAGGTCCACACCCCGTTGCCGCGGAGCCGGAAGCGGGAGCGGCCGTCGACGACCTGGTCCGGGTCCTTGCCGTGGTTGGGCACATAGAACTTCGGCTCCTTGCCCAGGGAGTGGTAGTAGCGGGTGTAGCTCTCGCCCTGCTTGAGGTTGAGCACGTAGCGGTGCCCCCGGTCCCAGTCAAAGAAGTAGTAGCGGTACTTCAGGGCGTTGGGGTTGAAGCAGTGGGATTCCTCATCGAGGCTGCGGGCACAGTCGGCGCCCGTCAGGAAGCTCTTCACTCCGTTGGCCGTCAGGCAGTGGTACCTGGCCACGTGCCCGCGCTCGGTTTTTCCGCCGGAGGCCGCGCAGGCCCCGGGCCTGCCCACGTCCTCCACGCCCGCGATGGAGCGGCCGTCGCAGAGCGTGTACAGGGCCGACATGCTGTTGTCGTACACGTGCCACCGCCCGCCGTAAGAGACCTCCGAGACCGTGTGCAGCGCGATGTCCCAGTACTTGACCTCCAGGCCCATCGCGTCCCAGATCGAGCAGTTGACCCCGGCGATCGTGCTGCACATCGTGTAGCCGTAGTCGTTGAACTGGCGGATCGGGTCGGTCAGCTCCAGGCCGTGCAGCATCATCGGCGAGGTCTGGCGCCGGGCAATGTGGTTCCAGTAGAACATCGCCCAGCACTTCTCCTCGGGCGTGGGCCAGCGAGAGGTGATGCTGCGGACCATGCTCTTGAGATCGTAATAGTCGGGCGTGGCGTCGGTGAGCACCTTGACGTTACACACCTGGGCCCCCGCCGGCGACGGCAGCACCAGGGCCGCCGCCAACACCGCCAGAACAGCCGATCGCACGCTCATCGTCAATCCTCCCTCTCGTTTTCCAGACGCCCCGCGCGGCTTCTGCGATGATCTTCACGGGCCCGGCACTCGCTGTCAAGCCGCTTGCGGCTTAGCCGCGCAGCGGCGGGCGCGGGCCACTTGAGCCAGCCCGGGCGCCCGGGGTATACTCCCGGTAGCCCGGCTTCCGAGGGACACCGGCGCACTTGGCAGGCGGAGGACGCCACGGTGAGCGGCTCGTTTGACCCTTATCACGTATGGCTGGGGATTCCGCCGGAGGAACAGCCGCCGGATCACTACCGATTGCTCGGCATCCCTGCGTTCGAGGGCAACCCGGACGTGATCGAAAACGCGGCCGATCAGCGCATGGCCCACCTCCGCACGTTCCAGGCCGGCCGGCACTCCGCCGAGTCGCAGCGGCTGTTGAACGAGGTGGCGGCGGCGAAGGTCTGCCTGCTGGGCGCCGGGCGCAAGGCGTCGTACGACGCCGCCTTGCACCAGCGGCTGGCGGCCCAGACACCGGCCGGCGAGGCGCTCGATCCCCACCTGGCCGAGTTCCTCCAGCGGACCGAGGCGGAGCAAATCTCGGCCATGCGGCCCAAGGCCGGCCCGGCGCCGGGCAAGGGCCGGCCGGCGGGGCGCTGCCGCGATTCTTGCGCCTGACCGAAGTCGAGCCCCTTTCGCAACAGGTTGGCTGGGAGAGCTACCAGGTGGATCACACGCGCCCCGAGGTGTGGCCGATCGTGCCCCCAGTGCTTCGCTTCTGCCAGGAGTATCTGCTGGCCCACGCTGGCAGCCGGCTGGGCTACGCGATTCCCAAGGGGTCCAAGAGCTTCTCGGCGGTGGGCTACTGCGCCGCCCCGGGAGACGTGGCCTTCCAGGTGGAGGTCGACGGCCAGCGGGTGTTCTCCCGCAGCAAGGCCCGGGTGGCGCGGGTGCTGGTCGACCTGCCGGCCAAAGGCAAGACCCTGGGCTTGATCGTCGACAACCTCGGCAGGGGCGACTTGGACCACAGCTTCTGGCTCCTGCCGCGGTTCCACGCCAAGGCCGCCGCCCAAGTCGGCCAGATCGACGGCGTTGACAAGCACGTCAAGCTCACGCCGATAAAGCCTGTTTCGGCGTCCGTGGGCGCGGGTGAGCTGCTGGTCAACCGCGTTCCGGACTGGGCTGCCCCACCGCTTCACGTCCTGGAGCTAACCCCCTGCGACGAGTTCATCTTCGCCCACGCCTCGTCCCGGGCGGTCTTTGCCGTTCCGCCCGGTGCCAAGGAGTTCTCGGCCATCGGCTACTGCGTGGCGAGCAGCTCCGTGCAGTTTCAGGTGCTTGTGGACGGCAAGCCGCGGTTTGTCAGCCCGAAGGCGGGCATCGTGCCGATCCGCGTCCCGCTCCCCCGCGGCGCCAAGCGACTCGAGCTGGCCGTCGATCCCGCGGGGGACAATCACTGGGACAGCTCCTTCTGGTGCTATCCGCGGATCTGGTGGTGAAACTCGGCGGAGCCCCGTTCATGGTTGTCCAACCCCTTCGCTCTCGGCCCGGCGGCCCGTCGTTCTGGATGGCCTTGACCACGTGCCTCGTGGCGACCTTGCCCTGCCCCGGGGCCGACCCAACGGCCGAGAACCTGGCCCTGAAGGCCAAGGTCAGTGCCTCGTCGGAATTCAGCCCTCAGTACGCGGCGCGCCTGGCCTGCGACGGAGCGATCCCTGCGGCCGCCAGTCACGCCGACGCGGGCAAGGCGTGGTGCGCCAGCGGAAACAACCATCCCGACGGCGTGCGCTTCACGCTCGAATGGCCCGGGGCGGTCCAGGTGGCCGAGATCGTCTACTATGGCCGGACCGCCTTTGACTGGAGCGAGAACTTCAAAGAGTACGAGGTTTACCTGGACGGCGGGCGCCAGGCGGTCTTGAAAGGGACGTTGAAGGCGGGGCATGGCCCCCAGCGGATCGCGCTGCCCAGGCCCGCAGCGGTCAAGAGCGTCACGCTGAGGTTCCTCAGCTCCTACGGCGCCCCGAACCCGGGCGCGTCGGAAATCCAGGTCTACTCGATACCCCCGCCGGCCGAACGGTTGGGCCCGTTCGTGGCGCCGCCTCCGGGGGCCGGCGCACAGAGGCCGGTCGATCTGCCGGCCCTGCGCAGGGCGATTGAGGACCTGTGCCGGGACTTTCCGCAGCGCTATCCCAAGGGCCCGGAATTCCTCAAGCGACTCCGCGATCTCGAGCGTCGCGCTGGGGAGCGGGCCGACGAGGAGACCTTGCTTCGCGACGCCGAGGCGCTCCAGCGCGAAGCGCTCCTGGCCAATCCGCTTCTGGACTTCGACGGCCTGCTCCTGGTCCGCCGCCGCAAGCACGACGGCATGTTCGTCAACGGCAGCGCGCGGTGGTACCCGAAAACGGGTTTCGACGACGAGGTCCTTCTCCTTTCCCCCGTGCGGCCCGGCGGCCGATTGACGAGCGTCTATCGTCCGGCGGGCCCCGTGTTCGCCGGCGAGATGGATCTGCACTGGGACGCCGATCGCATGCTGCTGACGACGATCGGCGGCAAGAACTGCTTCCACGTGTTCGAGATGGACCTGGCCACGAAGGCGCTGCGCCAGATCACCCCCGCCGAGCACGCCGACGTCGACTATTACGATCCCTGTTACCTGCCCAACGGAAACGTCCTCTTCACGTGCACGAGCAACTACCAGGGCACGCCGTGCAATCGGGTGGGGAACACCGAGACCCTCAGCCTCTTGACACGCGAGGGCAAGATCCGCCGCCTGTGTTTTGACCAGGAGTTCAACTGGTTTCCCCGGGTGTTGAACGACGGCCGGGTCATGTACGAGCGCTGGGAATACTGCGACCTGCCGCACACCTTCTCCGGCGTGCTGTTTCACATGAACCCCGACGGAACCGGCCAGCGCGAGCTCTACGGCAGCGGAGCCTACTGGCCGAACCGGATCTATTATGCACGCCCCATTCCCGGACACCCCAGCAAGATCGTCGGGATCGTCAAAGGGCACCACGACGAGGGGTCCTACGGCAACCTGGTCCTCTTCGACCCGGACAAGGGACGCCGGCAAACCGACGGCGCCGTGCAGCGCATTCCAGGGTACGGCAAGCCGGTCGAGCCGGTCTTCGCCGACTGGATGAACAAGGTCGCACCGTGGGCCCGTTTCATTCATCCGTATCCCTTGAGCGAGAAGTACTTCCTCGTCTCGGCCCAGATGCCGAGCAGGCCCGACGGGACCGCCTCTCGACGTGGATCGACCTGAACTGCCCGGCGCACGGCACCTGGCACGAGGCCACGGTGGCGGTGCCGGCGGCCGAGATCCTCAAGATGCGGGACCGGCGGCAGGAGCTGTTGCGCCTCTATGCGGTCGGCTGCAACGAAGACCCGGAGGCCATTCCCACGTCGCCTCCCCGGAAGATCGAGCCGATCCTGCCTCCGCCCGAGCCGCCCACGGCCGAGCACGTCGCCTGCCCGGGCTGGCCTTTCGACGCGGCGGAGGCCAAACGGCGTCAATCGGCGGCCGTGGTCCCGGCGCGCACGGTGGACCTGGGGTCCGGCGTGCGAATGGAGATGCTGTACATTCCCGCGGGCGACTTCGTCATGGGCGACAAGGACGGGACACCCGACGAGCGTCCGCTGGCCCGGGTGCGGATCGAACGGCCCTTCTGGATGAGCCGCTTCGAGATCACCAACCGCCAGTTCCGGCAGTTCGACCCGGCACACGACAGCCGCCTGGAGCGCGTGGGGTTCCTGCACTATAGTCTCGAGCGGCGCGGCGCCCCGATGAACGGCCCGGCGCAGCCGGTGGTCCGCGTCTCGTGGCAAGAGGCCATGGACTTCTGCCGGTGGCTGTCGCAGAACACGGGCGAGCGATTCGCCCTGCCCACGGAGGCGCAGTGGGAATACGCCTGCCGCGCCGGCACCGCCGGCCCCTTCGCCTGCGAGCGGACCAAGCCCAGGGTCTACCTCCCCGACGACCAGCACACGTGGGCCAAGCCCCCGACCTGGACCTACTACAGCCACGACGTCGGACCGGGCCCGGCCAATCCCTGGGGCCTGCACGACGTGCACGGGAACGTCGCCGAGTGGACGCTCTCGACGTACCGGCCCTATCCCTACCGGGACGACGACGGCCGCAACGATCCCTCGTCCAACGGCCGGAAAGTCGTGCGCGGGGGCTCGTTCGCCGACCGGCCGCAGCGATGCCGCTCGGCCTTCCGGCTCGATTATCCGGCCTGGCAAAAGGTGTTCAACGTCGGCTTTCGCGTGGCGGCGCCGGTGGAGGACCGCACGGCGCACGCGTCGAAGCCGTGACCCCGGGGGAGTCGTCTCGTTTAGCCGCAAGCCGAAGGCGAGCGCGCTTGGAGGGGCGGCGGAGGGGGCAGGGTCGCGAGGGGGTGGGCGGGGGGACGGCCCGCGCTCGCCTTCGGCTTGCGGCTAAACGAGCGCACGTCATCCCAGCGGACCCAACACCCACGTGAGGAACCGTGCCAGGAGCACGCCCAGCGGCGTGCCGATCACGTAGCCCCAGATGCCCACGAGCACGGCGAACAGCCCGGCCATGACCACGTTGTCGGCCACGATGAGCGGATTCGCCAGGTCCGAGCTGACCTGGAAGATCTCCTTGATCGCCAGGAAATTGACCACACCGCCGACGTAGCTCCCGGTCATGATGCCCGCCACCTCCGCGACCCGGGGGAACGCATCGCGGAAGAGCCACGCCGCAAGGACCGCTCCCAGGACGGTCCCCAGGGCCGCCACGTGGAAGGCGACGAACATGGGTCCGGTCACGCGGACGATCTTGAGCACGTTGGCGCGGAACAGCAGGAGCGGCAAGGCCACGGGCACGAGGTACTGGCTCACCGTGTCGTAGACCGGCGACTCGGTGGGCAGCACCTTGAGGTTCGAAAGGATCATGGCGGCCAGGATGCCCAGGACCGGCCCGCTCATCCTGGCGGCCCAGCGGTAGGTTTGCTCCAGGTAGATGCTGGCGCCCGCGCCCAAGAGGATCGCGGCCCAGAGGGTCCAGGTGTCGTTGGGATCGATGAGGGTGGGTCGGCTGCCGTAGGCCTGCCAGGCGAGCGATCCCGTGACGATCGCTGCGCACCCCGCCAGCGCACCCAGCGCGGCGATGACCCGCCGGCCGGCCGGCGGCCGAACAGGGCACGCTTGCTTGTCGTCTTGATCGGACACGGCCAAGGCGATTCTCCCCGGAGACGTGGGACACGGTAGCGTATCAGAGGAGGCCGACGAGGAAAAGGGATCAGTGGGATTTCGCGCCGGGGGACCGTGCCAGCTCCATGTTGGCGAGGATCACGCCGTGGACCCGGCCGTCCGGACCGAGCTGAAACACGAGGTGCTCGTCCTCATAGAGTCCGACCGGGAATCGGAAGACGGCCCGGTTGACGGGGACCAGCCGATAGTCGGCCATGTTCTCGGTCATGGCGTAGAGGTGACCGTGGCGCAGCGTGACGACCAGCGGGATGAAGTCCGGGCCGTAGCTGCCGAGGAGCTTGTGCCAGTCGCCGGGTGGCTTGGGCACGGCGGCGGCATCGACCCGGCGGAACCGCTGCCCCAGCGTGCTGAAGGCCACCACCCGGCCCGCCTCGCGATGAAACGCGACCGGCTCGCGGTGGAGCTGCGGGCCGTGTGCCAGGAACTCGTCCGGGCCGGTCGGGACGAGCCGGATCGCCGCGCCGGAGATCGAGCCGCGCAAGGAGCCGCCCTCGGCCTCGATCCTCGCCCAATAGCCTTCCGATTCGTACTCGCCCGCGCAGGCCGCCGGCTCGGCGGGCATCGGCGCGGTCTTCTCCTGGGGAAGCGGCGTGCCGAGCTTCGCCTCCAAGAGCAGGCTCAGGGCCGTCTCGCTGAGCCTGCGCACCGGGCCCAGGGCCAGGTCGGCGCTGGAGAGCACGACGACGCCCAGCTTGACGTCCGGCAGGAACCGGACCGAGGAGGTGAACCCGTACACCGCGCCGGTGTGGCCGATCGAGCGGTGGCCGCGGAACCGGTCCACGTGGAACCCCAGCCCGAAGCCGGCCTTCTCGCTGCTGAGCTGCACGGTGAGCATCTCGCGGAGCGTCGCCGGCTTGACGATCGCCTTGCCCTGCGACGCGCCCTCGGCCAAGAGCACGCTGAGGAAGCGGGCGAGGTCGCCGGCCGTGGTGTACAGGTTGCCGGCCGGGAGCGTCCCAAGCTCGAAGTGCGGTGCCTCGATCGTCCGGAATCCGCCGCGGCCGTCGGCCACGTCCATCCGGGCCACGGCCAGGCGGCTGCGCATCGCATCGCTCAGCACGAACCCCGAGCTCGTCATGCCCATGGGCCTCAAGAGGTGCGCCTGCTGGTACGCCTCAAACGGCACGCCTGAGAGTTGGCCGACCACGTGCCCGACAATGCTCGGGCCGACGTTCGAGTACCTGGTCCGCGTGTTGGGCGGGTGGACCAGCACGCAGGGGACGATGCTGCCCACGGTCGCCGCGAGCGTCGGCCCAGACGCATCGAAGTACCCGCCCACGGGCGACTCGCGGACCATGCCCGAGCGGTGGCACATCAACTGCCGCAGCGTGACGGGAACGGCGTCGGCGAAGGGGTTGACGATGCGGAAGTTGGGGTCGTATTGGCTCACCGGCCCGTCGAGGTCGAGCTTGCCCTGCTCGGCCAGTTGCGCGGCCGCCAGGGCCGTGAAGAGCTTGGAGATCGACCCGGCCCGATACACGGTCTGGCCGGTGGCCGGGGTCTTTCGCCTCGCGTTGGCCCAGCCGAATCCCCGGGAAGAAATCGTCTTCTGGTCGTCCACCAGGGCGATGGAGACACCGGGCACAAAACCCTCGGCGAGCACGTCGGCCGCGACGCGCTGGAGCCGCTCGATGGCCGGGGCGTAGTCGGGTGTCTTGTTGGGCGTGGCGGGCGTGGTGGGCTCGCCCGCGCAGGCGGGCTGGTTCCCGAAAAGGGCGACGGCCGCGGCAAGGATCAACGCGGCCCACCGCCCGGCGAGCGGCGGAACCACGGCTCCGGGAGTTTTCATCTAAAGCACCTGTCTCAATGCGTCGAGGAGTTGCTGGATCATGGCCTCGGTGTGCGTGGCGAACACGGCCAGACGCAGCGCCCCTTCGGGCCCGAGGCCGGCATAGGAGCGGAAGTACGCGATGACGATCCCCCGCGCCATGAGGTCCTGCTGCACGGCCTGCATGGAGTCGGCCGTGCCGATCCGGAGGCAGACGATCGGCACGGGCGTGTCGTCGGCCGGGAGGCCGAGTCGGCGCAGGCCGGTCTTCATCCGGCGGACGTTCTCGGCGAGCCGCGACCGCAGCGAGGGATCGGCAATGGCCAGCTCCAAGGCCCGGGCCGTGGCGGCGGCGGCCGGCGGCGGCGGCGGGCTGGCCCCGCGGTAGTAAGGGGAATGGGTTTTGAGCCGCTCGATCCACGCCCGCGCGCCCGGCACGATCCCGCCGAACCCACCAAAAGCCTTGCTGAGCGTCGCACAGAAGACGACGCTCGTGCGTCCGCTTGGAGCGGAGGTCAGCGGCTCCGCGTTGATGCCCGACGCATCCAGAGACGCATCCAGCAGGCCCGCGTGCTCGAGCGTGCCCCGGCCGCTGTTGCCGAGGACGCCCACGCCGTGGGCGTCGTCGACGCAGAGGACCGGCCTCGCGAACCCGCCCTCGTTGAGCACCGCGACGTAGTCGGCCAGCGGCGCCACGTGGCCCAGGGCCGAGAACACGCCGTCGGTCATCACCAGGGGATTGGCCGGGCGTGCGGGGTGGTTTTGCAGGGCGTCGCGCAGGGCGTCGCCGAGCGCGTCGGGGTCGTTGTGGCGGAAGGTGCACGACGGCAGGGCGGTGGCCCGCGCCGCGCCGGCCACCGCGTAGTGGGCGGCCTCATCCACCGCCACCGCGTCGAATTGGCCGCGGAGGAACTCGGCCAGGATCTGCGGGCCTGCGTAGCCGGTGGCGAAGTAGAAGGCGGCGCCGGCGCGAAAGAATCGCGCGGCCTGGTGCTCCACGTCGAGGACGGGGGGCGTATCGCCAAAGCCCGCCCGGGAGGTGGCACCCCCCAGGCCGAAGCGGTGCGCCGCCTCGCAAGCGGCCCGGATCACCTCCGGATTTCCCTGGAGGCCGAGGTAGCCGGTGCCGGCGAAATAGAGGTATCGCCGCCCGTCGATCACGGTTTCCGGACCCGGCGGACTTTGCATCACCGGCATGATGGCCCTCGCCTACGAGCCGCTCGGATCGACGATCCACGTTTGTCGTCGCTGGCGTCCCGGCCATCTTAGTTTTCCGCCCCACCGAGGTCCATACCCCCGCCGATCCGCCGTTTGCGAGCCACGTCCCCCGCCAGCGTGGCGGTCGGGGTGCAGGCAGTCGGGCCGAAGGGCTTTGACCCGTGTTCGTGCAGTCTGTATAAGAGAGTCTGCGCAAAGCCACGAGACGTTGTTGTCCCGCCACATTCCGAAGGAGTAGTGACCATGAAGAAGCAAGTACTGCTTGTCGCGATCAAGGTAGCGATCTTTGCGTCGGTGGCGACCGCCGCGGCCGGCGCAACCGCCGCGGACGCCGCGAAGCCGGTCAAGGTCTTCATCCTCGCCGGGCAGTCGAACATGGAAGGCAAGGCCCCCAACGCCCTGCTGGACTACCAGGCCGAGGACCCGAAGACCAAGGACTTCTTCGCACACTTTCGCAAGGACGGCAAGTGGATCGTGCGCGACGACGTGTTCATCAAGTACCTGGAGCGCAAGGGGCCGTTGACGATCGGGTACGGCTCGCCCGGCCGCACCGGCGCGGAGCTGGAGTTCGGTTGGGTGATGGGCGGCCACTTCGACGAGCCGGTGCTGCTCGTCAAGGCGGCGTGGGGCGGCCATTCGCTGGTCAAGCTTTTCCGGTCGCCCTCGGCGGGCCTGCCGGGCGACGTCATGCAGGCCGAGCTGACCCAGGCGCAGGAGCGCGTCAGGAAGAACAACGAGAAGAACAAGAAAGACGATCCCCTGCCGACGATGGAGGACATCAAGAGGGCGTACGGCTCGTCGTACCGCGCCATGATGGCCGAGGTCAAGGAGACGCTCGACAACTACGAGACGATGTTCCCGGCGCTTAGGGGCCGCAAGCCGGAACTGGCCGGGTTCGTCTGGTTCCAGGGCTGGAACGATCAGTACGGCGGCGCCGAAAAGGAGTACGCGTCGAACATGAAGCACTTCATCAAGGACGTGCGCAAGGACCTGGGCGTGCCGAAGCTGCCGTTCGTGATCGCCGCGATGGGCCAGAACGGCTCGAAGCCGGCCACCGGCCCGATGCTGACGATCCGCGAGGCGCAGATGTCGATGAACGACGTGCCGGAGTTCCGGGGCAACGTCAAGGCGTTCCGCACCGACCTCCTGGTCGACAAGGCGGCCGAGGAGCTGTACCCCACCTGGAGCAAGAACGCCGAGCTGTGGAAGAAGACCGGCGGGGACCACCCGTACCATTACCTCGGCAGCGCGATCTGGTTCACCCGCATCGGCCGCGCGATGGGCGAATCGATGATTGAGCTGATTCGTTGAAGCAACCGGGAAGGGCAAGGAAGCCCCCCGTCCGGCGAGGCCGTAAGAATGGGAATTCTAGGCAGAATGGTCATTTTTCCACGTCTCAATCGATTATGAGGTAAGATTTCAACAGGGAGGCGTGGAGTGGCCCTCAAGATGGGGAGAATAGGCATCGATTAGCGGATGCGCCGAATAAGCCGGGCCGTCAAGGGGGTTTGCCGTCTCCTTCGCGTGTAGGGCAGCCGACCGGACCAGAAGATGAATTCTCGCAGCGTCATGGATCTGTTACGCTTGGCGAGTAAGAGCGCGATGGGGCTGGCCGTCGGCTTTGGGAAGGTGAGAGGGATGGTGCGGCGCCGAGGGCCGGCACGGCCCGGGCGCACGCGGGAGGGGAATCCCGGGCGTGAACATCCTGGTGGCATCGAGCGAAGTGGTTCCTTTCGCCAAGACCGGCGGCCTGGCCGACGTCTGCGGGGCGCTGCCCATGGAGCTGGCCCGGCTGGGACACCGCGCCTGGGTCATCCTGCCGTACTACCGGCAGTCGCGGTGCAGCGGTCTGCCGATCGAGCCTTTGGGGATCCGGTTCATCGTGCCCATCGGGAGCAAGACGGTCGCCGGGCAGCTTTTGCGCAGCCGGCTGCCGGCCGGCGACGTCGAGGTTCCGGTGTACCTCGTGCAGCAGGACGAGTACTACGATCGCAACGAGCTTTACCGGGAGGGGGGGCAGGACTATCCGGACAACTGTGAGCGGTTCGTGTTCTTCTGTCGGGCCGTTCTGGAGGCCATCCGGCTGCTTGGCCTCGAGGTGGACCTGATCCACGCCAACGACTGGCAGACTTCCCTGGTGCCGGCGTACCTGAAGACCGAGTACCACCCGGTGCCGCGGTACGCGCGGATCGCCAGCCTGCTGACGATCCACAACATCGCCTACCAGGGCATGTTCTGGCACTGGGACATGCTGCTGACCGGCCTGGACTGGAAGTACTTCAACTGGCACCAGATGGAGTATTTCGGGAAGCTGAACCTGCTGAAGACGGGGATCGTGTTCGCCGACTCGATCACCACGGTCAGTCCCACCTATGCGGAGGAGATCCAGACGCCGCTTTTCGGCCGCGGCCTGGAGGGGGTCCTCCAGCACCGCCGGGACGTGCTCTCGGGGATCCTCAACGGGATCGACGCGAACGTGTGGAACCCGGCCACCGACCGCTACCTCCGGGACCCGAACGCCACCTACGACGCCGACTCCGTCGCCCAGGGCAAGCCGCTGTGCAAGGCGGCCCTCCAGCACGAGATGGGATTGGCTCAGCGCCCCGACGTGCCCGTGGTGGGGATGATCGGGCGCCTGGACGATCAGAAGGGCTTGGACCTGGTGGCCGACGTCATCCCGGGCTGGGTTGAGCAAAGCGAGGTGCAATGGGTGATCCTCGGCACGGGGGAGCCGAAGTACCACCAACTGTTTGGCGACCTGGCCCGGCAGTTCCCCCAGAAAGTGGCCCTTCGTCTGGAGTTCTCCGAGCCGCTGGCCCACCGCATCGAGGCCGGCGCAGACATGTTCCTGATGCCCAGCCGGTTCGAGCCGTGCGGGCTGAACCAGATGTACAGCCTGAGGTACGGGACGGTGCCCATTGTCCGTCAAACGGGCGGGCTGGCCGATACGATTGTCGACGCCACGGCGGAGCACCTGGCGGCGGGCCGGGCCAACGGGTTCAGCTTCCGGGAGGACAACGCCGACGCGCTCGGCGAGACCCTGCGCCGGGCCATGGAGGCGTATGCCCGGCCGGAGGTCTGGAATCGGCTGGTGGCCCTGGGGATGCGCCAGGACTGGTCCTGGAAGCGAAGCGCGCAAGAATACCTGGGGCTGTACGAGAAGACCCTTGCCCGGGCGAGGCCGTCGGGCGAGGTCCGGTGAGGCGAGAAAGGGAGTGGCCTGACCGCTTCGCCCGACCCCGAGGCGGCAGGAGATGAGCGAAGGAAGGCCATGTACGACGTTTCGCTGGCGTTTCTCTGGCACCAGCACCAGCCCCATTATCCGGACGATCTCGGCGGCGAAGTGGCCATGCCTTGGGTCCGGCTGCACGGGGTGAAGGACTACTGGGGCATGGCGATGCTTCTCTGGGAGAGCCCCGAGATGCACGCCACGATCAACCTCGTTCCCAGCCTGCTGGTCCAGTTGGCGGCGTACGCGGAGGGGAAGGCCGAGGACGCGCACCTGCGGGTATCGCGGGTGCCGGCCGACGCCCTGGGCGAGCCGGACCTGCACTACCTGCTGGACAACTTCTTCATGGTCCACCCGGACCACATGATCCGCCCTTATCCGCGCTATCACGAGCTGTTGCAGAAGCGCGGCGTGGGGATCGATCCGCCGGACCGGGCACGCAAGCGGTTCAGCAAGCGGGACCTGCTGGACCTTCAGGTTTGGGGCAACCTGGCGTGGTTCCATCCTTTGGCCTTCGAGCGCGATGCGGACCTCGCCGAGTTCCGCACGAAAGGGCGGCACTGGACGGAGAAGGAGAAGCAGTGGCTGCTGGACAAGCAGTTGGAGATTCTGCGCGAGGTGCTGCCTTTGCACCGGCAGTTGATGGAGCGGGGACAGGTGGAGCTGACGACGACGGCCTTCTACCACCCCATCATTCCTCTGCTGTGGGATAAGCGCCTCGCCCGCCGGGCCATGCCGGACGTGGCCCTGCCGAAACACCTCGAAGGATATCCGGAGGACGTGCGCGAGCAGATGCGCCGGGCCGTGGAGTTCCACGAGAAGACGTTCGGCGTCAAGCCGCGGGGCACGTGGCCGTCGGAAGGCTCGGTCTGCCAGGGCATGCTCCCGCTGGTGGCGGAGGCGGGAATCCAGTGGCTGGCCACCGACGAAGAGATCCTTTCCTGCTCCACCGAGGGCTGGGTCTCCCGCGACCCCAACGGATACCTCCGCAATCCCGAGATGCTCTACCGCCCGTGGCGCGTCGAGGAGGGCGGCCGGCAGCTCCAGATCGTCTTCCGCGACCACGCGATGAGCGACCAGATCGGGTTCCACTACCAGCGCTACGAGGCGCGGGAGGCGGTCGACGATTTCCTGGGCAGGCTGGAGGCCATCGGCCGGGCCACCGGCGGCAAGTCGGGCAACCGGCCCAGCATGGTCAACATCATTCTCGACGGCGAGAACTGCTGGGAATACTACCCGAATGGCGGCGTGGATTTCCTTCGCCTGCTGTACCGGCGGATCGTGGAGCATCCGAAGATCACGCCGGTGCGCGTGTGCGACTACCTCGCCCGGCACCCCGCCACCGACAAGCTCGGCCACCTCTTTCCAGGTAGCTGGATCCAGCACAACTTCGGCATCTGGATCGGCCACCCGGAGTGCAACCGCGCCTGGGACCTGCTCCACGAGGCGCGGCAGCACGTGGTCCGGTCGGCCCGGGACAAACACAAGTCGCCCGAGCAGCTCCGCCGGGCGTGGGAAGAAGTGTACGTGGCCGAGGGGAGCGACTGGTTCTGGTGGTTCGGCGACTCGCACCCGTCGGCGCAGAGCGGCCTGTTCGACCGGCTGTTCCGCAAGCACCTCCAGAACGTCTACGCCTGCCTGGGCGACGAGCCCCCCGGCGAGCTGGCCCGGCCCATCGGCGGGGGCGGGGGCCAGCGCCTGCACACGCTCCCCACCGGCCTGGTGAAGGTGAAAGTGGACGGGCGCCGGACCTACTTCGAATGGATCAACGCCGGCCGGCACGTCTGCCAGGGGGCCCGGGGCACAATGAACATCGCCGGGGAAGGACTCGTTTCGGACCTCTACTTCGGCTTCGAGCCGGAGCGGCTGGCCGTGCGCCTCGATGCCCGGGGCGGCCCCGTGCGCGAGCGCCTGGCGGAAGTCGAGCGGCTGCGCGTGGTGTTCTTCCAGCCGGAAGGATTCGAGCTGGCCGTTCTGAGGCCTGCCGAGCGGTCCCCGGCGGTCGAGCTCTACCGCAACGGCGCGCCGGTGGCACCGACCGGCGCGCAGGCCGCCACCGAGCTGATTCTCGAGATCGCCGTTCCTTTCGCCAGCCTCGCCGTGACCACCAACGATCCGATCCAGTTTTACTGCGAGCTGGTTGCCGAGGGCCGGGCCGTGGAGCGGATCCCGGCCGAAGGGGCCATCGAGACCGCCGTTCCCTCGCCCGATTACGAGCGGATCATGTGGCAAGCCTGAGGAAGCGTTTCGGAGACAGCCGAAAGGACAGGGAACCATGCCCGATCTGCGAAAAGACCCGATCGTCGGCCGGTGGGTCATCGTGGCCAAGAGTCGGGCCCGGCGCCCCCACGATTTCGACACCTCGCTCCAGCGCAGCCCACCCGGTTTCTGCCCTTTCTGCGAAGGCAACGAGGACAAGACGCCCGACGAGATCATTGCCTACCGCAACCCGGGCTCGCACCGCAACGGCAAGGGCTGGCGGGTCCGCGTCATTCCCAACAGGTCTCCCGCCCTGGAGATCGAGGGGGACCTGAACAAGCGCGGCGACGGCATCTACGACATGATGCGCGGCGTCGGGGCTCACGAAGTCATCCTCGAAACCCCGAGACACCTGGTGAGCACCTCCGAGCTGCCCGACGAGGCCCTGCGCGAGGTCCTCTGGGTCTACCGCGATCGGCTCGTGGACCTCAAGAGGGACCCCCGCCTGGTGTACGGCATGATCTTCAAGAACGTGGGGACCGCGGCCGGAGCCGCCCTGGAGCACGCCCACAGCCAACTGATCGTCACCCCGATTGTGCCCATCAACGTGTGGGAGGAGATGACCGGCTCCCTGGAGTTCTGCAACTACCGAGGGCGGTGCGTCTATTGCGACATGATCCAGCAGGAGCTGGCCACCGAGAAGCGGGTCGTGCTGGACAGCCCCGGTTTCGTCGCCTTCGCCCCCTTTGCCAGCCGCTTTCCCTTTGAAACCTGGGTCCTCCCCAAGACCCATTCCAGTCATTACGAAAACATCCAGAAAAACGGAATTGACGAGCTTGCGGGGGTGATGAAGCAGGTGATCGGCCGAATCGAGGTGGCCCTGGACCGGCCCGCGTACAATTACATCATTCATACCGCCCCCTTCGACACGCCAGAGCTGGGACACTACCATTGGCACATCGAGATCATGCCCAGCCTGACCAAGGCGGCCGGATATGAATGGGGCACCGGCTTTTACATCAATCCGGTCCCGCCCGAGGAAGCTGCGGCGTTCCTGCGCGAGGTCGAGTGGGAGCCGGGCGAATCGCAAAATATTCCGACCAGGGGGACTGGATAAGATGGGGTGCGATTGCCGATGAAATTGGTGCTTCGTTCCGCGATCGATCTCCTTCGGCGCAACCCCCGTGAGAGCTTGCCCAGCCAGTCCTTCCTGCCATGACCGCCACTCCGATCCGCCTCGCCCTGGTACTGCACAACCATCAACCCGTCGGCAACTTCGAGGAAGTATTTGAAAGGGCCTACCAGGACAGCTACCTGCCGTTTCTGGAGGTCTTTTCTCGCTATGGGCCGTTGAAGCTCTCGCTGCACGTCAGCGGGTCGTTGGCCGAATGGCTGGCGGCCAACCACCCTGAATACCTCGATCGGGTGGGCGATCTGGTCAGCCAGGGGCGGATTGAGGTGCTCGGCGGGGCTTTCTATGAGCCGATCCTCGCCATGCTCTCCTCCTGCGACCGGATCGGGCAGATCCGCACGTACACCCGATGGCTCGAGCGCCGACTGGGGGCCGGCGTCCGCGGCATGTGGATCCCGGAAAGGGTTTGGGAGCAGTCGTTCACCCGCGACGTGGTCGCGGCGGGCATCGAGTACACCGTGCTGGACGATTTCCATTTCAAGAACGCCGGACTCTCTGAGGCCCAGCTCTTCGGCAGCTACCTGACCGAGGACGACGGCCGGCTGCTGACGATCTTCCCGGGGAGCGAGCGGCTGCGCTACACGATCCCGTTTGCCGATCCCCAGGAGTCGATCGACTATCTGAGCCGCATCGCCGACCAGCAGCGGGACGCGGTGGTCGTGTTCGGCGACGACGGCGAGAAGTTCGGCACCTGGCCCGGCACCAGCAAGCACGTCTACGGCGACCGCTGGCTGGAGCGGTTCTTCGACGCCCTGGCGGCCAACCAGGAGTGGATCCGGGTGACGACGCTCTCCGAGGCGGTGGACAACGTGCCGCCGTTGGGAAAGATCTACCTGCCCGACGGAAGTTATCGGGAGATGACCGAGTGGGCGCTGCCCTCCGAGCAGCAGGTGGAGTACGAGCGGGTGACCCACGAAATGGAGCAGGACTCCCGCTGGCCGGCCGTGAAGCGGTTCGTCCGGGGCGGGTTCTGGCGGAATTTCCGGGTGAAGTACCCCGAGGCCGACGAGATGTACGCCCGGATGATGGGCATCAGCCGCCGCCTGGCCCGGCTCGAGGAGGAAGGGCTCTCGGGCGAGGCGATCGAGCAGGCCCGGGCGGACCTCTACCGCGGCCAGTGCAACTGCGCCTACTGGCACGGGGCGTTCGGCGGCATCTATCTCCCCCATCTGCGCAACGCGGTCTACCGGCACCTGATTGCGGCCGAAGGGCTGCTCGATCCGCTGGAGGGGCGCCAGGGCGCCTGGATCGACGCCAGGGCGGAAGACCTCAATTTCGACGGGCACCAGGAGGTGGAGCTGGCCAACGATCGCCTGGTGGCGCGGTTGGCTCCGGCCTGCGGCGGCCAGCTTTACGAGCTCGACGTCCGGCCCGTTCGGCACAACCTCCTGGCCTCGCTGGCCCGGCGTCCCGAGGCCTACCACCGCAAAGTCCTGGCCGGCGCCACCCAAGAAGAGAACCACGTCGCCAGCATCCACGACCGGGTGGTCTTCAAGCAGGAAGGGCTGGAGAAGCGCGTGCAGTACGACGCCTATCCCCGCAAGAGCCTGTTGGATCACTTCTACAACCTCGACGCGACGCTGGAGACGATCGTCTCGGGCCAGGCGGTCGAGCGGGGCGATTTCGTCGGCTCCCCGTTCACCGCCCGCGTCCGCCGCAACCCGGATCGCATCCAGGCCCACCTCGTTCGCGAGGGCACCGCCGCCGGCGAGCCGCTGCGGATCACCAAGGCCGTCACCTTGAGCGCCGGGAGCGACTGCCTGGAGATCGCCTATCTGCTCGAAGGGCTGCCGGAGGATCGCTCCCTCCACTTCGGCGTTGAGTTCAACTTTGCCGGATTGCCCGACGGAGCCGACGACCGCTACTTCCACGACCTCGAGCAGCACCGGTTGGGCCAGCTCGGCACCCGGCTCGATCTGGTCGACGCTACGGGCCTGGGCCTGGCCGACGAGTGGCTGGGGATCGACGCGACGCTTTGCCTCTCCCGCCCCAGCGGCATCTGGACCTTCCCAATCCAAACCGTCAGCCAGTCCGAGGGAGGCTTCGAGCTGGTTCACCAGTCGGTCGTGGTCCTGCCGCACTGGCTGGTCACCGCCGACGCGGAGCGACGATGGACCGTCACCATCCGCCTGACGCTCGACACCCGCTGGGCCGAAAGCCGGCCGGATCCCTCCGCCGTTGCCGTCGGCGTCGCCACCACCAGCGCGCTCTGCGCGCTCTGGGGTCAGAGCTTGAATAGTGAATAGCCGCTGCCGGCACTCCGGGGCGATCCAAAGTCGAACTTGCAGCACCGCACCAACGATGCTATTCACTATTCAAGCTCTGACCCCAATTCCTCCCCGAGTTCCCACTCACCCTTGGGCCTGGCGAGAGCGGATCGGCTCGGGGTCGGACGGGGCGGTGTCCTGATCGTCGCCGGTGAAGACCTTGATGTCGCGGGGACTGACGAAAACCTGGGTCCCCGGGCCGATCCCGCAGGCGCGGAAGCGGTCCAGCGGCATCTCCACGCAGAGCGGCTCGCCCGACTCGGCCACCAGGTCCAACCGGGCGTTCGGGCCGGCGGAGTGGATCCGCACGACCGTGGCCTTGAAGGCGGGTGCGCCGTTGCGGTGGGTGTCGACCTCGAAATCATGCGGCCGGACGAACACCCGCACCGGCTGCGAGGAGGCCGCGGCGTGCTCGGGGGCGTCGCAGGCGAGCGTGGCGAAGTAGAGCTTTCCCCCCTCAACCCGGCCGCGGAAGAAGTTCACCTGGCCCAGGAACGTGGTCACAAACTCCGTGCTCGGCGAGTGAAAGACCTCGTCGGGCGTGCCGATCTGCTCGACGTGCCCATGGTCCATCACCACCACCCGGTCGGCCAGCTCGAGGGCCTCGTCCTGATCGTGCGTGACGAACACGCTGGTCACGTGGATCTCGTCGTGCAGGCGCCTAAGCCACTGGCGGAGCTCCTTGCGCACCTTGGCGTCCAAGGCCCCGAAGGGCTCGTCCAACAAGAGCACCTTGGGCTCGATGGCCAGCGCCCGGGCCAGGGCAATCCGCTGCCGTTGCCCGCCGGAGAGCTGGTGCGGGTAGCGGTTCGCAAAGGTCTCCAACTGGACGAGCTGGAGGAGCTTCGTGACGCGCTGGTGGATGACCGCCTTGGCCGGGCGCAGCTTGCGCGGCCGCACCCTCAGCCCGAACGCCACGTTCTCGAAGACCGTCATGTGCCTGAACAGCGCGTAGTGCTGGAAGACGAATCCGACCTGCCGGGCCCCGACGCCGCGGCGGGCGACGTTTTCATCCTGGAAGAGGATCGGGCCGCTGCCCGGATCGGGCCGCTCCAGCCCCGCGATGATCCGCAGAAGCGTGGTCTTGCCCGAGCCCGACGGCCCCAACAGGGCCACCAGCTCACCGGTCTGAACGGTCAGGCTCACGTTGCTCAGCGCGGTGAACTTGCCGAAGGTCTTCGAGATGTTGCGGACTTCAATGCTCATGGCTTCATTCCTCCGGCGTCGGCGGCCAGGGCAAGCTGCCGGGCGACCTTCCACTGGAGCACGGCCTTGAGCACCAGGGTCACCAGGGCCAGCGAGGCCAGAAGCGAGGCCACCGAGAACGCCGCCACCAGGTTGTACTCGTTGTAGAGGATCTCGACGTGCAGGGGCATGGTGTTGGTCTGCCCGCGGATGTGTCCGGAGACCACCGAGACGGCGCCGAACTCACCCATCGCCCGGCCGTTGGCCAGGATCACGCCGTACAAGAGGCCCCACTTGATGTTCGGCAGGGTCACGCGGCGGAACGTCTGCCAGCCGCCGGCCCCCAGCACCCGGGCCGCCTCCTCCTCTTCCGTGCCCTGGGCCTGCATCAGGGGGATCAGCTCCCGGGCGACGAACGGGAAGGTCACGAAGAGCGTGGCCAGCACGATCCCCGGCAGCGCGAAGATCACCTTGTAGTCGTGGGCTGCCAGCCACGGTCCGAGCCAGCCGTTGCGCCCGAACAACAAGATGAAGATCAGCCCGGAGATCACCGGCGAGACGCTGAACGGCAGGTCGATCAGGGTGATCAAGAGCTGCTTGCCGACGAACTCGAACTTGCTGATGGCCCAGGCCGCCGCCACGCCGAACACCGTGTTCAGCGGCACCACGAGCACGGCCACCAGGAGCGTCAGGCGGATCGCCGCCAGCGAGTCCCGCGTCACCAGCGACTGGCCGTAGACCGCCAGCCCCTTCGCCAGGGCCTGGGCGAAGACCGCCACCAGCGGCACCACCAGGAACAGGCCCAGAAAGACCAGGGCCACGCCGATCAGCGCCCAGCGGACCAAACGCGGCTCGGTGATCGCCGCGTGGGAGCGGGCCTGTGCGGCGGACGGGATGCGAATGGCTGCCTCAGACATCGTGACTCGCTCCAAGACTCCCTCTCAGGCCTCCCGGTGCCGCCGGCTCCACCACTGGATCAGGTTGATCAGCAACAAGATCGCGAACGACGCGCTGAGCATGACCACGGCGATCGCGCAGGCCCCGACGGTGTCGTGCTCCTCCAGCTTGGTGACGATCAACAGCGGCGTGATCTCGGTCTTCATCGGCAGGTTGGCGGAAATGAACACCACCGAGCCGTACTCGCCCAGTCCCCGGGCAAACGACATGGCGAAGCCCGTCAGCAGGGCCGGCAGGATCGTCGGCAGGATCACCCGCAGGAAGGTCTGGAGCCGGGTGGCCCCCAGGCTGGCGGCGGCCTCCTCGAGCTCCGGCTCCAGGTCCTCGATCGCCGGTTGAAGCGTCCGGACCACGAACGGCAGACCGATGAACGTCAGCGCCACGACGATCCCCAGCGGCGTGTAGGCCACCGGAATGCCCATTGCCGCCAGCCGACTGCCGATCCAGCCCTGCGGCGCGTAGAGACTGGTCAAGGTGATCCCCGAAACCGCCGTGGGCAGGGCGAACGGCAGATCGACCATCGCGTCGAAGATCGCCTTGCCCGGAAACGTGTAGCGGACCAGGACCCAGGCCACCACCAGGCCGAAGACCGCGTTGATCGCCGCCCCGGCCAGCGACGCCCCAAAGCTCAGCTTGTAGGAGGCCACCACGCGCGGATTCCAGGCGGCACTCCAGAAGTGCTCCCAGCCCACGCCCGCCGACTTCAAGAACAGCGCCGCCAGCGGGATCAGCACCACGAGGCCCAGGTACATAAGCGTGAAGCCCATGGTCAGGCCGAAGCCGGGCAACACGCTGTGACGTCGCAGGGCGATGCGCATGGCCGCTATCCTTCCTTGCGCGGCTGGTAGATCGTGTCGAACACGCCGCCCGCGTCGAAATGCTCGGCCTGGGCCTTCCTCCAGCCGCCGAACACGTCGTCGATCGTGAACAGCTCGACCTTGGGGAATCGCTTCCGGTACTCCTCGGGCAGGGAGTCGAGATCGCGGGGGCGATAGAAGTGCTTGGCGGCGATCTGCTGGCCGGCCGGCGAGTAGAGGTGCTTCAGGTACGCCTCGGCCACCTCCCGCGTGCCGTGGGCGTCGACGTTCTTGTCGACCACCGTCACCGACGGCTCAGCCAGAATGCTCACCGAGGGAACGACGATCTCGAACTGGTCCGGCCCCATCTCGTTGACCGCCAGGAATGCCTCGTTCTCCCAGGCCAGCAGGGCGTCGCCCAGGTTGCGCTGCACGAACGTGATCGTGGACCCCCGGGCCCCCGAATCCAACACCGGCACGTTGTGAAAGAGTCGATCGACGAACTCGCGGGCCTTGGCGTGCGCCTGCCGGACCGCCTCGGCGCTGGCCGCGTCGCGGAGCCTGGCCAGGTCGCCCAGCTCCCGCTTCAACACGAAGCCCCAGGCCGCCAGGTAGTTCCACCGCGCCCCGCCGGAAGTCTTCGGGTTCGGCGTGATGACCTGAACGCCCGGCTTGACCAAGTCGTCCCAATCCTTGATCCCCTTGGGATTCCCCTTGCGCACGAGAAAGACGATCGTCGAGGTGTACGGCGCGCTCTGATGCGGCAGCCGATCCTGCCACTTCGGCGCGATCAGCTTGCCCTGCTCGGCGATCACGTCGACGTCGTAGGCCAACGCCAGCGTGACGACGTCGGCCGCCAGTCCGTCGATGACCGACCGGGCCTGCTTGCCCGAGCCGCCGTGCGACATCTGGATCGTCACCTCGCGGCCGCTCTGCTCTCGCCAGTGCCGGGTGAACTCCGCGTTGAAGTCCTCGTAGAGCTCGCGCGTGGGATCATAGGAGACGTTCAACAAGGTAGTCGCCCCCACTCCACCCCGGCTCTGGCCGCTGGAGCCACAGCCCGCCAGGAGCCCGGCCACAAGGGCCGCAGCAAACACGGCAGCACCCCGAATCCACCTCGATCGTCCGCTCATCTCCAAACCCCCCTTAAGCTGGGAACCCGCGCGGCGCGGTCCGTCGCCGCCACTCTCGATCAAAGCACATGCCGTGCCAGCCCAAGGGGATTGGACAGCCGCATCGCTTAACTCACTATAGGAGAAAAGGTTAGGACATCTAGCGTGGGTGGGGGTCTTCGCTATCCGTGAAATAGCATGGGAACATGCCATGAAATATGATAGAATACCCGTGTCCCTATCCAGGAGTGCGATCGCGGAACAATATCGTGGAACAGTATGAACCCCTGCTGCTGAGTGTTTGGAGGGAGGCATGCCGGCACATCGAGATCGACCGGTGTACCGAAACGATCGCCGCGATGGTCCGCTCCCATCTCCCCATCGACCAACTGCTGGTCCGCCGGATCGATTGGGATCGCTGCTGCCTGGAGACCATCGCGGCGGGCTGGGCCTCGGAGGAGTCCCCTCGGACGGAGGTCAAGTCCGAGTTCCCCCGATCCAAGCGCCAGGCGCTGCGCACGTGGTGCCGGCAGGAGAAGGCCGTTGGGCGGACCCGGGCCGAGGCGGCCGAGGGCCCGCTGGCCATGGTCCTCCCCAAGGGAGTCCGCGGCGAAGTCCTGGCCGGACCCCTGTCAGACGGCGGCAACCCGTCGGGGGTCCTCCTGCTGGTGGCTGCCCCGCGAGAGACGTTTGACGACCGCCACGCCGAGTTGATGAGCCTCCTGTTGGAGCCGTTCTCGTTCGCCCTGGAGAGCGACCACCGGCTCCGTGAGATGGCGGCCCTGCGGGAAGCGGCCGAGGCCGACAAGCGCTCGCTCCTGACCCGACTGGGACGCAAGGCCCTGGCCGACACGGTCGTCGGTGCGGAGTCCGGGCTGCGCCCGGTGATGGACCGCGTCGAGCTGGTGGCCCGCTCCGACGTTCCCGTGCTGATCGTCGGCGAGACCGGCACGGGCAAAGAGCTGGTCGCCCGGCTGATCCACAATCGCTCGCCGCGGCACGCCGGGCCGTTCATCCGGGTGAACTGCGGGGCGATCCCCCCGGAGCTCATCGACTCCCAGCTCTTCGGCCACGAGAAAGGGGCCTTCACCGGGGCCGTCGAGACCCGGCACGGCTGGTTCGAGCGGGCCGACGGCGGAACCCTGCTTTTGGATGAGCTGGGCGAGCTGCCGCTGGCCGCCCAGGTCCGGCTGCTCCGCATCCTTCAGGACGGCTGGCTGGAGCGGGTGGGCGGTTCCCACCCGATCCACGTCGACGTGCGCATGGTCGCCTCCACCCACCGCGACCTGGCCGCCATGGTCGCCGAAGGAAAATTCCGCCAGGACCTCTGGTACCGGATCGCCGTGTTTCCCATCCTCCTGCCGCCCTTGCGCGAGCGCCGGGCGGACGTCGCCGCGCTGGCCGGGCACTTCGCCGAAAAAGCCGCCACCCGCTTCGGTCTCCCCCTGGCCATGCCCACCGCGGAGGACGTCGCGCTGTTGGCCTCCTACGCCTGGCCCGGGAACATCCGCGAGCTGGCCGCGGTCATCGATCGGGCCGCGATCCTCGGCAACGGTGCCCGGCTCGATGTGGCCAAGGCCCTGGGCGTGGGCACGACCGCTCCCGGCTCACCCCCGGCGAGCGAGCCGGCCCGGCACCCCCCCGGCGCCGCGGCACCCGAAATCCTTCCCCTGGAGGCGGTCATCCGGCGGCACGTCGAGGCCGCATTGGCCGCCACCCACGGCCGCATCGAAGGCCCGTACGGCGCCGCCCGACTGCTGGCCATCAACCCCCACACGCTCCGCGCCCGGATGCGCAAACTCGGCATCGATTGGACCCGGTTCCGAGATTAGCGTGCACGTGCTCGTCACGCCCGCCCGACGTTGATCGGGCACAGGGCCTTCCGGGGAGAAAGGGAGAAAGGGGGACAGTGGCCCCAAGCCGCCTCGTTTAGCCGCAAGCCGAAGGCGTGCGCTCGCGCGGGCCGTGCGCCGGCGGGTGCGGCAGGCGGTGGGGTCGGAGAACGCACGCACGCCTGCGGCTTGCGGTTAAACGAGGCGCGCACGCCTGCGGCTTGCGGTTAAACGAGGCGCGCACGCCTGCGGCTTGCGGTTAAACGAGGCACGCACGCCTGCGGCAGTTGCAGCTCCCTTGGGCCGCCTGGTAGGATTGTCTCCATCGGGGGTCAAGATGGTGGGACTTCTTTGGCGGGGGATTGTTATGAGAGAGGGAAAGATCCAGCGGGCCGTGCTGGCGGCGCTGCTCGGGCTGGTCGTGGGGATCGCGGCCGGGATCGGCGTCGCCCCGGCGCCTGCCGCGGAGCGGTTCGAAGGGCAGTACTTCAGCGGCGAGGGGGACGTGGAGTACCTCGGGCTGTTGGACGTCGCGCGGCGGATGTTCGAGCCCGACCCCGAGTTCCAGAACCTCCCCATGCTCTACACGCCCGCGTGGAACGGCCTGGTCGAGGGCCCGACCTGGGGCGCGTGGTGGATCCAGAACAGCTACGGGCCGACCTACTGCGCCATGCCGTTCTGGGAGGAGCCGTGGGTCACGTTCCTTCGCAACTCGCACGACCTCTGGTTCGACCAGATGGGCGACGGCAAGCGCAAAGGCGACCGCGGTTACGTCGCCCCCGACGGCTGCCTGTGCGACGCGGCCGGTCCCGGCGTGATCTTCTACCGGCAGGGCGACGGCCGGGTCGACGTCCACGACTGGGGCATGGAGTTCACCGCCGCGGGGCTTTTGCTCCAGGCCGAGGAGGTCCTGATCCGCCGGGACCCCAAGGCCCTGGCCCATTACCTGCCCAAGCTCGAGCGGTGCGCCAACTTCATCGAGTCGCGGCGCGACGCCGAGAAGAACCTGTTCCTGGCCGGGCCGGCGGGGAACCTGCTGGCACCGAGCTATGCCGGATGGAAGCGGCCCGACGGCACCTATGACAAGGCCTACCTGGCCGGGCTGTCGATCACCTACATTGCGGCCCTGGATCGCCTCATCGAGCTGGAGAAGATGGCCGGCCGGGCCGACAAGGCGATCCTCTACGCCCAGCGCCGCGACCTGGCCCGAAAGGGCCTGGCCCACGTGACGACCGAGGAGGGATACTTCATCAAGTCGCTCGATCCGGACGGCACGAAGCACGGCGTGTACAAGGCGGCCAGGCACGGCTACTTTGAGACCAGCCCGAACCACGACGCGATCTGCTTCCGCGTGGTCGACGACGCCCAGGCGCAGCGGATTTTCGCCAAGATCGCTGCGATTCCCGAGCTGCGGCGCAACGACCTGATTCTGCCCAACCATCCCTCGCTGGACGACATGTACGAGGAGCCCAAGGGGCTGTGGGAGTTCGGCCGCTGGGTGAACGGCGGGCACTGGTCGACGTGCGAGGCCCGGATGCTCATGGCCTACTATCGCCTGGGCAAGCACGACGACGCGCGCAAGTCGATGAAGCGGCTGGTGGACCTCGCCCGGCGGTGGCGGCTCGACAACCCGCTGGTCAACTTCGGCGCCGAGGTGTACCAGCCGGGCGAGCCGATCAACTGCGTCTACGACTGCTGGGGCATTCCGGCGGGCATGATCCGGGGCCTGTTCGAGTACCTCTACAAGGCCGACGAGCTGGTGATCCTGCCGCACGTTCCGCCGACGATCGGCGAGCTGCAGCAGCGGTTCCCGATCCGTTTCGGCGGGAAGCGGCTGTTCCTGTCGACGGCCGGCTCGGGCCCGATCACGGGGGTGAGCATCAACGGCCGGGCGTGGCGGGTGTTCGATGCCCGGTCGATCACGCTCCCTTACGAGCAAACGCCCCAGGAGGCCCACGTGCAGATAGCGCTGGGCGGGGCTTCGCCGAAGCCGCGGCCGCCGGTGAAGTGGGAGAACAGGCTTCCCCCGCGCGAGACGGTGGATTTCAAGAAGCTGGGACCCGAGCTGTTCCCCGTGATCTCGACGAACGACCTGCCGCTGCGGATCGGGGCGGACAGCCTGGGCGAGAGCCGCTTTGTGGGCGAGATCGACTCCTGCCGGGTGTACAGCCGGGCCCTTCAGGCCGAGGAGATCGCGGCGTTGGCCCAGCGCCAGCCGAAGAAGCTCGATCAGGACCCGGCCCTGGTGGCGTACTGGAAGTTCGACGTGGCCCGCAAGGAAGATCAGTTCCCGACCACTCGGGGCAACGCGTTGCCCGCCCGGATCGTCGGCGAGGTCAAGTCGGTCGATTCTCCCGAGGGAAAGGCGGTTCGCCTGGAAGGCAGGGGGTTCTTGGAAGTGGCCAGCGAGCCGCGCCTCAAGCTGACCCAAAGCTGCACGCTGGCGGCCTGGATCCGGCCGGGCAAGCTCCCGCCGGGCGGCGGGCGGATCCTCGACAAGTGCCGGGTGGGCACGGCCAACGGCTACATGCTCGACCTGTTCCCCGCCGGCACGCTGCGCCTGATCGTCGAGTGGGGCACGCTCAGCCACGACGCCAAGCTCCCGGCGGACCAGTGGTCGCACGTGGCCGGGACCGTGGACGCCGACGGCTCGCTGGCGTTGTACGTCGGCGGCGTCCGGGTGGCGACCGCGAAGTCCACAGCCCCGCCGGACCTGACCACGCTCCAGGAGCGGACCGATCGCCTGCGCCGGCTCCACGCCCAGCTTGCCGCCGCGGGCTTGCAGGAGACGTACGAGGTGGCCCACGCCCGGCTTGCCGTCCGGTACCTGGCCACGTGCCAAACCCGCCTGAAGATGCTCGCGGAAGGCAAGCTCGGCAAGCTTCCCGAGGCATCGCAGTACGCGGCCGACAAGTCCTTCTTCGCGACCGCCGCCAGGCTCTGCGAGGGGCTCGAGAAGGTGCTCGACGGCTACCAGAAATCGACCGACCCGCAGAAAAAGCAGGTCCACCAGCTCTGGCTGGGGACGAAAGAGCTGTAAACCGGATGCCGAGGGGGGTGTTGCCTTGGCTTTGCACCGACGAGAACCTGGATCCGTGGCGGGGGGCCAGGGTCGGTTCGCCACGACGCGGTGGAGCGTCGTGGCCAGCGCAGGGCGGAGTCACTCGGCCGAATCCCGCGATGCCCTGGCCGCGTTGTGCGAGACCTACTGGTTTCCCCTGTACGCCTTCGTGCGCCGGCAGGGGTATTCGGCCGACGACGCCCAGGACCTGATCCAATCGTTCTTCGCCCGGCTGCTGGAGGACGAAATCGCCCAGACCCTCGCCGGGCCCGAGGAGTTCGAGGACGAGCTGCGGCACCTCCTCTCGGCGGTGGCGGTGTAACCTTGGAGGCGGTTTGTGTCAGGAAGGAGTGGAAGGGAGCTGCGAAGAACCGGCTCCCAGAGAGAACGTGCTGGTCGATCGCAAGGGCCGGGTGAAGATGGCCGACTTCGGCCTGGCCAAGCTGCTGGGCATCCCTGCGGGCGCCTGGAGCCTGACGCAAACCGGCCAGGTGATGGGCACGCCCCACTACATGGCCCCCGAGCAGATCGAGCACCCGCAGGACATCGACCACCGGGCCGACATCTACGCCCTGGGCGTGGTCTTCTACGAGATGCTGACCGGCGAATTGCCCCTCGGGCGGTTCGAGCCGCCCTCCCACAAGGTCCGCGTTGACGTGCGCCTGGACGAGGTCGTGCTTCGGACGCTGGAGAAGGAGCCGAAGCGGCGCTACCAGCACGCCAGCCAGGTGCAGACCGCCGTGGAGGCCATTGCCCGGAGGCCCGCGCCGCCTCCGCCTTCGGCAGCGCCGGCACCGCCGCCGCCCCAGGCCGGTCTGGAAGAGGCTCGAGCCCAGGTGAGCGGGCCGGCGATCGGCTTGATCGTCACCGGCGCGCTGCACCTGGCGGTCCTGTTGCTGCTGGTCCTGCCCGTCGTATCATTTGCCGTCCCGGCTCTGAACGCGAGACAGGCTGCCTTCGAGAAGTCCAGGTGGGAGGGGGAGCCGGAAAGGGTGGAGTTCCGCTTTGCCGCCGGCTCGGAGTCGGGCGCCGCGCCACCAGGGTTGTCGGTGCACGTGATCCCCCGGTCTTCCAACTGGGCGATGATCGTCGTGCCGGGGCTGTTCATCCTGCTGTTGACGGTGGGCGTGCTGCCCGGGGTGGTGATCCTCGTCGGCGCGGCGAAGATGATGCGGCTCAGCTCGTACCGCTGGGCCACGGCGGCCAGCATCGTGGCCTTCCTGCCTTCTCCCGTCTGGCTGCTCGGCCTCGCCATAGGCATCTGGGCGCTGGTGGTGCTGAGCCGGCCGGCGGTCAAGGCGGCGTTTGCGGCGCAGGCGGCCGCGGCCGCGCAGGCCCGCCCCGGCGCTGCGGCGCCGAAGCGACGCGTTGGGCCCGGCTGCCTTGTGGCCCTCGTGCTCGTGGCGGTGGCCGCAGTCGTCGGCTCGCGGCTTCCCGAGGGACTCCGCCGCTTCTGGCAGGAGCCGACCGAGAAACGGCCGACCGAGACGAAGGGGCTGGAACCGAAAGGGCAGCCGCCGAAGGGGCCGGCAGAGAAGGGGCCGGGCGGGAAGGCGACGCAGAAACCGCCCCCCGCGGGCCAAGGCTAAGAGGCATGGGGGTCCCAGCCACGTTCGTGCGACTGGGGAAGGCAAGAAAGTCTCTCGCAAAGGCGCGAAGGCGCCAAGGGAAAAGGAGACGGGGTGAATGCGAGTGACAGCCAAGGTCTGCCGACAGGTTGACTGACAGGAAGAGGCTCACCTGCCAGCACGCTCCTTACTCCGCATCTCCGTGGCTCTGCGGTTTCCATGCTTTCTTCCTCCTCCTCTCGTCTTCTTGGCGCCTTTGCGTCTTGGCGAGAGACCCCATTGCGGCGTCTTTCCTCGCTTGGGCGGCGGCGGTATAATCGCGCCGGCGGAATCGTGCCAGCCTACTTCATGCACTGACGGAGCATCGATCGTGAAAACTCGCTCGAAGGTTGTGGGGCGCCGCGACTGGCGTCTGGTGGCGTGGCTCTTGGCGGTCGGATGGGTGCTGGCACTGGACGCGGCCGGGACTCGGGCCGGGGAGCCGCCGAAGGTCAAGCACGTCGATCTGGTCCATTTCTCGCACACCGACTACGGATTCACCGACCATCCGGCCGTGTGCCGCGAGCTGCAGAAGCGGTTCCTCGACGTGGCCATCGACGGCGTGCTGGCCACGCGGGATCGGCCCCCGTCGGGCCGGTTCTCCTGGACGGCGGAGACCACCGTTGCCGTGCTGGATTGGTGGCAGTCGGCGTCGATCGAACGCCGCAGCGATCTCTTGACCGCGGTCGCCACCGGCCAGTTGGAGGTCTCCGCGCTCCCCTTGAACAACACCCCGTTCCTCGACCGCGACCAGTGGCGGACCATGCTCCACTGGCTGCCCGAGGACCTCTGGGCGAAGCTCCAGCCCAAGGTGGCGATCCAGAACGACGTCAACGGTTTTCCCCGGGCCGGGGCGATCGGGCTCTTGGACCGGGGCGTCCGGTATCTCTTCTCGGGGATCAACGAGGACAGCGGCGGGGCCCCCATGCGGCGCCCGGCGGCCTTCTGGTGGAAGATGCCCGACGGCCGGCGCCTGCTGGTGTATCTCAACTATTCCTATCCGGAAGGGTACTGGTGGTTCGAGCCGGTGGAGTGGCGGCACGGTCCGGTGCCCCGGGCGGGTGACACGCGCTACCGGCCCCCGCGCCCCGGCGACTTCCTCGCCACCGACGAACCCTCGCTCCGCAAGGCCCACGGCCACCTGCTCGGGCGGCTCCGGCGACTGGAGGCCGAAGGGTTCTCCTATCCCACGCTCACGCTGTCGATCACCAACCAGTGGCGGATCGACAACGATCCGCCGGTGCTCTTCCTGGCCGACTTCGTGGCCGCCTGGAACCGGCTCAAGCTGGAGCCGACCTTGCGCCTGACCACGGCCTCGGTGGCCATGAAGCGGATCGAGGACGAGGTCGGCCCGCGGCTCCCGGTGTACGAGGGGGAATGGACCGACTGGTGGGCCAACGGCACGGCCTCAGCGCCGCGGGAGGTCGCGGCCAGCCGTTGGGCGTAGCGGTGGCTGGCGGCGGCCGAATCGCCGCTCTGGGGCGACCTCGATCCCCGCACCCGGCGGACCATCGACGACTTGCGCAAGGACCTCTCTCTGTTCGACGAGCACACCTGGGGCTCCAGCAACAGCGTCGCCTTGCCGTACAGCCTCGACGCCCAGGCCCAGTTCACCGACAAGGCCGGCCTGGCCTTTCGCCCCATGGCCCTGGCCGAGTGGCTCCTGGCCCAGCGGGTCCGCACGCGACTGGCCGGCCGGCCCGAGGGGCTTTACCTGGCCAACAGCGCCACGATGCCCTTAAGCGGGTGGGTGGCGATGCCGGCCAGTGCGCTGCGCGACAAGTACGAGTCGCTCGAAGACCCTGAGTCGGGTAAGCAGGCCAAGCTGTACTTCGAGAACGGCCTGCGGCCGTTTAGTCCACCGGCCAACCCGGGCGAGCTGACGCGGGAGAACACCGCCGCCACGTTCCCCGACAACGCGCCACGGCAAGTGGCCTGGTTCTGGGTCGAGAAGCTCGAGGGCCGCACCGTGCGCCGGCTCCGACTGAGCACCAAGGGCGTCGACGAGGAGATGCCGGTGGACGACGGCAGCCGCAAGATCGAGCACGATGCCGCCGGCTGGCCCACGTCGCTGGTGTGGACGGGAATGCCGCGTCCGCTCTTCCTGCCGGGCACCGGCGATTTCATCTCCGTGGGGGTCAAGGGGTTTGCCCCACGCTGGGTCGCCCGGGAGATATGGTCCGCCGGCGCGGATCGCCGGGAGCAGCTCCGCAAAGAGAGACTGGAAGAGATCGCCGCCACGGCCGGCGGGAAGGCCGCGGTGGATAAGAATCCGAACACGATCGTCTACACCCAGGCCCTTCGCCATCCGCGCTTGGCCTGGGCCACCCGGCGGCTCGAGGTCTGGCGGCGGGAGCCCCGGGCGAGATTGACGCTGCGGCTCAACCGCACCTCGTCCGAGGCCCCGGAGGTCTTCTACATGGCCTTCGCCTTTCCGTGCGAGGGGACGATGCCGGCGACCAGTTGCGGCGGCCAGCCGTTCGTGCCGTTTGCCGACCAGCTTCCCGGGACGTGCCGCGACTACTTTGCCATCGACGGCTGGGTGTACTACGCCTCGGCGCAGGGGAGCTGGCTTTGGGTGAGCCGCGACGCGCCGCTGGTCACCTTCGGCGGCCCCCAGGTGCTCGCCCGGCGAACCGAGCCGCCGAAGGCCATGAATCGCGTGCTGGCCATGGTCTTCAACAACTTCTGGTACACGAACTTTGTGGGCGACAGCCACGGGGTGATGGACTTCCAGTTCGATCTGTGCTGGCGGCCGAGGCTTCCCCCGGCCGACGCCGCGCCGTTGGCCGAGACGCTGGTGTCCGAGCCGCAGGTGCTGATCCAGCCGGGCCTGGCCGAAGAGGCGATCCCCATCCGCCGGCTGCATCGACCCGATTGACGTCGGCTCATCCGGAAGAAGCCTGCGTGGCGCGAGTGAGCCCGTATTCCTCACGGGCCGGGGGAGCGGGCCGCAGCCCGGCGGGCCGGCTACTTGCCGCCGAGGCCGTGCTCTTCCAGCTTCTTGTGGAGCGTGTTGCGGTTGATGCCCAGGCGTGCGGCAGCCTTGATCTGGACGTTGTCGCAGGCGGCCATGACCTGGGCGATCAGCTCGCGCTCCACGCGGTCGACGATCCGGGCGTGGAGGTTCTCTTCGCCGGGGGCGGCGGAGGCGAGGCCGAGCTCGACCAGCTCGCCGGCCAGCGATTCCAGGTCGGCGGCGCGGTGCCGGCCGACGCGGGGCCGCTTGCGCCCGAGCACGGTCTCCGGCAGCAGCTCGCACGTGAGCTCGTCGCCGGGGGCGAGCACTACGGCCCGCTCGACGTAGTTCTGAAGCTCCCGGACGTTGCCGGGCCAATCGTACGCCCGCAGCGCCTCCATGGCCTCGCGCTGGACGTGGGGGACGTGGAGGTTGTTGCGCTGGTTGTAGATTCGCAAGAAGTGGCCGACCAGCTCGGCAACGTCCTCACGGCGCTCGCGGAGCGGGGGAAGGTAGATGGTGATGACGTTGAGCCGGTAGTAGAGGTCCTCGCGGAACCGGCCCGCCTCGACCTCCTCCAGGAGATCGCGGTTGCTGGCGGCGATGACGCGGGTGTCGACGCGGATGGTCTGGGTGTCGCCCACGCGCTCGAACTCGTGCTCCTGGAGCACGCGGAGCAGCTTAACCTGGAGCTTTCCGGTGGTGGAGTTGATTTCGTCGAGGAAGATGGTGCCCGTATGGGCGGCCTCGAAGCGTCCGGTGCGGTTTTCGATAGCCCCGGTGAACGCCCCCCGCACGTGGCCGAACAGCTCGCTTTCCAGGAGGTTCTCGGCCAGGGCCCCGCAGTTGACGCGGACGAACGGTCCGCTGCCGCGGGGGCTGAGCTGGTGGATGGCCTTGGCGATGAGCTCCTTGCCCGTGCCCGTCTCGCCCAGAAGCAGCACCGAGGCGTGCGACAAGGCCACCTTGCGCGTCAGGCGATAGACTTCCTGCATGGCCGGGCCGGAGCCGATCAGACCCGGGATGGGCGGCCCGGTCTCGGTCAGCCGTCCGGAAGATGGAACGTTCCGGTTCATTGCTTCGCCAGCCCCGCTTTCTCGTGTTGCTGGGGCACCGCTGCGCTATGCCCCAGCCACCCATCGGTTTGCCAGCCCTGCCCGTCTAGCGGAGCGCGCCGTGGCTGGCCATCCTTGGTTCCTGTTCGGCGGTGTCACGGGCGGCCTGCTTGGGGGTCTGCGTCGGGGCCTCGATGCAGTCGAGGATTAGCCCGAGGACCTTCTGCGTGGTGGGGTCCTCGTGGGCGCTCTGGTTGTATCGGTCGTACTGCCGTTGGATCTCGGGAGTCGTCAGCAGCAATCCGCACCGCTGGACGGCCTCGCGGAAGGCGGCCACGGCGGCCTGCCGGGCCGGCAAGGGCGCGCTGGTGCGGCTGGCCAGTTCGACCAGCGCCCGCTGGCAGGCGGGCGTGCCGAGCTGCCCGAGCACGGCGGCGGCCCGGCTGCTGGTTTCCGGGCCGTTCAGCGCCACCAGCACGGAGTTCTCCACGCGCCGCAGGTCGTACGTGCCCCGGCCGGGACCGCCGGCCAGGTCGCCCATAAGCTCCAGGGCCCGGACCGCATGGCGATGCCGCTGGGCCGCCGGGACCAGGTCGGGCGCCAGGGCCACAAGGCGCTCGACCTGCCAGCGGGCGTCCGCCGCCTCGAACGCGTAGGAGAAGGCCTCCGAGCGCGAATCCTTGGCCGCGACGTGCCTGGCCCGCTCCAAAACCTCCGGCCGCGCCAGGATGCCCACCGGCAGCGCCGCGGTGCGGCCGTCGCGGCGGATCTGCTGCACGAGGAAATCGAGGGTGGGGCGATCGATGCTCGCGTCCACGAGGATCAGCTCGCAATCGGGTGCGGCCGTGGCCTTGGCCAGCAGCTCGCCGCCGGTGGCCGCCGTGTCGGCCTCGTAGCCCAGGTTGGCGATCAGCCCGGCCACGCGCTGGCGGTCCTCGCGTCGCGGCCCGGCGACCAGGGCCCGGCGCGAGCCGTCCGAGGCCGCCAGGAAATCGAGCCCCTCGAGCACCCAGCTCGAGCCGGCAAACGAGCCGGCCGGGCGCATGCGGACGATTGCCTCGGCGGCGGCCAGGCGGAGCCGTCGATCGGCATGGCGGGTGGCCAGGGCCAGCGGCGAAGGCTGGCCGTTGCGGACCAACAGCCGCGCCGCCCCTTCCTTCTGACCGAGGAGCTGCGCCGCCGCCGCGGCCGACGGGGCGTGATCGCCCGTCATTCCCAGCGCCACGATCCGCTCGATCGCCTCCGGCTCGAAGCCTGCGATCTGGCCGCCCACCGTCCCCTCCTCCACCGGCATGGGCCGGTCCAGGCCGTTCTGCCAGGCCGCCTGCTCCAACATCGCCGCCAGGTAGAGCGTCAACAGCTCCTTGTCTCCCGGCGCCACCAGGCAGGCGTCGCGGGCAAACCGAATGGCCAGGCGCCGCGAGGCCTCCTCGACGGAATAGCCGGCGGCCACGGCCTGCTGCTTGGCCGCGTCCCACGACCACGTCGTCACCTGGCCCGCAGGGTCAAGCTCCAGCGGCTGCTTGCGGTCGAAGTAGCGTCGGGCCAGGTCGGCGAGGAGCCGCCTCGCCTGGTCGCTGCTCGGCACCGAGCCCACCCGCTTCAGCAGGGCTCCTTGTGCCGCCTGCCGGATCTCCGCCGAAACGTCGGTCCGGGCGGACGGTCCGAGAAGGTAGCCGTGGATCTGCCGGTCGTCGAAATCGCCCAGCACGCGGATCGCCGCCACGGCGATCTTCGTTTCCGAGGCGTCCATGATGCCCAGCAGAGGGCGCACGGCGTCCTGGCCGAGCCGCACCAGGGCGGCGCGCACACGGGCGTGCTCCGCGGCCCGGGCCGGATCGGCCAGCACCGCCACCAGCGGACCCGCCGCCGCGCCGTGTGCCTTCTGAAGCTCCACCATCGCCTGGTAGCGGACGTCCGCCGAGGGGTCCTGAAGCTTCTGGATCCAGGCGGCGATTCGCGCCGGGTCCTGCGCCTGCCGGGTCGCCGCGCCCAGGACCGCGCCGGCCAGCGTGCGCCCCTCGGGGGCAAGCTCCGGCCGGCCGACGATCTGGACAAACGTGTCCGGGCCGAGGTCTTCGGCCAGCGCGGCAAGCTGCTCTTGATCCAACCCGGCGTCGAGAACCTGCTTGAAGAAGCCCCGGGCCAGATCGGCACGGCCCAGGCCGGCCAGCACCTTCCCGGCCCGGACCAACTCCTTCGGACTCGTCGGCTTGGTCTCCAAGATGGCGTGGACCGCCGGGTCGTCGGCCGCGGGCACCGGCGGGAGCTCCCACTCGCCGCTGTCCGCCGACTCGCCCGCCCGGGCCGGCGCTTTCGACTTGGCCGCCGCGCCGCCGGGAGCCGGGGCGGCCCTCCCCTTGGGCGCCTGCCCCCAAACCAGGCCCGCCAACGCCGGGATCGTGCACCCCAGCCACAACCAGGTCCAAAGTCGGCGGCGATTATGCATCGGTCTGTCTCGTCTTCGGTGCCTACGCTGTTTCCCCGGTATCGCCCAACAGTGCCTTCCAGCGTTCCATTTGCTGCCGCACCTGGCTCGGGCCGGTCGACCCGTAGCTCGCCATCGCTTCCACCGCCTTGTGCGCCCCCAGCGCTTGATACACTCCTTCGTCCAATAGGGGCTCTTCTTCCCGAAACTCCTCCAGCGAGAGGTCCATCAGGCGCACGCCCCGGTCCATCGCCCGGCGGACCAGCCGGCCGACGGTGCCGTGGGCGGTCCGCTGCGGGACGCCCCGGCGGATAAGATACTCCATAAGGGTGGTGGCGTCCAGATATCCTCGATCCAGCCGGTCGGCGATTACCGCCCGATTGAGCTCCGCGCCGGCCACCAGGGGCGCCGCAAGCTCCAGCGAAGCCCGGACCGTGTCGAAGGCGTCGAACACGGGGGGCTTGTCCTCCTGCAAGTCGCGATTGTAGGCCAGGGGCAACCCCTTGACCAGCACCAAGAGGGTCTGTAAGTCCCCCACCACCCGGGCGGTCTTGCCCCGGATCAGCTCCAGCACGTCCGGATTGACCTTCTGGGGCATGATCGACGACCCGGTGCAGAACCGCTCCGGCAGGCGGAGGAACCCGAACTCCACGGTCGACCACAGGATCCACTCCTCAGCCCAGGTGCTCAAGTGCTCGGCAATCAGGGCCAGATCGAAGGTGAATTCCACGAGGAAATCGCGGTCGCTGGTCGCGTCCAGGCTGTTGGCCGCCACGGCGTCGAATTCCAAGAGCCGGGCGACCTCCTGGCGGTCGATCGGCAGGCTCGTTCCCGCCAAGGCCGCCGCCCCGAGGCTCAGGACGTTCGTGCGCCGCCGGCAATCGGCCAGGCGGTCCCGGTCCCGCTGGAATTTCTCGCAGTAGGCCAGCCAGTAGTGGGGCGCCAGGACCGGCTGGGCCCGCTGCAAGTGGGTGTAGCCGGGGAGGATGACGTCGAAATCCCCCTCGCAGCGGCCCACCAGCGCCCGCTGGAGCCCGACCAGCCGCTGGTCGATCTGGCCGATCGCCTCCCGGACCCAGAGCCGCATGTCGGTGGCGACCTGATCGTTCCGGCTCCGGGCGGTGTGGAGCTTGCGTCCGACGTCGCCGAGGCGCTCGATCAAGGCCCGCTCCACGTGCATGTGAATATCTTCCAACTCGACGGAGAACCGGAACCGGCCCTGCTCGATGTCCCGGCGAATCTCCTCCAGCGTTTGCACAATTTTCAGGCACTCGTCCTGCTCCAGCAGCCCGACCTTGGCCAGCATCCGGGCGTGGGCGATGGAGCCGGCCACGTCGTGCGCGTACAACCGCCGGTCGAAGCTCACGCTCTCGGTGAACTCCTCCACCCGACGATCGGTCGCCTCAGAAAACACTCCCCCCCAGGCCTTCTCGGTCACCGTGGTCCCCGGGCTTTGCTGAAGTCAGTAGACAATAACGCGAACGTATTCACTGTAAACAGGTTACGGCGGGATGTCAATTCGGCAAAACGCCCGGTCTTCCCGGGTCGGCTCGACGCCCATGACGGAGTGCCGATCGTTGCGGTTTTCGGGGCCGCTTCTCCCCCGATTGGGGGATACCACGGTGGCCCTGCCCCTGCAACGGCCCTGTCACATCGTTGTTGGGGAAGTGCTCGGATCGCTGGCGCGAGATGCCCCTGGAATCACACCGGGGAGGGGGAGCCAGCGGCTGGCGGCTTCGATGCCCTACATCGCGAAGAGTTCGGCGACCTCGATCCGCAGTCCGGGGATCACCTCGGCGCCGCTGAGTGTGTCGCCGGACCGGAGGACGGTCGCTTCGCCGCCGCTTTGATACACGCTGACGGTATTCGTCTTCGGATCGACCACCCACACCGCGCTGGAGCCCGCATCGAGCCAGTCCTGCACCTTGGCGAGGACCTCGCTGGCCCGATCGCCCGGCAAGAGGACCTCGACCGCCAGATCCGGCGCCCCCTGGAAGAAGCCCTCCCTGCGGGAGAGTGCGAGGCGCTCAGCGCGGACGAACGCCACGTCCGGCGCTCGGACGGTGTCTGGATCGTGGCCGATCTGGAAGCCCGCCTCGGCCGTGGTCACTGCCCCCAACCGCCGCGGCTTGATGTGCTCGATGAGGGCCCCGGCAACCGCCCCGGCGACCTCCCCGTGCCGGAATCCGGCTGGTGTCATCATGACCACCTCCCCGCGGATCAGCTCGCATCGCCCGAGGCCCGGCGCCTGGAGGACTTGCTCGGCCGTCGTGATGTGCCCGGTCGTTGTCATATCGGTATCATAGGCCGGGCCGCGGGGAGCGTCAAGGATGCGTAAGGCAGTGGGCCGCAGACAGGCCGCTAGGATTCTCTCGCCAAGGCGCCAAGGCGCGAAGGGGAAGGATGGAAGAGACCCTTTGCGCCTTGGCGCCTTTGCGAGAGATCCAATCCCATCCAATCTCTCGTTCCCAA